>Ga0079224_100014293_pt1 | contig 11085 bp, 10 predicted proteins | sample Stecom2015_FD_80414 | JGI IMG/M metagenome (GOLD analysis project Ga0079224, IMG submission 80414) | Agricultural soil microbial communities from Utah to study Nitrogen management - Steer compost 2015 | ecosystem: Environmental > Terrestrial > Soil > Agricultural land | place: USA: Utah...
CGAGCGCCGCCAGCAGATCGCCGCCGCGCAAGAAGCGCCCTTTCAGATTGACGCGCTGTTTAGCCACCGCGTCGCGCTGCTGAAAGCTGAGCTGGCGTGGCTGCGCGAGTTGATCGCCCGCTGGGAAGCCCAGGCGCCGCCTGACGAGCGCACGCCGGTTCAGCCGGCGGACGAAGTCGAGCCGATGCAGCGCCTGATGCTGCCGCATGACCCCGCCTCGCTGCACCGCGTCGAGACGAACCCGGGCCGCGCGCCCTCTCCCCCCGAAACCGAGCCACCCCCTTCTGATCCACCGGAGCACTCACCCACATCCGATCCTGGATCGGAGCGCAATCCCCCCTCGGAGTAGTGTGACGGAGGAATCACGCATGTTGGATAGTCTGCAACACATTGAAGAACTCGATCGCGAAATGCAGAACTGTATTCAGAACTGCCTCGACTGTCACAGCATCTGTCTGGCGACGGCGATGCACTGCCTGGATATGGGTGGAAAGCACGCCGCGCGCGAGCACATCACCACGCTACTGGCTTGCGCTGAGATCTGCCAGACCAGCGCCAACTTCATGCTGATGCACTCGCCGCTGCACCCGCAGACGTGCGGCGTGTGCGCGGATGCATGCGAGCGCTGCGCAGCCGAGTGCGAGCGGCTGGCGGACGGCGACCGGCAGATGCTGGCCTGCGCCGAAGTCTGCCGTCGGTGCGCGGCATCGTGCCGCGAGATGGCGCGCGCGGCGTAACGTTCGTTGGCTTGCCATCCTCGGGCTGTCCCGTCGCTGCCGCCCGATCGTCATACCAGCCCGCTTGAAACTGGCGCTGCATAGAATCGCAGAAGCGCATACAATCGACGAGGATTGGTTGTTCGGACGCAGGGGCAGCGGTGCATGGCAGAGGGAACCATACTCTATATCGAGGATGACGACGACAGTCGCGTAATGGTCGAGCGAATTCTGGCGCGCGCCGGTTATCGCGTGCTGGTGGCGGCGCGCGCCCTGCAAGGGATCGACCTCGCTCGACAGCACCTGCCGGACTTGATCCTCGCTGATATCAATCTGCCGGACATGAGCGGGCGCGAGATCGCGATCCGGCTGCGCGCTGATCCCCATCTGGCCGATGTGCCGATCGTCGCGCTGACCGCCTACACCGACGAAGCCGACCGGGAAAAAACGCTGAGCGCGGGCGTCACGGGCTATCTGACCAAGCCCATCGACCCGCGCGCGCTCCCCGAGACCATCGCGGGCTTTCTCGGCGGAAAGCGAGAGACGGTCCCTGCTCCGGCGGCAGAAGTGGCGCGGCAGGCGTACAATCGCGAGCTGGTCGACCGGCTGGAGAAGACGGTCCGCGAGCTGGAAGACAGCAATCGCGAGCTGCGGCGGCTTGACGCGATCAAAGACGATTTCATCCAGCTCACTGCGCACGAGCTACGCACGCCGCTGACGACAGTCTACGGGTATGGCCGCCTGGTGCAGGCGTCGTCGGTGTTTCGCCAGGCCGTCATCGGTGACCCGGACGCAGCAGCCGCGCTCGATGGATTGATCGCGTCGGTGGAGCGGCTGCAACTGGTTGTCGAGGAGATCGTCACCGTGTCGCGCATCGCCCTGGGGCGCGTTGATCTCAAGATCGGCCCGGCGAACCTGCGCGCGATCGTTGAGCAGGTGATCGCAGGCTACGCGCGCGTGGTGCAGCAGCGGCATCTCACGCTCGAATATGATCTGGACGAATGGCCGCGCGCCATGCTGGCCGATACAGCGCTGCTAGAGCTGGCGTTCAGCAACATCCTCGGCAACGCGATCAAGTACACGCCTGATGGCGGCACAATCACGCTGCATGCGAAAGAAGAGCACGACCGGCTGAAAATCAGCGTCACCGATACGGGAGTGGGGATCGCGCCCGACGATCAAGAGACGATCTTCGACCGGTTTTACACCGCCGGAGACACGCAGCTTCACTCCACCAGCAAAACGGCTTTTCGCGGCGGCGGGCTGGGGCTGGGGCTGGCGATCTCTCGGGGAATCATCAGCGCGCATGGCGGGCGTCTGTGGGTAGAAAGCCCCGGCTACGACCCGCTGAACCCGCCGGGGAGCACATTCCATATCGAGCTGCCGATGCCACAAGGGCCGCCGAACCCGACCTATCGCGCCTTGTGGTGAGGGGCAGCGCACGGTAATCACCCACCAAAACACCTTGATCTCGCCTCACGTTTCGGCATATAGTGGCAAGTAGCAACGGTGAAGGCGGCCCGGGGACCCGCTTGCGAGTGGGGAACCGCGCGAAGGATTGTATTGGATCGCATGGCTTCAGGGACTCTCCTTCGCCGCCGGACAACTCTGGTGGCGGTGTTTGAAACCCATCGCGCGCTGGTCGAGGTGTTCGACCGCGCGCTCGCTTCCGGGTTGGTCGGGGTGCTGGATGTTGGGCACGCCGCGCTGATTACCCGCGACGAGCAAGGTGAGTTTGTCACGATCAATAACAACGTGAGCGCGCGCGAGGGCGTTTTTTCCGGCGCGATGCTCGGCCTCACCATTGCCGGGCTGAGCATGTTCCTGTTGGGCGCGCTGGATGGGCCGGACGTCGCTGCGACGCTCACTCTGATCGCCAGCCTGTTGATCGGTGGTGTGCTGGGTGGCGCGATCGGGCGGGCGGTTGCGGCAATGGCCGGTCTGGGCTTCGCGCCCGCGTTGTTCAGCGAGATCGAGCGAACACTTTCGCCCGGCCAGGTTGCTTTGCTGATCCGGGTGCGCCCGGCGAGCGTGCCGCTGGTGCGCCGCGAGCTTGGGGCGCAGGCGGACGTGTTTTTAGCGGAGGAGCGCGCCGCCTCGCGTGCGCGTCGCTGACGCAAATAGCCACGCTGCGCCGAGTCGTGCTATGCTACGCTGTTATTGGCCGGTCGCCGGGAGACGCTTGGGGATGCTTGGCGGAGTTGAAACGGTCGCAGGGGGATTGCTCGGCAGAGGGGACGCGCGGCGCGGATGAGGGAGTAATCCTGATGGAAACGCAGGTTTGTCCAAATTGCGGGCACGAGAATCTTTCGCGCGCCGTGTTCTGTTTTCAGTGTGGCGCCCGGCTGGAAGACCCGCCGATCGTACGCGGCATCCATCACAGCCAGCGCCACGTCGAAGACGCGATGCGCTATCTGCAGGGCCGCGAGGACGTGCTCTCGCCCGAGGTGCTGCAAAACCTGCGCGAGGTGCGTGCCAAGCTCCCTCCACCAATGGATGGCGAGCCGATCACCTGCCTGCACTGCGGTACGCTTAACCGGCCCCAGGCGAGCTTTTGCGTTGGCTGCGGCACGGCGCTGACCATGCCAGACGACGCCGAACCGGCGCGTTTGGTGGCGCGTGCAGCGGCGCGCAGCGATGTCGGGCGGCTCCGCGAAAACAACGAGGATCGCGTCGGGTTGTGGGCGCGCGGCGGTGTGGTGCTGGCGCTGGTGGCGGACGGTATGGGCGGTGCGGCGGCGGGCGAAGAAGCCAGTCGCCTGGCGATGGAAGCCGTCCAGGCGGATTTTTTGGGGCAGGCGCGCGGCAGCGAGATTCTCGACACGCTGCCAGACGAAGAAGTCGCCGAGAAGCTGCGCATCGCCGTGCGGCGCGCCAACCGCGCCGTGATTCATCGCACCAGCGAGCACCCTGAGTTTCAGGGCATGGGCACGACGATCACGCTCGCGTTTGTGCGCGATAGCCACGCGATCTTTGTGCACGTGGGCGATAGCCGCGCGTATCTGGTCAAGACGCGCGAGGGCTGGATCAACCAGGTCACCGACGATCACAGCTTTGTCGAGGCGCTGCTGGCAGCAGGGCACATCACGCGCGAGCAGGCGGCGATCCACCCGATGCGCAATGTGCTGTACCGCGCGCTCGGCCAGTTTGATGATGCCGACGCCGATATCTATACCCGCAGGCTCGAAGAGGGCGACCGCGTGATTCTCTGCTCGGACGGGTTGACGCGGCACGTCAGCGCCGAGGAGATTGCGGCGATCGCGTCCGAGAATGAGGAACCGGCGGCGATCACGCAGACGCTGGTCGATCTGGCGAACGCGCGTGGCGGGCAAGACAACATCAGCGTGATCGCGCTGATCATGGAACATTCTTCCGAACGCGACCAGCCGGAGCGCCCGAAGCCGGGCCAGTACGATGCGACCGAGATCGGGCTATATCAAGCGCCGGTGATCGATGTCGAGTCGATGGAGCGGAAAACACTCGAACTCCCCGCCATCCAGCTCGCCGATCAGGAGAACCCGGCGGACACCGCCGAGGAAGAAGAATAAGCAGCCTTGTATACGCGAAGCGCCCGGCACGCCGGGCGCTTTTGTATCTTGAGGAAGCGTGCGCGCACACGGCGCGTCAGGAGAGGAAGAACTCCGTCCCGCAGAAGCGGCAGGTCGCCACGCCTTTACCGCTCAGTTCGATCGCGCCGCCACAGTTTGGGCACTGCTTCAGGTCACGAAGCTGGCTCGCCTCGCTTGAATACAGCACGCCTTCATCCCACTTGACGTAGCCGCTGAAGACGCCCAGCCCGACCAGCGAGTACACCATCTCGCGGACTTCTTCGCGCGGGACTTGTAGCTCGACCGCCGCGTCGTCCACGCGCACCTGCCCGCGCGTCTGGACGATGTTCAGCAGCTTTCGCTGCTGGCTGGCGGCCTGCTGCCGTTGCGCCTCGCGCCCGCCGAATGCGGTCAGGTAGATGCCACCGCCCACCAGCGGCGCGACCAACACCACCAGCGCCAGCGCCAGCCCCAGGATGCGCGCCGGACCTTCCAACCCTTCATTCGTGAACAGCCACGCCGCCGCGACGATGCCGAGAACCGCGCCGAAGACAATCAACAGAATCCCGATCAGCCGGTTAGAGTTCATAAGTCCCCCAAGTGCGTGCACTGCGCTCGAATGCGCAGCGGGCGCGGGTCCGGCCCGCGCCTGCCTGCGAAATCACGTGTTTATCCGAAGCCACGGCTGCCGCCGCCAGAGCCGCCACCTCCGCTGAACCCGCCACCGCTCCAACCGCCGCCACTCGATCCAGAACTGCTCGGCTGGCTGGACATCACCTTCGAGGCGTCGTTCAGCATCTGCGTCATGCCGCTGCTCATCGCGTTCAGCCCGTCGGTCAATGAGCGGCTCATATCGTTCAGGCCGCCGGGGCCGCCGCCGAAGCTCGCATCTGCCAGCCCGCCGCCGCTGCCGAACCCGCCGCCAGTTATTGGGCCATAGCTGCGCCCAGGGACGTACCCGCGACCCCACGGCCCGCCGAGATAGGTCGGGAAGTACCACGTCGGCATTGAGGTCAGCACCGGCGCGCAGGTATTAACCCACTCGCGCTCCAGCCCGAACACGACCGCGTAGCCCATGTACTTGTCGAAGCGGTCGGCGGCTTCGCTCACGTCGCCATAGCGTTCGACGTTCTGCAGGTAGCGCCGGAACGCCTTCCACTTGGCGGCGTCTTGCGCGCCCTTCTCGGTTTTGGCGGGCATGAACTGCGAGGTGAGGAGCAGTGCCAGCCCGGTGACGCCGAGGCCGAAGCCCGGCATGAACGTGAACACCGAGACGGTCTCCGCCAGTGTGATACCGATGAAGAACAGCACCCCGGCGACCACGAGCAGCCCGATCGCGCCTGCGAGCCACAGGTTGCGCGTGGTGTCCGGCGAGCGGGTGAAATAGCCCTGCTTGACCTGCTCGCGATACAACTGCTCCTTGATCGCGGGAATCTTCTTGTAGAACTTGTTGCGCAGGTCCGAAAGCTCGACGCTTTTCTTGCGCCCGAAGATCCCGCTCAGCAGCGTTTCTTCGTAGGGGCGCAGATCGTCGTCAGGCTTGTCCTGCCGGTGAAACTCGAACTCGGTCGACTGGAACATGCCGAAGACGCCGCCGGTCTCTTTCTGCTCGATGACCAGGTGGCCACGCTGCGCCAGATCGACCAGCGTCCCCATGATGTCCTTCATATCGGCGCGCTCGTCGAGCAGCACGCCCACCACGCCGGGTCGCTCGTCGCTCGGCGGCTCGCTGAGATATTCCGGCACGACGATCGCTTCCGGGTCGCGCCCGTGCTTGGTGTAGCGCGTGTAAACGAACAGCACGCCGCCGATCGCGATCAGCAACCCCAGCGCGATCAGGATCAGCGAGACGAACGGCTTGTAGGTCTCTTCGTACTCGCGCTCGAAGTCAAAGCTTCCCTGCCAGCCAGGCTCGACCATCGCCGGATTGTGCGGGTACTGCACGCGCACCTCGACCCAGTCGCCGCTGCTCAAGCGGCCCGGCGCGTCCCACGTAATCGTCGTACCGCTGACCTCGTACGGCCATTCTTCGGGGTACGTGGCGAAATTGTCAGGCGGGCTGTCAGCGGGTAACTCGACCGCAATTGTCGAGTTCAGCACCGGGAAGGGCAGGTCCGCCGGGATCGCGACCCACCACAACTGGTCGCCGCCTTCATACGAGCGCAGCGCGCCGCTGACCGTGTAGACCAGCGCGATCTGCTTGGTCGAGCCGCTTTCGGCGGGTGTGGTGAAGTTGTACTCGACAGCGAGGTTGCCGCCGCTGCGGGTCACGCAATACGTCCCCGCGCTGCCGCTGCACGACTGGCTGAGCGGCTGCCCGTTCTCGAAGACGCTCAGCGCGTCAATGTCATTGACTCTGTCCAGCGGGATCTCCGCGGTCCCGAAGCGGAATGGCCCGCGATCGATGCGCAGTTGGTATGTCTCGGCGACACGGAAGCGGTTCGCCGCTGTGTCCATCTGATCGATGCGAACGTCAAAGCGCTCCCACACCAGGGACCGGCCATCGCCCTGCGCAGGATCGATTGCCCGCGCGAGAGGCATGAGTCCGAAGAAAATGGTGACTAGCGCCACCACACCAACGAGCATCAGGCGCGCTCGGTTACGCCGCATAGGATCATCACTCCTTTTTGTGCGAACATTATTGTACCCAATCCTACCGCACGCGCACGGTGTTGTACGCCCTAAAAATCAGGAGAGTCGGCGCGCTAAGGCAACAAATTATCTAAGAATGGGCTTAGAAACGTTGACTGCGATCGACTAAAGGTCTATGATCACAATGCGATTTCAAAACACTCCTCGCACGGCGAAATCAGGGGGATCGCAGGCGGATAATATGCTGCACTCTGTTTCGCCGTGTTGAGTCTAGCATGTGGGGCGACAGTCGAAGATGGAATATCAGGATTACTATAAGATACTCGGCGTCGATCGCAACGCGTCCGATAAAGATATCCGCAAAGCCTATCGCCGCCTCGCGCGCCAGTATCACCCGGACGTCAACCCGGGCGATGCCGCGTCTGAGGAGAAGTTCAAGCAGATCAACGAGGCGTATCAGGTGCTGTCGGACTCCGAGAAACGCGCGAAGTACGATCAGATCGGCCAGAGCTACCAGCAGTGGCAGCGGATGGGTGGCCAGCCAGGTGGCTTCAACTGGTCCGATTGGATGGGCGGCCAGCCAGGTGGCGGATTTCGCGTGGAATACGCTGACCTCAACGGAGACGACCCGTTCTCAGACTTCTTTCGCAATATTTTCGGCGGCATGGGCGGCGGGCGGACGACGACCTACCAGCGCCAGCAGATGAAGGGGCAAGACCTGGAAGTCACCGCGCAGGTGTCGCTTGAGGAAGCGTATCACGGCACGCAGCGCACGGTGCAGATCGGGGGCCGCCGCCTGGACGTGAGTATCCCCGCCGGGGCGCGCGATGGCATGCGGATCCGGTTGCGCGGCCAGGGCGAGCCGGGCTACGCGGGCGGCCAGCCGGGCGATCTATACGTGATCGTCGAAGTGCTGCCGCACCCGACCTACCGGCGCGAGGGCGCGGACCTGCATCTGGACTTGAAGGTGCCGCTCTTTACCGCGGTGTTAGGCGGGACGGTCAGCGTGCCGACGCTCTCGGGCAACGTCTCGCTGCGCATCCAACCGGAGACGCAGTCTGGCCAGACGATCCGCCTGCGCGGCAAGGGGCTGCCGCAGGTGCGTCAGAAGAACGCTTACGGTGACCTGTTCGCGCATGTGCTGGTGCAGGTCCCGACCGAACTGAACGATCGCGAGCGCGCCCTGTTCGAGGAACTGCGCGCGCTCCGGGCGACGTAAGGCGCGTGTGCTGCAACACCGCCTGAATCGAGGCAGTAACACGACACTGGTTTAGAGTGGAAGGACGATCCGTGATGGGATGGCAGTTTGACGACTTTGATCTGGTCGATGGGCGCGCAGTTGAGATTGAAGAACCCCCTCGCCGTCGCTCGCTCGCCGGGTTTGTGCTCGGCGCGCTGATCGGTGGTGTGACGCTGGTCGTGATCGCCGCGTTGGTGTTCGGGCTGGTGGGCATGGCCGCGTTTGTGGACGATGAGGCAGAATCGCCCTATCGCCCGGTGCGCAGCGAGCCATCGGCGGCGGACCTGCGGAACGCGAACTATCGCCCGAGCGAGTGGCAGGAAGGCGTGGCGCAGATGAACCCGACGCCGACCGCGCTGCCCAGCGAGATCATCCAGCAAGCCGATCTCGAATACACGCTGCTGTCGAACCTGTACCAGCGCGTGAATCCCTCGGTCGTGAACATCGAGATCGTCTCGTCGTTTCATAGCAATACGGACATCATCGATAGCAGCGGCTCCGGCTTTGTCTTTGATGGGGATGGCTATATTGTGACCAACGCGCATGTCGTGCGCGATGCCGACGAGGTGGTGGTCACGTTCTCGACCGGGCATGTCGTGCCGGCGGAAGTGGTCGGGCTGGATGATTACAGCGATCTCGCCGTGATCAAAGTCGATCCGGCAGACGTGCCGCTGATGCCGCTGCCGGTCGCGGATAGCAACCTGCTCGACGTGGGCCAGCGCGTGATCGCCATCGGCAATCCCTTCGGGCTGGATGGCAGCATGACGACCGGGATCATCAGCGCGCTGGGGCGCTCGCTGCCCTCGGCGCAACTGCTCGATCAGAGATACCAGGGCTACAACAACCCCTCGATCATCCAGATCGATGCGGCAGTGAACCCTGGCAACTCCGGCGGGCCGCTGCTCAATTCGTCGGGCGAGGTTGTCGGCGTCAACACCGCGATCCGCACCGAGAATGGCGGCTTCCAGGGGATCGCCTTCGCCGTGCCATCGAACACGCTGATGCGCATCGTGCCGCAGTTGATCGAAACTGGCAGCGCGCAGTACTCGTGGCTAGGGATCTCATCGCCGTCCTCACAGTTCAATCTAGGGCTGATAGCCGATGAGCTGAATCTGCCGGTGCGCCAGGGCGTGCTGATCACCGAAGTCTTCGCGGACTCGCCGGCGGCGCGCGCCGGGCTGCAGAGCGGGGATGAGAGCGAGTTGGTGCGCGGCGTCCAGATTCCGGTGAACGCGGACATCATCGTGGCGATTAATGGCAACACAGTCAACGACATCAACGATCTGGTCGCCTATCTGGTCGAGAACACGTCGCCCCAGGATGTGGTCACGTTGACGATCGTGCGCAGTGGGCAGACGCTGGACCTGGATGTGACGCTTGGCGTGCGGCCATAGCGGGGAGAGCGTGGGGGAGCACCATATGGACGACAGGCCACTCCGCGACGAACCGTGTTTTACGATTGGCATCGTGGCGCGGATGCTCAATCTTCACCCGCAGACGCTGCGCAACTATGAGCAGGCCGGGCTGATCGGCCCGCAGCGCAGCGATGGCAACATCCGCCTCTATTCGGAGCGCGAGGTGGAGCGTCTGCGCAAGATCAACCGTCTGACGCAGGAAATGGGCGTCAACCTGGCCGGTGTCGAGATCATCCTGCGCATGACGGAGCAGATCGAAGCGCTGCAAGACGAGGTAGCGCAGCTTCAAGGGCAGCTTACGAACGGCGCGTCGAAGTCGCGGCGCTGATTGCGTGCCTGCTTGCTGTGAGCGGGCGTGTTCGCCAGAGTGTTCTTGACTAGTTTTTGGGGCCCCATCCCCCGGCCCTTTGCTCCCAAAATGAGGGAAGGGGAGCAAGCGTCGTTCCTTTCCTTCCCTCGTTCTGGGGGAAGGAAGGCCGACCACAGGTCGGAAGGATGGGGGAACTGAACACCAGACCTCAGGAAGGCGCTTATGTCTAGCACATCCTCTGCCGAGCCGACTCATCTGTTGCCCCGGCTGGCGATCAACACCGATCTGGCGCGGCGCATTTTGGTGTTGTTTCTGCGCGACGCCGTGACAAAGGCCGGATTTCAGCGCGCGGTGCTGGGGCTGAGCGGCGGGCTGGATTCGGCGCTGGTCGCGTATCTGGTGGCCGAGGCGCTCGGCCCGGAGAACGTGCTCGCGATCCGGATGCCGTACCGGGCCTCGTCGCAGGCGAGCCTGGACGACGCGCAGGCGGTGATCGACGCACTGGGCATCACGTCGGACACGGTGGACATCACGCCGATGGTCGATCCGCTGCTGGAGCGGTTCCCCGATACGTCACGCGTGCGCCAGGGGAACATCATGGCGCGGATGCGGATGGTGGTGCTATACGACCAGTCGGCGGCGACCGATGCGCTGGTGATTGGGACCAGCAACAAGACCGAGTTTCTGCTCGGCTACACGACGGTCTTCGGCGACAACGCGGCGGCAGTGCAACCGATCGCAGACCTCTACAAGGCGCAGGTGCGCCAGCTTGCGCGGGCGATGGGCGTGCCGCGTTCGATCCTCGAAAAAGCGCCCTCGGCGGATCTGTGGGCGAACCAAACGGATGAGGCCGAGCTGGGCTTCAGCTATGACCTGGCCGATCAACTGTTGTATCTGCTGGTTGACGAACGTTACACCGTGGACGAGGCCGCCGCCGAGGGATTTGATCGCGCGTTGGTCGAGCATATCTGGCGGCGCGTGCGGCGAAATCACTTCAAGCGCACGATGGCGCCGGTCGCCAAGCTCACCACGCGCAGCATCGGGCACGATTTTCTGTATCTGCGGGATTGGAGTGGATGAGAAGGAAGCGGTAGCAATTAGCCAAGAGCAAAAAACGCAGCTGAATTTTACTATCTGCAGAGGCCGAGCTTACTCGGCCCGAGCTTCTAGATACCTGATTTCCTTAATGTAGCGTCGTATGCTGGGGATGTACGGGCGGAGCAGGTTTCGCCCCTACATGTGATGTGCGATGCATCGGACGGCG
>Ga0079224_100014296_pt1 | contig 11084 bp, 12 predicted proteins | sample Stecom2015_FD_80414 | JGI IMG/M metagenome (GOLD analysis project Ga0079224, IMG submission 80414) | Agricultural soil microbial communities from Utah to study Nitrogen management - Steer compost 2015 | ecosystem: Environmental > Terrestrial > Soil > Agricultural land | place: USA: Utah...
AAGGCAAGCTGCTGGACAATCTTCCTCTGCGCGCCTTCATCCTCGGCAAGCTGGACGAACCCGTGCGCACGCTGATGCGCCGGGAGGCGGTGTCCGTGCACCCCGATGCGCACCGCGAGGAAGCCGTGCGCCTGATCCAGCACTACGACCTTGAAGCACTGCCGGTGGTCGACGAGAACGACGTCCTGCTCGGCACCGTCACCGTCGACGACGTCATGGACGTGGCGGAGGAGGAGACGACGGAGGACTTCCATCGCCTGGCCTCGGTGGGCGCAGTGGAGCTGAGCATCCGCGACGCCGGCGTGTTCTACCTGTTCCGCAAGCGCGTCCCCTGGCTGATCCTGCTGGTGTTCGCCAACATCTTCAGCGGCGCCGCCCTGGCGCACTTCGAAAGCACTATCTCCTCGGCCCTGGTTCTGCTGTTTTTCCTGCCGCTGCTGATCGGCTCGGCAGGCAACGCCGGATCACAATCGGCCACGCTGATGGTGCGTGCCCTGGCGACGGGCGATGTCTCCATGCGCGACTGGTTCAGCCTGCTGCTGAAGGAATTCGGCGTCGCCCTGGCGCTGGGCGTGGCCCTGGGTCTGGCGGTGGCGACCCTGGGCATCTGGCGCGGCGGCCCGCAGATCGGCCTGACCGTGGCCCTGACCATGGTGGTGGCGGTCATGGCCGGCAGCCTCATCGGCATGAGCCTGCCCTTTGCCTTTTCGAAACTGAAGCTGGACCCGGCCACCGCCAGCACGCCGCTGATCACCTGCATCGCCGACATCAGCGGCATCGTCATCTACTTCGGCATCGCCAGCCTGGTCCTGGACCTGCCGGCGTGACCGCGGCCGGCCGCTTCGATCCGCGCCCGCCCGGGCGGTGGTGAACGCAAGCGCAAGCGGTCCCTCCACATCCGTCGCCGAGGCGCCCGGGCGCAGGACGTGATCCGCTGCCAGGTCCGGACCCGGCCTTCCCCTCCGGGCCAGCCCGCAGCCGGCCGGGAGTGACCCGCCCGGTGACGGCCCTCACCCGCACCGCCGGAGCGCCGGGACGGAACCCGGCGCGCGGGCTGGCGGATGTCACCGGCGCCTCCGGTCCTGCCCCCCGCGGGCAGCATCAGCCGGCGGCCAGCCGCTGCAGGGTCAGGGCATCGTGCCGGCCATCGAAGAAACGCTCCAGGGCAGCCGTGAACACCGGTTCCCCCGGATCGGCCAGGGCAACGAGCGTCAGGCAGGAATGGAATTTGAGCGCATCGAGCTCGCCGAGGATTTCGCCGGCTCCCAGCGCCACATGCCCGAGCATGGCGTGGACGGCACCCAGCAGGCGCTGCCGCAGGACCGCATCGGCCAGGAACGCCCGCGCCTCCTCCACACCCGCCAGGCCGTATTCGTGCGATATCCAGCTGTGGCCAAGGCCGCGCAGTTGCGGGAACACGAACCAGATCCAGTGCGTCTCCTTGTGGCCGGCCCTTATTTCCGCCATGGCGCGGAGGTGGACGGCCTCGCTGATGCGGCGGAAACGCTCGAGACCGAAGGGATCAGCCGCCATGACTGCCACCTCCGCCCTGTCCCCGCCCGGTATCCGGCCGCATCACAGGTGCCACCCGGCTACCGGCGCGCCGCCAGGAGCAGTTCGTGCGCAAGCGCGGTGATGCGGTCATCCAGCGCCTCCTGGTCGAGGGTGGCCAGCAGGGTATCGGCCTCATCGTGCCGGCCATTCCGGCGCGCGCAGTAGGCGGCGAGGATGCGGGCCTCCTGTTCATGGTGGCGGTCCAGGCCGGCAATGGCCAGCACGCGGGGCACCGGCTGGCAGTCCGGTGGCAGGCCGTGCAGCCTGTGCAACAGACGCGCCTGCAGCAGCAGCGGCCTGGCCGCCGACTTGCCCGGGTAATAGCCGGCCCCGGCATCGGTGAAGGGCAGCACCTGTTCGACCAGCGCCAGGGCGTCGCTCCACTGGCCCAGCCTTTCGCGTACCTGCGCCTGCACGAGCATCGCCTCCACGGCGGCACGACCCTCGCCCTCACCCCGCCGGGCAAATATTCCGTGGGCCTCGGCCAGGGTATCCAGCGCCCGCTGCAACTGCCCGGCCTCCAGCAGCAGCTGGCCCAGACTCAACAGCTGCACGGCGAGGCGAGGATTGTCCGCTTCCAGGTTGCGGCGGCGGATGGCCACCGACTGCTCCATGAGGCCCACGGCTTCCTCATGCCGGCCCAGGCGCCCCAGCACCTGCGCCAGGTGGCCCATGGCGACGCTGGTGCGGGTGTCCTCCGCCCCGTAAAGGCGGGTGACCTTGTCCAGGTACTCGCGTGCCACCGGTTCGGCTTCCTCCTCCAGCCCGGCCTGCCGCAGGGCGTGGACATGCGCATTGAGGATCAGCGTGACCACGACCAGCGACCTTTCCGGTTCCTCCTGGAGGGCCTGGTAACTGGCCCGGGTGATCGCGACCGCCTCATCGACGCGGCCCAACGCCGTCAGTGCCGAGGCGAAGGCCGGCAGCAGTTCGGCCATCAGGTCCGAAGCGGGGCCGTAATGCCCGCTGATCTCGGCATGCAGCGGCTCGAGGATGCGGACCGCCTCGGCCGGCGGCCCGGCGCGGAAGAGCGTGGTTCCGACCTTCATCCGGGCGGGAATCATCACCTCCGGGTCGTCCACGCCCGCTTCCTCGAGGATGCGCAGGCGTTCCTGCGCATGCCGGTAGGCCAGGTCGTAGCGGCCCGCGTACAGGCCGCCATCGGCCAGATTGCGGTGCACCTCGGCCAGGAGCAGGGGTTCGCCACCCGCCCCCGCCGTGGCCAGCGCGCGTTCCAGGACCGACTGCGCCACTGCATGCTCGCCCAGTCCATGGTAGGCCTTGCCCATGGCCAGGAGCAGGCGTGCACGTACGGCGTCCCGCATTCCCTCCGCACGGTCGATGCGTTCCAGGGCCTTGTCCACGGCTTCGCGGATGCTGGGCGGGCGGCCGTCGTTGCGCTCGGGGTTGGCCTCTTCCAGGATGCCGGCAAGAAACTCCGACACGGCCTGTGCGTTTTCCGCCTCGATGCGTGCGCGGTCGCGCTGCTCGCGCACCTGCTCCGCCTGGTACAGCGCCAGAAGCAGGCCACCAGCCAGGGCCAGCACGGCCACTGCTGCCAAAGAACAGGCCAGGGCATTGCGGCGCAGAAACCGGCCCGCGCGGTAGCGCAGCCGTCCGCGCCGCGCCGACACCGGCCGGTGTGCCAGATAGGCGCGCACATCGTTGGCCAGCGCCTCCACGGAGGAGTAGCGCTGCGCCGGATCCTTGCGCAGGGCCTTGAGCACGATGGCGTCCAGGTCACCACGCAGCCGGCCGCTGAGGGCCGCCGGACTCATGCGGCGTCGCCGGGCCAGGATACGTCCCTGGCGGCTGGTGTCGCTGGCCGCGCGCGAAGGCGCCGTCGGCTCTCCGGTCAGCACCGCCTGGCTGTACGCGGCGGGTGTCGGCGTATCGACCGGATAGGGGTGCGCTCCGGTGAGCAGTTCGAAGAGGATCACGCCCAGGGCGTGCACGTCCACACTGGTGGTGACGGGGTCGCCGCGCAGCTGCTCCGGGGCCGCATATTCGGGCGTGAAGATGCGCGTGGCGGTGTGGTCCTCCTCGCCCTCCTGCAGCAGCTTGGCGATGCCGAAATCCAGCAGCTTCACCTGGCCGTGCGTGTCCACCATGATGTTGGATGGCTTCAGGTCGCGGTGCACGATGAGCTTGCGGTGCGCGTACTCCACCGCCTCGCAGACGGTAAGGAACAGCTCAAGACGTGCGCGGATGTCCAGGCGGGCATGGTCGCAATAGGCGATCAGATCCAGGCCATCGACGTACTCGAGAACGAGGTAGGGCCGTCCGTCCTCGCTGATGCCTCCGTCAAGCAGACGGGCAATGTTGGGATGTTCCAGCTGCGCAAGGATCTGCCGTTCGCTGCGCAGGCGCGCCACCAGGCCCTCGACATCCCAGCCCGGCCGCACCAGCTTGACTGCGGCCCGCTGCATGTACTGGCCGTCGGCCCTGTGCGCCAGATACACCGAGCCCATGCCGCCACGCCCGATCTCGCGGTCGAGGCGCCAGGCACCCAGGCGCAGGCCGGCCCACCGGTCCGCGGGAGGGAGCTCCGGCGTGGCGGACTCGATGGCCTCGCGCAGCATGGTTGTCGGCAGCTCGACAGCCAATGTGTCCGCGGAGGCGGCTTCGGCGGCCAGCAGCGACTCGACCTCCCGCCTCAGGTCTGCATCGTCCGCACAGGCCTCCTCCAGAAAAGCCGCACGAGCCTCCGGCTCGAGATCGAGCGCACGATCGAACAGCTCACGGACTTGCTGCCAGCGTTCGCGGTCCAAGCACGGTCACCCTCCATCCCGGCAGCCAGCATAGCGGCAGACGGGGGCACCGCCAAAGGCCAGTGGTTCCGCCCTGCCGGACCCCGGAAACGGGCACCGGGTTCCCGCCATCCAGGAAGCCCACAGGCCCGCCGGGGCGACCCGCTGCCGTGCGGACGGTCGGGAGCGCCCGGCGTAGGCTCCGGCTGATCCGGATCAAAGGCGCGGACCGGCCGGCGGTGGAGAATGCCGGCCATGGACACAGGCGCCCCCGGGGCCCCGGCCCCACGGTCCCCGACCCGGACGACCATCCGCGAGGAGGACATCGTCACCCTGGTGCACCGCTTCTATGCCGCGGTGCGTCGCGACCCGGTGCTCGGCCCGGTGTTCGGTGCCCATGTGCACGACTGGGATGCGCACCTGGCCACGCTGGTGGATTTCTGGTCGGGACTGCTGCGCGGCACACGGCGATTCCGCGGCATGCCGGTCACCCGCCACCTGGCCCTGCCAGGCCTCGAGGCGGCCATGTTCGAACGCTGGCTGGAAATCTTCGAGGCCACCACCGCGGGCATGGATCACCCATGGCTGAAGGCCGAAGCCGACGAGCAGGCGCGCCAGATGGCGCAGAGGTTGTGGCAGCGCTACCGGGAGCACCGCGATCCGGCCGGCACGGCATAATCGCCCCATGAGCAACGCCACCGACACCTTCACGCCGCTGTCCATCGCCGTCCTCACGGTTTCCGATTCGCGCAGCCTGGAAACCGACACCAGTGGCGACTACCTGGCGCAGGCATTGACCGCCGCCGGCCACCGCCTGGCCGTCCGCGAGCTCCTGCCGGACGACCGCTACCGCCTGCGCGCGCTGGTCTCGGCCTGGATTGCCGATCCCGGCATCGATGCGGTTCTCATCACCGGTGGTACCGGATTTACCGCCCGCGACTCCACACCCGAGGCGATCGCCCCCCTGCTGGACCGGGAAATGCCCGGGTTTGGCGAGGTGTTCCGCATGATTTCCTACGAGGCGATCGGCACGGCCTCCCTGCAGTCGCGCGCGTTGGCCGGCATCGCCAATGCCACCTTCGTGTTCTGCCTGCCCGGATCGACCTCGGCCTGCCGCACGGCCTGGGAACGCATCATCGCCGCACAGCTGGACAGCCGGACCCGGCCCTGCAACCTGGTCGGCCTGCGCCCGCGGCTGCGGGATTGAACCCGGTGGCGGGAAAGCGGCACCCCGTGCACGCTGCCTGCGAGCCGACCGGGCGCTACTCGGGCTCGAAACCCAGTTCGTACAGGGAGCGGTCCAGCTCGGCGGCATCGCGGTACACGCGGTAGGCGCCGGCACGCAGCAGCTCGTCCTCGCCGTAGCCACCGCTGAGCACGCCAATGCCGAGCATGCCGGCCCGGCGTGCCGCCAGCAGGTCCCACACCGCATCGCCCACCACGTAGCACTCCGCCGGCGCCACGCCCAGGCGTTCGGCGCAGCGCAGGAACAGGGCCGGATCGGGCTTGGCCCGTGACACGTCGCCCCGCTGCACCACCACCATGTCCTCGGGCACGCCCAGCGCCTGCAGGGAAGCGTCGATCTCCGGCCGCCGTCCCGAGGTGGCGATGCCGTGGACGACGCCGCGCCGGCGCAGTCCGCGCAGCAGTTCCACCGCGCCGGGCAGTGGCCGTCGCTGCGGCAGGATCTCGCGGAAGATCTCGCCATGGCGCTGCTGGATGTGCCGCACCTCCTCCGGTGTCAGGTCCCGGCCCAGCTCGCGCCCGGCCGCACGCGTGAACAGGCCGCCACTCATGCCGATCCGGCGGTGGATACGCCAGGCGTCGAGATCCAGGCCGGCCTCCGCGAAGGCCTTCTGCCAGGCGAAGACGTGCGCATACACGGTGTCGATCAGCGTGCCATCGAGATCGAAGATCAGCGCCTTCATGCGATCTCCTCAGCGGCGGATGGCAAAGGGCTGCGGACAGTCGGCCGCATCGGCCACCTCCTCGCGCAGCACGGACTCGACATGCGCCAGCGGTGGACCCTGCCGGAGCCAGCGTTCGAGTGCCTCGACCTGGTCGCGCAGGCCACGCGCCAGAACCTCCACCCGGCCGTCCGGCAGATTGCGCGCCCAGCCGGCCAGGCCCAGAACCTGCGCCTGCGACTGCGTGGAAGCCCGGTAGAACACGCCCTGCACGCGTCCGGCGACGAGGAAGCGGACGGTAACAGTTTCACCCATTGCCCTTCTCCGACCGGTCGTTGCCCCTCCGGGTTGCATCGATCACCTGTTCCAGCTCGGCCCGCGTGACCGGACCAAGAAAGACCTTCGCCACCACGCCCTGCGGATCGATCACGTACGTCAGCGGCAGACCGCGCGGCACCGGAAAGGCCGCTGGCGGTTCGTACACATCCACCGGCGCCACCGCGTAATGGATCGGGTGTTCGGACAGGAAGGCGTCCAGGTCGGCGCGTTCGATCTCCTCAAAGTCCAGGCCGAGCACGACGACGTCGTCACGCCGTGCCAGCCCGTTGAACTCGGGGATCTCCCTGATGCACGGCGTGCACCAGGTGGCCCACCAGTTGAGCACCACCCACTTGCCGCGCTGTGCGGCCAGATCGAATGTGCCGCCATCCAGCGTAGCGATGGACAGCGCTGGCGTCGTGCCGACCAGGGCCTGCGCCCCCTGCGCCCTGACACCGGCCAGCGGTGCGATGGCCAGCGACATGGCCAGCAGGCCGCGAAAAAGGAAACGGACTCGGTTCATGTCGGCTCCGGTTGTTTGCCGCGCCGGGCGGCGCGGACGTAATCGGCGACGCTCTGGTCCAGCACCGGCAGCAGCCCGTCGGTACCGGCCCCCAGCGCCAGGTCGGCGGCATCCGGGTCCACGCTGGCCCGGCGTGTCAGCGGGATGCGATAGCCACCGGCCTCGTAGATGTCGGCCAGCTTCACCTGCTCGAGGTCGCGGATCACCCGCCAGTGGCCGAGGCTGCTCTGCTCGACCACGCGCAGCCCGGCCAGATCGGAAAGGCAGCGCAGGAGCTGTTCGTCGCTGAGACCTCCCACGCGGTCGTGCATGTCCTCGAGCGTCATGCCGCGTCCCTGCGCATGCGCGTCGGCCAGTGCTTCCAGCAGGCGCAACACGGCCGCGAACTCGTGCCCGGTCGGGAGCTTGCGCTCCTCGGGGTGGTAGCGGAAGGAACTGAGAACCGCGGCCAGCGAGGCGCCCAGAAGCACGATGTTCCAGGACAGGTACACCCAGAACAGGAAGATCGGCACCACGGCGAAGGCGCCGTAGATGCGCTGGTAGGACGGGAAGTTGGTCAGATAGAAGGCGAAACCGCGCTTGCCCAGCTCGAACAGGATGGTCGCGACCAGGGCCCCCACGGCCGCATGCCGCCAGCGCACCTGCGTGTTCGGCACCACGGCATAACTGAGCGTCAGCGCCATCCAGGTGACCAGTCCCGGCAGCAGCACCAGCAGGCGGTCGGCGAAACGCAGCTCGCGGTCCAGCTCGGCGAGGAAGGGCAGTGCGAAGAAGTAGGTGGACATGGCCAGTCCGGCCACGACGAGCATGGGCCCCAGAGACAGCACCGTCCAGTACATGACGAAACGTGAGACGGGGCTGCGGGTGCGGGTGACGCGGAAGATGCGGTTGAAGGCATCCTCGATGGAATACATCATCAGCAGGGCACTGACAATGAGGAAGATGATGCCCACACCGGTCAGGCTGGAGGCATTGGCAGCAAAGCTGGTGAGGTAGCTCTCGATGGTGTCGCCGGTGGCCGGCACGAAATTGGTGAAGATGTAGCTGCGCAGCCTCTGCGACCACTCCTCGAACACCGGAAAAGCGGAGAGGATGCCGAATACCGACACGGTCAGCGGCACCAGGGCGAACACGGTCGTGTAGGACAGCGCGCCGGCGTACTGGAAGCAGTTGTCGGCCCAGAAGCGTTGCCAGAGGTAGCGGAAGAAGGCCTTCCAGCGCTCCCGCTTGAAACGGTTCCAGCGCAGGCGCAGACGGTCAGGCACGTGCCACGCTCCCGCCGGCGGCGGCGCCGGCGCGATGGTCACCCGTTGGACGGACAGACTCAGGCACAATAGAGGGCATGGGCGATATCCTGGTCCTCTACTTTAGCCGCACCGGCCACACCGCCACCATGGCCCGCCGGATCGCGCGCGGCGTCGATGAAGTGGACGGAATGCGCGCGCGCCTGCGCACGGTGCCGCCGGTGGCGCCCGTCACCCAGGTGGCGGCACCACCGGAACCGGAGGAAGGTGCCCCCTACGTGGAACACCGCGATCTCGAGGAGTGTGCGGGCCTCATCCTCGGCAGCCCGACCCGCTTCGGCAACATGGCGGGCGCGCTCAAGCATTTCCTCGATGGCACCGGGGGCCAGTGGCTGGCCGGAACCCTGGTCGGCAAGCCGGCGGCGGTGTTCACCAGTACCGGCACCCTGCATGGTGGGCAGGAATCCACCCTCCTGAGCATGATGCTGCCGCTCCTGCACCACGGCGCCATCATCGTCGGCCTGCCCTTCCACGGCACGCCACTGAACTCCACCTCGACCGGCGGCACACCGTACGGCGCCAGCCACTGGGCCGGCGTCCGTGGCGAGCACGCGATCAGCGAGGACGAGGAAACGCTGTGCCGCCTGCTCGGCCGCCGCGTGGCGGAAACGGCGAGGAAGCTCCTGGCATGCTGAACACGATCCGGATCGGCCTGCTGGCGCTCCTGCTGCTGCAGCTGTGGTGGCACGGCCTGGCGCCACCGCCGCGCTCGGCCATGGGCTGGGCCGCACTGGGCGTCGCCGCGCTGCCACTGCTGCTGGCACTGCCGGGCGCCTGGCAGGCGCGGCCCAACCCGCTGTTCTGGGCCAACGCCATGGCCCTGCTGTACTTCTGCCACGGCGTCAGCGAGGCCTGGATCACCCCACCGATGCGCGCGCCGGCGCTGCTGGAAGTGGCGCTGAGCGTGATGGTGATCGCCGCCTATGGCGCCTTCGGGCTGCAGGCGCGCCGGCGGGCGCGCCACGCCGCCCTGCGAGATTCCAACTGATCCTGGACCGCCCATGGAACGCCTCTGCATCGTCACCACCGGTGGCACCATCGACAAGATCTACTTCGACGACAAGTCCGACTTCCAGATCGGCGAGCCGCAGATCGGCCGCATCCTCACCGATCTGGAGGTCGCCTTCCGCTTCGATGTCATTCCGCTGCTGCGCAAGGACAGCCTGCACCTCACCGATGCGGACCGCGACCTGATCCGCCGCACCATCGAGGCGCAGCCGCACACGCACGTGCTGGTCACGCACGGCACCGACACCATGGTGGAAACGGCGCGCGTGCTGGCCGATATTCCGGGCAAGACCATCGTCCTCACCGGTGCACTGAACCCGGCCCTCTTCCGCGGCTCCGACGCGGTGTTCAACATCGGTTGCGCGGTGGGCGCCGTGCAGTCGCTGCCGCCGGGCGTGTACATCGCCATGAACGGGCGCATCTGGCACCCGGAGCGCGTGCGCAAGAACCGCGAGGCCAACCGGTTCGAATCCGTGTAGGCGCGCCTCAGCGCCTGCCCGCGGCCAGACGCGCCATGCGTTCGGCCTCGGCGAGGATGCCATGCAGGATGGCCACCTCGCGTTCGCTGGGCCGGGCGCGCAGGAACAGCCGCCGCAGGCGCCGCATGATGGTGGTCCCGTCCTTGCCCTTGTGAAAGTCGATGGCGTGCAGCGCCTCGTCGAGATGGCGGAAGAAACCTTCCAGTTCGGCACTGGTGGCCGGCCGCTCCCGCGGCCCCCGGGGCTGTTCGCCGCCGGCGTCCGTCACGGCCCCCGCGTCCAGCGCGGCCAGGCGCAGCTCGTAGGCCAGCACCTGGACCGCCTGCGCCAGATTCAGCGAGGAATAGTCGGCATCGGCGGGAATGCGTACGCAGGCGTGGCAGCGCTGCAGCTCATCGTTGCTCAGGCCGGTGCGCTCGGTGCCGAACAGCAGGGCGACCTGCCGCCCGGCGCGGGCGGCCGCCAGAAGTTGCGTGGCCGCCTCGCGCGGCGCCAGCTCGGGCAGGGCCACGCCGCGGCGGCGGGCGCTGGCCCCGATGAGCAGGCTGCAGTCGGCCACCGCCGGCTCCAGCGCCGGGTGCACGATGGCGCTCTCCAGGACGTCGGTGGCCCCGGCGGCCAGGGCCGTGGCCTCCGCGTGCGGAAACAGCCGCGGTGCCACCAGGTGCAGCCGGCGCAGGCCCATGGTCTTCATCGCCCGCGCCGCCGAGCCGATGTTGCCCGGCTGCGTGGTGGCGACCAGGACGACGCGGATGTGGTCCAGCCCCGCCATGCTCAGGCTCCGTGCGGACAGCGGGGGCCCGCCTCGGTTAAACTGCGCATGCGCGGGCCGGTGCCCTGCACCGCCCGCCCCATCCTTCCGGTCTTTTCCAGTTCCGTCATGATCAAACCCGCAGTTTCGGTGGCGGTGAAGGCCGCCCGCGCCGCCGGCAACGTCATCCTCCGGCGCATGGCCCGCCTCGATGCGATTCCGGTCGCCGAGAAGGACCGTTTCGATTTCGCCAGCGAGGTCGATCGCCAGGCCGAGGCGGAGATCATACGGGAACTGTCACGCGCCTACCCCGGCCACGCCATCCTCGGCGAGGAAACCGGCGCCCGCGGCAAGTGCGACACCGTCTGGGTCATCGATCCGCTGGACGGCACGCACAACTACCTGCGTGGCTTTCCGCACTTCTGCGTGTCCATTGCACAGATGGTGCGCGGCCAGCCGGAGGTGGCCGTGGTGTTCGACCCGCTGCGCA
>Ga0079224_100014297_pt1 | contig 11084 bp, 8 predicted proteins | sample Stecom2015_FD_80414 | JGI IMG/M metagenome (GOLD analysis project Ga0079224, IMG submission 80414) | Agricultural soil microbial communities from Utah to study Nitrogen management - Steer compost 2015 | ecosystem: Environmental > Terrestrial > Soil > Agricultural land | place: USA: Utah...
GGGCCTCGGCGAGGCGTCGCTGCAGATGCCAGGCCAGACCGAGCAGCGCCACGACGACAAGCAATGAGCCCAGCAGCGCGGGCGGAACATCGAGAAACATGGCAACTCCCCGCAGGATGGGCAACGAGGGCGCCAGTATATCGGCCATCCGGGCGCGCGGGATCACGCGCCGAAAGGCGTCTGCCCCGGCAGCGCGCGGCCGTGAGCGAGCCATCCACAGATTCTGTGGATAACTTTGTGGAGAAGCGGCTGAACAGGGGCCGCAAATGGCCGTGGGCCGGGGCCCACAGATAAATTGGCTATTTTATGACCAAAAATAATTTCTTTATTTTTCAATAACTTACGTAACGATTCAGGCCGTCGGCGAACTGAGAACCGGGTTTCATCCAGGGCGCAAGGGGTTACGCCCTCAATGTGAACAAGTTCGCGCTCGACAGGCAGAAGTCGGGCCAGCAAACCCGCACTTCGTCGGGCCTACACCACCCTCAGGGCGGGCGGGCAACGCCGCACCGGCATGCCCAGGCCGAGGCCCAATTGGCGGATCTGTTCGCGCGGCAGAAGTCGGGCGCCGGACAGCAGGACGCGCACCGCGGCATCGTCCAGGCTCGCTTCCGCGGCGGCCAGCTCCATGCCGCCCGCAATTCGATGCCGCGCCTTCAGCCAGTCGACCAAGGCGTTGATGGCCTGCCGCTCGGCTTCTTCGGGTAAACACCGCATACCTTCCTCCTTGGGGTTGTCGGTGGCTGTGACGTGCCAGAGCGTAGACAGCCCGTGCGACAAGGTGCCGCGGAAATGATCAGGAGGAGAGGGTCGTCACAAAAGTGCGAGAACGGAGGGCTGGCACTCGACGGAAGGTCGGGATGGGGCGTGGCCAGGGGGAAGGGCACTGCCCGATGCGCCAGGCCCCAGCCGGGGCCTGGCAGGCAGCGCGGCGGGAATCAGGCCTTGACGCGGGCCTTGTATTCGCCGGTGCGGGTGTCGATCTCGATGAAGTCGCCGATCTCGCAGAACGCCGAAACCTGCAGCTCGGCGCCGCTGTTCAGGCGGGCGGTCTTCATGACCTTGCCGGAGGTGTCGCCGCGCACGGCCGGCTCGGTGTAGGCGATCTGGCGGGTGATGGTGGTCGGCAGTTCGACGGAGATGACCTTCTCGCCGTAGAACACGGCCTCGCAGACGTCGCTCATGCCGTCCTCGATGAAGGCCATGACGCCTTCCAGGTCTTCCTTCTCGATCTCGTACTGGTTGAAGTCGCTGTCCATGAACACGTACAGCGGATCGGCGAAGTAGGAGTAGGTCACTTCCTTGCGGTCAAGGATGATCGGCTCCAGCTTGTCGTCGGCCTTGAAGACGGTTTCGGTGCCGGCGCCGGTGAGCAGGTTCTTCAGCTTCATCTTGACGACCGCAGCGTTACGGCCGGACTTGTTGAACTCGGCCTTCTGGATGACCCAGGGCTGGCCGTTGATGCTGGCGACTTGACCGGCGCGGAATTCTTGTGCGGTTTTCATACAGATGTCCGTTGGCGAGTGACAAAAAAGAGGTCGCGTATCATAGCGAAAATTGCCGCTCAGGAGTAACAGCTGGCGCACAGGCTTGATGGCCGGCGTTTCAGCGCCTCGCGGCGGCGAAGGCCAGCAGTTGTCGGGCCAGGTCGTCCTGCCGCGCCAGCGCCACGCACCAGCGCTCGGCGTGCTCGCGCAGGGCGGGCAGACCCTCGAGCAGCGCCGGCCAGGCGGCTCCCGGCGCCCCTCCCTGGTTCCAGGCCAGCCAGACGCCGCGCAGGCCAGCGGCCAAGTCCGGCGCCAGCCCGGCGCAGTAGCGCTCGAGGAAGGCCTCCAGCTTGTCCAGATGCGCCTGCTGCTCCTGCGGGTAGATGTGCCAGAGCAGCGGCCGGCCGGCCCACTGGGCGCGCACGAAGGAATCCTCGCCGCGCACGGCGTTGAGGTCGCAGCACCAGAGCAGTCGATCAAAGTCGTCCTGGCGCACGAACGGCAACACCTGCACGCTCAGCCGCCCCCGCACCCGACAGTCCCCGGCCCGCAGTCCCGGGTCGCCCAGCCAGGCGCCCAGGCTGGCCAGGACCCGCCCTTCCGGCACCAGCAGCCGGGTGGGCCGGACATCCTCGACCAGCGGCCGCAGCCAGTCGCCGAGGGCCGGCTGTTCGTAGGCAAACAGGGAAATCAGCCGCTCGTCCGGGTTCCAGGGGATGCCCAGCCCCCCGAGAAAGGCCCGGCGGGCCGCCGGATCGGCCTGGAAGGCGCGGCGCTCATCCAGCAGCGGCCCCTCGCGCAGCAACCCGCCGGTGCCGGGAACGAAGCCGGGAAAGAAGAAGAACTTCGCCAGCCCGTTGGCCTGCGGCGACGGCAGGGCGTGGCAACCGCCGACCCAGTCCTCCGCGCTGAGGTATTCCAGATTCAGCCACAGCGGGGCGGATTCGCGCCGCGCCATGGCTTCCAGATAGGCCGCCGGCAACTGGCAGGCGAAGGCTTCGATGACCACATCGGCCGGTTCCACGGCACGCCAGGGTTCATCCCAACGGCGGATTTCCACGCCTTCGCGCCACTGCCGCCGGGCCCGCGGATCGGCCTCCGGGCACAGGCGCGCGAAGGCCGCCAGGTCGTCGATCCACAGGCGCACGCGCTGGCCGTGCTCGCCGGCCAACTGGCGCGCCAGACGCCAGGTCACGCCCACGTCGCCGAAATTGTCGACCACCACACAAAAAACATCCCAACTTCGCGCCATGAGCGTTCCAATTTCTCCCACACCGACCCCGGTCGGCATTACCATCAGGCGCGCAGGATACCGCAGCCCGGAGGCCCGCCGCCCGCGCGAACAAAGCGAACCGGGCCGAGTCGAACAGGTCGCATCCTTGTCGATCCGAGCCTGCGTATACTGGCCACCCTTCTCACTGGAGTCCCCCATGAACAAAGCCGAACTGATCGAGGCCATCGCGGCCTCCGCCGACCTGCCGAAATCCACCGCCGCCCGTGCGCTGGATGCCCTCACCGAAACCATCACCGCGGCCCTGCGCGAAGGTGACAGCGTTTCCCTGGTCGGCTTCGGTACCTTCGCCGTCAAGGAACGCGCCGCCCGCGAAGGCCGCAACCCGCAGACCGGCGCCACCCTGCAGATCGCCGCCGCCCGCCTGCCGGGCTTCAAGCCGGGCAAGGGTCTGCGCGACGCGGTGAACTGATCTTCCCGCTGCCCCGGACAATGTTCGGGGCAGCACAGTTTCACACCTCGAAACTGGTTCCTCGCCGACGCTTCGTGCCAGACTGGCGAAAAAACAATCGCCTCCGCGCGGAAACGCCAGCATGCCAACGCTAGACCTTCGCCGCCTGATTCTTCTGTTGAGCATCTGCGCGACCCTGCTGGTGCAAGGCTTCCTGCTCTTCTCCGGCTACCAGTTGCAGCGGCGCCTGCTGATCGAACAGACCCTGGAAACCAACCGCATCTACGCGGTGAAGCTGGCCGAGCTCACCGAGGGCTTCCTGCGCAGCTCCCAGCACCGCCTGGCCTTCAGCGCCAACCTGATCCGCCAGCACCTGGACGACCCGGCCCATATCGAGGCCGAACTCGAACGGCTGCGCCTGCAACTGGCGACCTTCAATGCCGTCTATCTGGTCGACGCCCGGGGTCGCCTGCAGGCCTTCTCGCCACCCAACCCGCAACTGGTGGCCGACCGCCCCAGCGCCGGCTCGGAAGAAATCCTGTTGCGCCGCGAGCCGCTGGTCACCCGCCCGTTCATCACCACCACCGGGCGCCTGGTGGTCGCCCTGCTGCAACCGCTGTTCGACGAGCAGCGCAATTTCCTCGGTTACCTGGGCGGCTCCATCTATCTGCGCGAACCGAGCGTGCTCAACCAGTTGCTCGGCGAGCATTACCACCGGGACGGCTCCTACCTGTACGCCTTCGCCGCGGATGGCCACCTGCTCTACCACGACGACCCGCACTGGATCGGCCGCCAGCTCGAGGAAAGCCCGATCACCCGGGCGGTGCGCGCCGGCCACAGCGGCAGCGCGCAACTGCCCAGCGAAAAGGGTGAACAGGTGCTGGCCGGCTACGCCCCCGTGCAGGGCGCGGGCTGGGGCGTGGTTGCCCAGCGCCCGCTGGAGGCCACCCTGGCGGAACTGAAACGCCTGGCCTGGGACGTGGCCGGGGTCGTCGTCCCCATGCTGCTGCTGATCATGCTGGTGATCTGGTGGCTGTCGCGGATCATCGCCGAACCCTTGCGCCAACTGGCCCTGAGCGTGCAACAGAACGACGGCCAGGTGGCGGCCCGGGAGGTGCGCAAGGTCCAGTCCTGGTATTACGAGGCGGCGCAGCTCAAGCGCTCGATCCTCACCGGCCTGGAGCTGCTCAATCGCAAGATCGGCAAGCTGAACCTGGACTCGATCACCGATCCGCTCACCGGCCTGGCCAACCGGCGCGGCGCGCAACTGGCGCTGGAGGAATGGGAGAACGACGCCCGTCCGTTCGCCGTGGTGCTGATGGACATCGACCATTTCAAGCAGGTCAACGACCAGTTCGGCCACGACGTCGGCGACCGCACCCTGCAATACCTGGCCCGCCAGATGCGCAAGGTGGAGCGCGCCAGCGACGTGCTCTGCCGCAGCGGCGGGGAGGAATTCATGATGCTGCTGCCCGACACCGGGCTGGAGGACGCCAGCCGGGTGGCCGAGCGCTTGCACCAGCTGATGCAGGCCAGCGTCGAGGCCGTGGGCCGGCCGGTCACGCTGTCGTTCGGCGTGGCGCATTATCCGACCACCAGCAGCTTCCCCGAGCAGGTGCTCAAGGCCGCCGACGAGGCGCTGTACCGCGCCAAGAACGGGGGGCGCAACCGCGTGGAGGTGGCCCCGGCGCAGCAGCCGGGGGGATGATCAGCGGCGCAGCAGGCCGTCCGCCAGGGCGATCACTTCGCGGATCTGCTCTTCGGTGCGCGCGTGCATGACGGCGCGAATATGCTCTTCCAGCAGGCCTTCGAGGATGTGACTGTTGTAGACGCGCAGCGCGAACAGGGCGCTGGCGCGCAGCGCGGGTTCGGCTTGCCGCGGGCGGGTGGCGCGCCGGGGCGACTGCATTTCTGCCTTGCTCATTTCATAACGCTCTTCTGCGGCCGCGCCCAGCGCGACCTTGGATACTACGAGCCCCTGCGCGACCCCCGTGTGCCGGCAGGCCGGTTCCAGAGACGTGACGTGAACCGGATCACAGGGCGCGAGTCTACCGCTCGTCGACAACAGTCACAATAAATACATGGTCTTTCAGCGTCCGCTCCGGCGGCCGGACAAAAAGAACCCCGCTCGAGGCGGGGTTCCTTGTATTCGGAGCGGCGATCAGTCCTCGCGGTAGCGGCGCAGCTTGAGCGCCTTGCCGGCGACGCGCGTGTCCTTGAGCTTGCCGAGCAGACGGTCGAGGCCTTCCTCGGGCAGTTCGATCAGGCTGAAGGTTTCGCGAATCTGGATGCGACCGATGGCGTCACGCGCCAGGCCACCCTCGTTGAGGATCGCGCCGAGCAGGTTCTTGGCGGCGATGCCGTCGCGCGCGCCCAGGGCGGCACGGCAGCGGGCGCGGCCTTCGGCGATCGGCGCCGGCGGACGGCGCTCGCCACGCTCGCGGTATTCGCTGCGGGCATGGCTGTCGCGCTCGCGACGCTCGCGGGTCGGGCCCGGCACCAGCGGCTGCTCGCGTTCCAGGTCGGCCAGGTTCAGCGACTGACCGTTGGTGGCCTTGCGCAGCAGCGCGGCGGCCAGGGCGTGCGGAGTGCAGTCCAGGTCGCTCAGCAGGCGGTCGAACAGCGCGCCGTGGGTGGTTTCGGCCTCGGCCAGCAGCGGGCGCAGGGTTTCGGTGAGCTTGCGGATGCGGGCATCCAGTACCTGCTGCGGACCCGGGAGGTGGGCTTCGGCCACCTTCTGGTTGGTGACGCGCTCGATGACCTGAAGCATGCGGCGCTCGCGCGGGGTGACCAGCAGCAGCGCGCGGCCTTCGCGGCCGGCACGGCCGGTGCGGCCGATACGGTGCACGTAGGATTCCGGATCGTAGGGCATGTCCACGTTCAGCACGTGGGTGATGCGCGGCACGTCGATGCCGCGCGCCGCCACGTCGGTGGCGATGACGATATCCAGGGTGCCGTTCTTCAGCGACTCGATGACCTTCTCGCGCTGCGCCTGGGCGATGTCGCCGTTCAGGGCGGCGGCCTTGTAGCCCTTGGCTTCCAGCGCGGCGGCCAGGTCCAGGGTGGCCTGCTTGGTGCGCACGAAGCCGATCAGGGCGTCGAAGTCTTCCACTTCCAGCAGGCGGCTGACCGCGGCGATCTTCTGGTCGGCGTGGACCATCACGTGGACCTGCTCCATGCGCGCCACGGTCTGGGTCTTGGCGGCGATCTTCACATGCTGCGGCTCGCGCAGGTGCTTCTCGGCAATGGCGCGAATGGAGTGCGGCAGCGTGGCGGAGAACAGCACGCTCTGGCGGCTGGCCGGCATGGCCTGGAAGATCACTTCCAGATCGTCCATGAAGCCGAGCTTGAGCATTTCGTCGGCCTCGTCCAGCACCAGGAAGCCGATGGTGGACAGCAACTGGTCGTTGCGGCTCAGGTGATCGACCAGACGACCGGGGGTGGCGACGATGATCTGCGCGCCCTGGCGCAGGGCCTTGAGCTGCGGACCCATGGGCGCGCCGCCGTACACGGCGACCACGCTGACGCCGGGCATCTGCTTGGAATAGGTCTCACAGGCGGTGGCCACCTGCAGGGCCAGCTCGCGGGTCGGCGCCAGGATCAGGGCCTGGGGCTCGCGACGGGCCGGGTCGATCTTCGACAGCATCGGCAGGCAGAAGGCGGCGGTCTTGCCGGTGCCGGTCTGCGCCTGGCCGATCATGTCATGGCCATTGAGGATGACCGGGATGGCCTGGGCCTGAATGGGGGAAGGTTCTTCGTAGCCGGCCGCGGTGATGGCGGAAAGCACAGAGGGATGAATACCGAGCGCGGCGAAGCCGCCGGTTTCCTGCGTCATGGGGTTGCCCTTTTTGCATTCGCAAACACCCATGAGCAAGACTGCGCATGCCGTGATCGACCTTGTGGGTCACCCTGGCAGCCTGGCGGCGAGGATTTGCGATGTGGATGAATGAAACGATGAAGGTAGGTCGCGATGCGCGCCTGTAGCGAAGCGTGGCTTCGTGGAACCTGATCGGGGGGCCGACTTGGCGACCGGCGCGCACTATACCCGAAATACCGGCGGCATGCGCGCTTTTTTTGTCGGACTCGCCCCCCTTCGCTGCGCAACGGCGACCTGCCGTCCGGCTTTTCCCGCCTCAGGCCGCCCGGCCGCTGACCCGGAACCGCCCCACCAGCTGCCGCAGGCGATTGGCCGAGTGGCGCACGCGCTCCGCGCTGTCCGCCAGCCCGCCGAGGGTCACGCCCATGCCGCCGGCGGCCTGCTCGACGCCGCGAATGCTCTGCCCGTAATGTAGGCTGCGCTGGTTGAGGCGCTGGATGATCTCGAACATGCGCCGCACCCGCTCATGCAGCTGCTCGCTGTCGCGCCCCTCGGTTTCGCCGTGCCCCAGGCGCAGGTCCACATCCCGCACCGCCGCCTCCATGCCCTGCACCTCCTGCCGGGTCTGCCCCTGCAGGCTGGCCACCAGCGTGCCGATATCCTCGGCCGCCCGCGCGGTACGCTGCGCCAGGGTGCGCACCTCGCCGGCCACCACGGCGAAACCACGCCCATGTTCGCCGGCCCGCGCCGCCTCGCTGGCGGCGTTGAGCGCCAGCAGGTTGGTCTGCGCGGTGATGTCGGCAATCAGGCCGACGATGCCGTCGATCTCCGCCATGCGGCTGTCCAGCCGCTGCACACCGGCGGCGGAGCGCGCCATCAGGTCGCGGATCGAGCGGGTGCCGTCGCGCACCTGCTCGAGGCGCTCGCGGGCCCCGGCCACCACCTGGTCCATGGCGGCCTTCATCTCCTCCGCCGTGCTGGCGGCCTGCTGGATTTCGCCCAGTTGCTCCTCGACCAGCAACAGCAGCCGGTGGATCTCCTCGTTGACGCCGCGGCTGGTGCCGGCCGCCGCCGCGCTGCGCTCCAGCATCCGCGCGTTGGTGTCGCGCACCTGGGCGGCGACCTGGATCACCTCCCCCACCAGACTGTCCAGGCTGTCGATCAGGCTGTTGATCCAGCGCCCCATGTCGCCGCTCTCGTCATTGCCCAGCTGGGCGCGATCCAGACGCTGGCCTAGGTTGCCGCCACCCTCGGCGATGGTGCGCACCAGCCCGGTCATGCGCCGCAGGCGGGCGGCCAGCCGGTTTGGCCCGCAGGCCGCGAACGCCCAGGCGCCGAGCAGCAGCAGGCCGAAATCCAGCGCGTCCAGCGCCCAGCCGCCAAGCCCGCTGAAGTGTTGCAGGCCGGCGCGCACGAGAAACAGCGTGAGCACCGTGGCCAGATACACCTTCATCAGCTCATGGGCCAGCGACCGGCGGCGGTACACCTCCTCCAGATCCGCCTCGCACAGCAGGCCCCAGCGGTCCGGCGAGCCGGGCAAGCTGAAGGTGAGGCCCTTGCCCACCACCGGGACATGCCGGTAATCCGCATACCCGGGGTACTCCACGAACAGGTTCTGCCCGCGCGCGATGGTCTCGCGCACGCCGGGGTGCAGTTGGCCGGTGGCGGGGTCGGTGAAGCGCAGCTCCAGCTCGGTGTGCCGCCCCACCCGCACCGTGCCCCAGGCGGTGTGCACGCCGTCCTTGAGGTTCTCGCCGAGGCTGAAGGTGGCGTCCTCGAAGCGCGAGCGCGACAGCGCCGTGCCGGGGCTGATGCCCGGATCGAAGCGCGACTCGACCATGAACAGGTAGTTGTCGCCGGACTCCGCGTAGACATGCCCCGCCTCGCGCTGGATCAGGTCGCCCAGCACATCGTTGGGCACCCGGGCGCACAGGCAGCCACCGGCCTGGCCCTGGATCGGGATCGGCTGGTGGAACATCAGCGTGACCGCGTCATGGAAACGCGAGCTGCTGGGCCCCAGGCGCTCGGTCCAGGGGTCGCGGTACGGGCCATGCAGGAACGGCTGTTTGAGGCCTTCGGCCAGGGCGCGCTCGCAGATGGCGCGCTCGCCCCGGCGCGCCTCGCAACTGGAGGCCAGCACCTGGCCGCCGGCGTCGAGCACGAACAGTTCCGAACAGTCCGGCAGTTGTCGAAGCGTTTCACGCAGCAGCTGGGGGTCCGGCGTCGGCCAGCTCGCCGCCAGGCTCTGGGCCACTTCGTCCAGCCGGGCCCAGTGCGCCTCGCACCACTGCCGCAGCTTCTTCAGACGGGTCTGGGCGATGCCTTCGAAGGTCTGCTCCAGCTCGCCTGTCGCGCCGCGATTCACCCAGCAGGCCCAGCCCAGGGCCAGGCGCCCGCGCCCGCCCCACCAGGGCAGCCAGCTCCGCTCGGCGGGTGAGAGATTCATGCGCGCATGTGAAACGGACATCCGGGACTCCTGGCTACCAAAGCACTTGGCCTGGTGCAGAGCAAATCCCGGACCAGCGCGCGGCCCCCGAAATACGGCCACTTGCCATCAAGCCGCGCACCGCTTCGGCGCATGGAGGCCGTCAACCGCGGCATCCATGCGCCATTACGGTGCGAACTAGCGCAGTGCGTCCCGCTCCTCTTCCCGCACCCGGAACCAGGCGGCATACAGCGCCGGCAGGAACAGCAGGGTCAGCGCGGTGGCGACCACCAGCCCGCCCATGATGGCCACGGCCATCGGCCCGAAGAACGCGCTGCGCGACAGCGGAATCATCGCCAGCACCGCCGCCAGGGCGGTGAGCACGATGGGCCGGAAGCGGCGCACGGTGGCGTCGATGATCGCGGTCCAGCGGTCATGGCCGGCGCCAATGTCCTGCTCGATCTGGTCCACCAGGATCACCGAGTTGCGCATGATCATGCCCGACAGCGCGATGGTGCCGAGCATGGCGACGAAGCCGAACGGCTGCTGGAACACCAGCAGGAACAGGGTCACGCCGATCAGCCCCAGGGGCGCGGTGAGGAACACCATCAGCGAGCGCGAGAAGCTGCGCAGCTGCAGCATCAGCAGGCTCAGCACCACCACCACGAACAGCGGCAGTCCGGCGTTCACCGACTTCTGGCCCCGCGCGGAATCCTCCACGGTGCCGCCGACCTCCAGCAGATAGCCGTCCGGCAGCGCGGCGCGCACCTCGTCCAGGGAAGGCCGGATCTGCGCGATCAGCGTGGCAGGCTGTTCCTCGCCATAGATGTCGGCGCGCACGGTGACCGTCGGCAGGCGGTTGCGGTGCCAGATGATGCCCTCCTCGAAGCCGTACTCCAGGGTGGCCACCTGCGACAGCGGCACGCTCTGACCACTGTCCGTGGGCACCGCCAGGCTCGGCAGCAGGCTCAGCAGGCTGCGGTCCTCGACGCCGCCGCGCACCAGGATCTCGATCAGCTCGTTGCCTTCGCGGTACTGGCTGACCCGCGCGCCGGACAGCGAGGCCTGCAGGAAGCGCGACAGCTCGGCGGTGCTCACCCCCAGGGCGCGGGCCCGCTCCTGGTCCAGGTCGAGGTGGATGACCTTGCTCGGCTCCTCCCAGTCCAGGTGCACGTTGGCCACGTGCGGGTTGGCACGCACCCGCTCCGCCACTTGCCGGGCCAGGCCGCGCACCTCGTCGATGTGCTCGCCGCTGATCCGGTACTGGATCGGATACCCCACCGGCGGGCCGTTCTCCAGGCGCGACACCCGGCTGCGCAGGCTGGGGAACTGTTCCGCCAGGGTGTCGATCAGCCATTCACGCACCGACTCGCGCGCTTCGAGGCTGTCGGTGAGCACCACGAACTGGGCGAAGCTGGTGGCCGGCAACTGCTGGTCCAGCGGCAGGTAGAAGCGCGGCGAGCCGCTGCCCACGTAGGCGGTGTAGTTCTCGATGCCCGGCTGTTCGGCGAGCCGTTGCTCCAGGCGCGCCACCTCCGCCTCGGTGGCCCTCAGCGAGGCGCCCTCGGCCAGTTTGATGTCGACCATCAGCTCCAGGCGCGCCGACGGCGGGAAGAACTGCTGCGGCACCAGGCGGAACAGCGCCACCGAGGCCAGGAAGGCCAGCAGGGTGA
>Ga0079224_100014299_pt1 | contig 11084 bp, 6 predicted proteins | sample Stecom2015_FD_80414 | JGI IMG/M metagenome (GOLD analysis project Ga0079224, IMG submission 80414) | Agricultural soil microbial communities from Utah to study Nitrogen management - Steer compost 2015 | ecosystem: Environmental > Terrestrial > Soil > Agricultural land | place: USA: Utah...
GCCGAGCCGTCGCCGAAGGGATTGAAAGCCGTCGCCGGATTGGGATCCGCCAACGCCTGATTGAGCGCTCCAGCGGCAATGTTGTTCAGCCCCGAACGCTCCTTGTCGACGCCTTGGCTCGCGAATGTCTGCACCGACCAGCCGGAATCGAGATCGAAAGTCAGCCCGGCCGTGATGAAGTAGACCTCCTGCTCGCCTCGACGCGTCGACGGCCCCACTTCGTTGATGAACGAATACTGCACCGTGACGCTTTCAGCGTTCGGATCCGTCGGGTGCACGAAGAACGGGTTCGTGGAAGGCACCGTCAGCGTAGCCGAAGGAGCCGTTCCACGATTGGCGCCTTCACGGTGAGCGTAGAGGCCCTGGATCGAGAGCGAGATCGAGTCGGTGAGATCCTGCTGGAAAGTCGTGGCAAACGAATAGCGCTCCTGATTGGGGAGCGCATCGGCCCCGAGATATCGGGACACGGTGTTCTGCGTGCCGGGAACGAGATCGGCCGCGCTCAGCGCGGTACCGTCCTGTCCGGCCGGAATGGCGTACGAGACGCCGTCGACCACGATATTTCCGGGGCTCGCGAAGGTCACACGCTGATCCGGCCCGCCCCATGGCCGCAGATCGTCCGTGTAGAAGCTTCGCTTCGATGCCGGCAGGTTGTCTCGGTCGTTGTACTCGCCCGCGATCATGAACGATCCGGAGCTCCATACGGTGCCGAACGCGCCGGCCACCCGCCGCTGATCGAGTCCGCTCGCGCTACCGTACTGAACCGCGAACTGCGCCCCGTCGTATCCTTCCCGCAGCATGATGTTCACCACGCCGCCGACGGCATCGGATCCGTATATGCCGGAGCCCCCGTCGGCCAGAACCTCCATGCGATCGATGGCCGGCGTGGGAATGATCGACGGATCGAAGAATTGGGCCTGCGTGCCTCCCATCGGCAACCGCCTGCCGTTGAGCAACGTGAGCGTCGATTCGGTGCCGAGCCCGCGCAGATTGATGCCGGTGCCGAGAGTGACGTTGGCGCTCTGGTTATTCGCGGCGCCGTAGTTTCTGTCGTTCGCGCCGAGATTGAATACTTGAGGCAACGTCGACAGGATCTCTCCGGTAGTCTGCGGCCCCGGCATCTCGTCGATCGTGTCACGGCCGAGAGCCACCACCGGCGAACCGGTGGGTGCGATACCGCGAATGCGTGTGCCCGTGACGACGACATGCTCGAGCTCGCCTGCCCCGCTGCTCGTCTCCTGAGCAACGACACTGCCGGCTCCGAGCAGCGACAACGTGCCCATCGACGAAAGCGTCATTGCTCTCGCGACGGCTTGTCGAAGTCTTGCAGAGAGAATTTTGCTGTTCGAGTGCATGGCGATCTTCCTTGGTTGTCTACGTATCGATCTCTTGCTCGGATATAGGGTCACTCAGGCCACGAGGAGGGTCACTCGGGCCACGAGGCCCCGTGCTCGACTGTCCGAGGAATTCCTTCGTTCTGTCGCTTGCTCGTCGCCGGAACGACTCGGGCCGCAAGCCCGTATCAGGGCTCCAGATAAACTTCGATGCGGCGCGAACGCCAATCCTCTCGGCCCGTGCCGACGATCGGCTCCGGCTCCCAGGCGATGGTGAGCCGGCTTTCATCGATTCCGAGCCCGATGAGAATGTCTCGCAGCTTCTCCGCGCGCTGCCTGGCCATACCCGGCCTTTCGGTCATGACTTCTCCGCTGTCGAGCAGCGACTGTCCCTGATAGCTTCGAATCTCGAAACGAGCGTTCGACGCGACGGCGTACTCGACGAGTTGAACGAGCTGGGCCATGTCGGGGCCGGAAGCGCGGTCGCTGTCGAACGGGTAGTAGATGGTCTGCCGTTGCGGCTGCCATGGCGGTCCCTCCGGTAACGGCAGCACTGCCAGATCCGGCAGCTGATTCATCACCGGCCGCACAGAGGGGTGCAAATGGGCCCACTGCGGATCGTCGCTGACGTATGCCCCCTGGCGCCTGAGATTGGGCGGAGGAGTGTCCGTTATCGGACCGGTGTACGGGATGATCTCGTTACAGTTCTGGTCGATCTCCCGCAGGATGGAGAACCGTCCATCCAACAGCTGCGCGCCGCAGTGCTCTTCGCCCTCGACGATCCGGCCCTCGACGAGTATCCGATGCTTGAGCTGGGGCTCTCCGTAATCGGGGGGATTGCGCAGCGCGTACTCGCGCCCTTCGTGCCTCGCGATGAAGCAAACGTCCCGCCAAGGCCCCTGATGTCGAGCGACCGGGCATGCAACGAAGGAAACGTAGCCATCGTCGCCGTCCTGTCCGACTGCTGTCACGAGGAACAGCAGCAAAGCCGACGCGCAAAGGCCCGTGCAGTAGCGCTTCATCAGAGCACGCTCAAGAAATTGATCAGGTCCTGCTTTTCCTGATCTGTGTAACCGATATTGAAACGGCGGTCGTAGAAATCGACCAGCTCGCGAAGCGTTGCCGCGGAGCCGTTCGCGAAATAAGGCGCTCTCGCCGAAAGCGCGCGCATTTGCTGCGTCATCGTGAAGCCGACGTGGGCACACTTGCCGGTGACCAGCGCTCGCCCGGGATCATGCGAGTAGATCTCCCGACCGAGGTACGAATGCGGGGCGGCATCCTCGTCGCAAACGATCTTGAACAGAGGCAAGTCCGGACGGTTGTTGGCCCACGGAAAATTGTTGAGACCGAGATCCATGAAGCCCGGGGCGAGGTCCATGCCCATGAGCGTCGTGTTGTGACATCCGGAGGCGCAGCTGCGGTGGAACGGATTGCCCAATCCCTTGTCGGTGAGGCCGGCGACGTCCTGGATGAGGAAGCGGCGCTCGAAGAACACTTTCGCTCCGCGGGCCACGGATTCGCGCCACAGTCGCTCTTCTTCGCTGAGCCCTTCCGGGTGGGCCTCCGGTGATCCCCACATGGAGAAGTCACCGAACACCTGGTTGATCGCGTTGTTGCCCAGATAACCGGCAGGCCCGGTGACCAGCACCCGAGGCCCGAGCCCCGGCGGGGCCGAAGCCGCGTCGAGATCGCTTCCGAAAACGTCCATGCCTTGGGCTCCGTAGAGCTTTTCCTCGAGCTCTACGATGGCGGCGAGCTCGTCTTCGGTGAGATCCCGTGTCAACTCGAGATGTCGTCGTGCGGCGTCCCTCGCTTGATTTCTCAGCGTCAAACCGCTGCCGTCGGACATCAGCTGGAGCGAAACGAATTTGCCCGTTTCAGGATCCTTGGGCAGCAAAGACTTATCGTTGTAGAGAAACTTGTCGTGCGGCGCCACACCGTTCGGCAAGGCCGTCAGATGTCTGAGGTTGATGACGGGGCGCGGCCGCCTGTAGACGGATACGTGGGGATTTTCGCCGTTGAGCCCGTAGACCGGATGCGTGTTGCACCCTGTCGGATCCCGAACGACTTCGATCGTGAAATCCGGTGTGACGCCCTTTGGAGGCCACGGGACGGCTATGCGAATCAAGCCGCGTTCCAGCAGCAGAGAATGCGAAGCTTCCTCTCCCTGCGGCAGATGCGGGCAATTCGCTCCGTCGACCGTCGCGAAAAGCGGGTCTTTCCCCCCTGTAGCGTCCCAAACGGCGCGCACCGTTTCGGTAGACAGGGACATCCCGTTCGTCGGCTGATGACACGTTACGCAGGCGCGCCCGTTGGGGCCGAGCGACGAGAAAAAGGGATGGCCGGCCGTGTCCAGCTCGCCGGCATCGTTGATCAGGCGAAAGCTCCCTTCCGAGTTCGGATAGTCGCTAATACCGGCTAGCGTTTGTCCGCTATCTGCGACCCACCAGAAAGCATAACGGTCGTGCGAATCGCTGCCGCGCGAGGTAGGTAAAAACAGAACGACGGCGAGTACGACGACGCCGGTAAGAAGGATGCCGACGAACGAATAGTTCTTCCCCATTCAGATCCCCCAGCGGATGCCCCACAGCCGACGTTGCTGTGACTCCCTTAGCCTCCGCGGCGGGCGCCGGAGGTTGTTACCGGCCCAACGGCAGCCCTGCTCCTCGAGCCCCGATTGTTTGTGGCACATACTGCTTGCGAGTCGAACCGTTGTCAACAGCTCGATATCTCGCAACGTGCTCTTGGAGGAAAAACGCCATGCAGGCCGCTCACTCTTTCTTGAAACGAGCTCGACGAGTGCTCGTTCGAGCCGGCGGCACTGCGGTGTGATGGGCTTCTGACGAGCTCGTCCTCAAACGGCGTCTTTGCACATGAATACCATGGCCTCGAGCTCGAGGGTCGTCGTTCCCGCGGGCAGCCTCGGGTTGCTCTCCCCTTGGGCGGCGCCTGCGCTCGCCGTGCTTACAGCGCCATATCGAAACCGACGAGCACGTAATGCTCTTTCGTCTGGTGCCCCACGAACGGCGGACCGCTGCTGCGCTCCTCGCCCACGAGATCCGCGTTGATCTCGAAGACGGCTTTGAGATTGCGCATGAAGTAGTAGGAAGCGTTGAACGTCAGCGAGTTGATCGCGATACCCTCGTAGATCGTGCCGGTGCCCTCGAAGTCGTCCGCTTCCGCGTAGTTGTAGAGCAGCGAGAAGCTCCAGCGGTCGTTCCGGATGTAGTCGACGCCCGCGAAGCCCCCGAACCAGTCGAAGTCCTGCGTCGGCGCCGCGTCGAGGAGATCCTCCCACTCGTTCCACAAGGCCTGCGCATACCAGTGCACGCGGCCGTTGGGGAGCGTCCCCGCCAGGTCGAGGCCGAAGATGGTCTTGTCGCCAGTACGAGTGCCGCGGGATTCGCCAGCGACTCCTGCTGCCGAGCGTTGCTCGCCGAACAGCGCGAATAGGCCCAGCCCCGCTCTGCCCACGGGAATGCCCACTCGTCCGAACACGTTCTTACGGCTGTCGTTATCGAACAGCGCATCGGGGCGCCGATAGCCCGGGCTGTCGATGTCGAAGTTGTCGGTGATCCCATTGCCGTTGACCGCTCCGATGGCGACATCGAACGAGCCGAGTCCGCGGTCGAAGATCACCCCGCGATCGTACGTCAGGCCTGCAGCCCGGTATGCGTAGAAGTCCTGGAACGTGAGCCGAACCTCGCGAGGGAACATCAAGTCGGAGACCTGGAACTGCCCGAGCTGCATGCCGACGCCGGAACCGAACAGATCGCCGTGGCGGAACCATGCATCCTCGATCACCGTCTCGCCGTTCCCGCCCTTCTCCGCGAAGATGCCGTAGAAGTAGTAAGTAATGTTCTCCGACAACGGCGAGCTCGAGAGCAGCTTGATCAGATACGGCGCCTGAAAATCGAAACTCGAATCGTTTCCGGTGAAGCCGGTGAGCGGGTCGATGTCTTCGCCTTCGCGAGCCTGCACGTAGGCCTGCATCCGCAGCGCGAGAGGCGGACGCTCCGGCAATGCCAGCCGCTCGTCGCCGAGGTTCAAGGTGTTCGAGTTGCGCCAGTTCGGCAGCTTGTAGTTCATATCGGCGAAGTTCTCGCCGAATGCGTTCAACCTGGGAAACGCATCGTGACATACCGAGCAGCTCAGGTTGTAACGCCGAGCGAATTCCGGCATCGACCACGCGGCTGGAGGGACGAGAAGCGGTGTAGCGATAGCAAAAACGAAGAAGACGAACCTGCAAAGTTTCGCGCTCATCCCTGTTCTCCCACGCAGGTCGACGAACCCTACCACACAGGACCAGTAGAGCTGGATCGTGCCTTCCACCTAGCAACGCGAGGAGCGCGTCGCGTGCACTCGACGGAATCTTAGGCTTCTCGCCTGCACTGAGCTTGCTAGTAAATTCCGAAAAGGCGTATCGACCCGTTCAGGGTCCTCGCCGACGAAGTGCGACGGATGCCCACGCGCGACGATCCGATTCTTCGTGACGCGCTCGTAGAGCTTCCGTTCGAGGGGATTATGAAAATGCTCTGCGTCGCTGCGGGAATGCCCTCGGGCGACGCAGAGCCGGCTCGCGCAGCTTCGGATCAGTCGGGCAGCGCGCAATGGAAACTGCGCGCATCGCGCGGGTCGCCGCGACCCGAGTACTTCGCGACTTGCGGATGCGGGCAGAGCGGCCTCGTCATCGTTACCTCGCCCTCCTCGACTTTGCGCGCAATGATCTCCTCCGGCGCCTTGCCTTTTTCCACCCACGCAACCAGCGCGGTCATGAAATCGGCACGGTCGGGGCCGGCGCCACCGCGGCAATGACCGACGCCCGGCATCATGTACAGACGCACGTACTCATCGGTGAACGCGCGGCCGTCCTGCCCCGTCGCTTTCGCCGCAAAGTCGATGAGGGTCTCGTAATAGTCGATCGTGTGCTGCGGCATCACGCCCGGGTCGCTCCAGCCGTGATACATGATGAGCTTGCCGCCTCGCGCCTTGAAATCCCTGAGATCCGGATCGATCGCGTTCAGCACGCCGAACAGCTTCGCGTCGACGATCTCGACGTCGCGGTCGAAGTCGAACGTGCGCCAGTCCCAATCTTCGCGCTCGAAGGCCATACCGCCGATCACGGCCTCGCTGATCATGAAGGGCTTCTCGCCGTCCATGAGCATCGCCCAGCCGCGATTGCCCGGCTGCGCGGCTTCGCCGCCCGGCTCGAGTCCCGGATAGATCTGCTCGCCGGTGCGAGGGTTCACTGGGCCTTGGTAGATCATCCGGAGCGCTTCAATCTTAGGCTCAGGCAGGCAGCCTTCGGTCTGCCCGGCCGAGCACTGGAGCACAGCCGGGTCGAAGTCGCACGTGCGCGGATCGGTCAGGATCCCGTCTTCGACGCCGTCATTCGCGTCGCACATCTCGAGCACTTTGCCCGTCACGAGCTCGAAGTCTGCCGACGTCAACGCCGCGCCGGGCTTCTTGAGCGTCGCGTGCGCGGTCCACAGTTGGCCGATGTGCAAATGCGTGAAGCGGTTCACCGGCGCCCCGGAGACGATGCCGTCGTAGTCGTCCGGGAAACGCTGGGCCTCCATCAGCCCTTGACGACCTCCCGTCGAGCAGCCGTTGAAGTACGAGTACTCCGGCCCCCTGCCGTAGTACGCGTCGATCACGGCTTTTGCCTTGACCGTCATCTCGTGGATCGCACGGTAACCGTAGTCGATGAGACGCTGCCGATCGCCGAGCCACGTCTCGTCGGAAGCTTCGTGCCCGGTATCGGTCGATGCGGACGCATAGCCGTCGCGAACGGCTTCGGCCATCGCCGCATAGCTGATTACGCCGGCAAGCCCGCCGCCGCCGACCGCCTGGAAGCGGCCATTCCACGCATCGCCTTCCGGCAACCAGACTTCGAACTTGATCGCGGGCTCGACGACGCCGGCCACGCGACACATCGCCGGGACCTCGAGCGGTCGACGCGGATCGGGTCCTCCTTCAGGTCTGTTGCCTAGCCCCGTCTCGGGCGGCGTGAACGTACCGGTCGGCACGCGTTCGGCCAACGTTATTTCCGTATCGGGCAAGTCGAGATTCACAAGACTCGCGCATTCCCCTGTGATCGCAGACTCTGCGAAGGCCGGAGCCGCAACGGCAGGTGCCGACATAGCAAGCGCGATCCGGATGGCGAATGTAAGCCGATTCCTTTCTTCGGTCATTCGTCCCTTCCCCCAAAAATTCTCAGACGGCGCCTCGCACTCCTCTCGTCCGAGGCGCATCACCGGCCGCAGATGATACAAAGATTCGCGCTGATCGGTTATGCCGTGCGCGCAAACGGACGGCGCGCCGAGAGACGCCCGTCGCCCGGGACGCGGGTTCTTTACGAACTCCGACATGTATGGGTATCCCGCGAGCCATTTCGGCCTGCCGATGGAGGCGGTCGAGCGCATCGAGCTCGTGCGCGGCACGGGCGCGCTGCAGTACGGCGCGCAGTTCGGCGGAATGCTCGCCGAGACTCTGCGGATGACGTGCCCGACGCCCGCGACCCCGTGACGGGCGCCTACGCGAACCGACAGGTCGATATCGACGATTACGACAGCTTCACCACGGCGCTGAAGGTGCTGCGCCGCTACCGTGCTACGGCATCCTCGGTCTGTCCGCGTCCTACGAGATCAGCTCGCGCTTACATCTCCGCGCAATCATCAGCAACCTGACGGACGAGCGGTACTACACGAAGCGTCCCGGGTTCTATCCCGGCCCCGGCATCTGGCCGTCCGACGGTCGAAGCGTCTACCTGTCGATCGGCGTTACGCTCTGGGGCGCGTACGTACTTTCCGAGACGGCCCGTGAGATCATCCGTGTCGTTGATTGGCCAACGACGCGGAAACTCCTCGTCCTTGTAGCGATCCGCGCGCTATTGCCGATTCGAGAAGCGGGTAGCGCAACCGGCTTGAACGCTCGCTAACAATTCTCTATACATCGAGACGCGGCGAGCTCGTCGTACAGAGGTCGGCCGTCGCCCCTTGTTTTTCACCTGCTTCTACAGAGCGTTCACAAGAATAAGGATATCGAGCTTTCGCGGTCGTCGTCTCGATGCCGATTGTGAAAGCAGCGTCGTTACTGCTCAGAGGACGGGCGGATGAAACTACATCAGCAACTGATTGGGATGGCGCTCATTGGCGCCGCTACGCAAACCGCTTCGGCGCAAGCCGTGGTGGAGGAAGTCGTCGTTACTGCACAGTTCAGGGAGCAAAGCGTTCAAGACATACCGATCGCGATTACCGCGGTGACCGGCGAGACGCTGGACGCCCGCGGGCACAACACCATCGACGAGATCGGCGCGCAAGCGCCGAACGTCACCTTGACCCGCGGCGGCTCGTTCGCGGGACCGATGCTGATCGGCTTCATTCGCGGCGTGGGCCAGACCGATTTCAATCCGGCCTTGGAGCCGGGCATCGGACTTTACGTCGACGACGTCTACTATTCGACGTTGACGGCTTCGATCCTCGATCTCCTCGATCTCGATCGCGTCGAGATCCTGCGCGGACCGCAAGGCACGCTGGCCGGCAAGAACTCGATCGGCGGTGCGATCAAGCTCTACTCGAAGCGGCCCTCCGCGGACAACGATGCCTACATCGAGGGCGGCATCGGCGACTTCGACGCCGTCGATATCCGCGGAGGCAGCAACTTCACTCTGGTCGAGGATCGCCTGTATGCGCGCGTCTCGGGCGTCTCCCGCTCACGCAACGGCCATGTCAAGACTCTCGACTACGCTTGCACGCATCCGGGCTCGGTGTTCCCTAGTCTTGTCTCCGGCACGGACTGCGTGACGGGCCGAGAAGGCGGTATCCGCTACACCGCCGTGCGCGGCGCCCTGCGCTGGCTGCCCAGCGATTCGCTGGAGATCAATTTCTCCGGCGATTGGACCGACGACGAATCCGAGCCGGTCGCGAATACCCTGCTCGAAACCGGTCCCACCACGGCGCCGATTATCCTGACGCCCGGCGCCGGCCTCTCGCCGACGGCCCCCGGCCCGATGATCTGGGAAACGGTCGCGATTCCGCCGACGCTCGAAGGCAACGTCGGATGCATGTTCATCGCTTACGGTCCGAACTCCTGCGACCCGCTGAGCCCGAATGATCCGTACGTCAACTACGAAACGTACGCGGATCCGCGGACGGGCCTCGCTCTCGATCGGCGTCAGTACGTCGAGGCGAAGAGCGCCTCCGTCGCCATCGACTGGGACGTCAGCGATCGGCTGCAGATTCAGTCGATCACCGCGTACCGCGAGTACGACTCCGGATTCGTCAGCGCCCAAGACGGCACCCCGTTTCCGGTCGCGCTGCTGTTCCAGCGGCTGATCCACGATCAGTTGAGCCAGGAGTTCCGCTTCAATACCGGTTTCGGAGACTTCGCCGACATCACCGTCGGAGCGTTCTACTTCGACGCCGATACGACGATGGACGCGCGCGTCGATCTCGGATACGTGAATTTCGACTTTCTGCACGGTCCGGATCCGGTCGACGACCGCCACTACGCGATCTTCGCGAACGGCATCTTCCGCCTCACCGATCGATTGGAGCTTGCTGCGGGAATCCGCTACAGCGATGACAAGAAGGTGTACCGCTACGCGCGCAGGAATGCGGACTTCAGCCCGATAGAGCCCTGCATCGGGCCTCCGGGCACACCGGGCAATCCGCCGAACTGCCTGATCTCCTCGCTGAACGGAACCGTCGGTGTCTTCGAGGACGATCGCGTCGACGTCCGCGCGGCGTTGAGCTACTACCTGAACGATAGCGCGATGGTCTACGCCTCGTACGCCACCGGCTACAAGGGCGGCGGCGTCAACCCTCGGCCGTTCTACAACGTCCAGGCGGTCTCGTTCGCTCCCGAAGAAATGAAGACGATCGAGGTCGGCACGAAGCTGCAGCTGCTTCAGAACCGGCTCCGCCTGAACGGTGCGCTGTTCTACAACGACTATCAGGACATTACCGCCACCTTCGATGACTGCACCGCGCAATTCGGACCGGTCTTCGGCGTACCGTGCCTCTTGAACTCGAATGCCGGAGACGCCGATGTATTCGGACTCGAGCTCGAGCTCGATTACGTGCCGACCGATGCCCTTCAGATCGACGCCTCCGTGGGCCTGATCGATTTCGAGTACCAGCGGATCAGCCCGAACACCGGCATCAGCCTCGACGCGACCTCGCAGTACACGCCCGAGCTGACATGGAGCGTCGGTGCTCAATACAACCTGTCGATCCGCAGCGGCAGCCTCACGCCGCGTCTCGACGTGGTCTATCAGGACGACATGTTCGTCGATCCGGTGAACAACGAAGGCGGCAGAATCGAGAGCTATACCCTCGTCAACGGCCGGCTCGCGTGGAGCGATCCGAGCGGCGCGTGGGTCATCGCGCTCGAGGGCCGCAACCTGACCGACGAGCTGTACTACACGAACAAAGGAGAAGGCGTCTCCGGACGCAGCGGATACAACAACGGCGTGCCCGGGCTGCCCCGCACCTGGATGCTCACGTTGCGACGCAACCTGTTCTAATCGCCGCGAACCGCCTGGGGGCGCACGCCCCCAGGCGCCTCTCCATTGGCCGTCCGGCCTTGGACAAAGTCGTGCCTGTCGTCGGCATCGAATCTTGGTCGCACGCCCGCTTTTGTCACCGGTTGGATACCGCGCGCTAACCGCCCCGTCACTGCCGGCTGGTTAGTCTGGCTTAGGATCTCCAGGATAATGGCCGCCGATCGAGTTCGGTCTTCAGAGCA
>Ga0079224_100014300_pt1 | contig 11082 bp, 2 predicted proteins | sample Stecom2015_FD_80414 | JGI IMG/M metagenome (GOLD analysis project Ga0079224, IMG submission 80414) | Agricultural soil microbial communities from Utah to study Nitrogen management - Steer compost 2015 | ecosystem: Environmental > Terrestrial > Soil > Agricultural land | place: USA: Utah...
CACCGCCCGCTCTTCGCGCGCAACGTCGTCGCCACCTCGCAGCCGCTCGCCGCGCAGGCCGGTCTTGCCGTGCTCGCCAAGGGCGGCAACGCGGTGGATGCCGCCATCGCCGCGGCGGTCACGCTCACGGTGGTGGAGCCGATTTCCAACGGTGTGGGCAGCGATGCCTTTGCGCTGGTCTGGGACGGCGAGCGCCTGCACGGGCTGAACGCTTCGGGGCGCGCGCCCGCGGCGTGGACGCCGGACTATTTTCAGCAGCGCATTCCGCTGCGCGGGTGGAACAGCGTCACGGTGCCCGGTGCGGTGGCGGCGTGGGTCGATCTGTCCGAGCGCTTCGGCGTGCTGCCCTTCGAGGAACTGTTCGAAGCGGGCATCCATTACGCGCGCGAAGGTTTTCATGTGACGCCGTTCATCGCGCATCGCTGGGCACTGCAGATTCCCGATCTGCACAACCAGCCGGGTTTTGCGGAGGCGTTTATGCCGGGCGGCCGCGCGCCCCATGAAGGCGAGCTGTTCCGTCTGCCCGCGCTGGCGCGCACGCTGGCGCACATCGCCGAGACCCAAGGCGAGGCCTTCTATCGCGGCGTGTATGCCGAGCGCCTCGCCGCGCACGCGGCGGCGCATCGCGGTGCGATGACCGAAGCCGATCTGGCCGCGCACACCAACGACTGGGTCGAGCCGCTGGCGGTCAACTACCGCGGCTACACGCTGCACGAACTGCCGCCCAACGGCCAGGGCATCGTCGCGCTCATTGCGCTGGGCATCCTGCGGCATTTCGACCTGAGCGCTTATCCCGTGGACGGACCGGACAGCGTGCATCTGCAGATCGAAGCGGTGAAGCTCGCCTTCGCCGACGTCTATCGCTATGTCGCCGATCCCCAGGCGATGCCCTTTCCGCCCGACGCGCTGCTCGACCCCGATTACCTCGCTCAGCGCGCCCGACTTATCCGGCCCGATGTCGCGCAGGATTACGACCATGGCGAACCGCCGCGCGGCGGCACCGTTTATCTCACCGCCGCGGACGAGCACGGCATGATGGTGTCATTCATCCAGTCGAACTACATGGGCTTCGGCTCGGGCGTGGTGGTGCCCGGCACGGGCATCAGCCTGCAGAACCGCGGCGCCGGCTTCAGCACGCGCGCGGACCGACCCAATTGCGTCGCGCCGGGCAAGCGGCCCTTCCAGACCATCATTCCGGGCTTCGTCACGAAGGATGGCGAAGCGCTGATGAGCCTCGGCCTGATGGGCGGCACCATGCAGCCGCAGGGTCATGTGCAACTGATGGTGCGCATGGCCGACTACAACCAGTCGCCGCAAAGCGCGATCGATGCGCCGCGTTTCCGCGTCGAGCAGGGATTGAAGGTGAACTTCGAAGCGTTCCCGCCGGAAACCGTCGCCGAACTGGCGCGCCGCGGACATCAGCCGACGGAACTGCCGCCGGCCTATCACGACTTCGGCTGCGCGCAGATCATCCGACGCATCGAGGGCGGCTATGTCGGCTGCTGCGACATGCGGCGCGACAGCCTCGCAGTCGGTTTCTAGTCGCTCCTCCGCAGCGAGCCTGCCGACCGCCTTACAACCGATACTCCGCCTTGATCCAGAAGCGCGGCTGCGTGTCGTGCTTGTCCGACTCGGGATCGCCGCCGTGCGCGACCCATGCGACCGAAGCGTCCACGCCGATATTGCCGCAGGTCCAGCGCACGCCCGCACCGAAACCGGAAATGCTGCGATGGTTGTCGCTGTCGTCCCAGGTCTTGGCGTTGATGGTGACCTTGCCCGCGTCGTAGAACACATAGGGCGCGAACTCGCCCATCGTGTAACGCAGTTCGACTTGCGTCAGCCAGCCCCGGTCACCCGCGCCCTCGCCCTGCGGGAAGGCGCGCACGCCGCTCGCGCCGCCGAGACTGAAGCTCTCCGAGGAATCGAGGTTGTCGCCGGTCAACTGCCCCGAGAAGCGTCCGAACAGCGTGAAGTTCTGCGGCAGCCGCTGCAGCCGTGCGATGTCGAAGTTCCACTTCTGGAAACCGCCTTCGGTTTTCGCAGTGAGCCGGTCTTGATTGCGCAGGTCGCGCGAATCGAGCGAAAGATCGCCAACGGTCCATGCCAAAGCGCCATACGTGATGCCGCCGCCGGCGAGTTGATCGCGCGCATCGAACTGCAAGCTGACCGGCACGCTGTCGCTCGATTTCTCGTTCTTGACGTCGACCGTACCGTATTCGTCGACCAGATCCTTGTGCTGATACTGCACCGACAGCAGCAAATTGTGCGCATGGGTACGAACAAGCGGGTAGCTCAACCCGACGGATGCAACCTTCGCCGTACCGGTGGCGTCGAGATTGGAGAACTCCTTGCCGAGTTCGTAGTAGGTATGCGCATAGCTGATCTGACCGCGCAGCCCTGACGCGCCGAGCGGCAATGCATAGCCGAGTTGACCGAACCACTGGCTTTCATCGGTCAGCATGGCGCTCGCGCTCAACTGATCGCCCAGCATGAAAGGGCTGTTCCAGTTCGCTGCCGCGATGGCACGATGACGCCCCGAATAGCGGTTGCCGTGGTTGTCTGCACTGAAGCGCGCTTCGAAGGCGGGGCCGCGACTTACGCGCGCTTCGAGGTCGCCGGTACCCACTTCCTCACCCGGACGAACGACCGGCGTCAGTTTGACGCCCGGCTGATCGCCGAGAATCAGCGCGGCGCGTTCCAGCGATTTGCCTTCGATCACCTCGCCGGACTGTAAAGAGGATAAGAAGGCCTGCGCACCGGCAGCCAGTTCCGGTTCGCCGACCGCCGTCACCTTGCCGTAGCGGCCCTCGAGGATTTCGATGCGCAGCTCGCCTTCGCTCATGCGTTGCGGCGGCAGATAGGCGCGCGCGAAGGGATAGCCCTGCTCGCGATAAAAGCGCGTGACGCGATGGGCCAGATTGCGGAGGCCCGCCAGGTCGAACGACTGGCCGATCGCATCGGCGATCACTTGCTGCAGTTGCGCTTCGTCGAAGCGCGTCATGCCGTTGAAGCGAACTGTTCTCAGCTCGACTTGCGGACCGCCGGGCGCGGCGTCATCCGTAGGGGCACGCTCCTCCAGTTTGAGATCGATGGAAGGCGGAATGGGTTGAGGCGGAATTTCCATATCCTGCAGCAGACGCCCGGCGTCGGGCGGCGTCTGGGCAAGGATGCAGGGGCTCGCCATGAGCAAAAGAGCGAGTACAGATAGACGCATAGGTGTATGCATTGCGGTTTTCTTGTTAAGCGCCATCATCCCTGGGAGCGGGCACCGGATTCGATCCGGCCCGCTCCGGGACGACGACTGTTTTCGGACATTGATTGTTATTGCCGATCGAAGCTCGGCAGTTTTATGCCGCCCTTGACTACGAGGACCGTCAGCGGCCCCAGGTCGGAACGCTCCGCGACATCGAACTGACCGTCCGGTCCGGCATCCTCGTTACCGGACTCGCCCGATTCCGCTGTGCTTGCCGCGCTTGCGCTACCGTCGGCGTTGTTCACACCGCCGTCACTGCTCGCAATGCTTCCGCTTTGCGGACCCGGGTCACTCGCGCCGCCGGTCGTTTCACCGGCGTTTGCAAGACCCGAATCACCTGCGCCGGGCGTGCCGCCTGCATCCGAACCTGACCCCACGTTGCTCGGCTCATCGGCCGGTGCATCGACAAAGCGCAGACCGCCGCCCTGCGTCTGAGGTCCGCTGCCCTGATCGCCGAACGACGCCGGATCGCCTTGCGGCACGGTATCGTGGCCCTGCGTGATGTTCTCCGGAAGAACTTGTGCGACGTGTTGCGAAGTCTCCACCTCCGTCGCCGCGACGATCCTGAACACGCCGTCCTTGAACGTGATGACGTAATTCGGATTGTTGGCATCGGTCAGCGACCCGGCGCCGATCGCATAGTCGCCGAGCCCTTCGCCGCTTGCCCGGCTCAACAGGCCGGCGAGCGAATCGCCGTGCACGAGGCCGCGCCCGGCGGATTGCCCTTCGGCAACGTAGGTCAACGCCGGATCGCTCGTGCCCTGCATTTTCTGCCGGTTGTTCGCCGTGACCGTCACGGGCCGCGGCGTAATGGTGAGGTTCGCGCCGGTGAAATTGATGCTGTAGTTGACGTTCTCCAGTGTGCCGTGGCCGATGGCGTACGTGCCGACGTCCTCGCCCGCGGCCCGGTCCAGCGAGCCGCTCAGCGTGTCGCCCGCCAGCAGACCGCGGCCGGCCGTCTGCGCTTCCGTCGTGTACGTCAGCACATCGGCTTCGCCGTACGTCTTGGTCGCGGCATTTGCGATGACGTCGACCGGGCGCGGCGTGATGGTGAGCGCGTCGTTGTCGGCATCGAACGTGATGTCGTAGTTGCCCGCCTTGGCGCCGGTACCCAGCGCGACATCGTAGGCGCCCACGTTCTCGCCCGCGGCACGGCTCAACGCACCGACCACATCGGCCAGCGCATCGCTCACCGTCTCACTGCCCAGGCTGCCGCCGACGATGCTGATGCTGAACGTCGGATCGGCTTCGCCATAGATCTTGCTCACCGCGTCGGCCGCCAGCGTGATCGCGCGCTTGGCAATGGTGAGTTCGGCGCCGGTGAAGTTGATGCTGTAGTTGCCATCCGCCAAGGTGCCCTGGCCGATGGCGTAGGTCCCGACGTCCTCGCCAGCAACCCGATCCAGCGCACCGCCCAGCGCGTCGCCCGCGAGCAGGCCGCGACCGACGGACTGCGTCTCGACGACATAGCTCAGCGCCGGATCGGCGTCACCGTAGGTCTTGTTCGCCGCAATCGCGGTCACGTCGACCGGACGCGGCGTAATGGTGAGCGCGTTGTTGTCGGTGTCGAAGCTAATGTCGTAGTTGGCCGCCTTGGCACCGGTACCCAGCGCCACGTCGTAGGCACCTACGTTCTCACCCGCCGCGCGGCTCAGCATGCCCACCACGTCGCTCAGCGCATCGCTCACGGTCTCGCTGCCCAGGCTGCCGCCGGTGATCCGGACGCTGAGCGTCGGATCAGCTTCGCCGTAGATCTTGCTCACGGCATCGGCCGCCAGCGTGATGGCACGTTTGGCGATAGTGAAATTCGCGCCGGCGTAGTTGATGCTGTAGTTGCCGTTGGCGAGTGTGCCGACATTGATGGCGTACGCACCGGCATCTTCGCCCGCAGCCCGGCTCAGGGCACCGTCCAGCGTGTCGCCCGCCAGCAGACCGCGACCGCCAGATGCCGTCTCGACGGCATAGCTCAGCGCCGGATCGGCATCGCCGTAGGTCTTGGTGACCGCATTCGCGCTGACATTGACCGGACGCGGCGTGACGGTAAGCGTGCCGCTGTTGTCGTAGGTCACCGCATAGCCCACGCCGCTGTCGGTGGTGCTGTATGAAAGCGTGTACGTACCGACATCGATGCCGCCGCCGCTATAGGTTCCGGCGTTCAGTTGATCGCCATTGTGCAGACCGATGGTCGTGATTCCGCCCGCACCGGTATAGGCCTGTCCGTCATAAACCTTGGAATGGTTGTTGGTGCGGATGGTGACGGTCGGCGCTTCGCGATATATGGCGTAGAGCCCGCTCTCCAGGGCCTTGTCGTAGTTGGTGCTCGACTCGTCGCTGTTGTAGCGGAAACGGCCGCTGCCCGAGCCGACGAGGTTGGTGACGCCGGTGCTGCCGGCGACACCGCCCGTGTAAAGGATTGCACGGCCGCCCGCGCCGGCCTCGACCGTGACGCCGCCCGAGACCAGCACGTTGCCGCCGGTGGTATCGCCGACGCCCGCATCGCGGCCCGCGTTGAGAACGATGGCGTCGTCCGAGGCGTCGGAGGTGTTCACGTCCCGGGCGATCGTCAAGTCGCCGGTGGGCGTGTCCACATGGATCTTGCCCGTTGCGTTGATGCCTTCCGTTTTGCCGACGCTGCCGATGGTGAGTGCGCCCGTGCTGACGAAGGTCACCGAACCGGTGTCGGCCGCGAGCATGTCGACCTCGTTCGCCGCTGTATCGAGCCGGTGCGTACCGCCCGCGCCGCGTAGCGCCAACCCGTCCGCAGTGATGCTGCCCGCGCTCGTCTGCGTGGCCGTACCCGTCGTATCCAGGGTGAGCGTGTTGCCGGCCGTTGCGGTAACGCTGTCATGCAGCGCGATACCACCTGTGCCGCTGCGCAGCGTCACATCGTCCGTGAACTGGGAAGCGCCGACGACCGTGGTGCTGCCCGTGCCGGTGGACGAACCGATGGTTATGGACTTGAAGCCGTCCTGCAGCAGGGCAAGCTCCGCCCCGGTGATGTCCAGCGTGTCGGCCGCATGATTTGCGGCGCCGCCGATTTCGATCGCATGCGAGTCGGTGCGCTGCTGCAGCGTCAGCCGGCCCGTGCCGCTGAATGCATCATGGAAGTCGATTTTGTCGGCCTGCACGGTGAGTTGGTTGTCGGCCGCCTCCACCGTGCCGTTGAACGTCACTTGGGCGGCGTCGATGGCTTTCGCGCCGCCCGCCGCCTTGATGTCGTCGATATACAGCTGCGCGCCGGCCACTCTGCCGCCGGTCGCGTCCCAGGTGCCGGAGACGAAGACGAATTTGTAGGTACCCGGCTCATCCACGCTGACGGACGCCGTCGTCCAGGGTTGCTGCGTGTATTGGCTGGCGCCGGTATCGTCGAGAATGGTCTGCACCTTTCCGGTGGCCGTGTTCAACAGATAGCCGTACACGTCATAGGCGTCGCCGCCGCCCTTGGCCTGCCATTTGAAGGAAACCATCCCGCCCTCGGGAAGCGTAACCGTGCTGTCGCTGATGACGTACGGCCCGCGCACGATGCAGAAACCCTCGGTGCACGAACCCGAGGAATTCATGACCAGCGATTGTGTGCCGCTGCCCGGGGCAACATCGCTGCTCGTTTTCGTGGTGAATGACCACGTGTTGCTTAGCGGGGTGGTGTCGCAGTTGACACCGGCCGCCGTCGAGCAACCGCTGACTACCCAGTCGGGGTAGGTGGTATCGACCGGTGTCTCGAACCCGCCGATCGTCGAACCGTTGTGGCCGCTGAAATAGATGCGATCGTTCACGATCGTCCAACCCTTCAGCCCGTCCTCGAAGCTCGGGTTGACGAACTGCTGCAGGCTGCCGAATTCGACGTTGCCGTTGTAGGTCTGCGCTCCCTCGGTGCGGACGCTGTCGCCATTGATGACGATCTCGCTGGCCGTCACGTTCAGCGAAGCGAGCGCCTTGCCCGCGCCGACGCGATCGCCGAAGGTGACACGCCCTGCGCCCGCGTCGATGATGAGCGGCGAGGCGGCAAGATTCGTCTCGACGATCGACCCGAGAGACGCGCTTGTCGTCGAAAGATCATTCCACTGGCCTTGCGCTCCCGCGCCGAGTTGCAGCGCGTCCTCGTCGCCCGAGTTGTTCGGTTCGCCGCGGTTCCAGTTGACGAAGGATCCGTTGGCGCCGACATAGCCGCTCAGGCCTTGAGTCGAACCATTATGGAACACCCGGCCCTGGCCGCCGTCCTCCATGCCTTCGGGCCCGGTGACCCAGCGCCACGTGCCCTCGACCCCGGCATCGGAGCCGCCCAGCCAGGCCTCACGACCCGCGGCGGCCGCCATGGCGGCAGTGTTCTCCAGTGCGGAGGTAATGGTCGCCAGGTAGGTGCTGCCCACGGCGTCGCCGGCGCCGCTTTCAACAGCTGCCTTCGCGTCGACCCAGCTTCTCAAGGTGCCGTCGTACGTATAGCGATTACCGGCATCGAGCACACGGTCGAAATCGACGTTGCCGCCGCTGGTGGTGATCGTCAGTCCCTCGGGATTGGCCAGGAGTACTTCACCGTAGAAATGCAGTGCGCCGCCGGATGCGCCACTGGACGTATTGATCTTCTGCGCGCTCTCGCCGCTGAAGATCGTACCCAGTCCGCCGAAGCGGATCGCGCCGCCCATGCTCTCCAGGTCCTTGCGCACGACTGTGCCGCCCGCACCGCTGTCATCGAAATCGGCGTTGAAGTTCATCGACAGCGCGCCGTCGACACTGCGGATCGATTCGTTCAGGATGATGTCGCGATGGGCGTTGAGGGTTAAGGTGCGCGCGACGCCGCCCGTGTAGGCGTACTCGACGTTCCAGGTGATATCGCCACCCTGTTCGCCGTCACCCGTGGGGCCGGCGGTTTGGATGACGACTTCGCCGTTCTTCAGCGCTGCATCAATGAGGTCGATGCCGAGTTCGGCACTGTCACCGGTGCTTGCAAACGGACTGTCGTTATTGATGTTGGTGCGAACACTGCCTTCGACCACCGTGATGTTGTAGGGATCAATCAGCCATTTTCCGCCCTGCCCTTGCGCGGCGCTCACATCCGGCGCGCTGCCGACTTCCAAACTGTGGCCGCTGGTTTCGATGCTTCCCCCGTCGCCGCTATTCGCGCCGCCGCGCGCCTTCAACTCACCCGCAACACGCGTGATCGAGTCTGCCTTGCGCACATCCGACCACGCCACCACCGTGCCGCCATTGCCGTTGTCCGTGGCGGAAGCGTCGAGGGTTGCGCCTTGCATGACGACCGTCGCCGTCGCCTGCTTGATCGCCGGGTCCTCGCCCTGCCAGCCGCCGCCTACATAAATCTCCCCGCCGCCTTGCGCGCCCGTGGCGTTTATACGTGCGCCGTCCGCGATCAGCACACGCTCGCCCGTCACGACCGCCTTGCCGCCCTGGCCTTCCGGCGCCGACACGTCGACCGTGCCCGCCACTTCCACCGTACCGTTCTCACCCAGCAATACGATCTCGCCGCGCTCGCCTGTGGTCAGCGTCTGCGCTTCGATAATGCCGTCGTTGTTGATCACCGTGCTCGCCAGATCTTCCGCCGCCTTTGCAGTCAGCAGGATCGTGCCGCCGTCCGCCTTGATCGCGCCGCCGTTTTTAATCAGCGCTTCGATCGCACCTTCTTCCACTTCCAATTTCACCGGCCCACCCAGATCGAGCGTGACCTTGCTGCCCGAACCCAGCAGCACGTTGCCGCCGTGCGCCGTGATGCTGCCGCTGTTCTCCACCCTCGCCGCGATCAGCGCGACAGTCCCGCCCTGCGCGGCGGTGATGCTGCCCTGGTTGACGATCGAGCCGGCGCTATCGCCCTCGAAGGCGTAGTTGCCCGCGAGAAAATCCTCCGTACTCATATTCAATGTCGAGGCGACCAGGCCGCCGACGTCCACTTGCGCCGTCGGCGTGAACAGCACACCGTTGGGGTTGATCAGAAACACCTGCCCGTTCGCGTTCAACGCGCCCTGGATCACCGAGACGTCGGGGCCGAGCACCCGGTTCAGCGCCACGGCACTGGCGGAAGGCTGATTGAAGGTGACGCTGTTGTGCTTGCCGATGGAGAAGCTCTGCCAGTCGATCGCCAGCTTGCCGCTGCCCTGATTGACGGTCAGATGCGCGCCGTTCTGATGAATCGAACCGCTGCCCGCCGTAATCGTTCCGCCGGTCGGCAGATCCGCCGCAAGCGCGCCACCACCGAACGCCAAGGCCACCGCAAGCGCCAGGCTGCGCAGCCGCTTTGATTTGGTCTTGCCGCGGCTTCGCGCATGCTCCGCCACCGCCTGCCAGACGCCGAGCGATTCATTCCATACGACGCGATAGATGTGATTCATGGTTTTATAGCTCTTTACGCATCAGCCATAGGGCTGGTTTGTCCGCACGAGACCCCGCGAGCCGTTCCCGGACGGCTCGCGCAATCACCAAGTTGTTCGCTTTGGAAGTGAGCGCGCCCCGGAGTCGTGTTCTTATTTTGTCGAGTCGCGCTGTCCGGCAAGCCTCGAATAGAGACCCCTATGCCGGTCATTTTATTTTTGATGTTTGCTAATGAATCTATGCAGCAATACAAGCACACGCAATTCCTCCCCGCCGTTTTCCGATAACCCGGTCACGAAAGTGAATCCTTCGGCGCTTTCTTCTCGAATCCATGTAGGAAAAAGCCTTACATCTTTATCGTCGCCGGCATGCAAACAACTTCGTGCGAGTATGCAACGCATGCTTCGAACCGGTTTGCACACGCGTCTCTCATTCATTGACGCCGTGTCTCGACGCTTTCTTGAATGAGCAATATTTACGAAAGAAGCGATCCGATGCGCACCGACGACCGGCGCGATGGCGTCCACCGCAGCAGCGGAACGCGTAAACACAGTCGTGCGTAAACACAGTCGTGCCTACCGCGCGCGCTCATGCGCGCGGACTCGGGAAACAGGTTTATAGCGGCAGCGTTCGATCGAAGCGAGCCGCGCAGAGAAGGTGCCTCAGGGTTCGAGCGGCTCGGCCGGCGCACTCGCGGTAAAGCGGGCGCCGCCTTCGCTGCCGGCAGTATCCGCCTCGGCGAGCGCGCGCTCGGTTGTCGCCTGCAGGGCGGCGAGCTGGATGTCGCGCAAGGACTTGTCCTGCGCGGCGAGCGCCTGCACCGAGGCGTAGAACTTCGGCATGTCGCCGTCCGCCTGTTGCAGCAGCACTTCGAATGCGGGCACGTGCTGGCTGTACGCCGAGAAGGAGGCGAGCTGCGCGTTGTTGACGCCGTGCGCGAACCAGCGGTCGTAGCCGGCGTAACCGCCCCACTCGGTTTTCAATGCTTCATAAGCCATTTGCATCTCGGCGAGGATGCCTTGCTTGCCCGCTCGCATGGCCGCTTCGTCGGCGTCGCCGGCATACCAGACCGCCAGGCGATCGCGGAAGCGTTGTACGAGATCGATGAAGTCCGCGCGGCGCTTGCGGCGCGCCACGTAGGCGGCCAGTTCCTCCGGGGTGCCGTGCCGTGCCAGCCAGCGGCGCACGCCTTCCTGCTCCACCGCGACGGCGAAGGATTCGTTGAATTGCGTATCGCCCTTGGCGAAGGCGATCTGATGCGCCAGTTCGTGAAAGATCAGGCGCGCGAGTTCGGCGTCCGGATAGTGGACGAAGGTGTTCAGGATCGGATCGTCGAACCAGCCCAGCGTCGAGTACGCCGGCACACCGCCGACGAAGACGTCGTAACCTTCGCCCCGGAGTTTTGCGGCGTGACGTTCGGCGTCCTTCAGCCGGTAATAGCCGCGATAGGAGACGCAACCCACCAGCGGGAAGCAGCTCTGATGCGGCTGCAGCGAGAACTCGGGCGCGGCGAA
>Ga0079224_100014301_pt1 | contig 11082 bp, 8 predicted proteins | sample Stecom2015_FD_80414 | JGI IMG/M metagenome (GOLD analysis project Ga0079224, IMG submission 80414) | Agricultural soil microbial communities from Utah to study Nitrogen management - Steer compost 2015 | ecosystem: Environmental > Terrestrial > Soil > Agricultural land | place: USA: Utah...
CCGCTACGTCCGCATTCCTTTCGCGGAGGCGCGCGAGGAGTCTCGCTACCAGGTCGTGCGGCAGAAACGGCGCATCGGCGGGAAAGGTCGCGATCCACGGGCAATCGGGAGCGTGTCGACGCGCCCACTCCATCCCGGCGAGCACGCCCGCCAACGGCCCGGGATAATCGGGAATGCCGTCGGCGATCACGGGAAGCCGGAACTGCGCGAAGCGGGAGGCGTCGCCATTGGCGTTGAGCGCCAGCTGGCGAACCTGTCCCGACACGCGCTCGATCACATGCTCGAGCAGAGGACGCCCGCCGAGCGGCAGAAGCCATTTGTCGCCGCCACCCATGCGGCGCGATCTGCCGCCGGCCAGGATGACGCCCGCCACCGGCGGAAGAACGGGCTCCGGCGACGCGGCGCTCATCGGCGATGAGAAAGGCGCCTAGAGCGACGCCTCGCGCCTGTCGCGTTGCAGGGCGCGTTCGAGACGCGCATCGCGGCCGTATACGTCGTCATGGAAATAGACGCTGCCGTCCTTGTTCACCCAGGCCGTGAGATAGGTGATGTGCACCTTCACCGGCGTTTTCAACTTGACGATCTGCTGCCGGCCGCTGGCGATAACGGCGTCGATGCGCTCGCGCGTCCATTCAGGATCGTGCCGCAGCAGCATCTCGGCGAGCTCGAGCGGCTTGCCCACGCGGATACAGCCGTGGCTGAAATTGCGCACGCTGCGGCTGAACAGCCCTCGGCTAGGCGTGTCGTGCAAGTAGATGTTGAATTCGTTGGGGAACATGAACTTGACGCGCCCGAGCGCGTTGCCGTCTCCCGGCTCCTGGCGGATCTTGTAGGGGAACCGGCGTGCCGACACCTGTGACCAGTCGACATTGGCCGGGTTGATCTCGTGCGCGTCGGCTCCCCAGCCGCTGAAAAGCTTGAAGTTGTTGTTCCTGAGATAGTTGACGTTCCGCCGGATCTTGGGCAGCAGCTCCTTCGTCGCGATAGACGGCGGCACGTTCCAGTTCGGGTTCAGCACGAGATACGTCATGTCTCCGCTGAATACCGGGGTCCGGTGGAAGTCGTCGCCGATTACCACCCGCGAATCGAGGACCGTCTTCGTACCCTCTACCAGCTTCAGCTCGAAATCGGCCAGATTGACGAAGACGTACCGCTCGCCGAGGTCGTCGGCCATCCAGCGGCGCCGCTCCATGTTCAGCAGGATCTGCTCGACCCGCTGCGTCGCCGATACGTTGAGCGCCGTCAGCGTCTTCGGGCCGATCGCACCGTCGACGTCCAGGCCGTGGCGATCCTGAAAGATCCGGACAGCCGCCGCCAACGTGTCGTCGTAAAGCTCCTCGTCGACCGCGGCCTCGGACAATTCTCCGGTCGCCCGCAGTCTGGCGCGCACCGCCGCAACGCGGGTGTCGCGCTCGCCGGGGCGGAGGGTCTCGCCTTGCGGCACGATCGGCCATCCGCCGCGGGCGGCGATGGCACGGTAGTCGGCCAGTGCCTGCTTTAGGCGCTCGTAATTCGGCGTCCGCGGCGCATAGCTGGCGAGGAACGTCGAGAGGCTGCCGGCCGATGCCGCGCCGGCGAGCGCCGCCATCGGGTCGAACGGACGGGGGTCGACGTACAGCTCCCTGTCGACCTCCCGCGGCTCCACGCGACCGCTGCCGAGGTCGTTGCCGTATTCGAGCAGCGCACGACTCAACCGGTACTCCAGCTCCGCCAATGCGGTCGCTTCTTCGGCAGCCACGACCGCTGCCATGAGACCCGCATGGTCGTAGTCGGAAGGATGGAGACCGTCGTCCTCCGCCTTGCCGATGACTTCCACCAGCTCTCTCGCGCGCGAGGTCGGTCCCGAGTCGGACACCCAGATCGGCAGGAACGACCGTTCGGCGTAGAAGCGCTGAAGCGCGATCCTATGCCGGGCCTCCCGCGAGCTCGCGACGGACCCGGTCTCGGCGGTGACCAGCCCTTCCAGAACCGTCGGAACCGTGTTTGCCGCCGCCGGAGCGGCCAGGAGGAGGACCAATAGAAACCCGAGCATGGCTCGAGCAGCCGACAGCGGCGCGCGCGGCCGCGTCGCACGAGATACGACTTCCAATTTCACCCGGAATCCCCCGTCAAGTCCGCGGACAGAATACCCGCTCGTCAGTCCGCGTACCAGCGAACCCACGTCTCCGGACCGTGGGCGCATGCCAAGCATCCGGCTTCATCGCATTCAGGAGGCCGGGTCAGATCTCTCCCTGCACGATCAGCCTGGCGAAAAAGGCGAAGAGAGTGCCCGCGACCAGATTGGCAACCAGATTGAACCGTTGAATGTCCTCGGGATCGACGCTCCCGCGCGAGGCGCGACAGGCGTAGTACATGCGCGTGAGCGGCGGCGCGGAGAACATCTGCGCGCCGAAGGTGAGGAGCGCCACCGGCAGCCCCCAGTTCCAGCCGGCCACGGTAGCCGGCAAGACCCAGCAGATCAGCTGCGCGAAGCGAAACGATTCCGAAACCATCAGCGGGCCCCCTGTTGCCGAGGCGCATACTGCCATCCGCAGGCCCGGCCCGAAACCACCCGAGGCGCGGGTGGACGAACGTTGCAGGCACAGTTCGACCGCTGTAGGATCGTCGCCGACAATTCAGGCCCTGGCCGCTCGCATGGAGAATGAAGGATGTCCCGGAGAAAGCGCTCGCTCTGGATCTTTCTCTCCGTCGTCGGGGCGGTGGTCGTCAGCCAGTATTTCCGCGCTTCGAACGGCGTCATCGCGCCGGAGCTCGTCCGAGACGTCGGACTGACGCCGGAGATGCTCGGCCTCGTCAACGGCAGCTTCTTCGTCAGCCTCGCCCTTGCCCAGATACCGATCGGCATCGCCTTCGACCGGTTCGGGCCGCGCTGGACGATCACCGCCCTGACCGCACTCGCGGTGCTCGGATCGATCGGCTTCGCCCTGGCGACCACGCCCGCGGCACTGCTCGGAGCCCGCGTCGCGATCGGCCTCGGCTGCGCCGGCAGCTTCATGGGTGCGGTCACGCTGGCCGCCCGCTGGGCGCCTCAGGACCGGTTTACCCAGGTTCTGAGCTGGATCTTCTCTCTCAGCAATCTCGGCACCCTGCTGGCGACGACGCCGCTCGCAGCGGGGAGCGAGTCGCTCGGCTGGCGGGCCACCTTCCTGATCGCGGCCATCGTCACCGCGCTGCTCGGCGTGATGTTCGCGGCGCTGGTCCGCGACGCACCGCCCGACCATGAATCGCAGACCGAGGTCCCCGAGAGCCTTCGCGAAGTGCTGAGAGGAGTCGTGGAAGTCTGGCGCACCCCCGGCCTCGGCCCAGTGCTGGCGATCCACACCGTCGCCTACGCCTCCCTGTTGACGGTGCAGGGGCTCTGGGCAGGCGCCTACCTATCCGATGTTCACGGCCTCGACCCCGTCGCCCGAGGCAACGTGCTCCTGGCGATGGCAGTCGCCACGGTATGCGGGGTGCTGTGCTATGGGCCGATGGATCGTCGGTTCAACACGCGCAAGGGGGTCGTGACCGCCGGGGCGGGGGCGACGGCGACCATCCTCGCCGCGCTTTCGCTGACACCACAGCCGAGCACTGCGGTCGCCTCGGCGCTCCTGGTCGCCCTGGGGCTCGTCGGCCATTACGGCGTGGTCATCGTCGCGCACGGCCGCAGCCTATTCCCGGATCGGCTGATCGGCCGGGGCGTCACGACCGTGAACGTCGCGCAGTCGCTGGGCTGCGCCGGACTTCCGATCCTGACCGGCACGGTCATCGGGATGTTCGCGACACCGGAGGGGCCGGTGCCGGAGGCCGGCTATCGCGCCGCCTTCGGCTGCCTCGCCCTCGTGCTCGTGACCGGGCTGCTCGTCTATCGCCGCGCGCCGGATTCCCGGCCAATCGCCGCGAAGGCGGTCGACGTCGGAAACTGATGCCGACGCCGTCGCCGCCGCTCAGGCGGCGCGGATCCCGGCAGCGACGACTTTCGGATCCACATGCGATTCGAACTCGCGGAAGTTCTCTTCGAAACGTGCCGCCAGTGCGCGCGCCGTGCGCTCGTACGCATCCTTGTCGGACCAGGTCGCCCTCGGATCCAGAATCTCGTCGGGCACGCCGGGGCAGCTCGTCGGAATGTGCAGACCGAACGTCGGGTCGGGCCGGGTCGAGACCTTGGCCAGGCTGCCGTCGAGCGCCGCGCGCACGATCGCCCGGGTGTAGGCGAGCTTCATCCGCTCGCCCGTGCCGTATGCCCCGCCGCTCCAGCCTGTGTTCACGAGCCAGCAGTCCACCTCGTGCCCGGAAAGGCGCTTGCGCAGCAGGTCCGCGTAAACCGCCGGATGCCGCGGCATGAACGGCGCACCGAAGCAGGTCGAGAAAGTCGCCTGCGGCTCGTTGCCGAGCCCCTTTTCCGTGCCCGCGACGCGTGCCGTATAGCCGGACAGGAAATGGTACATCGCCTGCTCGGGCGTCAGGCGCGAAATCGGTGGGAGGACGCCGAAGGCGTCCGCCGTCAGCATGATGACGTTTCGCGGGTAGGGCCCGACCCCGGTCGGGCTCGCGTTGGGAATGAACTCGATCGGGTAGGAACTGCGGGTGTTCTCGGTCAGCGAGTTGTCGTCGAAATCCAGCTCGTGCGTGCGCGGGTCCATGACCACGTTCTCGAGCACGGTGCCGAACCGCGTCGTCGCCTGGTAGATCTCGGGCTCCCCGGTCGGGGAGAGATTGATCGCTTTCGCGTAGCACCCGCCTTCGAAATTAAAAAGGCCGGTCGCAGACCAGCCATGTTCGTCGTCCCCGATCAGGGTTCGGCTGCTGTCGGCGGACAGGGTCGTTTTCCCGGTTCCCGACAGGCCAAAGAAGACGGCGGCGTCGCCGTCGGGGCCGACATTGGCCGAGCAGTGCATCGGAAAGATCCCGCGCTCTGGCAGGATGTAGTTCATGAGGGTGAAGACCGACTTCTTGATTTCGCCCGCGTAGCTCGTTCCGGCGATGACGACGACACGGCGCCGGAAATTCACGGCGATCACCGTCCCGCTGCGGATGCCGTCGATCTCCGGCACCGCTTCGAGGCCCGGCACCTGCAGGACGAGGAAATCCGGCCGGAAATGCGAGAGCTCCGCCGCCGACGGCTGGATGAACATGTTTCGGGCGAACAAATTGTGCCAAGCCTGCTCGGTTACGACCCGGATCCCGAGCCGATGCTCGGGATCGGCGCCGGCGAAGCAATCCTGGACGTACAGCTCGCGGCCCTGGACGTAAGCCAGCGCGCGGCCGTAGAGGAGGTCGAAGCTCTCTGGCGACATGGGCTGGTTCACGGAGCCCCACCAGATGGAATCTTCCGTCGTCTCGTCCCGGACGACGAACTTGTCGCGCGGCGACCGGCCGGTGTGCTGTCCGGTGGTGCAGACCAGCGGCCCCCCGTTCGCGACACGGGCCTCGTTGTTCCGCACGGCAGCCTCGTAGAGCGCGGGGGTGCCGTAGTTCCAATGGACGGGTCCGGTATTGCCGATCCCGTGGATATCGAGTCCGTGTCTGCTCTCCACCGCTCCCACCATCTAATGCAGATCCCGCACCGCTCGAACACGTACGGCGTTCCGTGCCCGAGAACCCGTCTCGCGGCCGTAGAACGCCAAGGCCGGCAGAATAGGTGCGCGGTACCGGGCTGACAAGCAGACCGAAGACTACTTCGATATGTCCGACCGCGTCCCTTCGGCCTAACGGCCGCCCTTTTCGCGGGCGACCCGAACCAGGCGCACGAGCTCCGCGCGCGCCTCCTCCGGCGTTCGCACCGGCACGTCGAACGGAAGACGTGCAAGCTGCCCGTCCAGGCGCAGATCGCAGCCTTCCTCGTCGATGCCGGTCATGTGCCAGTCGCCGGCCGGCAGCCCCAGCAGAGCCTCTGCATAGAGGCCGAGCGCATCTCGATGATCGTGGTTCATGTGCGCCACGATTTCCTCCTCCGCGGCCGCCAGAGGCGAGTGCGGCGACGATTCGCCGCAGATCGCCTGCCTCGGCAGCCATTTGATCCGGCCAAAGCCGGCGACGAGATGCGCCTTCTCCACGGCCACGACATAGAATCGGAAGTCCGCGAAGTCGGCATAAGCGGCTGCCGAAGGATGGCGCAGGAGAAACCGCTTCCGATGCGCAGGCTCGGCGGTCGGGGTGGCGCGGCCGAGCACGGTCACTCTCGGCCCCGTCAATCGGTCCTCATGTCCCACGGTGCCGTCGAACAGCAGGGACATGCGATCGTCCGCTGCCAGCGCCTTCGCGTGTTCAGCGAGGTCGGAGAGCAGGAGCAGGGGCGATCCGTCGGCCGCGAACGCGGTCAGCACCAACGAGGCATACGGCCACCCGTCCCTGCCGGCGAGCCCGGTCGCCAAGGCTGCCGTCGACGAGCCGCGGATCAGGTGCCGCACGCCCCTGGCTTCGTCGTCTCCTCCTGTCGCCATGCCGGGAGATGCCTCCAGTCGATCAGCCCGGCGAGATGCTGCGAAGAAACTCGCTGCGCCCGCGGGCGGCCGCCATCAGGAAGGACAGGTCGTTACCCGCGAGCACGAAGCGGGCGCCCATGCGGACGAACTTCCGCGCCAGGTCCTGATCGTAGATGCCGCCGAGGCCGGCGAATTTGCCGTTGGCGCGGCATGCGGCGATGGTACGGTCGTAGGCCCGCTCGACGTCCGGATGGCCGAACTCGCCGGGAATCCCCATTTCGGCGCAGAGGTCGTTCGTGCCGATCAGGAGCACGTCGATCCCTTCGACCGCCGCGATCTCCTCGGCATTGCCGATCGCTTCCGGACTTTCGAGCATCACGACGACCAGCGTGTTCTCGTTTTGCACGCGCGTGAACTCGCCGACGGGCAGGGCCTCGTATTCCAGCTGCGGCGCACCGCCGGCGACGGAGCGATGGCCGATCGGCGGATAGCGGCAATTGCTCACGACGCGCTGCGCCTCCGCCGCGGAGTTGACGTGCGGCACGACGACGCCCTGGGCCCCGCCGTCGAGCGGCCTCGTCGCGTGGAAATGCTCGTGCCCTGCGGCGCGAACGACGGGCGTGATCCCCGCGTCGAGCGCAGCCACGCTGATCTCCACGGCTGTTTCCATCGACATCGCGTTGTGCTCCATGTCGATGAACAGCCAGTCATAGCCGCATACCTTCGATATCTTGGCGATATCGACGGTGCGGGCCTGGCGTATGCCGATCCCCAGCGCCAGCTCGCCCGCCTTAAGCTTGTCCTTGGCGTGGTTGCGTATCACGGCCATCGCGGCATTTCCCTCCCGTGTCGGTTCACCGATCGGTCTCTCCCGCCGGCGAGCATAGAATAGGCGCGGAGCCGACGGGCGTCTCCGCCTTGTTGCATCTGGCCGCGGCTGATATAGGGGCAGGCCTTCTACGGTACGCGAAACCCGCTCCGGGCGGCTTAGAGAAATTGGCGCGACGTTCGAGATCAGGCGAGAAAGCAACCGGAGGGGATGCCGATCGGCCATCCACCCGCTCCCTGCGGCCGCTGAAGCTCCTGATCGGATACCTGGCTCCTTATCGGCTGCAGATCGCCGGCGCTCTGGTCGCCCTCACGGTAGCGGCTGCGACCGTGCTCGCGATGGGCATCGGACTTCGCCATCTGATCGACGATGCCTTCCACAGTGCCACGCCGGGCGCGCTCGACGATGCCCTGCTCATCCTCTTTGCCGTCGTCGTGGTTCTGGCTATGGCGACCTTCGGAAGGTTCTTTCTCGTCTCGTGGATCGGCGAGCGCGTCGTGGCCGACCTCCGGAAGGCGGTCTACGACCGCGTTCTCGGTCTCGGACCGGCATTCTTCGAGGTCACCCGGACCGGTGAGATCCTGTCGCGGCTGACCACCGACACCACGCTCATCCAGACGGTGGTCGGCTCTTCTGCCTCCTCCGCGCTTCGCAACATGCTGCTACTCGCCGGTGGCACCGTGATGCTGATCGTCACCAGCCCGCGCCTCACCGGCTTCGTTCTGCTGGTCGTGCCGCTGGTGGTGGCGCCGATCCTCATCTTCGGGAGGCGCGTGCGGAAGCTGTCGCGCCAGAGCCAGGACCGGGTGGCCGATGTCGGCGACTATGTCGAGGAGTCGCTGAACGCCATCCGCACCGTTCAGGCGTTCAACCACGAGCCGATCGACCGGGAGCGGTTCGCCGAACGCGTCGAGAGCGCATTCTCCGTCTCCGTCCGGCGCATCCGCGCCCGCGCGTTCCTGACCGCCGTGGTGATCATGCTCACCTTCGGCTCGGTCGGGGTGATCCTCTGGCTCGGCGGCCGCGCCGTGATCGCCGACGAGATCACGGCCGGTGAGCTGTCGGCCTTCGTGTTCTATGCGGTCGTCGTTGCCGGCGCGGTCGGAGCGGTGAGCGAAGTCGTAGGCGACCTGCAACGTGCGGCCGGCGCGACCGAGCGGCTGATGGACTTGCTGGCCAGCCGTTCCACCGTCCGGATTCCCGAGCGCCCCCTCGCGTTGCCCGAGCCGTTGGCAGGAGCGGTCGCCTTCGAGAACGTCACCTTCCACTATCCGTCGATGCCGGATCGGTCGGCGCTCACCGGCCTCACATTCTCGGTGGCACCCGGGGAGAAGGTCGCCATCGTCGGCCCCTCCGGCGCCGGCAAGAGCACGGTGTTCCAGCTCCTGCTACGTTTCTACGACATCGAGAGCGGGCATATCCGGGTCGACGGTCTCGATATCCGCGATGTCCACCCGGCCGCGTTGCGCGCGCGAATCGGCATGGTGCCGCAGGACCCCGTCCTCTTCTCGACCTCGGCCATGGAGAACATCCGCTACGGCAGGCCCGAAGCGACCGATGCCGAGGTGCGCGCGGCGGCCGAGGCCGCGGCCGCGGTCGAGTTCATCGATCGCCTCCCGAACGGCTTCGACACCTTCCTCGGCCAACGCGGTGTGCGCCTCTCCGGCGGGCAGCGACAACGGATCGCGATCGCGCGCGCCGTCCTGCGCGACCCCTCGATCCTGCTTCTGGACGAGGCGACGAGTGCCCTCGACGCCGAAAGCGAGCAGATGGTGCAGGCGGCGCTCGACCGGCTGTCCACCGGGCGGACGACGATCGTCGTGGCGCACCGGCTGGCGACCGTCCTGAAGGCGGACCGGATCATCGTGCTCGACCAGGGGCGGGTCGTCGGCACCGGGACGCACGAAAGCCTGCTCGCGGAGGGCGGCCTCTACGCGCGTCTCGCCGCCCTGCAATTCGACACCGCCCTCGAGCGGGGCGTGCCCGAGCCGCGCATCAGCGTTCGGTGAGCTTGAACTCGATGCGGCGGTTGCGGCGGTAGGCTTCGAGGCTGTCGCCCGGCTCGATCGGATGGAATTCGCCGAACCCGGCGGCGACGAGCCGCTCCGGCGGAACGCCGTTGTCGATCAGTACCCGCACGACCGCGATCGCGCGCGCGGTGGAGAGCTCCCAGTTAGAGCGGAATTGCCCCGAACGGATCGGCCGAACGTCGGTGTGGCCATCCACCCGGAGCACCCAGTCGATGTCGTCGGGGATCTCTTCGGCGATCTGCTTCAGGGTTTCGGCGAGCTCGCCGATCTGCTCCTGCCCCGCGGCCGCGAATTCGGCAGACCCCGAATCGAACAGGACCTCCGACTGGAACACGAAACGGTCGCCCACGATCCGGATATCCTGGCGATCGCCGAGGACTTCGCGAAGGCGCCCGAAGAACTCCGAGCGATAGCGGGCCAGCTCTTCGACCTTGTCGGCGAGGGCCCGGTTCAGCCGCCGGCCGAGATCGAGGATCTGCGCGTCCTTCGCTTCGTTCGCGCTCTCCGCGAGGTCGAGGGCGGCAGAGAGCTGCGCCAGTTCCTGCCGGAGAGCCGCGACCGTTTCGGTCAGTCGCTCCACCTCGACCCTGGAGGCCCGGGTCAGCTCCCGCTCCCCGGCGAGCTGCCGGTTGGCTTCCGCCAGGGCGGTGCGCTCTTTCTCCAGCTCCGCTTCCAGTCGCTCGCGGGCGGCCCGGAGCGCTTCGACCGACTGCGACAGCCGCTGAATCTCGGCGAGCTGCTCTTCGATCGTGGCCTCGTCGCTTTCCGCCTCCTCATCCCTGGTCCGGAGTGCTGCCAACGCCTGCTCGAGCTCCCCCTGCAGGCGCGCGGATTCGGCTTCAGCCGCCTCCGTGCGCGCCGCCGTTTCCCGCAGCTTGGCGACGTCGCTCTCCAGCGCGTCGCGGGCCTTGGTCAGGGCGGCGATCTGATCGCGCAGGCTGGCGATCTCGCCGAGCTGGAGCTTGATCCGCTCCCGATCGGTCTCGACCAGCCGCTGCGCTTCCTCGAGCTCCGCCTTGAGCGAATCCACCGTCGATGTCGCGATCTCGAATTGCGAGGTCATCGTCGACAGCTGATCGTTCAACTGATCACGCGACGCCGTAACCACCTGAAGCTCCTGCGAGAGCTGCCCTACCGTCTCGCGGAGCTCGGCGTTCGACTGGCGCTCGATCGCCAGCATGTCGCTGAGCTCGGCAAGCTCCCGATTCAGCCGCGAAAGCTGCTCGTCACGCCCCGACAGAGCCTCGCTCAGGAAGTATTGCGCCAGGACGAACACCATCAGGAGGAAGATCACCACCATCAGCAGGCTCGCCAGAGCGTCGACGAAGCCCGGCCAGATGTCGGTGTAGGTCCTGATGCGGTTGCGGCGGCCGCCGATCATGAAACCACCGCACTAACGATGATGTCCGTCCGGAGCCCGCTCTTCGCGCACGGCCGCGATCGTTCGGGCCAGCAGCTTGATCTCGCTCCGCACGTCCTGCATGAGCTCGTTGCGGCCCGTGCTCATATCCTCGAGCAGCCGCGCCAGATAGACTTCGATGTTGGCGAGCCGCTGCCGGCTCGCCTCGTCCAGCGCCGGCGTATCCATGCTCTCCGAGAGCTTGCGCAGGATCGGCTGCATGTCGATCTGCTGTTCGGCGAGCTGCACCATCAGGTTCTGCTCCGCCCGCATCTGCTCCGTCAACGCGCCGAGCCGCTCGGTCAGGGATTGCAGGTTCCGGTTCGCGCCGATGCGCGCTTCTTCTGCGCGCGACACCACCTTCTGCAAGCCTTCCAGGCTCTCTGCCGTCTGCTCGAGCAGGGCCTGAATATAGGCCGG
>Ga0079224_100014303_pt1 | contig 11082 bp, 13 predicted proteins | sample Stecom2015_FD_80414 | JGI IMG/M metagenome (GOLD analysis project Ga0079224, IMG submission 80414) | Agricultural soil microbial communities from Utah to study Nitrogen management - Steer compost 2015 | ecosystem: Environmental > Terrestrial > Soil > Agricultural land | place: USA: Utah...
CGGGCGGCCGCCGCTCACAGGCTGCGCAGTCCCACCAGCACCCGCTCCAGCAGGGCCCGGTCGACGCGGGCGGGAGGCACGTCGACCACCAGAGCAGCCTCCCGCAGCAGTCCCACCAGCACCGCGGTCGTCCCCAGCGGCAGGCCCGCGTCGACCGCGAGGTCCACCACCCGCGCCCCGGCAGGACCCGCGCGCAGACAGGACGCGTAGACCACCGCCGCGGACCGGGGCAGGTCGACGGGCAGCAGCCTGCCCGGATCGTGGACCCGTACCCGGTGGAGTTCGGTGACCGGGGGGCGGTTCCGGCGGCGCCGTCCCACGTAGCCGCGGGTTTTCGGGGGGCAGCGGTGGGGAAGCCCCGAGCCGATCTCCCACCGCGCGGCGGTGCCGTGCCCGTCGCCGGGGCGGGGCGCCGGCGGGAGGGGAGAAACAGTGGTCTGCCCGTGCCCCGTCATCGCGGTCCGCCCCGTGGCGAGGAGGGCCTGGATGCAGTTCCCGGTGGAGGTTTCGGGTGGCCTGCCGCCGCGCATGGTTCCTCTTCCTGTGCAGTTCTCGGGGAGAGGGCAGCGCTGTTCTCGGGTGCCGCTGCCCCACCTATTGAGCGGTATCGGACCCCGCGGGGTCGAGCCCCGGAAACGGACACCGCCAACGGTCGGAAACACCGGAATTCCCGGGCCGCGTCGGGGGCCACCGCAGCGCCGAACGCTCCGACCGGGGCAGGCCGCCGCCGGCCTCGGCCGTCCACCGGACTTCCCGCCTCCGCCGCTTTGACCGCGTGCCGCGAAAACCGGGGACGGGGAATCCGGAAGTGGAAATTCCGTCCCTTTCCGCAGAAGCGCAGGTCAGCGGGGAAACGGTGCGGGTGGTTCCGGGGACCGCCGGAAGGTGAGCCTTGACACAGGAGATCGATGTCGTCGCTGGTGGAAGCGGTTCCGCTGGGAGAGGGGAGAGGAGGCGCCCCCTGAAACCCGCATAACCCAGTCCGATCATGAATAATCCTTACCAATCAGTAGACCGCTACCCGGTAAAAGGAGATGCTGAATCCGACATCGTGTCCCGCCGTCCTGAACCGCAGAGGAGGAAGCGGTGCCCCGACCCCCGAAGCCGCTGCGGCCCGAACGGTCGCCCGCCGACTGGTTCGGCGCGGAACTTCGGTACTGGCGTGAACACCGGAAACTGACCCAGCGGGAACTCGCCCAGCGCGTGTGGGTCAGCACGAGCCTGGTCGGACGGATCGAGGCCGCCGAGCGTTCCTGCCCGCCTGATCTGGCGCGGCACTTCGACGAAGTGCTCGAAACAGGGGGAGTTCTCAGCCGCGCCCTGCGTTTGGTCACTGCGGCCGCTGGGGATTCCGACACAAAGTCAGACAGTGGCGGAAAAACGACGGGGTCGTCCACCGGCGCCGACCATTCTCCTCCAGGGTCTTCCCGTGACCTGTGGCCGGTATCGGGAACGATCCGCGACATCGCTGAGACCACGGTGAATGATCTGATGAAACGCAGAAACGCGCTGGCGGCGGGCGGTGCGCTGGTCGTCGGAACGGCGCTGACCGAGACGTTGGAGAACTGGCTCGTCCCGGCCCGGCCCCCGAGCGCGCCGCGTCGCGGCGCGCTCGGGGAGTCGGACCTGGAGCGGATCGAGGCCGGGGTGGCCGTCCTGCGGCGCTGGGACGACCGGTGGCGGCTGGGCATCGGCCGCAAGGCGGTGGTGGCCCAGCTGTCGGAGGTGGCGGAGCTGGCCGGGGGCATGCAGCCCGCGGCGGTGCAGCCCCGGCTGTTCCTGGCGATGGCCGAACTGTCGCGGATCGTGGCGTCGATGTCCTACGACGAGGGCGACCACCCCAACGCGCAGAAGTACTACACGCTGTCCCTGCGGGCCGCCCACCAGGCGGGGCCCGGATACGAGCTGTACGGGGTGGGCGTGCTCGCGGACATGGCCCGGCAGATGCTCGACCTGCACCGGCCCCAGGACGCGCTGGAGATCTCCCGGCTGGCGCTGGACGGCGCCCGGGCCCGCAGGGCCCCCGCACCGATGATGTCGATGCTGTACACCCGGGAGGGGTGGGCGTACGCGCGGATGGGACGCGTCCAGGCCTACCGGAGGACCGTCGCGCAGGCCGAGGAGCTGCTCGACGGCGACACGTCGGAGTCGCTGCCGGAGTGGGCGAGGACGATCGACCACGCGGAGCTGTCCGGGGTGGTGGGGGCCCGTTACCGGGACCTCGCCCAGGGGCAGGAGGACCCGGCGGCGAAACGGAAGAACGCGGAGGAGGCGGTCCACCACATCACCAGGGCCCTGCGGCTGCGGCCGGCCGAGCAGCGCCGCAACCAGGCGTTCGACCTCATCGGCCTGGGACGCACCTACCTGTTGCTGGGTGAACCGGTGGAGGCCGCCAGGGCCGTCCGCGACGCCGTGGCCGTCGCGGGCGGACTGGGCTCGGGCCGGGTCCGGCGGCGCCTGCACGACTGGCACCGGGAGGCCGCGCCGTTCCACCGGGAACCGGTGGTGGCGGAACTGCGCGCGGAACTGTCCCGTACGCTCCTGGCCAAGAGTCAAACGTGATGAAAGGGCTTCAGGAGTGCGAATTGGGATTACCGGGCATTCCAATCTGACCGCTGACAGCATGGACCCGGTGCGCCGGGCGCTGGCCGACGCGCTCGCGCCGTACGCGGATTCCGACCTGGTGGGGGTCTCCTGCCTGGCACGCGGCGCCGACCAGCTCTTCGCCGAGGCGGTGCTGGACGCCGGGGGGCGGTTGGAGGTGGTGCTGCCGTCCGCGGACTACCGGGAGACCAAGGTGAAGCCGGACAACCGGGAGCGGTTCGACCGGCTGCTGGTCCGCTCCTCGTGGGTGCGCTACATGTCGCACCTGAGCGCGGGCCGCCAGGCCTACGAGGACGCCAACGAGGCGGTCATCGGCAGTGTCGACCGGCTGTTCGCGGTCTGGGACGGCCGGCCCGCCGCGGGGAAGGGCGGGACCGCCGACGCGGTCGCGGCCGCGCGGGCCAGGGGAGTGCCGGTCGACGTCATCTGGCCGGAGGGGGCCCGTCGGGAGTGACCGTCTTTTCGGGAGCGTTCCCACACGCTGGAGAGCCGGTTTCGGGCGAAAAGTCAAGTCCTCGAAACCGACAGTTCTGAGACGCGGACCGGGGCGGCCGTCGCGCGGGCGGCCGCCCCCGCGTCACCATCCTGCTCTGCGTTCCGACAGGGAATGCGGCTCGGGGCCGCCCGCCCGCGGCCCGCCCGCGGGCCGCGGGCGCAGGCCCGGGACCGCACCGCTGTCGGATTCCGTTGAAGGAGGGCGCCGACGGGATGAAACAGTGGACGCCGGGCCGCCTCCGGGGACGACGTCGAACGCGGCTCCCGCTTCCGCCGTCAGAGCCTGCGCACGTCGAGTCGCGGCCCCGACCGGGGACGCGGGGGTCCGCTCGGGCCGACGGCGCCCCGTGGCCGCCGGGCGGTCGGGGCTGGCAGCAGGACGGGACCGACCGCCCACCGGCGGCACCGGCCGGGGCGCGGGCGGAGACCGGCGGGCATCGCGCCTGTGGTCGGCGCACTCAACGGCGACGCTCGTCCCCCGGGAGGTCGGCCCCGTCCGCTTCGACGGGAGCCCCGCGGAAGCGAGCCGGCGGGGCGTCGGCCGGCCAACCGTACGGCACGGGGCGAAATAGTCACTTTCCTGGCTTTCGTCATGAAGTGTCGGAAAAGGTGGGTCCTTCGCTTTCCTGTGAGGGCGATCACGCGTAGCGTGACGGTCACCCCTGCTGGGACGAGTGGTGCGGTTCCGGCCGAACGGCCCCGCCCGCGGAGCGGCACGCCGGACCGGGCCCCGCACCACCGAGAACAGGGGTGGGGTTTCCGGTACGCGCACCACGTGGACCGGCACCGCGCCCCCCGACCGAGAGCGCAGGATGAGGACCTGATGGTTGAGGCTGTCTGTCACCTGTCCGAGTCGTGGCGAACACCCCGTGCGCGCCTCCGGGAGCCCCGCCCTCGGTCCGCCCGGCGCGCGGGAGCGGGAGGATGAGCGTGTCCTCCACGGTTCTTCCGGGGATTCCCGACAGCGTGGCCGCCGCCCGCGCGTTCGTGGTCGAGTGCCTGCGGAGCACTCCGGGGAGCACCGTCCCCGACGAGCTGGTCGAGCGGGCCGAACTGATCACCTCCGAACTCGCCACCAACGCCGTGCGCCACACCCGCTCCGGAGACCCCGGCGGCTCCTACGAGGTCCGCGTCGAGGTGGACCGCAGCGAGATCCGCGCCGAGGTCCGCACCCGGGAACCCCGTACGCCCCACACCGCGCCGCACGTGCTCCCCCACGCCGGCGACCCCTGCCGCGCGACCGGCCGCGGCCTGTTCCTCGTCGACCTGCTGGCCACCAGGTGGGGCGGCCTGGCCACCCCGGCCGAGGGCGTCTACTTCGTCCTCCGCTGGCCGGACCGCCCGTACCCGGTGCGCGCCTGATCCGTGCGGACCGGGGGCGGGCGCCGTGACCGGGCCCTCCCGGGAGCGGTCCCGTTCCCGGGAGGGCACGAGCAGCGGGGAGTCCTTCGGGGCCACGGCGTTCGCGGAAGGGCCGCGGCCGGGGTCACAGCAGGCCGGAGGCCGCCGCGGCGCGGGCGGCGCGGGCGTGGGCGTCGGCCTCCTCGCGGGTGAGCGGCCCGCCCAGCAGGATCCGCTGGTGGTAGAGCGGTCCGGTCGCCGCGACCAGCAGCCTCCGCGGATCGGTGCCGGGAGGGACCTCGCCGCGCTCCACGGCCCGGTGGACCACCGCCGCACACCGCTCGTAGCGGTCCTCCCAGAACCGGCGCAGCGCCTCCCCGGCCTCGGGGGAGCGGAAGGAGGCCGCGACCACCGCGGCGGTCACCGACGGTTCGGCGGTCAGCGCGGCGTGGACCTCCCGGTTGATCGCGACCAGGTCACCCTCCAGCGAACCGGTGTCCGGCGCCCGCCAGTCGTCCTCGGTGCCCGCGTCGAGCAGGTCGACCAGGAGCATCGGCACGCTGCCCCACCTGCGGTAGAGCGTGGTGCGGTGGACGCCGGAGCGTTCGGCGACCGCGTCGAGGGTCAGCCCCTCGTCACCGACCTCGGCGAGCAGGGCGTCCACGGCGGCGAGGACGGTGGCGCGGACCCGTGCGCTCCGGCCGCCGGGTCGTCTCCGGATCCCGGAAGGAGGCATGGGGCCAGCCTAATGCTACTTTTGTCGCGTTAAAAGCGGAGCGGGGGCAGGCCGGGCCGCGCTCCCCCGCAGAGCTCCCGGTGGAGTTGTGCGACCAGCCTGCGGGACGCCCCCAGGGGCAGGGCCGCGCCCCGCAGGTCGGAGAACAGCTGGACGTAGTCCTCCACCGCCTCCGCCTCCTCCGTGGGCTTGGCGAAGTGCCGGGCCTCCACGTACAGGACGGGACTCCTCCGCGGGACCGCGAACAGGGTGAAGCCGTTGGACAGCCCCGGATGGTGGTCGCTGTCGTAGGGCACCACCTGGAGGGACACGGACGGTTTGGCGCTCTCGGCCAACAGGTGTCCGAGCTGCCGCCGCATCACCTCGCGCCCCCCGGTGGGACGGCGCAGCACTCCTTCGTCCAGGACCACGACCAGTCGGGGCGGACGCTCCTGGTCGAGGACCGCCTGGCGGCTCGTCCGACCGCGCACCAGGTCCTCGATCTCGGCGGGAGTGGCCCGGGGGCGGCCGACCCGGAAGAGGTGCTGGGCGTACTCCTCGGTCTGCAGCAGTTCCGGGACTGCAAGAGGGTGGTAGACCCAGATCTCCGAGGCGGCCCGTTCGATGTCGGCCACCTTCTCGTACCACGTCGGCGGACCGGTGGTCTGGGACCGGTCCCATAATTCGGTCAGTGAACCGGCTGTGCCGAGCGCGGTGTCGATACGTTCCACATGGTCCCTTTTGATGCCGCGTACACCACGCTCCATCGCGCTGAGCATGGTCGGCGAGAGGGCCACCAGCCTCGCCAACCCCTCCTGGGAAAGCCCAGCGTGTTGGCGGTGTTCTCGGATCTTCCCCCCGATCCGGACCCAGCGCCCCCCGTCTTTCTGCACACCTTTCCCCGATTCTGCACTAATTCGGCACAGTTAACCACCGTGTCGGACTTGTTGCTCCACTTTAGTCAAACGGGTGGAAGGCGACCATCGGTTCGGAGACGCTGAACAGCGGAGGAGGACGGAAGAACCCGTTTCCTCCCGGCGCCGGCCTCCCCGGTGCTTTCCCGATTCGGGACGACAGCGTTGAGCCGGGAAGCCGACCCCGAATCTGTCATCCAGGTGGTGATCCGTGAACCAGGCTGCGGTCCGGCGCGTGCGGCGCGCCCCGCGTCCCGTGCGCGGGACCGGCGGTGCCCCCGCGACCTTCTCCGGCACCCCCGACGAAGCGGCCGCCCCCACCGGTGCGCCGCGCCCGCGGCCCGGAGCCGACGCCTCCGGCAGGACGGCCGAACGGGCTGGGCCGAGCGCGGCGGAACCGGCCGCCGACGCCGTCCGCCGCCCCCGCTCCGGCGACCCCGGCGAGCCCTTCGGCCCCCGGAACGCCCGGACGGCCGCCACCCCCGTTCCCCCTGACGGCCCGACCGGTTCACAGCGGCCGTTCCGAATCCCCGACCGGTGACACGAGGCCGTCCGCGCCCGGTCCCGGTCCCACCCCGCATTCCAGGCACACACATGAACCACACCGACAGTCTCGTGACCCTGTACGCCGGTCCTCTGGACGGACTGGCCATTCCCGCCGCCGACCTGACCGGGCTGGTGCGGGACGACGGCTCCGAACGCCTCCTCTTCCTCACCCGCTTCGGAGTCGCCGGCCTCTACCGGGAGACCGGCGGCCGGTGGGTCTACGCCGCCCCCGGCCTGCTCGGCGAGACCACACCGTGAGCAGCCCCGGACGGGGACCGCTTCGGCGCGGGGAAGGCGCGGGCGACAGGTCCGGGACGACGGATCACCGGTGCAGGACGGCCCGGTTCACCCGCGCGCTCCGTGCAGGGTGTGGAGCAGGCCGATCTCGGCGACGTTCTTGGTCAGTTCCACGTTCACCCAGCCCGCGACGTCGGCCAGGGTCTGCCCCCCGCCCCAGGGCAGGGACGCGGTCCGGTCGGTGGAGTCCAGGTCGGCGTCGGTGAGGCCGGACAGGTGGGAGCGCCACCGGTCCTTCAGCCCGCGCAGCCACGCGGCCGCGGCGGCCAGACTGCCCGGCCAGGTGATCTCCTCCCGTTCGGGAGCCCCTGAGCCGAAGCAGTGGCCCAGGGTGGTGGTCCACCAGAAACCGATGTGCCAGGTCAGCCAGCCGATGGTCACGGCCGGCACCGGGTCGGGCTCGGGAACCTGCCAGTCGGCCGTCCACCGGCCGCGCCCGTCGGGACGGACCGTCCAGCAGTGCGGGGCGGGCTGCCACAGGCACACCTCGTCGTCGAGGCCGTCCAGGTGGTACTCCAGCAGCGCCCAGGCGATGTCGAGTTGGCGCAGCAGCAGATCGACACGGGAGACCGGCATCCCGGCATCATGCCACCGGCGGCACGTCCCGTGCCACCGGTTCCGCCGCGCCGGTCAGGTCGGCGCGGCGGCTCAGCGTCCCGCCCCGGCCAGGCGGGCCCGCAGTTCCGCCAGGTCGGCGAGGAACCACAACTGCCCGCCCCGGTTGCTCTCGCGGACGAAGTCGCGCAGCGCGGTGCTCTGCTCGACGTGGCGGGAGACGTCGCCGAGAACGGCCAGGCCGATCCGGTAGTTGACGAACTTCTGCGCGATGTTCCCGGCGAGGCGGGTGCGCAGCCGGAAGAAGTCGTCGGTCAGCCGTTCCACGGGGACGGCGACCCAGGCGGCGCCGTGGTGGAAGGCGTTGCCGAGCAGGTCGGTGGCCTCACGTTCGCCCCGCACCGGTTCGCCGTCGGCACCGCACACGAGAACGGGGACACCGTCGAGATACTGGAGGGTGTCGGTCATGGGGACCGCCTTTCAGCCGAAGCGGGAAGCGGGCTGCGGCGCAACCGTCGCGTCCGGCCGATCCTAGAGCGGCCCCCGTGCGGTGTCATGCGATTTGCCGGCCGTGCGGTGCCGCCCCACCGCCCGGGCCGCTCAGCGGCCGGTCGACGCCGCGGGAACGGCGGCGACCGCCTCCACCTCGATGACCGCGCCCGGGCGGAACAGGGCGGAGACCTCGACGGTGACACTGGTCGGCGGGGGGAGGGGGAAGAACTCAGCGCGCACGGCCCCGTATTCGGCGAGCCGGGACAGGTCGGTGACGAAGGTGCGGGTACTCACCGTGTCGGCCAGCGACGCGCCCTCGGCGCGCAGCATGTGCCGGGACCGCGCGGCCATGTTCACCGGGTTTCCCTTCGGGGGAGCGGAGGCGGTCGGTCAGGCGGCCCAGGTCGACGTCCTCGGCCGTGAGGCGCGGCGGGGAGCGGGCGTCGGCGGCCCAGGCCCGCCGCAGCAGGCCGCCCAGCGGTCCCCGGTCCGGTCCGGTGCGGAGCAGGTCTTCGGGCAGGCCCGGGGCGTCGCCCAGTGCCAGGGCCCCGCCGACCAGTGCGACGCCGCCGATCATCGCGTTGACCAGCACCGCCTTCAGTGCCGCGCCGGAACCGGACGGCCCGCGGCGCGGCGCCGTGCCGAACACCTCCAGCACCGGCACGACCGCCCTGACGTCGCCGCCCGCACCCGCGGGACGGCGCCGCCGTGCTCGGCTCGGGCACGGCGTCCGGGGCGGGCGCCGACAGCGTCCTGGTCGCCACCGGCGTTGCCCTCGGACCCGCGCCGGCGGCTACTCGTCCTCCTCCCAGCCGCCCTCGTCCTCGTCGTCGCCCTCGAACGCGTCGCCGATCTCGTCGATGATCTCGCCCGCGACGTAGCCGGCCGCCAGTCCTCCGGCGATCCCCGCGACGACCCCGCCCAGCCCGCTTCCGCCGTGGTGGCCGTGCCCGGGGTGCCCGTACCCGGGGTGTCCGGGATAGCCGTGGCCGGGGTGCCCCGGGTACCCGTGGCCGTAGCCGCCGAAGAGGCTGCGGTGCCGTTCCAGGGACTGGGCGATCCACGCGTCGACCTGCGCGACCCAGTCCACGCGGTCGACGTCGTAGTGGGCGACCCGGAACCGGCCGTAGAGGTCCTGCCCCTCGGTGAACAGTCCGCCGCGCCGGTCGAACTCGATGATCACGTCCACGCCCTCGGGGTCGGCGACGAAGCTGACCTCGACCTCCTCGATCTCGTGGGCGTAGCGGGGAGAGGGGTGGAACTCGATCTCCTGGAAGCACGGGAACTGCTGCGCGGTGCCCACCAGGTGCCCGTGCTCCAGGTCGGTGTGCTTGAGGGCGAAACCGAGCCGCGCGAACGCCTCCAGGATGCGGTCCTGGACGGGCAGCGGATGGATGAGCACGGGGTCCAGGTCGCCCTTGTCGGGGGCCTGGCCGACGACCACGTCGGTGCGCAGGCCCACCCCGGTCCCCGGCAGCGGGCCGCCGCCCGCCGCGGTGACCGGCGCCTGCCAGGGCACCGGGTAGCGGAACGGGATCGAGCGACGCTCCCCGGCCGCGAGGTGGAACGCACCGGCCACGGGGAAGCGGGCGAACTCGATGCCGGCGACGCCCTCGGAGTCACCGGCCTCCACCTCCACGGTCGAGGCCAGGCACACGGCGATCTCCTCGATGAGCACGTGGCTGTCGCCGCCGGAGAGTTCGACCACCCCCTCCAGGAACGCGCCGGGACTGGTGTGCGGGGAACGCAGCACCGTGTCGATGCTGGGACCGCCCACCCCGAAAGCCATGAGAAAACGCTTGAAGACCATGCTGTCCTTCTCGCCGTTACGGGGAAGGCCCGCGACCGCCGTTTCCGGGACCGGCCCGGTGCGGGAGGCGCGCGGCGCCATGACGTCCCGGCAACGCCCGGTTCCCGAAGCGAGTTCCGCCCCCGGCGCGGCCGAGGCGGCGCCGGGCGGGCGAGCCCCGGAAAGCACCATGATCTCGCAGGTCAAGGACGTGCTTCCGAACAGTTCGGGGAGAGGCGGGACCCCGGACACCCCGGTTCCGGTCAGGGGTGGATCCCCCTTTTCCACGGTGCCGTTATCCGTCCGGCGGCGGAGGCCGGCCGCCCCGCCCCCGCCGCCGGACACGTCCGGGCGCCCTCAGCGCACCGACGCCTGGCCGCCGTCGACCGGGATGAGCTGCCCGGTGATGAACCGGGACGCCTCCGAGGCGAGGAAGACCATGACCGGCCCCAGGTCGCGGTCCGGGTCGCCGTAGGCGTGGCCCAGCGCGATCGAGTTCTCGTTCTGCCAGTAGTGCGCGGTCAGCTGCTCCTCGGTCATGCGCGCCTTGGCCTCCTCGTACATGGGAGTGGCGATGGCGGGCAGGATCGCGTTGACCCGGATGCCGTCGGGGCCCCAGGTCGCGGCGGCGGTGCGGGTCCAGGAGTGCACGGCGCCCTTGGACGCCGAGTACGCCGCCGCGGACGGTTCGGGGCGCAGCCCGGAGATCGACCCGAAGTTGATGACGGACCCGCGCCGGTTCGGCGCCATCAGGCGGTGGGCGGCCTGGTTGGTGAGCACGGTGCCGCGCACGTTCACCGCCATCATCAGGTCCCAGTCGGCGACCGGGACGTCGGAGGCGCTGGCGGGCCGCTGGATGGCGGCGGGGTGCGCCAGCACGTCCAGCCCGCCCATCCGGTCGGCCGCGGCGTCGAAGGCGCGTGCCACGTCGTCGGCGTCGGACACGTCCACGGCCGTGAACGTCGCCCGGCCCGGCCCCACCCGGGTCGCCTCCTCGGCGACCCGGACGCCGTCGGCCTCGTTGACGTCCATGGCCACCACGGTGGCCCCGGCGCCGACGTAGGCGCGGACCGTGGCCGCTCCCATGCCGCGCGCGGCCCCGGTGACGACGATGCGGTAGTCGTTCAGCTCCACTGGTCCCCCCGTCCGCTCGGTCGGCCCCGTCCCCACGGACGCGGCCTGCGGTCTCCTCACCTCTGGCTCCGGGGCCGGTCACTCCGGGATGCCGCGCGCCGGCCGCACCAGGAAGTACAGGGCGAGCATCCCCGCCGCCACCAGGAAGCGCAGCCAGTCGTCGGCGGGGGCGAACGACACGAGGCTCGTCCCGGACGGGA
>Ga0079224_100014305_pt1 | contig 11081 bp, 14 predicted proteins | sample Stecom2015_FD_80414 | JGI IMG/M metagenome (GOLD analysis project Ga0079224, IMG submission 80414) | Agricultural soil microbial communities from Utah to study Nitrogen management - Steer compost 2015 | ecosystem: Environmental > Terrestrial > Soil > Agricultural land | place: USA: Utah...
AAAATTCTTTCGTAATTTGCAATTAAGTTGTTCATCGTGAAATGTTTTATAGCTAAAACAATTTACTGATTTTCAATCAGATGGACAACTTTTTTATCCTAATTCATAATGCACAACGGGTAATTATTTATATAATTTTTAATTTCATTAATTAATAAATTTTTGTCAAAGAAATCTCGATTTATCTTCGAGTTTAAAATTAATGTCGAAAAAACATCACGATACAAAATATCGTAATCATTTATGTGCCAATAATTAAAATTATTTATTTCTGATGAAGAAATTTTGCTTTCATTAAAAATAAAATTATTAGAATATTCCCTTTTTATTAATTGTTTTCCATTCTCAGCGTAAAATTCCCAACTTCCCGATTTCTGATTATTTTTGAATTGTCCCTTAGCTTTTAAATTACCATTTTTATAGTAATATTTAAATTTACCGTTTAGCATTTGATTTGCCGTGTCCACAATGATTTTATTATTTCCATTGAAATAGGTTTGTTTTATCTGACTAAACAAAATGGACGGTAGAAGCGATAGCGATATTAAGAGAATAAATTTCATGAAATATTGTATCAACTTCAAATATAAACAATTATCACAAATTAATTTTACAATTATCTTTGCCCAATGAATCTAACTTGGCACTACAAAAATTTTGATGAATTAACGACGCTTGAACTTTATAAAATCATGCAATTACGCGCAGAAGTTTTTGTGGTAGAACAGGATTGCCCTTACAACGACCTCGACAACAAAGATTTGAAATCTTCGCATTTATGGTGCGAGTCAGACCGACAGATTCTGGCTTATTGCCGCGTTGTTCCGCCGGGAATTTCTTATGAAGAACCTTCGGTTGGGCGCGTGGTGAGTCATTCCGAATTCAGACATTTGAAATTGGGACATCAGTTGATGCGGCATTCATTGGAAATCATAGAAAATCATTTCGAAACAAAATCCGTAAGAATCAGCGCACAATCTTACCTGAAAAATTTCTACGAACAACATGGTTTCCAACAAGTTTCGGAAGAATATCTGGAAGACGGAATTCCACATCTGGAAATGCTAAAAACTTCGTAAACGATATTTCAATTCCATTTTTTCTGAATGATTTTCTGAAGAATGTTTAAATTTACTCAAACAATCTACGCATGAAGACGATTATTTTACTCTCCCTTGCATTCCTGTTTTTAGGTTGCGAAAGCAAAAATGTTGAAATATATCCTCTGAAATCTGATGAAGGATTTTACCATGCGCTGATTGAAATTCCGGCAGGAACGAATACCAAATATGAATTTGATGCCGAAACCATTACTTACGAAATCGACCAGCGCGACGGACAGGACAGAGTGATTCCGTATCTTCCTTATTTTGGGAATTACGGATTTGTCCCTTCCACCCTTTCTTCAAAGTCTGAAGGTGGAGATGGTGACCCTTTGGACATTTTTGTTTTGAGCGAATCTATGCCACAAGGAACTTTGGTTCCGGTCATTTTAATTGGAACCATCCGTTTGATTGACAACAAGGAAACCGATTATAAAATCATTGCCGTTCCGGCCGAAGACAAGCTAAATGTGCTGAAAATCAAAAATTTAAATGAATTAAAAACCAAATACCCAAGCGTCATTCAGATTATGGAAATTTGGCTTACCCATTATGATTCTGATTCTTTGAAAATCGAAGGTTGGCTTAACCCAAACGAAACCGAAAAATATATTCTTGAAAATTCGCTTTGAGAATTAATATTCTTTTTACTTTCGTTCTTAAATTTTTAAACTCTGCTATGAAAACAATCTTCTCTCTTCTACTTACAGGATGTATTTATTGGTTAAATGCTCAACTGACTATTACCACGAACTTACGTGAGGATGGTGTCTTTAATAAAGCCACAATGAATTGGGAAATAAACAGCACAACTGAAGGCTTAACCGTTTTTAATTTTAATGAAAGCCTGACTTCCTTTCGGCACATAACCGGAAATATTTCCTCAACTTACACCATCAACGACTGGGAGTATAGCGAAGAAGAAATTCTATATAATATGACACTTACAAGTGATGTCGGCAATGAATATGAGTTTTTAATTGACGGCATCAATCAAGTTGCTATTTTCTTTTATTATGATCAGTATGGAAGATACTGCATGGTGAGGCATTACATCCAAGATTCCTATTTCGATGAATAACCTCTCTGAACTAATGAAATAGGAACTTCCATTTTACATTTGCCCCCATCCATTTCTTTTTACAAAATAGAAAAGCAATAAAAACCAACCCAAAATCATCAACAGCCCACCAAGCGGTGTAATGGGACCTAACCATTTCAGGTTAATTCCCCAATGGTCTGCGAAGGACAAAAAGTAAATACTTACCGAAAAAATAAAAGTCCCTAAAATTATGCACCAAGCCGCAGATTTTTCAAGTCCGGTTTGGAATTCAAGAAATAACCCGATGACCACCAATAACAAAGCATGATACATTTGGTATTTCACACCGGTTTCGAAACTCATCAGTTTTTCGGCCGAAAGGACTTTTTTAAATGCATGCGCACCAAATGCACCCAAAATCACGGAAGTTGCACCATATAAAGTCCCGAAAATCAATACTATTTGTTTCATCTATTTTTAATTTGAAGTTGAAATATAATGCGGTTTAAGCAGAAAATCACTGACTATTATCAGGCTTATTTAGATTTAATTTAATTAATATCTTTGTAAAATTACGATAAAGAAAGCGGATGGAAAGCAATCAAACGATTTATGATTTAAAGCAAGGTGATTCCGGGCGGATTTCAGGGTATTCCTCTGAAGAAATTCCCATGAAATTTTATGAATTGGGATTGATTCCCGGCTCTTTTGTGACGCTCAAAAAACGACTTCCATTTGGAGGTCCTGTTTGTATCCAGCTTTTAGAGTCGTCCAATTTGATTGCTTTGCGAAATACAGAAGCCCGATCCATTATAATCGATAAATTCCTATGAATGTCAAGAAAATCGCCTTAGTTGGGAATCCGAATGTGGGTAAATCCACTTTGTTTAATTTCTTGACGGGTCTTCGCCAAAAAATCGGGAACTACCCCGGCATGACCGTTGAGAAAAAGACGGGAACTTTTAACCACAACGGAAATAAATATGAAATTACCGACTTACCCGGAACTTACGGAATTTATGCCAATTCGTTGGACGAGCAGGTCGTAACCGATATATTGACCAACCCAAATCACCCACAACATCCTTCATTGGCCGTAGTCTTGGCAGAGCCTACAACTTTGAAACGTTCAGTTTTATTGTTTCAACAAATCCGTGATTTGGGTATTCCAGGCATTTTTGTCATTAATATGATGGATGAAGCCGAAAAACAAGGCATTAAAATCAATTATGAAAAATTGGGCGAAAAACTTCAAACTCCAATCATTCTAACCGATGCGCGAAGTGGAAAAGGAATTTCTGATTTAAAACATGCACTGGAACTATCTGTTTCAGATGAGATTAAATATTTCCGAACGCCGAGAGAATTTGCCCGGCCGCTGGATAAAATAGGCGATATTTCCGGTTTGGAAAATGAATATTTGAACTGGCAATACCTAAGCCAAAGAGAATTGAACCATTTGTCCCCTACTCAAAAATCGGAAATAGAAAATTTAAAATCGGAATTCAAAATCATTCCGAAAAGACTACAAGTCAAAGAAATTCTCAGCCGTTATGAAACCATCGATGAATTATTAAATCAAACGGTTGTCCATACAAAAGCTGAAAAATCGTCTTTCACAGAAAAATCAGACCAAATATTGATTCATCCCTTTTGGGGTTATATCATTTTCTTCGGGCTTTTGTTGTTGATTTTTCAAGCGATTTTTGCCTGGTCCGGACCATTTATGGATTGGATTGACCAAGGATTTGCCTGGCTTTCGCAAACCGTTGGGAATTGGCTTCCTGCGGGACCTGTAAATGGGTTGATTACGGACGGAATTATTTCGGGAATCGGGGGAATTGTAATTTTTGTACCACAGATTGTGATTTTGTTTTTCTTCATTTCGCTGATGGAAGAATCGGGCTATATGAGCCGCGTGGTTTATTTGATGGATCGTTGGTTAAAACCTTTCGGATTGAGCGGGAAAAGCGCCGTTCCGCTGATGTCAGGTGCCGCCTGTGCCATTCCGGCAGTCATGTCGGCCCGAAATATTGAAAACGACAAAGAGCGTTTGATTACCATTTTGGTAACACCCTTTATGACCTGTTCGGCAAGATTGCCGATTTATGTAGTCATCATTGGATTAATCATTCCTGAAGAATCTTTTTATGGATTTAATTTACAAGGAATTGCACTTTTCGGAATGTACATTTTGGGAATTTTAGGTGCTTTGGGAAGTGCCTGGGTGCTGAAAAAAATTATTAAATCTAAATTCAAAAGTTATTTGGTACTGGAGCTTCCGACTTATAAAATGCCGGTTTGGCGAAATGTTTTACTGACGGTTTGGGAAAAATCGTCCGGATTTATTTTGGGCGCAGGGAAAATAATTTTGGCAATCAGCATCATTCTTTGGGTTTTGGGCACATTTGGAACGGGTGAAAAGTTTAATAATGCAGAAGAAATCGTTCGAATGCAAAATCCGAATCTGACTGAAGAAGAATTTGAAAATGAGCTAACTGCTTATAAATTGGAATACTCATTTTTGGGTTATATGGGACAAGCCATCGAGCCGGTAATCGAACCTTTGGGGTATGACTGGAAAATGGGGATCGGGCTTATTTCTTCTTTTGCGGCAAGAGAGGTTTTTGTAGGAACGATGGCAACGGTTTACAGCATGGGCGACACAGATGACGAGTTGACCATCAGAGAACGAATGGCCAAAGAAGTAAATCTCAACACCGGGAAACCAGCTTATAATTTCGCATCGGGAATTTCGCTTTTACTTTTTTATGCTTTTGCCATGCAATGTATGAGTACCATTGCAATTGTTAGAAAAGAAACAGATTCCTGGAAATGGACTTTTATACAATTGGCATTTATGACAGGATTGGCTTATTTTGCCGCACTCATCGCTTATCAATTTTTGAAATAAATTTGCTGTGCTTCGACAAGCTCAGCATGACAATTAGTGGTTTAATGAATCTAATTTTTAATTTCTAATTTTACAAAATGTTTTATACGGTTATACAATATATTTTCATAGCGGCTGTATTCATTATAGCCGTTGGCTATGTGATTAAAATGTTCAAAGATTCATTAGCGTCTAAAAAATCCTGTGCAAAGGGTTGTGGCTGCGATGATACTTCCGGAATCAAAAAAGAATCGGAAATATATAAAGATTCGAATTAATTTTCAGAAAATTAGTTCACAAAAAAAGACGACCTGAAAAAGTCGTCTTTTTGTATTTTAAAATCCTTTCGTTTACGGTGTCAAAACCGGAACGTTGATTTGTCCTTCCGTAACAATTACCTCTTCGGTAGGTTCCCCATTTACAAATTTGGTAATGGTTCCGCTGAAATTACCCATAACCCTTGCATTATCGCCTGTGGTGATAGCTGTAATGTTCAAAGTTATCGGCAGGTAAGTATCTGTCACGGCATTATAATTGGTGTAAACATCTGACGGATTCTCTGAAGTCCCCAAATTGACTTGGTAAACTACTTCATCTTCTTCGGTAAAACTTCCTACCTCAATTCCTCCGGGAACCGTGATGGATAAGGTTTGTATCTGATCTGTATTCACTCCTTTAATAACGGCGGCAGTCTGCACACCCGTTGCATGTGCATTCGTGCTAAAATCAAATAATGTATCGTTGAAATTAGCTTTCAGAATACTATTGGAAGGCGGAGTTGGCATAAACTGTATTTGAACAAATTTTCCATTTGTCAAAGTTCTGGTTTCACCTGAGGCGGCACTGTAAACCGAGCCGGTAAAAGTTCCGGAAACTAGTCCTAATGTGTTGTTTACGCTGGTTATGGTTACATCCAGCGGCAATAATTCATTGTTTGCGTCAACATTGGTAAAAACCCCCGCCGTACCTAAGTTTATAATGATAGTTGCTCCTTCTGTTTCTGTGAAAACACCAACCGATAATTCTTCCTGAATGGTAATTACACTGGATTGGTTCATCAGGTTTTCACCCCTGATTTGGCTATTTTCAGCAGAAGAAGTTGCCGAGGTCACATCGCTGAATTCTGTAAAAATCCCATTTATTTCAACTGTATAAGTTCCAAATTCACTCGGAGGCTGAAATTCATCTCCCGGTGTAATCAACTCACTGTCTGAACAACTCCAGAAAAATCCCAACAACAGAAACGAGAGCAAAAAATATTTATTCATTTTTTAAATTTTGATAAAATTAGAGAAATATCTTCAATTTAAACCAACGCAAATTAGGAAAAAGTATTGTATCAATAATTTCCATGACCCATCTTTCCGCTGATAATTTCTTTGGCTGAAGAGGTTCCGATTCTTTTCACACCTAAATCAATCATTCTTACAGCTTCTTCCCGGGTTCGAATTCCTCCCGATGCTTTGACCGAAAGTGAACCTGCATTTTGTATCATTAATTTGATCACATCTTCATTCGCTCCATTGGATTCGCCATTTGGCGTTGCAAAAAATCCGGTTGAAGATTTAACAAAAACCTTTTCTGCCGGAAATTCAGCTAACTTTTTTTCAATTATTTCCCGAATCAAAGTTGTCAAACCCACAATTTCTTCATCGGTCAATGCGGCGGTTTCTATAATCCATTTCGCAATTTTCTCATTTTTTAGGCAAATTCTGGAACAGGTTTCGATTTCTTCCGTAACTCTTTCCAGATTTCCGTTTTTAAAAGCCCGGTAATCCACTACGAAATCCAGTTCGTCCGCACCATCTGCAATGGCTTTCTGTGCTTCAGAAATTTTCATGTTCAAACCGCCATTTCCTTCAGGAAAATCTATAACCGTACCCAAACGGACATTTGAATTCAATTCATCGATCAACATGCGCAAAGAATGGACATAATCGGGTCGTACCATTACAGCAAAATATCCGTTTTCAATCGCCTCACGGGTAAGCCGATGGACTTTTTCAAGGGTTTGGGAATCAGACAAACCGCTTTGTTTTGATGTTTTTAAATAAGTCGAATCCAAATAATCTTCTAACTGCATCCCTAACTCAATTTAGCCTGCAAAATTAATAATTTAAAATGGCATAAACAGGAAAATGATCACTATATCCGCCCAAATATTTGGGACCGGCATAAGTACGGAACGGGGAACCTTTAAATCTTCTGTCCCAATCCTGAACCGAACGGTCATTGTAAATATGTGCTGAATCAAATCTGATGTTTTCTTCCCTTTCTATGAAAAATGATGAGGAAAATAATATCTGATCAAATAAAATCCACCTTCCTTCATGTTTCAGACTACCTGTTTTGTACATCATTCCCAACATAGGATTGTACAAATTTTCATTGGTAAATTCTTTATCCAGAGTAGTTCTCAAAATATTCCGGGCATCAATATCATTCGGATTTCCGTTAAAATCACCCATAACCACAATATTCGCCTGAGTGTCTCTAAGTAGAATTTCATCTACCCTTTTGCGGATTTCGTTTAGAAATTCATTCCTAAATCCGCGGTTTACATCTACGTCACGTCTGGACGGTAAATGAACCACAAAAGTATGAATCTCAATGTCTTTCAAACGAAACAATGTATAGAGGATATCACGGGAAAAATCCGTGTCCTCATAATTTTCGGGATTTCTATAAATCAATCGAATGGGTTGTGATTTTATCAGGTCAATCAGATCTTTTCTATATAAAATCGCATTGTCAATCCCTCTTTCATCCAAAGAATCAAAATGCACAAAATCATAATTGAACGCTTTCAAATGCTCCGAATCAATTAAATCTTCTAGAACTCTGTCGTTTTCTATTTCAGCCAAACCAACGAACAATGGCGGTTCACCCGTTTCTTTCAGTCCCAATTCACTTATTACACCCGCAATTTTGTGGACTTTGTTTTCGTATCTTTTTTGTGTCCATTTCCGGCTTCCTTCCGGCGTATATTCATTTTCATGTTTTTCTGGATCATCCTGTATGTCAAAAAAATTTTCTGTGTTGTAAAATGCAATCGAAAAATGTTTCATTTAAGTTGAAATTAAAAATCAGGTCATAAATCTACAAAATCATTTTCTTTAGTACTTTTACCGGGAATTATTTAGCGAAAATGCTCATTCAATACTATTTTGAAATCATCGGAACGGCTGTTTTTGCCATTTCCGGTGCATTGGCTGCCGGCGAAAGGTCGGGACAAGATTGGTTTGGTGTAACTTTCGTCGGATTCATCACGGCAATTGGCGGCGGAAGTTTGCGCGATATGTTGCTCGGCAGTTATCCACTGGTTTGGATTGCCGATGTGAATTTCATTTACGCCATTATTTTCGGAATCATTCTGATGCGCGTTTTTTATACACCTTTGCAACGATACCGAAAAACGATGTCGCTTTTCGACACGATGGGAATCGCGCTTTTTACCGTTTTGGGAACCGAAAAATCTTTGGAACTCGGCTTTCATCCGGTTATCGCGGCGATTATGGGAATGTTTTCTGCAGTGATGGGCGGTGTCATTCGCGATACTTTGACAAACGAAACGCCCGTGATTTTCAGAAAAGAAATTTATGCAACGGCTTGTTTGGCAGGCGCCATTCTTTATTTAATTTTACATTATTTTGACGTTCCGCGTACGCCGAATTTTATTATTTCAGGCGGATTAATTCTGACAATCAGAATTTTAGCTGTTTATTTCAGATGGAGCGTCCCTAAATTTTAAATGATGATACAAATTCCCGATAAAAATATTTGGACCGGAAGATTCGACGATGAAGACGGCGAATTGGGCAAAAGATGGCATCAAGTCATTCAAACGAAATTATTTTCCGAATTAAATTCAGATGCAAAAGAAAAAATTGCACTTTTAGGATTTTGCTCAGACGAAGGCGTGCGAAGAAACAAAGGCAGAACGGGCGCAAAAAACGCTCCGGATTTCATCCGAAAAGCTTGTGCCAATTTGCCATTCAATTCAAATAATCCGAAACAAATTTTTGATTTTGGGAACATCATTTTAGAAAATGAAAATTTGGAAGCCGCAAGAAAAGAACAGATTGAATGTGTTTCCGAATTGATTCAAAATCTATACTTTCCGATTATTTTGGGCGGCGGACACGAAACGGCTTTGGGCGATTTCCTTGGATTGGCAAAACATTTTCGAAACATTGCAATTGTGAACATTGATGCGCATTTTGATTTGCGAATTCCGGTTGAAAACAGCACTTCCGGAACGCCTTTTTTTGAAATGTCGGAATTTTGTCGGGAAAATAACCGTGATTTTAATTATTTCGTCATCGGAATTCAACCGACCGCAAATACAGAAGCGCTTTTCAAAAGAGCTGAAAATCTGAATGTTAAAACCATTTTAGCAGATGAAGTTCAGGTAGATTTGAATTTTGCTTTGCGTGAATTAGAAGACTATTTAGCAAAATTTGATGCGGTTTATTTGAGTTTGGATTTGGACGTTCTCGACAGTGCTTTTGCGCCGGGCGTGAGTGCGCCTTGCGCGAATGGATTAACGCCTTTTCAAGTTAAATCGATTATCCAAACCGTCATCAACTCCCGAAAACTAAAATTATTTGATGTGGTCGAATTAAATCCGGAATTTGATTTGGACAACCGCACGGCAAAATTGGCGGCGCATTTTTTGCAGGAATTTCTGAATTAAATTCGTCACGTTAAAAAATGAAAAAATTATATCCCGTAAAGTTCAAACCGATTCCCCAATACAGAATTTGGGGCGGAAACAAATTAAATTTCATTTTACCCAAGAATTTCCAAATCGAAAATCTGGGCGAAATCTGGAGTTTGTCGGGCGTTTCGGGGAATGTCAGTTGGGTGGAAAATGGTGAATTAACCGGAAAGAATCTGAACGAAATCATTGAAATTTACCAAGAAAGACTTTTGGGAAAAAGAACTTGGGAGAAATTCGGCAAGGATTTTCCTTTGTTGATTAAATTTATAGATGCCGCAGAACCTTTGTCCGTGCAAGTTCATCCGAATGACGAACAAGCAAAATGTTTGCATAATTCATTCGGGAAATCGGAAATGTGGTACATCATGGAAGCCGAAAAAAATGCGGAATTAATCATCGGATTTCAAGAAGAAACTACAAAAGAAGATTATTCCAATCATTTGAAATCGAATTCTTTGGAAGAAATTTTAAATAGAGTTCCGGTTGCGAAAGGCGATGCGGTTTACATTCCTGCCGGAAGAGTTCACGCCATCGGCGCGGGAATTGTTTTGGCGGAAATTCAGCAAACTTCAGATGTTACCTATCGGATTTACGATTACAACCGCATCGACAAAGACGGGAAAAAGCGTGAATTGCACACTGATTTGGCTTTGAAAGCAATTGATTTTAATCCGATTGAAGAAATTAAAACAGCTTATAATACTACTGAAAATCAATTTAATAAACTAATTCATAGACCTTATTTCAATACTGAAATTTTCAACGGCGACCGTAAAATTCAAATCAAAGGAAACGATGAAATGCGGATTTATATTTGTACCGAAGGAAAAATCCAGTTCCAGACAGAAGAAAATTCCACAGAATTAAATCAATACGAAGTTTTGCTGATGCCGGCGGAAATTGATTCGTTCCAAATCATTCCGCAGGAAAATTCTGATTTGATTGAAGTCAGAGTGCCGTAAACAGTCTATCATTCACCATTAAGAAATGAAGTCAATTAAGGTTTCTCAATTTCTTAATTTCTCAATGGTATAAAACGAGCCCATCAACTTCAACCCGCTGAATTTCATTCCTAATCAAATAATCCCTATCTTTGCAACGTAATTAAAACCAATGAGAAACCCATTGTTTTACGCAAAAATCCTTTTGTTTGGAGAATATGGCATCATCGAAGACTCCAAAGGATTGACGATTCCCTACAATTCCTACAAGGGTTCGCTGAAATTCGGCCAAAGCTCAAAAGGAAAAATTTCCAATGAAAGCATTCGCAAATTTGCCGCTTATCTCGAAGAAAATCTCCCCGGAGAATTCGATTTCGAA
>Ga0079224_100014306_pt1 | contig 11081 bp, 7 predicted proteins | sample Stecom2015_FD_80414 | JGI IMG/M metagenome (GOLD analysis project Ga0079224, IMG submission 80414) | Agricultural soil microbial communities from Utah to study Nitrogen management - Steer compost 2015 | ecosystem: Environmental > Terrestrial > Soil > Agricultural land | place: USA: Utah...
CGGCGCGCTCGATGGCGCGCGGGCTCAGACCGAGCAGGCCGCTCGGGCCGCCTCGCTCCCTGCATGCGCGGTAGGCATGCCGACTCCTCTCCGTACGTGGACGGTCGCCACCGTACGCCCCTCGTCAGCCCGGCGCGAGGGGATATCTGTCAGGTCACCCGGTCGCCATCAGGCGATAATCCGGTCGAGCTCCGCGCACTCCTCGTCGGACAGCTCGAGGGAGAGCGCCTCGGCGGAGTCGGTGATCGACTCGGGGCGGCTCGCGCCCGGGATCGGCAGGACATGCTCGCCGAGACCGATCTCCCACGCGAGGACCACCTGCTGGGGGCTCACGCCGTGCTCCGCCGCGATCCGTGCAATCTGCGGGAACCGCTCCCCCACCGCGGCCGCGCCGCCGCCCGTTCCGCCCAGGGGCGACCAGGGCACGAAGCCGATGCCGTGCTCGCCGCAGTGGGCGAGCTCGCGCCGGCTGGTGTGGAAGAAGGTGGGCGAGAACTCGTTCTGCACGGCCGCGAGCCCTCCCTCGCCGAGCACCTCCCGGGCCACGTCGATCTCCTCGACGTTCGCGTTGGAGATGCCGATCTCGCGGATCAGCCCCTCCTGCTGGAAGCCGGCGAGGGTCTCGACGGCCTCGGCGTAGCGGAGGCTGCGGTCGGGTCGGTGCCAGTAGTAGAGGTCCACGCTGTCCATGCCGAGCGCGGTGAGGGAGTTCTCCAGGGCGCGGCGCAGGTAGGCGGGCGAGCCGTCGCGGCCCCAGGTCTCGCCCGGGGAGCGCGTGATGCCGCCCTTCGTGGCGACGACGACCTGGGAGGCGTCGCCGTCCCAGCTGCGCAGCGCCTCGCCGACGAACTGCTCGTTGTGGCCCATCGTGTCCCAGGACGGGGCGTAGATGTCCGCCGTGTCGAGCAGGGTGATGCCGGCGTCGAGGGCGGCGTGGATCGTCGCCATGGCGCGGTCGTGCGGGGCGGGCTCTCCCCGCCCCTGCGACAGGGGCATGGCGCCGAGGCCGAGGGCGGAGACGGTGAGGGAGCCGAGGCGGCGGGTGGGTGCGCTCATGCGGGCAAGCGTATGCCCACCCGGCCCCGGCGTCAGCGCTCGACCGCCGCCCCGGTTCGGCTGAAGGCCGTGACCAGCTCGATCGACTCGGGGCCGGCGCCGGCCTCCTTCGCCGCGACCCACAGGGCGAGGGTGTTCTCCCCGTTCGGCTCGAGGAACCCGGCGGGGATCGTGAACTCGCTCTGCGGGCCGATGTCGCCGATGTACACCCCGGTGTTCCAGCCGTTGACGTAGAGCACCGCCTGGCAGTGATCGGTGCGGCCGTCCTCGAAGCGCGGCGAGCGCAGCGCGAGGCGCCGGCCGACGTCCACACCGTCGGGCGTCGAGAGGGTGAAGCGGGCGCGGTACCAGCGGATGCCGGGGGCGTCGGCGACGAGGGTCGCGGCCTCCTCCCACTCCGCGTCGTCGTGCTCCGGGAGGTGCCAGCCGTGCCGCTCGCCGTGGAGGCCGCCGACGTTGTAGAGGGTGCGTTCGGGATCGACGGCGCCGGCGCCGCGGATCCGCCAGGCGATCGGGCCGTCGGCGGGCAGCACCGCGTCGAACAGGCCGCGGTTCTGCTTAGACAGGCCGTCGTCGGACCAGTCGAGGTTCTGGCCGAGGGTGTGGACGACGACCGCGAGGACCGCCTCCTCGCCGGGGGCGGCGACGCCGTCCGGGAGGGTCAGGGTCTGGTCGGCGCCGTTCGCGGGGAAGGCGCCGACGTAGGCGCCGTCGGCCCAGACCTGGCCGAAGGCGGGCGCCTTCCCCTGTGCGGGCTGGCCGGTGCCGCCGTTGCCGCGCAGCACCAGCTCGCGGCCTTCGCCGGCGGTGAAGCGGGCCCGGTACCAGATGGAGCCCTCGTGGAAGCCGTAGTGGTTGCAGTCCAGGACCACGCCGCCCCGGCCCGGCCCTTGGAAGCGGGTGCTGCCGGCGGTGGAGTCGGCGGGCGTCCATCCCGAGTCGTCGTAGCCGGGCTCGACCTCGGGCGCCTCCTCGGCCATGCGGAGGTGCAGGTCGGGGACGGCGGGCGTCGGGGCGGCCGGGAGGGTGAGCTCCGCGATGCCGTCGTGCGCCGGATGCGAGCGGCCGCCGACGCGCACCTGGCGGATACGGTCCGGGGCGTCGATGCGCACCTCGGCCCGCTCCGTCGTGCCGAGCACGAGCTCCGCATGGGCGCGCTCGAGGCGCGCCGTGCGGGCGAGCGGGGCGCCCTCGATCGCCACGTGCTCCCCCTCGCCGGCGGGGAGCAACCAGGTCGTCGCCGCGGCCCTGCGGCCCAGGACCCGCAGGACCAGGAGGCTCTCCGCGCCGGGGCCGTCGGAGGTGAGCGGGGTGCCGGTGATGTCGATCTGGAGGGATGATGCGCCGGGGCGGAGGTTCAGGCGCAGCTGGCCGGTCGCCTCGTCCCAGGTGGTCGCCACCACGGCCGGGGCGGTGACGGAGGGCTCCGCGGCGTAGCGGAGCACCAGCTCGGCCGGGTCGCCCTCGTGGCCGATCAGGTGCTGGAGGTGGCCGCCGCGGCGGGAGAGCGTCGGCCCGAAGGGGGCGAGGGGCGAGTAGAGCAGTCCGTGCCCGCCGATCACGGCGTCGGCGACGAGGGCGAGGGCGTCGCGGCCGTGGAGGCGGAGGAACTCCCCCTCCTGCTGGGGGACGCGCGCCCAGCCGGTGACGCCCTCGGGGATGTCGGTGCCGCCGTCGCCGCCGGTGCCGGGCAGGTCGAAGGCGTCGAGGGTGACGACGGTGCCGGTGCCGCCGTCCGCGGGCTCGCCCGTCGCCTCGATCGTGATCGTGTGCTCGCCGCCCGACAGGTCGCGGACCTCGTAGGAGACGACCTGGGCGGGCTTGTTCTGCTCGGTGTCGACGTGGGAGGTGAAGGTGCCGTGCTCGGTCCCGTCCACGAGCACACGGGCCGTGCCGTGGTCGGTGCCGGTGGCGGTGATGACGTCGACGCCGGTGCCGGTGAAGGTCCAGGTGGCGCGGGCGCCGGCGGTCGTCGTCCGGGTGAGGGTGGCGCCGGAGGCGGTGGCGTCCTCGACCTGTTCCCAGGCGCCCTCGTAGGTGATCGCCGCGTCGCGGTCGTCGACGGTCGGGCCCTCCTCCGGGGCGTCGCCGGGGTCGCCGAGCACGATCGCGGTGGTGAAGCGGGTGTCGGTCTCGTCGTTGGAATCGGCGAGGCGGAAGGCGAGCAGGCGCGGGGCGCCGTCGTCGGTCGCGGAGGCCTCCCCGTCGGTCGCGATGCGCTGGTAGGCGCGGACCGCGCCGCCCTCGAGCTCGGCGACGGCAGGGGCGGCCACCGGGGTCATCGAGGCGATCTGGGGCACGGCCTGCTGCAGCGCCCCGACCTCCTTCTGCACGGCGAGCTTCTCGGTGAGGGCGCGGTCCTCGGTGATCGCGGCGCCGTAGTCGTAGCTGGTGAAGCCGGAGGACGGCGAACCGGTCCAGCCCCAGTTCGTGCCGCCGAAGGCCATGTAGTAGTTGAAGGCCGTCACGCCGTTGCCGAGGTTGCGCACGCCCCACTGCCGGGTGAACGCGGGATCGGTGAACTCGTAGGCCTTCGTCGCGTCGAACTGCGCGCCCCAGGGGGTGAAGGCGCCGCCCTGCGACTCGGTGATGAACTGCGGCGAGTCGGGGCTGATCTCGCGGTACTGCGCCTCGGACTCCCCGATCACGGCGCGGGCGCCGGCGGCGTTGAAGCCCAGCGGGTAGTGGTCGTAGGCGTAGAAGTCCAGGTGGTGCGCCTCGACGTCCGCGAAGCGGCCGCCGAGGTTGTAGTCGTTGTGGAACAGCGGCACGGTGATGCCGGTGGTGCGCACGTGGTCGGCGAGGGTGCGCAGGAACTCCGAGCGAGCCGGGTCCTCGGCGATCAGCTCGTTCTCCACCTGGTACATCAGCACGCTGCCGCCGCCGTCGGTGACCTGGTGCTTCGCGATGATCTCGTTGATCGCACTCAACCAGGCGAGGGAGTCGGCGAGGTTCTCCGGGTCCGTCGAGCGCAGGCCGGCCTCGCGGTTGGTCATGTAGGCGGGCAGGCCGCCCATGGAGATCTCGGCGTTCACGTACGGACCGGGGCGCGCGATGACGTACAGCCCCTCCTCCTCCGCCATCGTCAGCAGCAGGTCGAGGTCGCGGATGCCGGAGAAGTCGAAGGGCCCACCCTGCTCGGACTGGTGCAGCCCCCAGAAGAAGTAGAAGGAGACGGCGTTGAAGCCCGCGGCACGCAGCACCTGCAGCAGCCCGCGCCACTGCGCGGGGGCGGGCACGCGCCAGTGGTGGATCTCGCCGGAGAAGATCAGCAGCCGCTCCCCGTCGACGCGGAACGAGCGATCGTCCCAGGTCACGGTGTGCGCGCGGCCGTCGTTGCCGGGGAAGACGAGATCGCCGGCCGACGGGGCGGCCGGGGCGGCAGGTGCGGCCGCGGCACGCGGCGGGAGGGCGGAGGCGGCGGCGAGCGCCGCCGTCGCCCCGGCGCTGAGCTGGAGGAAGGACTTCCTCGTCAGGCCGGGGCGGGCGGAGGTGTCGGGGCGGGACGACGTCATGGGAGGGCTCCTCATCGAGCTCGGGGAGCCTCCGACGCTAGCAGGTTGTGAAGCGGTTCACACGGTGTGCGGCCGCGTCGACTCGCGCTCGATGATCTTCGAGCGCAGCAGCGTCGTCGAGGGTTCCTCGTCGGGATCGGCGATCCTCTGGCCGAGGAGCCGGGCGGCGGCGCGGGACGTGGCGCGCACCGGCTGGTGGACGACGGAGACCGCGGGGGTGACCAGGCGGGTCCAGAGGTCGTCGTCGGTCGCGAGCAGCGCGGGGACGTCCTCATGGCCGCGCAGCGCCTCGAAGGCCCCCGCCGACATGCGGTTGTTCGTGACGTAGACGCAGTCGGCGACCCCGTCGGCCAGCAGCTGCTCCGCGGCGGCACGGCCGGACTCCACGTGCAGGTCCCCTCGCAGCAGCGCCTCGGGACCGACGTCCACTCCGAGCTCCCGCCAGGTCGCGAGGAACCCTGTGGCGCGGTCCTCGGTGGTGCGCAGCGAGGCGGGGCCGGCGATCGCCGCCGGGGCACGGAAGCCGCGTTCGTGCAGGTGGTGGGCGGCCTGTCGGCCCGCGTCGAGGTTGTCGGTGGCGACGACGTCGGTCGCGACGCCGTCGATGCCGCGGTCCACGAGCACCAGCGGGATCCCTGCCTCGGTGAGCGGGGAGACATCGGTGCTGCGGGAGTCGACCGGCACGAGCAGCACGCCGGTGACGCGGCGGGCGACGAGCTGCCGGAAGCACTCCCGCTCGAGGTCGAGGTCCTCTTCCGTGTGGGCGACGGTGACGGTGTGGCTCTGCGTGCGGGCGATCCGCTCGACCTCGGAGATGATCTGCATGAAGTAGGGGTTCTCGGAGTCGGGGGCCACGACCGCGATCTGCGAGGTCCCGCCACGGCGCAGGGAGCGGCCCAGGGCGTTGGGCACGTAGCCGGTGTCCCGGACCGCGGCCTGCACCCGTCGGCTGAGCTCCTTGTCGACCGTGGTCGCGCCGTTGATGACCCGGGAGACCGTCGCCGTGGAGACGCCCGCGGCGCTCGCGACGTCCAGGATGGTGGGGCGTCGCGACGCCATGGGCAGCTCCTCGGTCCGTTCCGTCGGCGCCCGACTCAGGCGCCGACGATCCTCGTCTCGCCGCACAGGTGCACCCGCACCCCGAGCCGCTCGAACAGAGCGGCCTTCGCGGTCAGCGCACGGTCCGCGGCATCGGCGTCGTCAGCGTAGACGAGCTGGGCGTGGTTGGCCTTGTGGCGTCCCATGAACTGGTCGCGGCTCACCCCGTGGAGCACCACGTGCGCGATCGGCCACTCGGGATTGGTCGCCTCCTTGCGCCGACGGGTCTCCTCCTCGGGCAGCTCGACGACGCTGCCGCGGCCGAGGTCGACGTGGAGGGCCTCGTCCTGGACGTAGACGCGCGACCACACGATCTCGCCGGGCTTGGAGACCCCGTTGATCGTCGAGCCGCCGGCGGGGAAGAACTCCGGGCCCTGGCGCCAGCCCTCGGCGCCCGCGTACCCGTCCGCGAAGTGGCTCGGCGGGACGGAGCCGGAGATCTCGTAGACCCACACGTAGCGCCCGTCGAACTCCTCGCCCCAGCGCACGTCGTGCAGGGTGGTGGCGGGGTCCATGCCCATCGCGGTCCAGATCCGGTTCGTGACCAGGGCGTCGACGGCGACGCCCTCGTCGACCTCGTTGAAGTTCGGCAGCGCCTGCCCCTCCCACAGCACGCGGGAGCCGTCGCGGGAGGTGACCGGCGGGCGCTGGACGTTGTTCAGCAGCCCCTCGACGAGGTCGGAGGCGGGGCAGACGTCCTTCATGCCCTGCTGGTACTGGATGCCGACGGCGTCCAGCCCGAAGTCGTCGCTGATGCGCAGGGCGGCGATGTACATCTTGTGCTGCCAGCGCAGCTGGGACTCGGTGAGCTCGGTGGCCTCGTCGGTGCCGAGGCGGAAGGTCATCCCGGCCTCGCGCAGCCAGGCCCCGATCGCGTCGGCCTCCTCGTCGGGGACGGTCTGCATCTCCGCCCAGAGCGCGGACTGGGAGAGGCGCTCCTTGTAGATGCCCAGAGGGTTCAGCATCTCGTCGTCGATGATCGCGTTGTACATGCCCATGCAGCCCTCGTCGAAGATGCCGATGATGGCCTTGTCGGCCATGAGCTGATCGGCGAGCGCCCGCCCGAGCTCGACCTCGGGGGTCGTGGGCAGGGCCGGCAGGGGGCGCACGTGCGAGGCGTCGTGCTCGACCGTGCCGGTCGCGAGCCAGGTCGCGACCCCCTCGCGGAACCAGTCGTCGGTGCCGTCGACGGTCCACAGGCTCGAGTAGTCGCGGTCCATCTTCGTCAGCCCGCCGTTGAGGTTCAGCAGGCCCACCAGGCCCGGCCACTCGGGGGCGAAGTTCGCGACCGTCAGGATCGGGCCGCGATGGGTGCGCAGCCCTGCGAGCACGTGGTGGCTGTACTGCCAGTTCGCGGTCGCGACGATCAGCGGCGCCTCCGGCGGGATGTCCTTGAACACCTCGATGCCCATGCGCTGGGAGCGGATGAAGCCGTGGCCGTAGACGGGGTCGGGCTCGAAGGCGCGGCGGACGCTCCAGCCGGCCGCCTCGACGGCCTCGCCGACGATCCGCTCGAGCTCCTGCTGGAAGGGCCAGGCGGGGACGTTCGCGCTCTCGCGCAGGTCGCCGGAGGGGATCAGATAGGCGGTCCGCTCCGGGGCGGGGAGCTCCTCGCGGACGGTCGGGAGCTGGTAGGTCGCGGTCATGGGGGTCTCCCTGGAGGTGGGGCGGATCAGGATCGGGCGGGGCCGGCGGGACCGGCGGGGCTGTGCGGCCCGGGCCCGTCGCCGAGGTGGATCTCCATCGCGTCGAAGGTCGGCGCGGGCGGCCTGACGGTGCTCGGGCGGTCGAGATAGAAGATCGCGGTGGAGGCGATGTCGTCGCGCAGGGACAGGTAGCGTCCCGCGCTCCTCCAGCCGAGCGCCTGGATGTCGACGCGGGGCAGGCCGGAGGTGAAGTGGATCGGGTCCGCGACGTGCCAGCGATACATGCCGAAGCGCTGCTGGGAGAGGTAGAGCCCGTCGGGTCGCAGCACCTGCGGCATGCCGAGGTACGGGGTGGAGAAGGCGGTGTAGCCCTCGCCGGGCACGTCGAAGTTCCAGGCGCCGCCGAAGTAGTCCTCGGTGCCGGTGCCGCAGATGGTGGGGAAGTCCGTGTCCTCGTCCATGTAGAACTTGATCTCGCCCTCGCCCCACCAGCCCGGGGAGTTCACGCCCCAGGCGATGTAGGTGCCGACGTACTGGCCCTGGCCCTCGACGCCCTCGAGGAGGACGTGCGGGCTCGCCTCGTCCAGCGGGTTCGAGCGGCGCCACTGGGCGTGGAGGTAGGCGTCCTGCGAGTGGTCGCCGCCGAGCTCGTAGGTCACCTGGTAGTAGACGCGGGCGTCGGCGTCGGAGGTGTTCTCGAGGGTGAGGCGGGCACCCTCGCGGAAGGGCATCGGCCAGTAGGAGTTGAAGCCGCCGTGGGGGTTCGCGGCGATCATCTGGGAGTCGACCTGGGCGAACACTCCCCAGCCGCTCGCGAAGAAGTCGCCGTAGGGCACCTCGACCGCGGGCTCCTCGGCGCCGTCCCAGTAGGCGCGCAGCACCAGCCGGCGCCAGTTGTCGGCGTGGGTGGTGATCCAGAGGTGCGTGATCACGCCGGCGGAGTCGATGTCGGCGAGGGTGAAGGTCTCCCCCGCCTTCACGTCCACGCTGGGCGAGACCTTCCAGCCCTGCCCGAGGTCACGGGCTTCGCGGGCGCCGGTGCCCTCGGTGGCGCGACCGCCGCCGCCGGGGCTGCCGTCGAAGTTCTCGGGACTGATGGAGCGGGTGGTCACCGGGCGCAGGGCGGCGAGGCCGGCGTGGGCACGGGAAGGGATGGCGGGTCGGGTCACTGGGCACTTCCTGGTGGATCGACTTTGATCAGGAAACGTTTACCTGCACGATAGTGACGCCCACCGCGCTCGTCAAACGCCACTGACAGGCGTCTTCGCACCCTGGCGCACCCAGACTTCGCACGCACCATTGACGCCTCCCCGCGAAGCCCCTACGGTACTGAGGAATCGTTTACTCTCTCCGTTCGCACATCGACGTGTTCTCCAGGAGGCCCTGCCGTGCGGCTCCGACCCCACAGACCCCCACCCTCCCCCGGGTTGTCGCGACGTCGCCTGCTCGGCGGCTCGGCGGCGGCTCTCGGCGCCGGGCTTCTGACCGCGTGCGGAAGTGCCGCCGGCGACGACGCTCCGCTGAGCTTCTGGAACTTCTACAGCCCCGCACCTCAGCAGGACCCGAACCTGGTGGCCCAGTCCGAGTGGTTCGAGGCCGCGATCCAGCGATGGAACTCCGAGAACCGTCGCCAGGTCGAGCCCGTGTACATGACCGGCGACCAGATGAACCAGCGCATGCCTGTCGCCTTCGCCTCGGGCGACGGACCGGACATCTTCCTCATCTCACCGGGCGACTACCTGCGCTACGCCAACGGCGGCGTGCTCGAGGACCTCGCGCCCTACATGGAGCAGGAGGCGATCGACGACTACTTCCCGCAAGCCCTGGCGACCCGCCGCGACGGGGACGGCATCTACGGCCTCCCGATGGAGCAGGAGCCCCTGGCGCTGTTCTACGATCCGGACTTCCTCGAGGCCGCCGGCCTCTCCGAGGGCGACCTCCCCTCGGACTGGGAGCAGCTCCTCGACCTCGGGCAGCGGCTCAGCGAGGGAAGCCGCACCGGCCTGGTGCTCGACGTGGACCCCGGCTACTACCAGAACTTCACCTTCTACCCGTGGCTGTGGCAGACCGGCGGGGACGTCATCGACCCCCGCTCCCAGACCCCGGTCTTCGACGCCGACGGCCCACGCGCCGCCCTGGAGCTCTTCGGCCGCGCCATCTCCGACGGAGCGACTCCTCGCACACGCCCCGCCAACGGGGACATCGTCGGAGCCTTCACCTCGCAGTTCGCGGCCTTCTGGCAGACGGGGGTCTGGGACGTCCAGAACCTCCTGCTGAACGCGCCGGACAAACGCTTCGGCGTCATGCCGCTCCCCCCTCCCCCGGGCGGCGAGCAGGTGACCGCACTCGGCGGATGGGCCTGGTGCGTCAACGCCCGCGGCACCGACCCGGAGGCGGCGGCCCGATTCGTCGTCAGCGTCCTGGGGAGTATGGACGAGCAGTCCATCGCCCACAACGCGGCGTGGAACAGCCCCACCATCAAGGGGAACATGCCCGCCCGGGCCTCGGTCGACGAGGTGCTGGAGGCCGAGGACGCCTTCGAGGACGAGCGGTATCGGGTGTTCCGCGAGGACATCCTCCCCACCGGACGCGCCGAGCCCCGCTTCCCACCGGTGGTCTACAAGGCAGTCTCCGACGCCCTGCAGTCCGTCCAGCTGGCCGGGGCAGACCCCGCGGAGGAGACGGAGCGTGCCCAGTCCTCCCTCGAGGGATACCTGGAGACCTACCGAGGAGGAAGCCTGATATGAGCTCACGGGCCACGACCACCACTCCGCGGCCGGCACCGGCGCACGCCCAGGTCAGCCGCGCGAAGTCCCTCGGCCGACGGAAGAGGGAGACCAGGGCGGCGATGCTGTTCCTGGCCCCCGACGCCCTCGGGCTGATCGTCTTCGTCGCCCTGCCCATGGTGCTGTCCGTCGTCCTGGGATTCTTCTGGATCGACGGATTCGGGAACTTCGACTTCATCGGCATCGACAACTACACGCGCATGGCTCAGGACCCGCAGTTCTGGAACAGCGCGCGCGTCACGCTCGTCTATCTCGTCGTGCTCGTCCCCCTGATCTTCGTCACCGGGCTGGGTCTCGCGCTGCTCGTTCAGCAGAAGTTCCCCGCGGTCGGATGGATCCGCAGCGCCCTGTTCATGCCGTACGTGGTCTCGATCGTCGTCGTCTCGATGGTCTGGCAGTTCATGCTGACCGACCGGACCGGCGTGGTCGCGACGGTCCTGTCGTGGATCAGGGTCGAGGGCATCTCGTTCCTGGGCGATCCCCGGTACGCCCTGGGGACCGTGATCGTCGTGACCATCTGGCTGCAGATGGGCTACTACATGATCATCTTCCTGGCGGGGCTGCAGGACATCCCGGCCGAGCTCTACGAGGCAGCGCGCATCGACGGCGCCGGCCCGTGGGCGAGATTCCGCCGGATCACGCTCCCGCTGCTCGCCCCGACCAGCTTCTTCGTGCTGCTGACCTCGATGGTCGCCGTGGTCACGGGTGGACTGGACATGATCTTCGTGCTGACCAGCGGAGGCCCCGCGAACTCCACCTCTCTGCTGATCTTCTACATCTACCAGCAGGCCTTCCTGTTCGGCGACCTGGGCTACGCGGCCGCCATCGGCTCCGTGCTGGTCGCCGCACTGCTGCTCATCTCCGCGGCGATGTTCGTCGTGACCCGAGGAGGACGGTTCACCCATGACGGCTGAGACCCACACCGCGCCCGACGCTGTCGAGACCTCCGACCCGCTGCGGCCACGACGCCGACGCCGCCC
>Ga0079224_100014308_pt1 | contig 11080 bp, 11 predicted proteins | sample Stecom2015_FD_80414 | JGI IMG/M metagenome (GOLD analysis project Ga0079224, IMG submission 80414) | Agricultural soil microbial communities from Utah to study Nitrogen management - Steer compost 2015 | ecosystem: Environmental > Terrestrial > Soil > Agricultural land | place: USA: Utah...
ATGTTGGATTTTGTGAACGAAATTTCTTCCCGTGCTGAGGGAACAGCGAGTCGGGAACAAATCTATTAATCAGAACACCCGGAAAGGAAATTCCAACCCGACGTTAAAGGATGCAAACCGGGGGCCGCGCAAGGTTGACACAAGACATGACATGCTTCATCTGGTAAATTTTTAACCCGGCGCACCGATATGTGCCCCTAGAGAATTTCAAAGCGTTGATGAAGTGAGGCATTTTTGGCAGCAACAACCTTCGCACAACTCACCGAGCATGTGTACTGGATGACCCCCGGCCCGCCAGATCGTCCGTCGTTGGGCGCGGTGGTGGGCGATAACTACACACTGATGCTGGATGGCGCATCGTCGTCGATGCACACGCGCCTGTTTCTGGCGGCGCTGGACGCAGCCGGAATCGCGCGGCCTGCATATGTGGCGCTGACGCACTGGCACTGGGATCATGTGTTTGGCGCGGTCGAGGTGGGTGCGCCCGTGATCGCACACACGCTTACGGCGGATGAACTGGCGGTCATGGCTGAATATGCGTGGGATAATGCTTCGCTTGACCGGCGGGTGGCGGCTGGCAAAGAGATGGCTTTCTGTGCCGAGAATATCAAGATCGAACTGCCGGAGCCGCGCCGGGTGCGTATTCCCAAACCGGCGATTGTGTTCAGCAAACGCATGGAACTGCATCTGGGCGGGGATGTGACCTGCGCGATTGAGCATGTCGGCGGGGAACACGCGCCGGATTCGTGTGTGATGCACATTCTGCCTGACCGGGTGCTGTTTCTCGGTGATTGTTTGTACCACACGGTATATGGGCCGACACAGCATTACACGACAAAGCATCTGTTCCCACTGCTGGACAAAATCCTGAGCTTTGATGCCGAGTACTATATCGAAGGGCACGGCGACACGGCCCTGCCTCGCGCCCAACTGGAAACGATGGCGGGGCAAATGCACCTTGCCGGAACGCTGGTGGAGCGCATCGGGCGGGATGAGCCGGCGGTGTTCGCAGCCGCGCGGGAGTCGCTCGGCGCGGAACCGGATGAGGATATGGCATTTTTCTTGCGCGCGTTCATGGCGGGGAAGGTGTGAATTCTTAAATCACGCTTTTTAGCGCTGCCAGTGCCTTTACCTCAGCCTCGTAAATACCCATGAGATGTTCCTGAATCGCGCCAAACAGGTTTTTAATACCTGCGTCATCCATTGGGAAAGCGAGGTTAAGCTGCGAACTCATTTGGCGCAGTTGGCCGGTGATGGGTTTGGTCGATTGCCACGCATCACCACCCTGCATGAGTACCGCGTGGCGTTGGCGCAGCAGGGCTTTTGTCTCTCGCAGCGGTTCCACTTCGTCGGGCAGCATCGCCTCTGCCAGACGTGACCATTGGGCCGCCAAATCACGATAGTGCTGCGCAGTGTCATTCAGGGCATGATTGCCTGTCACGTCTGCGGCTTCTTCGAGAAATCCCGCATACACACTTCGCAGGCCACCACCGCCATTATCCAGTTCAACCGCCTCGAATGTCGAACGCAGCGTGCTATATAATCCGCGTCGGTCTTTGAACACCACCGGCCAGCCTTTTTTATTCTTCTCGTCGGTCATCATCCGGCCCCACTTACGCAGGGTAGGCAGCGAGAAGGAGTCTGAAGTGCTGCTTAAATGCTCAACAAATGCGTGTAAGCCTGCATTGACCGCATCGACTAAATCCACAGGATGCGCATTTTCGACCAACAGCAGGCGGTTTTTGTATGAGCCAATACGCGCACGGGCATCGGCAAAAATGTCGGATGGCACGCGAAAGGGTGCGGCGGCGCGGTCGTCAACCAGCATGTCTGTCCCATCCATGCCACAGACGGCAACCATGTGCCCGATATGTCCTTTCATGGCATCTGGCAGTTGCAGATAAGGCAGGTGCGCACGGTCAACCCATGCGACTGCTGCCTGACCTTTTGCTAAGGCGTTATCCAGCATTTCGCCAGCCGCTTTACGGCCTCCCGTATCTGGCATGGTAATCGTCACACCGATGCGGTCACACAAGTTCTGGTAGTAACGCATGGGATACTGCCAGTTGTTGTGAAAACCCATGACCAGAACCTTCGTTTGATGCTCCTGAAATTCCCACAGGATATAACCTGCCCCTAGACCGCCGCCGATCCCCAGCAGCAGCGATTCGCTGTAGGGCGCGCCCGTGCGCGGGTTGCGCACGCCTGCTGACGCAAGCACGTTGGTGAGGGAGGCTGTTTCGGGATGAGCGCCGCCGAATTGGGTGTATCCGCTGACGACAGGCATTATCAATCCCCTGATATTTGCTGGCAGAAATTTATGATAACCCGGCCACGATTTTAGGACAAATTTTCTAGTTGAAGCCGAGGTATCGCTGTGTTACAATGCGCCCGGTTTGGCGGCTGACCGCCGGACAAATCTCACATGCCCGGACTCTGATGTGTTGTCTGCCTGCACAGGGGGATTGGGTCAGGGGACGAAGGGCATGATCGTTCAAACACGTATCAGGAGAATAGCAACATGCCTTCTAACGTTTCCATGAAGGCGCTTCTCGAAACGGGTGTTCATTTCGGGCATCGTACCCAGAAGTGGAACCCCAGGATGAAGCCCTATATCTTTGCCGAACGCAACGGCATCCACATTATTGATTTGCAGCAGACTATTGTTAACCTGAATCGCTACTACGATGTGGTGCGCGATCTGGTGGCTGGTGGCGGCACAATCCTGTTTGTGGGAACCAAGCGACAGGCGCAGGAAACAATCCGCCGCGAAGCCGAACGCTGCCGGATGCCGTATGTAAATCACCGCTGGCTGGGCGGCACGCTGACCAACTGGCGCACTATCCGTGACCGGATTGATACGCTGAAGAAGCTGGAACGCCGCCGTGAAGCGGGCGAGTTCGAACTGCTGACGAAGAAAGAAGCGCTCATTCTGGAACGTAAGATTGAGAAGCTGCAACTGCGTCTAGGAGGTATACGCGATATGCGTCGCCTCCCGGATATGCTGCTGATTGTGGATACTGTACGCGAAGCCACTGCTGTGCAGGAAGCCAACACGCTGAATATCCCGATTGTGGCACTGGTTGACACTAACTGCGATCCGAATCCAATTGACTACATCATCCCGGCGAATGATGACGCGGTGCGCGCCATCAAGCTGATTATCACTGCGTTTGCCGATGCGGTTGCCGAAGGTCAGGCAATGCGCAAGGCTGATGATGTCGAGGATGTGGAAGAAGAAGCCACGCCCGATTACTCGGCCTATGAAGTCTTCGACGTGGATGAAGTTGAGGATGACGAGCAGTATCTGGGCGAATCGACGCTGGCGAAACTGCGCGATGCGCGTTTGTTCGCCGATGACAGTGATGACGAGGAATAAATCAAGATGGCTGAAATAACAGCTCAAATGGTCAAAGACCTGCGTACAGCAACCGGCGCAGGCCCACTGGATTGCAAGAAGGCTTTGGAAACCAGCGGTGGTGACTTCGACAAGGCGGTTGAATATCTGCGCGAGAAGGGTCTGGCGAAGGCTGCCAAGAAACTGGGCGCAGGCCGCACGATGAATGAAGGTGTGATTCAGACCTACCAGCACTTCAACCAGCGGCTGGCTGTGATTGTCGAAGTGAACTGCGAAACCGATTTTGTGGCGAATTCTGCGCCTTTCCAGGAGTTCGCTAAGGGTGTGGCGCTGCACATCGCCAACATGAAGCCGGAATATGTCCGCCGCGAGGATGTGCCCGAAGCGGTTATCCAGGCGGAGACTGATCTGCAAATGCGCATTCTGAAGGAAGACCCGAAGAATGCCAATAAGCCGGACGATATTCTGCAGAAGATTATCGAAGGCCGCATGAGCAAGTTCTATGAGGAAATCGTCCTGCTGGAACAGGAATACCTGATGGACGATACCAAGAAGGTGCAGGACGCTCTGAATGAACTGGTTGCCAAAGTTGGTGAAAGCTGCGAAATTCGCCGTTTCGCCCGCTTCGCACTCGGCGAAGATGGTGGCAGCGAATAAATGTTGAATCGCGTCCCGAACTGGCGATTTCGGCGACCGACTGACTCTGAAGGATTCAGAGGGATTGGCATTTGCTAATCCCTCTTTTTTTGCCAATTTCAGGAGGGACTTATAGTGGGGGTATGAAAACTTACCCCCGGCCCCTCTAATGCGCATGTTTCAGATAAGAGGAACAGAGGAACGAATGGATCAACCAGTTTACAAACGGATTGTGCTCAAGCTCAGTGGTGAAGCGCTGGCTGGGCCACAGGGCCTCGGCATTGATCCCGATCAGGCTGAGGAAATCGCCTCGAAGATCAAACAGATACACGATTTGGGCGTGCAAACGGCGGTGGTTATTGGCGGCGGCAATCTGTGGCGTGGGGCGACGGGCGCGGCTCAGGGTATGGATGAACCCACTTCGCACCACATCGGTATGATCGGCACGGTGATGAATGGGCTGGCGCTGCAAGACGCACTGGAGCGCAGTGGGGTCGTGACGCGCGTGCAGACCGCTATCCAGATGAACGCGGTTGCCGAACCTTATATCCGCCTGCGCGCGATTCGCCATCTTGAAAAAGGCCGCGTGGTGATTATCACAGGTGGGTTGGGCAATCCCTACTTCACCACCGACACCGCCGCTGCCCTGCGCGCTTCGGAGATCAAAGCGGATATTGTCATTAAGGCGACGAAGGTGAACGGGGTGTACTCGGCTGATCCGAAGAAAGACTCGTCAGCAATCCGGTATGAACGGCTAACCTATAAAGAGGTCATTGACGCCAAGCTGCAAGTGATGGATATGACCGCCTTCACCCTGTGCGAAGAAAATCAGATGCCCATTCTGGTGGTTGATTTCTGGCACAATGATGACTTGCTGAAAGCCGTGAAGGGCGACTCCAGCGTCGGCACGCTGATTTCATGAGGGATAGGCTTCGACGTACAGGTGGTGGGTTAACTCGCCGGTAGCGGGCTGGCACTGGGCATCAATTTCGATCATCTGATGGGCGCCGGGTTCCAAACCTGTCCTGCCCATCATAACGCGGTAGCCGGCAAGATGTCCGTCGGAGTCCACCACTGTGAGCACGATGCGCGGTGGGCGGGTGGCGACGCCGGTCGTGTTGACGATGGATGCGGTTACATGATAGCGGCTGCCGCTGATTTCGGCCTGCTCGGTTACGACATCCAGCGGCAGGACTTCCTGCCCGGTGGCGGGCCGGACATTCAGCAGCACCGCTTCTGGCCGTACATCGGCGCTGGTTTCAAATATGGCGCTGTAAGGCGCATCCAGTCCGGGTAAAATGATGGTCTGCTCGACTCCGGTGCTGGTTTCCGCCAACACTTCGCCATCCACACCGAGCAGACGTAGCAGCACCCGCACGCCGGTCACGGGCTGGTCGTGCTGGTTGCGCACCTGTCCAATACACAAGAGGCTGCCGGTAATCAGGTCAAAACAGGTGGGCGGATCAAGCTGTACAGGGAGGGGTGTGGCGGCAGCCGCAACAGGCACACCCGGCTGCGGCAGTAAAATCTGCTGGCCGACTTGCAGCGCATGGGGATCAAGCCCTGGATTCGCCGCCTTGATCTGTTCGGTATGCAGGCCAAAATCAATCGCAATTCCGAGCAGGGTATCGCCGGGACGCACCGTATAATATTGAGCAGGGGCAGGCGTTTCGGCCTGCAAGGTGGCAGTAACGGGAGGTGTGGGGGTGATTGTTGGTGCTCTGGCTTCTCGCACCCGCAACGTCAGGGTTATGCGGGGTAACGAAGTGGGGGATACAACGAGCGAGGTGGCACTGCTTAGACTGCACCCTGAAACCCAGACACAGATAAACAGGGTGCTTATGAGTGGCCGCCAGCCCCAGTAACCCATTGCGGCAGAATTATCCCTCATTATCCCAAAGCGATCAGCCGCTATCCCACATTATATCGGTAATGGCATGGAATAGCACGAAGTTGGAGAAAGGCGCCAGTCGAGAGTCAATGAGAAAGGCATTGAGGCACAAGACATTTCGTCAGCGATAAACGGCGAAAATCAACGCTAAAGATGGGGGTAAAGTATGACGGAATCACTGGAAGCACAGGTCGGCGCGGCACTGCTCGAACGCGGCTGGACAATCGGAACCGCCGAATCGTGTACAGGTGGGTTGATCCTGCACCGTCTGACCAATATCGCAGGCAGTTCCGCTTATGTGCTGGGGGGGATTGTCGCCTACTCGAATCAGGTCAAGCAAAGTCTGCTCCATGTAAAGCAGGGCACGCTGATGGCTTATGGCGCGGTGAGCGAACAAACGGCGCAGGAGATGGCGTTGGGGGCGCGTCAAATTCTGAGAACTGATCTGGCTGTCAGTGTGACCGGGATTGCCGGGCCGGGTGGGGGCACTGCCGAAAAGCCAGTGGGCCTGACCTATATCGGTCTGGCCGGACCGGATGATCTGCTGGTGGTTCAGCGTCACCTGTGGGATGGTGATCGTGAGGCGATCAAGCAGGCCAGCGCTGATGCGGCTTTACAGCTTGTTCTGGAAAGCCTTGCCCAGCGATAGCGCACCATAAATACACCTTAAAACAACTATAAAAAAACGATAAAAGACAGTTGCGCTGGTGTTGGCTATCATTAATAATGATAGTAAGTGTTTTATTTGTAATATTCGGATGTGACTTTCGAAGGAGTTGGACGGTATTAGAGAAATACAAGGGATTAACGCCCGATTTGAGTGCCTTTACAGATATTCTAGTTTTCTAATTTTGTAAGCTCAATACAAGGTTGATCCCTTATAACATACTTTATAAGGGCACACCTAAATGAATCCTGATTGTATTTTAATGCCGAACGGTGTTTCCCCACATCCACCCAGGGTTGTTATCATAGGAGCGGCTCTATGATTCGGGAAGTTAATCACTTGCACTTGAATCCCCTGATGGATTATATCGACGGGCAGACCCTGACCCCGATGGTCAAACTCCATGCTTCGATCAGCAATCCCAATACTCATGAGCCGTTACAACAGCAGCGCGCCACCACTGAGAGTTTTATTGAGCAGGCAATTGATGCAGCCGTGCGGGTGCATCGTACCGGGGTGTGGCGTTCCCTGCCCGCTGATGAACGCGCCCAACTGCTCGAACAAATTGCGGATGAACTGGAGAAACGCCAGGAAGAAATCGCCACGATTGAGGCGCTGACTTCCGGCATCGTCATCCGGCAGACGCGGGCGCTGGCCCGGCTGGTTCCGTTGGAATTTCGGCAGGCGGCGAAACAGGCCCGCTTTGCCGGTAAGAACCTTTCGCTGTCATCCAAAGTCGAAATTCAACGTGTCCCCTGGGGGCCAGTGGCGCTGATTACCCCCTGGGGTGGCGCAGCAGCCGCAGCCGCCCACAAGGTTGCAAATGCGCTGGCGGCTGGATGCCCAGTGATCCTGAAGCCGTCGGAGTGGTCGCCGCATTCAAGCGCGATTCTGGCGGAAGTGATTGCAGCGGTTAACCTGCCCGCCGGGGTGTTTCAGCTTGTGCATGGCGGGCCGGATGTGGGGGCGAAGCTGGTGAGTGATCCGCGTGTGAAAGCGGTGTCGTTCAGCGGCGGGATTAATGCAGGCCGGACAGTGGCGCAGTTGTGTGCCACTGATCTGAAGCCGCTGCAAATGGAACTTGGCGGAGTCAACGCCATGATCGTGCTGGATGATGCTGATCTGGATGCGACCGCCGAAGGGGTGGTGACGGCGCTCACGACTCTGAACGGGGCGTGGCGGCGTGGGCTGGGGCGGCTACTGGTTCACCGCAGCCGTTATCATACCCTGCTGCGGCGTGTGCTCGACCGGCTGGAAACGCAGAACATCGGTGATTCACTCGCGCCAGAAAGCGATATGGGGCCGCTGATCCACGCTGGCCATTTGCAGGTGGTACAGGATATGCGTGATCGCTTGATGGAGCACGGCGGTGTGGTGCATGTCGCGGGCAAGCTGCCGGATATGCCCGGTTATTTTATGGAACCAACGCTGATTACCAACTGCAACCCGGCGGATTCGCTCGAAGAAATTCTGGGGCCAGTCGCGGCTGTGCATATGTTCAAGGATGAGGCCGAAGCCATTTTGCTGGCGAATCAGCCGCAGTCGGGCGCGATTTGTTATGTCTACAGTGCCGATGAAGAGCGCGCTCAAACGCTGGCGCAGGAGATCGAAGCGGCCAGCATTTCGATCAACGGTGTGAGTTTGTACGGCCTGCACCCCCATGCTCCGCGTGCCGGGTGGGGATGGAGCGGGCTAGGCGAGGCGGGTGTGATCGAAAGTTTCCGCTTCTTCACAGGCACACGCACCATCGGCAGCGCGGGTGGATAGAGGCACGTAACCCTCTATTCGCGGCGCAGGCCGGGATAATCCAGAAACATGACTTCCAGCGCCAGCCGCAGGTTGATGTTGTAGCGCAGCAAGTCCAGCAGCGTGCGCGTGGCCTTGAGCGCGCGCAGCACTTCATCTGCTGACAGGCGAATGGCGAACTGCTGCAGGTTGACGAGACGGTCACTGTTGGCCGGAGGGACACGGCTTTCTCGTACCAACAGGAGCAGATCGCGCCAGTAAGTTTGCCAGAGTTCGAGCAGCGGCCCCAGCGCCAGTTTGTCCTTGCCCAATTCCTGTGCCAGATCAAAACGTCCAGCCCGGTCGCGCTCGATAGCCTCTTCGAGCAGATCGAGCCATGTCTCGCGAGCTTGCAGCAGGGTTTCGTCCTGCAAGGCACTGATCGCCCAGCCGATGCGCCCACCACTGAGGCGCGCCAGCAGTTCGGCATGATCGCGGTCTGCCCCCCAGCGCTCCACCAACACATCACGCACCAGCGCCAGCGACACCGGGCGCAGGGCGATCATCTGGCTGCGGCTGAGGATGGTCGGCAGCAGGGCTTCGACGCGGGAGGTGGTCAGGATGAGGAGGGCATTTGGTGGTGGCTCCTCCAGTGTTTTGAGCAGTGCATCCTGCGCGCGCGGCTGTGCCTGATCGAATGCCTCGAAGATGGCGATGCGGTAGCGGGCCTCGAAGGGTTTCATCGCCAGCCCGCGCATGACTGCACGCACCGCGTCAATGCGCAGCGCGCCGGTTGTGGCATCCTGCTCGGAATACAGCATGTCCGGGTGATTGCCACTCATCACCAGTTTGCAGGAACGGCATTCCAGACAGGGGCGCGCAGCTTCGTCCGCGTGCGTGCAGTTGAGCGCCATCGCAAAGGCGTGGGCCAGCGTGTTCTTGCCGACGGACTCCGCGCCGGTAATGAGATAGGCGTGGCGCACGCGCTGGTAGGCGATGCTCTTCTGAAGTTGTTCGACTGCCCAATCGTGTCCGTAGACGGGCCAGTGCTGAGTACTGAGTGCTGAGTGCTGAGTCAAGGTGTTTTCACCATATGAATGGTTACGAATTGCCAATTGGCGGGAGGGCATGAGAGCGTGTAGAAAAACTGCTGATTAGCCTCTTTGTAAGGGCACGGCACGCCGTGCCCCTACACGAAAAAGCTACCCTTTAGACAGCAATTATACCTTTTCGACACTCTCTAAGTTCCTCCCCTACAGGAACTTATTCTTTCGCTGCGAGTGTGCGCTGAATCTGGTCGATGTGCGCCAGACCGTGATCGCTGTAGCTTCTGAGAATGTCCTCGACGGTCATGTCGCCGGACTCCGGATGCTTGATTCTGCGCGTCCACTGATCGTCGCTGAGATTATCCCACAGCGCGCACCAGCGGGTATGCAGCGCAGCGATGAGTGCCAGCGAGTGTTCGATGGGGACGTTCTTTACATCAGCAAGCTCGGCCCATGCATCCTGATTATACGGCTTGATAGTCGGATAATCCTCAGTAAGTGCCAGCCTGAGGCGGATATAGGCGTTCATGTGCGAATCGGCGACGTGATGCACATTCTGCGCCACTGTCCACTCGCCCGCCAGATAAGGCGTGTGCAGATCAGCATCGCTTAAATCCTGCACCAGTGCTCGGAAATCTGCGGGGAAGCGGCGGATTGCTTCGATGCGTTGGCGACGTTCTTCCGGGGTCATCATCCTGCCTCCAGCGTGATTATTTACCCCTGAATTAGACCATAAAATCTATGCGGCGCACAGATGTTTTACCCGCTATAATCGCCTGCAAATGCTTTTGGGGGAAGGTTCCATGCAGGGGGATCGTATCATCGGGGGTCTGGATATTGATACATATACCAGCGCGCCTCTGCGTGTGATGCGAACCGCTTATCTGGAAGCGCCGCCCACGCGGGTGTTCAGTGTCGTCAGCGACCATGCTAACGCCGACACATGGATGCCGCTGGTGACGCAGGTGAACGTCAGCCGGGGCCATGCGGATGTGCGCGACGGCGTGGGCACGATTCGCTATCTGCACGCCAGGTTCGGGTATTCCCTGCGTCAGTATGTGATCGCTTTTAATCCGCCGCGCCTGATGGCCTACAGCATCGAACAAGACCCGATTATCACCCAGCATGTGAGCGTGATGTATTTAGAGTCAGAGCGCTATGGCGGCACGATGCTGTACTGGCAGCATTATTTTAATATGAGCCTGATGCCGTTCATCACTGTGCCGCTGGCGAGCATCCTGTTCGATCAAAGCTGCGCCTTTGGGCTGCGCAAGCTGATCGGCTATTTTGGCGGCGGGATGCGCTAGTTTCGTAGCAGGGTGGTGCGCCGCCCAACAGCGCACCGAGAAGTGGCCTGAGTGCTAAATCAGCTTGTATTCCGTGATCTGGCCAAATGGGACAAAGCCGATGCGGGTGTACAGGCTGTCGGCAGCAGATTGCAGAATGGCGGTGTGATAACCCTGATCGCGCGCATCCAGCAGGGGCTGTGTGGTAAGGGCGCTGCCATACCCGCGCCGACGATATGCCTCCAGTGTGCAGATGCTGTACAGGCCGACCACTCCCCCGCCGACTGTAAGTTCTGCCGAAGCAACCGGCACATCGTCCACATAACCGACGTAGTACTACAGCGGCGAATCTGGCCTGAGGACTACCGGGGCAGCCTGCTCGTAAAAGCGGAACACCTGCACATCGGGCGGCGTCCAGTTTTCGGCGACGATGTGGGCGAAATCCTGAAGCTGCTGCGCGGTCTGAACGCG
>Ga0079224_100014309_pt1 | contig 11080 bp, 11 predicted proteins | sample Stecom2015_FD_80414 | JGI IMG/M metagenome (GOLD analysis project Ga0079224, IMG submission 80414) | Agricultural soil microbial communities from Utah to study Nitrogen management - Steer compost 2015 | ecosystem: Environmental > Terrestrial > Soil > Agricultural land | place: USA: Utah...
TATGTTTTCAAGCATTGGCGGAAAGTAATAACGTATGCCCGCGTGTGCCGGCAAAATACTTGTTGAAAGATTTGCATGATCTGTTGCCTGGTAAAATGAATTTGAGCCTGGATATTGTTCAAATCCTATTTTGGCAAAAAGAAAGAAAGGAAGATATTCATTATCCGTGTACGAAATTTCCAGATTAAATCCATAACCGAGATCCGTTGAATTTGCAAAATAACTCACTGGCAGGCGCGGACCCACACCAACAGCAAGAAAAATTCCTCTCGCTTTTTCAGCAGGCGGAACTTTTGCATTTGTAACGGCCGGAAGGAGAATTAGAAGGAATAATATTTTTTTCATTTCATCTTTTTGATTGCTGAAATAAAAATACAAAATAATCACTTCTTCTAAAATGATACATCAACCGCTGATTGTTCCTCACATTGTTTGAATGTTGAACGGTAAGGCAGGGAAAGCAGCATCGTAATAATTAACAATATCATTTGTGCAGAAAACAGATACAGTTTGAAAATCTTATCCGCAGTAAAAAAGCCTTCCCAGCTATCATAATGTGAGGCAAAGAGAATATTAATTATTTCTGCAGAACTGCTGCCAAATGAAAGATAGTTAATCCAGAATAACGAAAAGAAAAGAATTACAAACCAGTAAACATTCCGGTAAAATTGAAAAAATAAACCGGCCAAAATTCCTGCAATAATCAAATCAACAAGATTGATGTAATTAATTTTTTCTATTTCAACCGGCAGAACTTCAAATGAGAATAAAAATATTATTGAAAGGAAAACCGGGAAGAATTTTATTTTGAAATTTGAGCTTATCAGGCTTAAATAAATGAACTGCAAAATTAATTGTGGAGAATTCCACAGAAGATAAATTGGATAATCAAATATTGATGATATTCCGAATTCATAAAAATATTGCGGGTCAGCTATTTGAATTTTATCCAGTGAAAAAAGAGGTAAGAATATTATTCCGTATGATAAGACAACCCACAGCAGCGGAAGTAATTTTAATCTGTATACAGGTGAAAGAAAGATACGCTTTAATGTATGTACAAAATCAATCGGAAGTATTAATAAAAACGGCAGCAGAAAACTTAAATGAAAGCGAAAGCCGAGAAGAATTATATATGTATCCCATCCAAAATATTTTAAACAAAAGCCCGCAGCCGCAGTTACAAGTATTGAAAGAACTATTCTGAACTGTTTTACTTTTTTCAAGCAAAATTACTCTTCTTCAATTTCCATTTTCTTTAACTCTGTTCCAACTCCGTGCTTATAAACAAGCGCTCCTCCATGATCGCCGGTTTCATAAACGAAATAAGCTCCGGCAAGAGCAAGCACAACAACTGCAAACTTAATAACTCCGGTAAATTTTTTCTTCAAAACTAAAAAAGTTCTGATGACAAGAAGAATTCCAAAGTACCAGGCAGTTATAGTTGCCCAATCAATATGTTCATTTATTGCTTTGAAAGGAATGATTGCACCTTGTTCTTCCCATTGGCTTGCAACTGCAAACGCCTGGTTACCCGTTAACACTGCCGCCAATGCACCCAGAACCCCGAGGAATAAAATAAGATGTGCTGTCTTTGAAAAGAAATCCCGCTTGGATACTGCACCGGCTAATTCAAGAAATGGATAAACAAATAATAATGCGATTGCAAAATGAACAACGCGCGGATGAAACTCAGCAAGAAATTCCATAATGTTCCCTTAAATTATTATTTGTTCTTTAGTGTTAAATAATATTCTTTCGGTGACATTCATTCTAATCATATCTTACTTTATATAAAAATAATCCTTTAGCAGGAACAGATTCACCTGCAGCTTCCCTGTCACGTTTCTCAATAATTTCATGGATGTAATCTATACCATAATTCAATTTAACTGCATTCAGCAGCGTCCCTGTAATTGATCTAACCATCCCATGCAGGAATCTGTCAGCTTCTATTAAAAAAATTACAAGCTGCGGCGTCTCCCTCCACCTTGCAGTAAAAATATTACAAACTTTATTTCCTGTTTTTGATTTCTTTTTTGAAAAGGATGAAAAATTTTCTTTCCTGACTAAACAGCTGCTTAACTCATTCAATTTGTTTATATCAATCTTATCATGATAAAAAAATGAATAACTATTATAGAACGGTGATTTTATCTTACTTATAAAATAAAGATAGCTTCTTTTTTTAGCGGAGAAACGCGCGTTAAATTTTTCATCAGCTTCTTCAATATTTAAGATTGAAATATCGTGCGGCAGTATTGAATTCAATGAATAAATAAACTTGTATGTATTCAATTGTGTTGAAATATGAAAATTTCCTACCTGCCCCAAAGCATGAACGCCGCTGTCTGTTCTTCCCGAGCCTGTCAGTGTAATTTTTTTACCGGTTATTTTAAAGATAGAATCAGCAATTACCTGCTGCACAGTAACTGCGTTTTTCTGAATCTGCCAGCCGGCATAATTAGTGCCATCGTATTGAATCAGCAGTTTATAATTATACATACTCACAAAAAATTATTTTCAAATATAGCAAATATACTTTAATTGCTTTAACTGCATTTAAGTCGTCATTTTACAGAAGAGAGATACAGTTAACAATGTGACTTCATACATAGAATAATAACTCGTTAAAAATTATTTTGAATCTGAAATAAAAAAGGAGATAAATATGCTCTGGACAATATTTGTTATTCTGTTAGTATTATGGCTCCTCGGTATGGTTACTTCATACACGCTTGGAGGATTTATACACGTGCTGCTTGTTATTGCAGTAGTAGTTGTCATAATCAGATTAATACAAGGAAGACGACCACTTTAGCAGAGGATATGATTACATTAAGCAAAATATGTTGAACATAAAGAAAGAAGGATGAGATATGAAAAAGCAGATGTTTTTTTCGTTCGTGTTTGCGTTAATTTTCTCTTTTGTTTTTATAGCCTGCCAGACAGATAGGACTGACAGGGATATGGAAACAGACAGAGGTTTGAACGGCACAAATAACACAGGCACTGAACTTGGCAGGATGGATGATGATAAAAATGATTTCTGGGATGAAGATCGTGATTTCAGTTATGATCAGAGAGCAGAATACAGAACAGAAGTAAATCGTTCAATGGAAAAATTGGATGCTGAAATAGCACGGCTTGAAAGCAGGGCAGAAAATGCTTCTGCTGATACAAAAGAAGATATAAATGAAAGAATAACTGAGTTGAAGGACAGAAGAGATGCAATTCAGAACAGGATGAATACTTTTGCAGATGTTCAGGAAGATAAATGGGAAGATTTCAAAGATGGCATTAATGATGCATGGACAGATGTAGAGGATTCATATGATAAGATTGTAAGAGATCTTGGTGATGATGAAGATGAACGTCCGATGTAATCTGCCTTAGTTTATTTATCAGCTCCTGCTGCGGCGGGAGCTTTTTTATTTTAAATCATGAATATGATTAAAAGATAAATTAAAGAAGACAAAATTAATACTCCAAGGCCGGCAAAAATATATTTTCTCATTCCCTGTGAACCAAACATTAAAGAAATAATTGCTTTTACAATGTTATTAGAGATTGTTGCAAGCACCACAGCTATTACTGCTGTTTTAACTGATAATCCTCCGCTGGTTAATTTTGCCAATGAAATTACAATGGCATCAACACTTGTAATACCCGCCAATGCGCTTGCTGCATATAATCCGCCTTCACCCAGATAAACTTCTGCGGCTTTTGAAATAAAGATTATCGCTCCGAATATTACCCCAAATAATAAAGCTGATTTTAACTCAAAAGGATTTCTGAAATTAATTCCATCTTTTGCATTTTCACCTTTGATTTTAAGATGTAAAAAATATGAAACAGCAATTCCTGTTAAAGTAAACAGCAGCATTGGCACCCACAGCGTTGAAACCAATCCCGGATTTATGATGAACGTTACAAACAAAATTCTTCCATACATCACTGTTGAAGCAAGAACGATACCCACAGCAAAATTTCCGGAAAGTTCGCTGTTTTCTTTACTCTTTTTTGATAACGCCACCGCAACCGCAGTTGAAGACACCATTCCGCCCATTAATCCGGTTATTGAAATTCCCTTATTCTTACCATAAAATTTGATGATGATATAACCAAGAAAACTTATCCCGCTGATGAATATAACCATAAGCCAGATCATGCGCGGATTAAGAACATCAAACGGGCCATATGTTTTATCGGGAAGAAGAGGAAGTACAATTACTGTAATAATTGCAAGCTTTAATGCAGCGTGCAAATCTTCTGCGCTTATCTTTCCAACAAAAGCATGAAATTGAATTTTTAACGTGAGGAAAAGATTTACAATTACACCAATTACCGCAGCGAGAATTATGAAATTCCAGAATACTAGTGATCCTAATAAAAAAACAATCAGAATAGAAATTTCAGAAGTACCGCCATGCCTTCCCTGCCTTGCTGAAAAAATATAGGATGATGTAACAAGAATTGTAAAACCCAAAAGGAGCAGTGCATAAACCCATTCGGAAGTAAATGAAGTTATAAGTGCTGTACAAAATCCAAATATTGCAATTAGCGGATAAGTTCTGATTCCTGCAAAAATTTTTTCTTCTTCCGGTTTTGAAAATTCTCTCTCAAGCCCGATGAACAATCCGATAAAAATTGCAATTGCAAGTTTTTGAACCAGTATCAGCAAATCTTCTGATTCAAGTACATTGCGTGTTGAAACAAGGTAATCCGGTAGTAATTTGATGGAATCCTGCATTTAATTCTCATTAAAAATTAATTTCATTCAGAATAAAATTTTACTGAATATAAACAGTTTTGATATTTACAAATTCCCTTATACCAAAAACAGAAAGTTCTCTGCCGTAACCGGATTCTTTCACACCGCCAAAAGGCAGCCGCGGATCAGATTTAACAAATGAATTTACAAAACAATTTCCTGCAAATAATTTTTTTGCAGCAATTTCTTCACCTTTTTTTAAATCTCCTGTAAATACTGCGGCACCAAGCCCGAAATTGGAATCATTGGCAATTCTGATTGCATCATCCTCATCAGCAGCCTTAATTAGTGCTGCAACAGGACCAAACATTTCTTCTTCATAAGCAGGCATTCCCCTTTTAACATTTGCCAGAACTGTAGGGGGATAATATGCTCCTTTTATGTTTGGGATTTCACCACCTGATAAAACCTTAGCACCTTTCTCAATACTTTTCAAAACCTGTTTGTGTAACTCATCACGCAAATCAGTTCTTGCCTGCGGACCAAGATCAACTTCATCAAAAGGATCACCCATTTTTTTAGCTTTCATTTTTTGAACAAATAGATTTTCAAATTCATCATAAACTTTTTCAACAATGATGAATCTTTTAGCTGCAATACAGCTTTGCCCGCCGTTTATTAATCTTGAAGTTACGCAAGTATCTGCAGCTTTTTCCAAATCCGCATCATCAAGAATTATATACGGATCACTTCCGCCGAGTTCTAGTACCGTTTTCTTTAGCTGTTCTCCTGCAATTTTTGCAACCGATCTGCCTGCCTGAACACTGCCGGTAAGTGTAACGGCTGCAATCTTTTCATTCTTAATTACCTTCTCCACATTTTTAGAAGAGAGAATTAATGTTCTGAAAAGATTTTCAGGAAATCCTGCATCACGGAATATCTGCTCTAACGCAAGTGCTGTGCCTGTTACGTTTGAAGCGTGTTTAAGTACGCCTGCATTCCCTGCCATTAAATTTGGCGCTGCAAACCTGATTACCTGCCAGAATGGAAAATTCCACGGCATAATTGCAAGCACTACTCCAAGCGGCTGATAAGTAACAAAACTTTTTGATGCATCTGTTTGGATCAATTCATCTTTTAAAAACTGTATGGAATTTTCAGCAAAATAATCACACGCCCATGCACATTTTTCTACTTCTGCTTCAGCCTGAACAAAAGTTTTTCCCATTTCAAGTGTCATCAATCGTGCGTATTCCTTTTTCCTCTTCCTTAAAATCTCTGCCGCTGATTTCATCAGCCTGCTTCTTTCAGCAAAAGTTGTTTTTTGCCAGTGCTTTAATTCTGCTTCAACAGAAATTATTATATCATTAATTTCATTCTCACTCATTTCGTTGTAAGAATGAAATATTTCTCCATTTGCCGGATTAATTGATTGTATCATTTCCTGCTCTTCAAATATTTAATTTAATAATTCAATCTTCTTCAAAAATAAATAAAGCTTTTGCAGAATTAAAAGAGTTAAATCGGTTTGAATTGATTTGTGATAAATTCCCTTTGAGCTGCTGATTCATTAAGAAAAAAAACAATTAAGCATCCAGAATTTCATTCAAAACAAAAAAGGAAGGATTTTCTGGTTTTAAAATGTGTTTACATTCAACTATTTTTACCTAACTCTTTTTGTTTTTTAAGGAAAGTTTAATGCGCACTCTCCAATTTGGGTTTGAATTATTCAATCAGTTCAATGAGATGTGCTTTTTGCTTTCCGCAACCGGTACAATTCTTAACGCAAATAAAGCCGCACTCAGCAGGTTATCCGGTTCTTCCGATTTTATTAAAAAAGATTTTTTTGAAATTGTTCATCCGGAATACAAAGAAAAATCCAGGATAATTTTTACAAACTGCATTGTTGAACAAAGCAGTGAAAGTTTATTTGTTAAACTGCATTCAAAAAACGGAAATGAAATTGATTCAAACCTGTTTTTTACAAGCCACAAATCTGATGGAGAGATTTTCTGCATTGTTTTTGCACGTGATATTACTGAAGAAAGAAAGAAGGAACTTGATCTTTTAAAATTTTATTACGTAGCTGAAAATACAGTTAACCCCCTGCAGATAACTGATTTGCAGGGAAAAATGATTTATGTTAATCCCGCTTTTGTTTCCGCGAGCGGTTTTACCCGGGAAGAATTAATTGGCAGAGAACCAAATATTTTCGGAAGCGGAAAGCATTCTAAAAAATTCTGGGCAAAGATGTGGAATACTATTAACAGCGGAAAAGTCTGGGTTGGTGAAGTAGAAAACAGGAGAAAATCCGGTGAACCTTTTTATACGCAGTTACTTGTTTCTCCTATTCTTGATCATGAAGGAAAAGTATCCGGATTTTTTGGTATCCACAGAGATCTTGGTGAAAAGAAAATGCTGGAAAAACAATTAATTCATACTCAGAAAATGGAAAGCATTGGCACACTAGCAGCGGGAATTGCACATGAAGTTGGAAACCCGCTTGCATCAATTTCAGCACTTGTTCAGGTTGTGCAAAGATCAACTGATGAACCGTTTATTAAAGATAAACTTGAACTTGTTAAAAGCCAGGTGCTGAGAATTTCTAAAATTATTCGTGATCTTGTTGATTTCTCACGCCCTTCAAATTATGAACTTCAGCTTTGTGATTTAAATGCAAACATAACCGAAGCAGTTGAAATAATTAAGGTTGCACCAAAGGCAAAAGATATAACATTTAATATGGATCTTGATAAAGAAATTCCCCTGCTTCCGCTTATTTCAGATCAGGTGCAGCAGGTTTTTGTTAATATTCTGTTGAATGCTGTTGATGCAATTGATGAATCAAATAAATATGAAAAAGTAATTTCAATCAGTTCGGAAGTTGATGACGACCTGGTTGTCATTCAATTTAAAGATTCAGGCGCCGGTATTACAGAAGCAAATATGAGTAAAATATTTGAACCATTTTTCACTACCAAAAAAGAAGGCCGCGGAACAGGACTTGGTTTGTGGGTCAGCTACGGCATCATAAAAAGTTTCCAGGGGAATATTACTGTTAACAGCACTTATGGTGAAGGAACAACCTTCACAATAACATTACCTTTACAATCATAAAGGAAAGATATGGCAGAAAAAATTTTAGTAGTAGATGATGAAGATATAATTCGTGAATCGCTCTCCTTCATTTTACGCAAGGAAGGTTATTCTGTTGATGAAGCAGAGAACGGTGAAGCAGCATATAATAAGATACTTAACGATTCTTATGATCTTGTGTTAACAGATCTTGAAATGCCGCAGATGAAGGGAATAGAACTTCTTGAAGAAATAAAAAAACTGAACATAAATACATCGGTTATAATCATTACTGCATTTGGTTCGCTTGAAACAGCCATCTCTGCATTACGCAGCGGAGCTAATGATTATATTCTTAAACCGGTTGAGTTTGATGAACTCCTTATAAAAATTAAAAGATTGTTTGATTTAAGAAATCTCATTCTTGAAAACAGATTTTTAAGAAAGGAAATTCAGCGCACATTTGATTTTGAAAATATAATCGGCAAAAGCCATTCTATTAAAAAAGTATATGAAATGATTCAGGCTGTGGCTGAAACTGAAAGCACTGTTTTAATTACAGGTAAAAGCGGAACAGGTAAAGAACTTGTTGCCCGTGCACTTCACTTCCACAGTAAACGGAAAAATAAACCATTTATTGCTGTTAACTGCGGAGCAATAACAGAAAACCTGATTGAGAGCGAGTTGTTCGGACATAAGAAAGGCGCGTTCACCGGAGCTGTTTCTGATAAAGAAGGATTTGTGAAAGCTGCCGAAGGTGGAACCTTGTTCCTTGATGAAATAAGCGAACTGCCGCTTCAGCTTCAGGTTAAACTTCTCCGCGTAGTTCAGGAAAAAGAATTTACGCCGGTTGGTACTACTGCTTCTATTCCGGTTAACATAAGATTTGTTGCTTCCACCAACCGCGATCTTAAGGAAGAAATTAAAAAAGGAAATTTCCGTGAGGATCTTTACTACAGGCTTAATGTAATTGAAATTATGCTTCCTTCGTTGAGTGAACGAGAAGAAGATATTCCGCTGCTGGCAGATCATTTTCTTGATAAGTACAGAAAAGAAATGAATAAAAGTATCAAGGGAATTGATGCTGCGGCTATGCGCGCTTTGATGGCACACGAGTGGGCTGGTGAAGTTAGAGAATTAGAAAATATTATAGAGAGAGCTGTAATATTTTGTAAATCAGATTTTATAACTTTAAATGATTTGCCTGAATCTTTAAGACCAAAATCTGAAATCGCTGATCTGTCCCGATCAGGAACATTGGAAGAAGCCCTGCGCCGCTTTGAACGTGATTATATTATGAAGGCACTTGAGAATTCAGATTTTGACAAAGAGAAAACGGCAGAAACTCTTCAGGTTGGACTTTCAACGCTTTACAGGAAACTTAAAGAACTTGATATAAAGGTCTGATTGTTTAATTATTACTCATTTCTCAATATTTGAAAAGCCAAAAGAGCGTTTTTCAGTTTAGAGAACCTCCCCGCTGCTGATTACACTTCAGTACCGCTAAATTCAACAGAATTTCAATCTTATCTTTTTTAAAAAATTAGCTCCTCTCAAAAAATTTAATGGCACATAAATAGAATACTGAACTAAATGTGTTGTCATCAACCAAGAGTGTAATGAAGAGTATTTTATTTTACAGCCCCGATTTTAGCATGTGCTACAGCCTGCTGATGTATCTGCAGGATAAATTTCAGGTTACTACTACCACAAATCTGAAGGTAATCCGTGATCTTACGGCTAACTCAGATTTTGATATAATTCTTATGGATACCGAGCCTTCAAAGGAAATTGAAGAACTCTGCAAATCCTTAAAAGAAAAAAAAGAAAATCTTCCGGTAATACTTACATATGTGTACCAGACACAGATGAAGGAACGCGATTCTAAAATCCGTAAGTATGTCAATTCTGTTTTTTACAAGCCATTTGATCTGAACGAAGTATCTACCAAATTAACTGCGCTTGCAGTTTAATTAATTAATTTCACAATTTTACTTCAGGAGAATTTAGTATTCTTCTGTGGGTATATATATTTGTGAAAAAGCTTAAAGTTAAAAGGAGGATCAATGGAAGAATTTTACATAAGTACGGATAAATCTTTAATGAACCCGAAAGTAGTTCACTCTTTTTTATCCCGCTGTTACTGGTCACTGAATGTTCCTGAAACAATTGTTAGAAAAAGTATGGAAAATTCTTTTTGTTTCGGAGTTTTTAAAAATAAAGAACAAATTGGTTTTGCAAGAGTTATAACAGATTACACAACCTTTGCATATCTTGCAGATGTTTTTATTCATGAAGACTACCGGGGAAATGGTTTATCGAAAAAACTGATGGAACATATAACAAAGCATCCTGAGCTAGGAACTATCCGCCGGTGGATGCTTGCTACAAATGATGCACATGGTTTGTATAAAAAATTTGGTTTCTCAGCTTTAAGCAAGCCTGAAATTATGATGGAAAAATATTTTCCTGATATTTATAATTCAAAGGAATTTAAATCATCTCAAACAGAAAACGAATAATCATTTTCTGTTCATTAATATTGAATAAGAAAATACTTTTTATATTACTAATCTCTTCGTCAATCGCTTTTGCACAACAAGGTGATTCTTCATCAATAAATTATTACAAACTTGGGCTTGTAAGCGGAATAACCGCGGCTGGATTTGTTTACGGACATATTTTTCAGCAGGATTTATGGTGGAAGGGAGAAAAATCTTCCTTTCATTTTGAATGGAATTATGACTGGCGTTATGCACTCGGCGCTGATAAATTCGGACATTTCTTTTTTCCTTATCTTGTTACAAATATTTACGCAGATGCTTTAGAGTGGACAGGTATAAAAAGAAAAAAAAGTCTGCTGTATGCTTCAACTCTTGCATTCATTTATCAAACCTATGTTGAAATGAGAGATGGTTTTTCAAAACGATGGGGATTTAGCTGGGGAGATTTTACTGCCAATTCACTCGGAGCCGCTTATCCATTGCTGCAGAATGAATTTCCCGTATTAAAAAATATAAATTTTAAAATAAGTTATTATCCATCAGAAAGATTCAGAAATAATTCACATAAATCTTTGATTGATGATTATGAAAGTACATACTCATGGGTAAGTTTTAACGTTTATAATTTCCTTCCGGAATCCTTACAAGAATATTTTCCTTCTTTTATTAATATTGCAGTTGGGCACAGTGTTAAAAGATTGGATTTTCCCGGCTCGTCTTATCATGAAATTTATCTCGGTTTGGATTGGAATTTAGAAGCTCTACCGGGTGATTCAGCATTCCTTAA
>Ga0079224_100014310_pt1 | contig 11080 bp, 9 predicted proteins | sample Stecom2015_FD_80414 | JGI IMG/M metagenome (GOLD analysis project Ga0079224, IMG submission 80414) | Agricultural soil microbial communities from Utah to study Nitrogen management - Steer compost 2015 | ecosystem: Environmental > Terrestrial > Soil > Agricultural land | place: USA: Utah...
ACTTCGATTGAGTTTGGTAAGTTTAGATTTAAACTTCCAGTTGTTCCGGCTAATATGGCAACCATCATCGACGAGACTTTAGCAAAATGGTTAGCTAAGAATGGTTATTTCTATATCATGCATAGATTTGAGGAAGAAAAAAGAATTCCTTTCATGCAAGATATGATCAAAGAAGGATTATACACATCTATTTCTGTGGGTATTAAACCTAAAGAATATGAATTTGTTTTAGAACTAAAGCGACTTAATTTAGTTCCAGACTATATTACAATTGACGTGGCACATGGTCATAGTGATACAGTTATTGAAATGATTCATTTTATTAAAGAACATTTACCAGAAAGTTTCTTAATTGTTGGTAATGTTGCAACTCCAGAAGCAGTTCGTGAGTTAGAAAATGCTGGTGCTGATGCAACAAAAGTTGGTGTTGGTCCAGGTAAAGTTTGTATCACTAAGTTAAAGACTGGATTTGGTACAGGTGGTTGGCAACTTGCTGCTTTAGCGCGTTGTTCAAAAGTTGCAAGAAAACCATTGATTGCTGATGGTGGGATTAGAACACATGGTGATATCGCTAAATCAATTAGATTTGGTGCATCAATGATTATGATGGGATATCTTTTTGCTGGTCACGAAGAATCTCCTGGTAAAACAGTAGATATCAACGGACAATTAATGAAAGAATACTTTGGTTCAGCATCTGAACATCAAAAAGGTGAAAGAACCAATGTTGAAGGTAAAAAGATTTTAATTCCTTATAAAGGTAAAATTGAAGCAACATTAAAAGAAATGAAAGAAGATTTACAATCATCTATTTCATATGCTGGTGGTAAAGATATTGAAGCAATTAGAAAAGTTGATTATGTAGTCGTTAAAAACTCAATTATTAATGGGGATTGGATATAAGAAAAGAGCTGATATAATCAGCTCTTTTTGTTACTGTGTATGTAGTTTCCAATAACTAGATCCTAACGGACTATCTGGAGCAACACCAGAAGTACTAGCAATCGCATCATACGCTATATTATTGTAGATAACAACTGCACCAACATTATATGAATTAAAGTGTTTATACGCATAAGTTCCAACTTCGTTCCATGCATTTGCAGAAGTTCCTGGTTCATTAGCATTAGCGTTGGTTTCATTGAGTACAATATAAACTCTTGAATTATGAACGACATAGTCATTTAAGGCATATTTATTGTACCATTGATATTCATTTGTGTTGATTCTATTCCAAGCGTTATAAGCCTCACCTGGTGCATATAAATTAGCTCTTGTTACATCTGATACACGGAAAAGTTTACCTTCATATTCGACAAAATCACCTGATGAATAGGTATTGGTTTCAATATATTCATAAGTACCTACTTGATTCCATGAATTTTTTACTAAGCCTGGTGCATTTGAATTAGCCAGTGTGGCATTTACGACTTGATAGTATTTATTATCATAAATTACATAATCACCATTAACATATGTACGATATGGATCATAGTGATCTGAACCAACAACTTGCCATGAGTTTGGTGCTGTACCAGGTACATTCGCATTGGCGTTACTTACATTAACAACCTTATAATAAATATCGTTATATTTAACAATGGAGTTTGCATCATATACATTCGTTGGTGAATAATCATTCGTATCAATTAAATTCCAAGAATTATATTCAACACCTGGTTCATATTGATTCGCTCTTGCGGCATTCACAACTTTATAATATTTACCATTATATGTTACAAATTGACCAAGAGAATAAGTAATTGAAGAATTATAAGGAAGAATATTTACTAATTCCCATGCACTTGTATTTGGTGCGCTTGAATTATTATGTTTTGAACGATAAACATTGCCGTTATATTTAACATAAACATTTGCATCATACTGAGAACCTGCAACATAATTTGGGAAGTAATCATTTTTTTGTTCCCAATTAATACGTCCTGCTGGTGATGCTGAAAAATAATATTGATTTTTAGTTTCGTATATGTATCCAAAGTAGTTTACAAGGGTATTTAATGGATAAGATTTCCCATTAACAAATTCTTGAATGAGTGCATTTTTTGTAGACCATCCAACTAAAGTAGAAGGATTATTCGCATTAGCTTGAGTGGCGTTTGTAACATAGTAAAGACTACCATTGTAATCCACTGTATCACCGAGTATATATTTAATCGTAGGGTCATATGGTCTTACACCTAATTTATATCTTTCCCAACCTTCAAGTGTGTTTGGATTAGCAGCATTATTTGCAGATCCTTTTTCAGCAACTCGATAAATTAAATCATTATACATAACGTGGTGATTATTTTCGTATATCCAATTCGTGTTGTATTCTAATATTGCAAAATTGAAAATCGTCCAACCTAAACTAATATCTGGAGTTCTAGCATTTGCAATTCCTGAATTCAAGACTTGATAGAAGTTACCTTGATAGGCAACAACTTCACCGACTTCATATGTGTTTGTAGAAAGATAAAACATCGTAATATCTTTAAACGGACCATATGGTTCACCAGGTGGAAATTTACCACCATAACCTTGATGACTAATTCTATATATAACACCTTGATACCATACCAAATCTCCATTTGCATATGTACCATTTGGATCATATTCAGGTATACCTGATGGTGCTACATCAATTAAATAATTCCAAGAAGGAATTGATATATTATTATGTGTAGCATTAGAAGGATTTCCGATTACTAAATTCATCCAATAAGCAAAGGAAATCGACGTCGTTAAAAAACATGATAATAAAACCATAAACATGATTAAATACTTCAATTTTTTAAAACGTGAAAAATCCATTGAATACTCCTTAAACAGTAGGTTTTATAACTTCAAATTTGACATCAAATACGATTGTTTCACCAACAATTTGATCATATTCACCGATGGATTCTGGATTATCTAAAGTAACTAAAATATAAACTTTAACTTTATCTCCATCAATTTCAATTGACCCGTTAGTATTATCTAGACTTGATTCTCCACTTAAGTTGGATGGTTCGACACCACCAACTTGAAAAGTGATATTAAGTAGTCCTTCTAACACTTCATTTTCTGGCGTTATATTTTCAATTGAGACGATTAAATCATAAATGGTTCCTTCGAAATCGGGTTCATCATTATGAGTCCATTCTACTTCATAAACAAGTAAAACAAATTCGACAGCACCGGGTTCTGAACTTGAAGCTCTACCTAGTGGGACTAGTCTATATGTTTCATTTCCAAGATATGAAAAATCAACAGAAGTAATTGAAGTTTTACCAGTACCTATTGTAATTGTATTGTTTGTTTCAGAAGAAAAAAGACTCCTGTATGACCAGAAGGCAAATGTAGTTCCCCCGATAAAGATGAGTAACATGATGAATATAGTTAACTGGATTTTAACTTTCATGTCATTTTCCCCTAAAAAAAGACAGCAGTTTTAACTTCGTTGGAAGTTGCAACTGGCTGTCTCGTTTAAAGACCCTATAGCTTTGCGTCCTTAGGTTGCCCTAAGTTTGCCGATTGATGTTTTTTACTAACGTTATTGTATCACAATATTTATAAAGTTGTGCAAATAACATACTTAAACCTCTAATTCAGAATAAAAATAAGAACTTGTTCTTTTTTTATTGTATTATAGATTTATTTTGAATAATATTTGCTATAATTTTAGTAATACTGCAAATCATGTAGGGGAGATATATGATTTATACAGCCATAATTTTAGCGTGCTTTTTAATTGCTCTGACAACATCGCTATTGCTTTCTCACTCTTATCATAAAGTGGGTAAAAAGTATCGTGGGATTAGAGGATGGATCATCGGGATTATAATCCATACTTTTGGATTAGTTATTTCTATGTTTTCCAATTCTGTTGTTAAGGATTTTACCGTACCACTTTCAGGTGTACTGATTATGGTTGGTATTTTATGCTTAGTTAGTGGTATAGATCGCTTTTTTGACCGATTTGTAAGTTATTTTGAAATGTATATTTTAATCTTTTTATCGACCTTGTTAATCATTTACTTTAATTCATTTAATTATCAATTAACCTATCAAATTATTTCGTTAAATATTACGGTTTCATATATTACGTTTAGAGGTTCATTTATTTTATTTAAATTAAAAGAAGGCCCGAGTAAGAACAATACAATTATAACTGCATCATTTATGGCAGTTGTTGGTTTAATTGCTGTTGTAAGAATTGTAAATGCTTTTTTTATTGATGTTGAAGTTGCAAACTATCATTTAGTTAATTCAATTGACTACACAATTATTCTTGTGTATTACATACTATTTACTTTACTTGCTATGATCTTTAATTTACTTGTAAGTGATAAAGCATGGCAAGGTATTAACTCAGAACAAACTAAATTTAAGACAATTTTCACCAAGAGTCCGCATGCGATGTTAATGATTTCATATGAAACAGATTTAATTCTTGATGTAAATGAAGCATTTATTAAACAATTAGAATATCAACGTGAAGATTTAGTTGGAAAACATTATAGTCAAGCCAAAGCATTTACCTTAATCAAGGATCGTCAAGATACAAAGGATTATCAGTTAAATAAGAGAGAAATTCTTAATAAAGAATTACCAATCTTAAAAGAAAGTGGAGAACTTATGCACTCATTACTTTCTATTTCGATTGTGGATGAACTTGAAGAAAAATTATTAATTGTATCATTAACTGATATTACAGAAATATATGATTTAAAAGAAAAACTAGATCGTTATGCATATTATGATTCATTGACTGAATTACCAAATCGACGATTATTTTTAAGACAATTTAACTCAAAATTAGAAAATAATGAAAGTTTTGCTATCGTGGCAGTAGATTTAGATGATTTCAAAAAGATAAACGATTATTATGGACACGATGTGGGAGATGAAGTCTTAAAACAAATTGGTGAAAGATTATCAAACTTAGTATCTGGTACAAATTTTGCAGCAAGATACGGTGGAGATGAATTTGTTTTATTGCTTGAATACCATGGTTATCAAGAAGAGTTAACAGCTGAAATTCAAAGAGTCGCACAAGCGTTAAAGAATGAATTTATAGTTGGAGATCATACATTAAAAATTACTGCATCAATTGGTACTGCAATTTATCCAATACATGGTGATAAATTGAAAGATTTAATGTCAAAAGCAGATATTGCAATGTACCAAGTAAAACACTTTACCAAGGATGATTTAAAGATTTTTGAAGAATAGAGAGTAATATCTCTATTTTTTTTAGTATAATATACTAAGAAAGTTGGTAATTATGAAAAGACTATTTCTTATATTAACCATTGTTTTATCATTGTTTATTTTAATTTCATGTCAAGAAATTGAAAAAAATACAGTTATATTTGAACACGATGAAGAGATTGTTCATTATATTGGTTCAACTAGACCAAATTATTTGAATATAGTAAAAGCAACATTTGAACCTGAAGGTAAAAATTTATCAGGGCTATTGATGTTTGATGATACAGATGTAAACTACACAACAGCAGGATCGTATGATGTTTTATTTTATTTAACATATCAATCTGCTCGTTATGAATCTACCGCAGTAGTGAAAGTCATGAGTAAAACTGTTGATCCTGAGGCAACGATTGATTTTAATTTTTACTACATTAACGATTTACATGGTGCCGTTTTAGAAGATAATGACTCAATTGGTTTATCAAAGATAGGTAATTTAATTTTAGATGAAAAAACGAACAATCCAGATACAACCCTTTTCCTTGCGGGTGGTGACATTCTACAAGGTCAAATCTTTTCAAATTGGTATACTGGTGCATCTGTGATTGATATTTTAAATAGACTAAACTTAGATGCGTATGTTATTGGTAACCATGAATTTGATTGGGGTATTGAACAAGTAACCCAGTACTTTAATGGTCAAAATGAACTACAAGCTAATTTCCCATTCCTTGGTGCAAACGTTTATCGTAAAGATACGAATGCTAGAATGGAAGATCTAGAACCTTATACGATTATTGAAAAATCTGGTGTAAAAATTGCAGTTATTGGAACAATTGGTTTAGGTTTAGAGAGTTCAATCACATATGGTAGAGTTCAAGATTATGAGTTTGTTGACCCAGTTCAATTAACTGGTTATTGGGCAGAATATGCAAGAGTGAATGATGGTGCTGATATTGTTGTAGCAATCAATCACCAAGATGCCAGTTACTATAATTCACAAGTTGCTCAATTTACAGGATTAAAACAAGTAGATGCAATTTTTAATGGTCATACACACTATGCTTATGTTAGAACCGAAACAACTTCTCATGGGAAAGTAAATATTATTCAATCAGGTGCAAATGGTACGAATGTTGGTAAAGTTACTTTAACTTATGACCCTAATGATGGTGTTATTGAAACAAATGCAATCAATTTAAATCGCAACAATGAAGCAAGATTAAAAACTGAGAATCCATTGATTAAATCAATAGTAGAAAGTTATACAGATGAGATTTCAAACTTATATGAACCAATTATCAAATCAGGATTTGACTATTCACAAAATGATTTAACTTACTATATTGCTGAACTTATGCAAAGATATACGAATGCGGACTTTGGTGTTCATAACTTTGGAGGAACTCGTACTTCAATCGATAAGAATGAGGATATCAGTTATGCTAAGCTATTCCAAATTTCACCATTTGATAATACGGTAGCAACTGTCCGTGTTAAAGGTAGTGTGATTAATCAATTAAGTGGTGTTGCAGTGTATAAGAAAGCGGGACTAGGTTCGATTAATAATGAAACTTACTATACAGTTGCAACAAATGATTATGTATTAGGAAATAATTATAGTCTAAGAATTGGTGATAATGTTATTTACACCGGAAAAGCAGTGCTTGATTTAATGGATGAAGTCATTCGAAATCAAAAAGAAAATGGAGCAAATGTTTGGTCAACCAGCTTACCAATTATTTTTGATAGTATGTTAAGCTTTAACGTTGCATTTGATCAAACTAAAAAAGAAACATATCTTTAAATGAAAAAGGAAGTCAGACGACTTCCTTTTTACTATTTTCTAAACCAATATCCCGAAGAAGTACCGCCACCACCACTATTTTTAGCAAAACCCATCATTGATAGAATTAATGGAACAACAAAGCGGCCAAAAGCACCTAAAAAAACTAGTGCAATTATTATCCAAATGATTGTTTCAGTTGGACTAAGTGTGAATGCCCAAATTTGATCTTCACTTGGAAGTTTACTATTAAGTGAGTATTTTTCATGAATAAAATCATTGATTCCATAATAAGTTTCTTCGATATAACTATATGACCAGTCATAGATTTTATCTGCTGTTTCTGCAATAAGTTCAAAATATAAATTTACTATTTTTTCATCAATATCTTCAAGTGTTGGGTCATTAAAATAAGCATCAATTAAAAGATCTGCTTCAAAAGCGGATAAGTAAGTACTCATTCTAGTGCCAATTTCAAAGACCATTTCTTGATATACCTTTTCGCCATCAATATCTTTAAAAAATAAAAAGATCATAATACCTAAATCATTCCCACCAACACCATAATTATTGAATATTTTAGATGTATCAATTGAACCTACTTCACCTAAGTGTGTAGCTACAACAATCTGAATGCCTCGTAATTCATCATTTTCAATTCCATCATAAGTCATTGTATCTTCATAATAATATTGACCATTTGAAAAAATGTACCACTTCGTCGACTGAAGAAGTGCACCTGCAGCATCGTTAATATAAAACTCAGAGGTTGGTTGGTCTAAAGATGTATATGGTTTTGCACAAGCTGTTAATAGTAAAAGTATACAAAATGAAAGGCATATCAAAATACGTCTAGTGAGTAATGATTTCATGATCAATTATGCATAAGGAAGCGTTAATACAAATTCTGAAGGTAGTGAATATGCATTTTTCAATTCAAATCCAAAAGAAACCATATTATTTGGAAACTTTCTTAAAAATGAATTATAAAGAAAGACTGTTTCATTATATTGATTAATAGCAAATGAAACTGCATTAGTAGAAGCATTATACTCAGCTAAAAAAGCTGAAGTAATACCAACGGTAGTCCAATTACCCGGATTATCTTCCATATAAGATACCAATGTAATGAACATCGATTCTAATGCAGTAAAATCTTCTTCTAGTTGATCTGGTGGTATTTGATTTTCAATTGCTTCTGCAAAAGCTTCACGCGCTTGAGTTATTAAACCCAATTGAGTCAAAATTTGATTATCAGCAGTTTGAATTGTTGCTTGATAAGCTAATACTTTACTATATCTATTATCAATCGCAACATAAATCTGAGTTTTTCTAAAGTACATTAACTCATCATATTCACTCGCTTGATTATTTGTACTTATCCATGTTCCTAAAAACATCACAATTAAAAGTACAAGTAATCCACTCACAGAATAAAAAACAATTTTTGTTTTGTTCAACTTGTTATCCCCCTTATTGAACTAAGTGAAACTCTTTGATTAAATTATATAGCAAAACTTTGAAATTTAAATTAAAGTGCATAAAATTAAATGTGCTCATAAACTAGAATTGACAGAATTGAAATAAGTGTTAGAATTGAACCAAGGATTTAATTTATAAATAGATTTTTTTACGAAGGAAGTGCCTACATGTTAGAAAAATTAACAAAATACAGACGAGAATTGCATCAAATTCCTGAACTTGAATTTGATTTGTTTGAAACTTTTAAATATGTTAATGAAAAACTTGAGTCTTTTGGTTATGAACCTAAAGTATATGCTAAAACTGGCTTGATTGCAGTTAAAAAAGGAAAACTAAATAAAGCAATTGCATTTCGCTCTGATATGGACGGCTTACCAGTAACAGAAGCAACGAATGTTGATTTTCAATCTAAAACAGAAGGTAAAATGCATGCATGCGGTCATGATGGTCATATGTCAATTCTATTAGGCTTAGCAGAATTTTTATCTACTCAACCAGAGCCGGCACAAGATATCGTGATGTTATTTCAACCAGCTGAAGAAGGACCAGGTGGAGCTGATGTGATGATCAAAGAAGGTGCATTAAAAGATTTTAATGTAGAAAAGATTTTTGGTCTCCATGTATTTCCTGGTTTACCAGAGGGTAAAGTGGGTATTAAATCTGGACCATTACTTGCAAGAAATGCTGAATTTAAATTTGAAATTCAAGGTACATCAGCACATGGTGCGATGCCTCATGAAGGAAAAGATGCGATTTTAGCTACTGCATCACTAATTACAGAAATCAATCACATTATTTCAAGATTTGTTGATCCATTAGAACCAGCCGTTATTACAATTGGTACAATACATGGTGGTGAAGCAGGAAATATAATTGCGAATAAAGTCATTATTACTGGAACAATTCGTGGCTTTAGTGATGAAACAGTTGAATTGATTAAACAAAAGATGCATGATGTTTCAAGAAGTATTGAAGTAGCATATGGTGTGACTATTAAAGATGTAATAGTTGATTATTATCCAGCTGTCTATAATGCACCAGAACTTTATGAGATTGTAAAAGCGTCTTTAACTAAAGATCAAATTGTTGAAACTAAACCATATATGTTTTCAGAGGATTTTGCATATTATCAAAAAGAAGTACCAGGTTTCTTTGCTTTAATTGGGACTAGAAATGAAAAAAAAGGATTTGTGAATCCTCTTCATTCTAATTATTTTAATTTTGATGAAATTATTCTGGTTAATGGACTTGAATACTATAAAAACATTTTAAATGAGTTAGGAATGTGGAAATAAAAAAGGCTTCACTGAAAGAGTAAGATGCTAGTAGTCACAAAAAACTACTAGCATCTTTTTAATTTTATTATTCGATAATGAATGCTGTCATTACTGAAGTAAGTGCTGTAAGAAGTGAGAACACTGCTGCAAAAATTATACCTAATCCATAATTGGTGATGTAAGTGTTAATTAAAACATTATCAATCCAAAGTTCACCAACGAATGCATCAAATAATGCTGGAGCTGAAAAGAATAATCCACCACTAACAACGAATAATCCAACAGAAATGAATTGAAATAATTTACTTTTTTCGGATTTTCTAGTGAAAAAGTGCAATAAACCTGCGATAATAGGTAATAAGAAAGATAAGAGTAAAACTAAATTCATTGACAATTTTAAAGAAGCAGAATTAGAACCGAATGCTACGAAGAAACCAAGAATATCATGATCACCACTTACATTACGGATTGAAATTGCTGGAAGAAACATTAAAATTAGAATTAACACACCAGCACCAAGTGAAATGTGTGGCATATATTTTTTGAACATTTCCATGATTGTGAATTCACCTCATTTGTATACATTATACATCATATCTTTATTAATTGTAACATTTTTAACATAATTTATCAACGAATTATATTAGAAAATGCGTATGTATAGCCATTTAGTAAGCTTAGGGTAAAACCATGAAGATTAAATTTAAACAAAACCAAATAAATATCGGTAACGAAGCATTAAAAGCAATCCAATCCTTAAATGACAATTCATTAATTGATTGGTTGTTTGAATGTGTTGATTCTTTATCAATAAAGAAACATCAGGATTTGATTGATACTTATCGTAAAAATATTTATGATTATTTAGAAAATATTTCTAAAAGTGAGTATTTTAAATATAAAACCAATGAAAAAGTAAATAAATTAGACAAATTAGTTTTTAGTGCGTTAGAATCAATTAAAAAGAGTTTAAATAATCGAAGTTATGCATTCTCTGTTCTTGATAACTTAAGTGAATATGTTTATCAAACAACAAAATCATTGGATGAAATGGTGGCTATTAGACTTAAACATTACCAGTTATTGTTAAAAAAAGTAAGCAATGTTTAAACATTGATAAAACGTTTGTGATAAAATTTATTTCGTAACTTATGGGACCCAAAGAGGCCTAAAAAGGAGCTTAAATACATGAAACGAAACGAAACTTTTGAATTAGTGCTGACATCTCTTTTTGTCGCACTTATCTTTTTAATGGGGTTTGTACCTCAAATTGGATTCATAACCTTAGTACCTGGTAATCCGATTACAATTATCCATATTCCAGTGCTACTTGCTG
>Ga0079224_100014312_pt1 | contig 11080 bp, 7 predicted proteins | sample Stecom2015_FD_80414 | JGI IMG/M metagenome (GOLD analysis project Ga0079224, IMG submission 80414) | Agricultural soil microbial communities from Utah to study Nitrogen management - Steer compost 2015 | ecosystem: Environmental > Terrestrial > Soil > Agricultural land | place: USA: Utah...
GTACTTGGGTACTGCAAAGAGCTTGTAACGAAAAAGACATAAAAATAAATCCAAGCAAAATGAAATTCTATACCCCAAATTTGGGTTATAATTCTTTCAACAAATTTCATTATAAGGTGTTATTTATCAACAACCTATATGCTAAGACGAGTTTTTGCGGTGACCACGAAGTAGCACCGAAGGTAATAATTCGGGTTAAAACTAATTCTTCTTTATAAAGCGAACTTTTCTTGTATAATCAGAAGGATAAGCTCCTACTTGCAATACCTTAGGTCTTAAAACAAAATCTATTTCTACATAATCTATTTTTCCGCTCGTGTTCAAATAAAATTGAACAAATTCTTCGCGCATAGCAATATTATTCCAAATTGCACGATGTGTATCAAAATGCCAATGCTCTAATCTTGCAGTCATTTCTTTATCTTCCCATAATTTTAAATAAATATCTTCTCCTTGTAAATAAACCTCTAATTTACCATAGGATTCCGATTCATATAATCCCAAATATTCATTAATAGGCAAAGATCTGTTAGTGTTTTGAACTCTATTATCATGAATAATCTTTCTTTCTTTTTTAGCATTTTGATACTTATTTTTATAATTTACCAGATAATGCTCATTCCAATCTTTATAATTTTTACCAAGGTAAGCATCAAACACTTGAAAAGCTATTGCATTTCCTAAACTATTAAATGTGTTAGCCACAACTATTATTCCTAAATCTAATTCAGGCATCAAATACATAGCTGTATTAAAACCATCGGTCGCACCTCCGTGGGTTAATACTTTATAACCTTCATAATATTGCACATTCCAACCAAAACCATAAGCAAGTGCAGGATTATTTTCAGTTTCTCCTCCACGGATTATTTGTGCTGTATGCATTTCTTTCATTTGTTTGGAGCTTATTAACCGTCTATCTTTATACTCTCCTGCTTCGCCTAATTGCAATAGCATCCATTTATTCAAATCTCTTACAGATGCATTAATTCCACCTGCTGGACCTGCATTATCCCAATTCCTTCGTTTTATTTGCACAATTTTCCCTTCAATTTCCTGATGAGGGTAAGCAACATTTTCTAAATTATGTAAAGCATTTATAGAAGTACTGCTGTTTTTCATTTCTAAAGGAATAAAAAACTCTTCAAGCAAAAACATATCCCAAGTACGTCCATCCACATATTCAATAATTTGACCAGCTAAGGAATACATAACATTATTATAAACAAAAGTGCTTCTAAATGGTTTTTCTAAATCCATATAACGCATTTGAAACAATACTTCATCCCTACTATGTTTTGTCATATACTGCAATCTATTTCCCAATATTCGACCTAAACCAACTCTATGCGTTAGAGCATCACGTATCGTAATTTCATTTGTGATCCATGGGTTTTTCATTCGAAATCCGGGTATATGATCCACTATTTTATCATCCCAATTTATCTGCCCTCGATCCACTAATAAAGCCAAAGCTGCAGCAGTAATATTCTTACTCACAGAAGCAATGCTAAATACAGTATTTTCATCCACTTTTTTTCCATTTTCCACTTTTGTGAATCCATATCCTTTTGCGTAAACAACTTTTCCATTTTTTACGATTCCAATTGCCATTCCTGGAATTTTCCAATCTTGACGACTATTTTCCACCCAAGTTTCAAAATCATCAGGAAGCTTATTCTTTGCTAAGGAAGAAAAGCAAAATAAAAAACAAGTAAAAATGATGCAAACAAAGTGTATTAAAAGTCTATTTTTCATTTATGTTATATTTATAATTCATGCTTAAATTCCACAACCAGTATTTTTCATTTATCTTATCAAACAAAAAGGCTTGCAATTTATTAATCACAAGCCTTTCATCTCATTCAACTAAAATATTATTTTATCAGTTCTAGATTTCTAGTATGTAAGCCTTCATTCGTCTGAATAAGAATCATATAAACTCCTGAAGGTAAATGACCTGTATTCATTTTGTAAGTATTAACATTTTGCTTTTCCAAATCTACCATTTCTATCACACGTCCATTAACATCTTGGAGAGCAATCTTTTCAATTTTAGAAGAATTTCCTAATTCAATATTTACATAATCTTTAGCTGGATTTGGATAAACAGTTAAAGCTTGATCATTATTTAATTCATCTACACCTACAGTTCTTACAATTACATGACGCATTAAAGTGTCACCAGGGCCACAACCTTCACTATTTAAAGCCACCGTTACTGTATAAACCCCATCAGCTGCATATTGATGTGTTGGGAATTCTAAATCCGATTGTGGACTTCCATCACCAAAATCCCATAAATAACCAGTAACTTCAACAGGATCAACAACTAAGAATTCAAATAGTCTATTTCCTAAATCATAATTATCAATTGCCCAACCAGATGCCACATCTTGTAAAAACACTTCTATTTCGTCTTCAGTAGAACATATACCATTAGACACTTCTACAGTATACACTCCACCGTTATACACCTGGATCATTCTGGTAGTATCTCCTGTATTCCATTGATAATACATACCTGGGTTTCCAGCATCTAAAATTAAAGTATCACCGAAACAAGAGTAGATATCTTCTCCTAAATCTACAGTAGGATAATCATAATACTCTACAATTATAGTTTTTTCTTTAACACAACCTAGGTTTTCAACAACTACAGTATACGCTCCTGGGCTTGTCACCTCTATATAATGTTCCGTAGAGTTATCATCCCATAAATAAGACTCAAATCCAGAGCCAACATCCAAAGTTACTGTATCACCTATACAAGCTTTAATTGTATCTTCTATATCGAGGACTAACTCTGGGTAAACAATTGCTTGTACTTCTTCCAAATCAGACAAACATCCCATATCAATTTTCAATTTTATATTTGGACGATTTTGACTGGTATACCCACTAGTTTGAGAACACACATTTGCGTTATCTGCATATTGATAAGTTGATGCTGCAAATCCTAAACTTTGCGTACCAACTACCGAGTTACCACCAGACCAATTGTTATTATTGAAGCAAGTTTCAATAATTAAATTAGAAGTACCATCCCAGTAAAAAGGATCATCTAATTCAAATACCTTTTCACCAATTGCACTTAAAACTGTCGTTCCACTTGCAGTATAAACTGTAGTTAATCCAGTTTGGAAAGTAGCAGTTAAATCGTTAAGATTTGTTTGTCCAATTTTTATTACAAAATTGTTTAAATCTAAACCATTATTTGCAGCCACATCAAAAATAACTTCTTGAATTGACCCTGCTGAATAACCTAAAGCTGTTAATTCTGAGGCTTTAATTAAAAATTGGTTTTTAGATCCCCACCATGTTGTATAAAATGGGTTAGGAGTCCCCGATATTGTAAAGTTTCCAGTACCTACAAACTCATCAGGATCTGCAGATGAGCCTAAACCTGCACCCACCCAATAGCTTGTATTAGCATTTAAAATAGGAGTTGTAAAGTTTTCACCCTGATGAATAGGATTACCTCCTGTTGGACTCTCATACCATACTACTGTACTACCTGGAGAAGCTGTTGCATGCAAATCTACTGTTCCTTCACCACATACATAACCATCTGTAGTTGTTAAAATTTCTGGATTAACTACTGGTACATGTACGACATTACTTGTTCCAGAAACAACACCATTACATAACCACTGCACACGGAAATAAGTATCTTGATTTATATCATTAACCGCTAAACTATTATCACTACTTGCAGCACCAATATTATTCCAAGAAGTTCCATTGTTTGAAGATTGAAATTGATATGTTACGTCAGAAGCTATAATAAAAGGCTCTACGTTAAGAGTTATATCATCTTCTACGCATATAGTATCCAGAGAGCTAGTTAATTCCCAACCAGAAGGTGTAGAAACAGTGTCACAAGATGGCATTGGTGCAATTTCTAAAGTATAGTCCTGATATTCTCCACTTCCACTATTCAAACAAGGATTGCTAGGATTGGAAGGAGTAAAACTAATTAAGGCACGTAGTTTATATTCACCTGATGGCGTATTAGCAGGTATCGATATTGTTCCATTAAAAGGTCCTGAAGCGTAAGAGGAACTAGATAATATTTGCTCATTTGATTCAAAAGTCCCATTTTGATTCCAATCTATCCATAAGGCCCTTCCATAGGTAGAGGTGTTGTTCGGCGAAATAGAATATCCTATATCAGTACCAGGATGTGCAAAGGCGGATATATTACTAAAGTCTTGATAACCAGAAGCACTTCCTGAGGAAACACTATTATTAATATTTATTGCAGCACCAGAAGTTGAAAAATTAGCAATATAATAGGAAGTACCTCCACCTGTTGATGGAGTGCAATAGCATTCATTAGCTGGCTTAACAGTAATCTCTATCACATCTGAAGTGTCAGATAAGTTACTGTTTGTACAATGAGCAATTAATCTATAATCAGTAGAAGTTGTTATTCCCGAAGCAACATTATAAGAATTTCCAATTGCTCCTGTAATATTTGTCCAGATATTTTGACCAGCTGGCGATTCTTGCCACTGATATTCTATATCAGCCGCCTGAATATACTGTGCAGCGATAGAAAATGATTGATTTGCACAAACCGCTGTATCATTAGTTAATAAACTTATACTCGGCACTCCACTACAAGGAGTTTGATTAATAGGTTGAAAGACTATACTTCCTACAAATCCACGCGGGTGATTTGCGGTTGTCGTGGTATAACTAGTGTAACCATAACTGATATTTGGACCAGTAATTATCTCTACACCATTTGTTTCAAATGTATCAGGAGTAGAAGTTGTTGATGGTATTGTATAATAACCCATAAATCCTGCACCAGGATTTGCAAGAGTACCTCCTGAAAATCCTCCTACAGCCATACCTACAGTTGTATTTGCAGGTATTATTAATCCAATTCCTGTCATCATTGGAGTTTGTGTATTTGAAGTAGGATAATTATTCATTTCAGAGTGTTCCAATGTCCAGGCGGGATTAGTAGGAATAGCCCCAGCGGGTTGACCATTTACTGGATTATTACTAATCCATAAATAAGCTAGTCTATCATTACCTGCTGAACTTCCTTCCATATAAATAGTATCAATCATAATTGGATAACTATTCGTATTTCTAAAATTAAAAGTAACCAATCCATATCCATTATTAGCAGTATATGTAGGAAGTGTAGAAACAGTAGCATACTGTGCTTGGGCTTGTTTTCCTGTAAATAAGGCACTTAAAAACAAGCTAAATATTAATAAATATTTTTTTGAAAGTAAATTTTCCATCATAATTTTGATTTGTTGATTTTATCAATATCCTTATGTAAAGTTTAAAGATAAAATATATTTTCCAATTATGCAAGGTTTTTTACCAGGAGAACAATAAAAATATTTTCAAGAAAAAATGTTTGATTTAATATAAAAAATCTAAGTGACATTATTTTTTCAACCTTAATTAGATTAATAGAGCCAATCCAAAAATAAACAAACCCACTAAAAACAATAAAAAAGTATAAGGTAATAATTCTTGTGGTTTTAGTTTAGTGATTCCTAATAAAGGCAAAGCCCAAAAGGGTTGTAACATATTCGTCAATTGATCTCCATAAGCCATAGCTAAAATTGATTTTGCATAATCTCCTCCTAATTCACTTGCTGTCTCTAAAATTATTGGTCCTTGCACTGCCCATTGTCCCCCACCGCTAGGAACAAAGAAATTCACTAATCCAGCACTTAAAAAAGTAAATATAGGTAGCGTTTTTTCTGTAGCAACAGCTGTAATTGCATCCGAAAAAACAATAATTAATCCGCTATTTTTCATAATTGCCAAAATCCCAAAATAAAAAGGAAATTGAATTAAAATTCCTGATACATCACCTATTGCTTCTTGAAGAGCAACAGAAAAATTAAAAATACTTTTATGCAAACAAATCCCTAAGCCTAAAAACATCAAATTGATAAAATTCAAGTTAATAAACCCTAAACTGCTTGCACCTTGATAGGTATAGGCCTGATAAAGTCCTATAAGTAAAATAAAAATTCCTAAGGTGACACCAAAAAACGCACTATAATCCAAACGCTCTGCACCTTTCTTAATAACTTTTTTATTTTCTTCTTTATACTGAAGTTTTTCTTTAAATACAGGTATTTTTTCTGCATTTTTTGTTTTGTTAGCAAGGAAAAATAAAAATAAGGGAATACATAATAGACATAATAATATTACTATAATATTCATATTCGAACCAATAGTCGCCTCAAAAGGAATACTTTCTGGGAAAGTTTCTACGCTACCTACATTCTGCATCATTTCCTGAATAGAGCCTATTTCCATAGATTTAGTAGTTGCACTTCCCGACAATCCTCCATGCCATACCATCATAGTAACATAAGCAGCAGCTCCTACTAATCCATAGTTTATTTTCTTTTGTTCTTTGGCAAATTTTTCTCCAATTTTTCTCGCTATTATAGCTCCAAATATTAAACCCATACCCCAATTAATTAAACCTACAATGATAGCAGTGAATGATACAATTACTACGCTACTTTTAGTGTCTTTACAATAATTAATTAAAGCTTGAATAATTTTATTTACAAAAGGAGTTAATGCTAAAATATGTCCTAATACTAAAATAAGCATCATCTGAAAGGCAAAGTATAATCCTCCTCCAGAGCTATCCCACAAACCTGCCTCCCAAGAACTAACTAAATACACAAAATATTTACCGGCAGTAGTATCATCTGGCTTGGTAATTATCATTGCTAACAATAAGGTAAAAAAACTTAATAGTATAGCAATGGTAAAAGGACTTGGTAGTATTTTTTTAAATATTTCTATTGCTTTATTAGAGTTAGACGTATTTGCAGACATTTTAAGTTTTTTGGCTAAAATAATACAATTTGCACTTCACTAAAAATGATTTAGCATTTTAAATTACTTAACTTTTCTTTGAAAAACTTTACCTTTGTAATAAAAATAATATTCGTGACTGATACAATATACGATATTGCAATAATAGGTGGTGGCATAGTAGGTGCTGCAACTTTTTATAAATTGCAGAAAAGAAATCCCAATCTTAAGATTACCATCATTGAAAAAGAGGAAAATTGGGCAGATCATCAAACAGGAAATAATTCTGGTGTAATTCATTCTGGCTTGTATTATAAACCTGGATCTTTAAAAGCTAAAAATTGTGTAAAAGGTCGGCATGAATTAGTAGCATTTGCTAAGGAAAATAAAGTTCCACATGATGTTTGTGGAAAAGTAGTTGTAGCTACAAAAGAAAATGAACTTCCTTATTTAGAAAAAATATTTAATACAGGCTCACAAAATCAAATTGAGGGTATAGAAAAAATAACAAGTGAAGAAGTAAAAGAAATAGAGCCTTATGTTGAAGGAGTTGGAGGAATATGGGTTCCTTGTACGGGAATTATAGATTTCAGAAAGGCTACTGAAAAAATGGTAGAAAATGCAATAGCTTTGCAAGCAAATTCTAAGACCGTTTTAAGTGAAGAAGTAATAGCTATTGAAAAAGGAACAGACTATTCTAATATTATTGGCAAAAAACAACAATTTAAAGCTAAGCATCTGGTATTTTGCGCTGGTCTTCAAGCTGATCGCTTAGCAAGAAAAGATGGAATACAATTAAAAGAAAAAGTAGTAGGATTCCGAGGAGATTACTATGAATTAACAGACCAAGGAAAGCATAAAGTGAAAAATTTAATTTATCCAGTTCCTAACCCAGACTTTCCTTTCCTAGGAGTACATTTTACTCGAATGACAAATGGCGAAATAGAATGCGGGCCCAATGCTGTATTTACCTTTAAACGAGAAGGGTATGGCAAAACGGATTTTAGTTTAAAAGATACCGCTGATGCTTTAAGCTATAAAGGCACATGGAAATTATTTTTCAATAATATGCGTTTTGGAATCAATGAATATCGTCGTGCTTTTTCTAAGACTTTATTTTTAAAAACCTTACAAGCTCTAATTCCCAGTTTGACTATGGATGATATTCGCCCTGGTCGTTCTGGTGTTCGTGCTATGTTATTAAATCAAGAAGGAGATACGCGAGATGATTTTCGCATTGAATATGCAGGGAATTCTATTCATGTATTAAATGCTCCCTCTCCAGCAGCAACTGCTTCCTTAGCCATAGGCGAACAAGTGGCAGAGATGGCTGAAAAACATTTTATTTTAAAATAATACTAATGAGTTCTATAGAAAAATATGCTTTAGTTACTGGAGCAGCAGACAGAATAGGAAAGGCAGTGGCATTGCGTTTAGCAAAAATGGGTTATAATATTATCATACATTATAATCGTTCCAAAGAAAAAGCCTTACAAACAAAAAAAGAAATTGAAGCATTAGGTAAAAAGGCGAAGTTGGTGCAATTGGATTTTAGTAATACTGATACCTATTATACTATTTTTGAAAAATTATACCAAGAAGGTTTTTCTATTGAAATTTTAGTTAATTCTGCTTCTGATTTTAAGCCATCTTCTATATTTGATGAAGGAAATAAAAGTTTAAGACACTTTTTCACTATTAATTTTGAAAGTGCTTATTTACTTACCAAAGTTTTTGCTAAGTATTATACAAAAGGCCAAATAATTAACTTTTTAGATACCAAAGTAGAAAAGAATGAAACAGAACATTTAGATTATTTATTAAGTAAAAAGTTATTAAAAGAATTCACCTATTTGTCCGCTATACAATTAGGTCCGGATATTCGAGTAAATGCTATTGCTCCAGGTTTAATTTTACCTCCTCCTGAAAAAGACAAAAATTATTTAAACTCTTTAAGAAAAAACAATCCTTTACAGACAATTGGCTCTTTGGAGCAAATACAAAACGCATTGCAGTTTTTAGTAGAAAATCCTTTTCTAAGTGGTCAAATAATTTATGTAGATGGTGGAGAGAATTTGTAAAATTTAATTGTATATTAAATAGAAAAAAATGAGAGAGTTTTCAGATTTCAAACCTGCTCATATAGCAGTGAAGAACTTAAGATTACGAACATATATAGGTTTTAATGATTGGGAAAGAAAGAAAATGCAAGATATAGTAATTTCTTATTCTTTTAGTTATGATAGTTCTAATTCTACAAAAAAAGATGATATTGATTACGGAATTAACTATAAAACAATAACAAAAAAAATAATTGGACTAATTGATCAAGAGAAATTTGATTTAATAGAAACCATAGCTGAAATTGTATTAAATACCATTCAAGATTTCAGTTTAGAAATTTATAATATTGAAGTACAAGTAGAAAAACCGCATGCTTTGCGTTTTACAGACAATGTAATGGTGATTGCAAAAAGCAGTGAGCGCTATAAAAAAGCCATGATTGCATTAGGTTCCAATATACAGCCTGAACAAAATTTTGCTAAAGCAATAGATTTATTATGTGCTTCTGTTTCCATAGTTAAAAAGACGGACTTTATTCATACCAAAGCGCAAAAAGATACCAATCAGGCGGATTTCTTAAATGGTGCTTTATTGGTTTATACACGCTTATCTTTACCGGAATTACAAAGAGAATTAAAGAAAATCGAATCCCGTTGTGGTCGTATTCGTACTGAAAATAAAAATGCAGCTAGGGAAATCGATATGGATGTAATCAGTTATAATGATATTATTATTGATCAAGAAGATTTAGATACTTTTGATTTTTTACGGGATTTCTGGAAGGAATTACAGTAAAAACTAAAAAATTATATGTTTCTCCCTTTTTGAAAAAATTATTTTTAGAGAAGTTATTAAAAAAACAGCAAGAAAATGCAAAAATATTCTTGCTGTTTATATTTTTTCTAAACTAGGAAAAAGCCCAGTTATTTTTATAGCTTAGGCATATAAATTATATTTTTCTTGCTTTGATATAGGAAAGGTATTTCCTTTATCTTGAAGGATAACAAACTTTTCTTTAGCTAAATATCTATAATAAAGCAGTAATAACAGTAATGGAAAATAGGGCAAGAATAAAAACCAGATAAAATGATCATGAAAAAAGGAGATATTAAGTATAAAACCGAGTCCAACAAAACAATCTAAAACTAATATTGTTTCCAATATAGCATAGCCTTTAAATAAAGATATCCCGATTTCTTTGATTTCATTTTCTTCTATATCCACTTCTAACAATTGGCTTCCCGCTCCCATTTTAGTACCTACTTGTAAAAAATGTTTTCCGGAAGGAACTTCCACTTCAATCTTCTTGTTATTTTTCACTTCAGCAAGAATTTCACCATTGGAATAAACCGTATATACTCCTATTTTATTCCATAAGGATTTTTTTGGATTAAAAATTATTTTGCCCATAAAATAAAATTAATTAAACTAAATCATTATTTTTCAATATGATTTAATTATTTTTTCTTACTAATTAAATCTTTTCCTATTTGATATAACAAATTACCAGTGGATTCTACCGCTCCACCCAATACACCTCCTGCCATAGCACCACCTGGTCCACCAATCCCTAATCCACCAAAAGCTCCTTTAATTGCACCAGTGGCATCTGCTCTAACTAGTTTTTTCAGATCAACATCAACTTTCCTTTCATTGTTATTATTTGAAGAGTAAATATCAAAAGGATAATTATTTTCCATAATCTTATCTGTCCAATAATCAACCTCTTCATTCCAATATAATAAAGAAGATTTTAATGTACTTACAAAACTTGCTACAACAACAAACTCTGATTCTACACTTAAAGAATAAACCTCATTTTCAATACTTAAAATATAATCAAGCAAAGAACTCTCATCAAATTTATCCATCTCGTTTACTAAACTTAAAACTATATCATTAGCTGTAGAACTAAAATCCTCAATATAAGTTATTTCTTCATCTTCTTCCATTCCATTAATAAAATGCATTTCAAATTCATTTTGATTAAATATAATATTTTTATCTGAATAAAAATCAACAGACCATAAATATAACGAATCATAAAAAACATCTTCAGAACTTAAAGTTAAGTTTGAATTTGTTAATTTAGTTAAAATAAAGTCTTGATAATCATTATGCCATTCACCTATATTTTCATATATTTCAACTCTTGACATTTCATCAAAATCAGAAGAAAATGATTTCAAAA
>Ga0079224_100014314_pt1 | contig 11078 bp, 13 predicted proteins | sample Stecom2015_FD_80414 | JGI IMG/M metagenome (GOLD analysis project Ga0079224, IMG submission 80414) | Agricultural soil microbial communities from Utah to study Nitrogen management - Steer compost 2015 | ecosystem: Environmental > Terrestrial > Soil > Agricultural land | place: USA: Utah...
CGCATCCGCCGCCGCGCCGCAGGCTGCAGCGATCTCGATGACGACATTCGCGGTATCCAGGGCGCGTCCATCCTCGACCTCGGCCAGACGATCGAAGCTGAACTCTCCGTCGATATTCGCAGCCGCTTGCAGGACGTGCCGATCGGCGGCGGCTCGGCCGTGGTGACCAACGGCGATCAGGCAAACATCATCATGCTGTGCGCACGCGAAACCGGCGGCAGCGCCATTCCGGATCGCCAGCAGATCGAAGATCGCCTCCGCGAAACCGAGCTTGCGATGTTGGCAGAACGCTATCTCCGCAATCTGCGGCGCGAAGCCACCATCATCACGCGTCAGTAAATGTCATGAAGCCGCTCGCCGTCTCGATGGGCGATCCCGCCGGGATCGGCCTCGAATTGGCGGCGCGCGTGTGGGCGGAGCGCCAAGCCGCACCGCCCTTCTTCTTCGTCGGCGATTCAGACGCCTTGGAGCGAGCGAGCGCCCGGCTCGGCCTGCCCGCACCCAAGCTCAACGTCATCGAGAAAGCTGCGGACGCCGCCGGCGAAACCGGCGTGCTGGATGTGCTCAACGTGCCGCTAGCGATCGAGGAAACGCCGGGCGAGCCAGATCCGGTGAACGCAGGGCCCACGATCGAGGCAATCACGCGAAGCGTGCAAGCCGCACAAGCCGGCGCGGCAAGCGGTGTGGTGACCCTGCCGATCGCTAAAGCGATACTGCACACTGCAGACTTCGGCTTCCCGGGTCACACCGAGTTCATCGCCCACCTCAGCAAAGACGATCCGTGGCCGCAGACACGCGGGCCGGTCATGATGCTTGCTGGCCCAAGCCTCAAAGTGGCGCTGGCGACGATCCACACGCCACTCGCCCAGGTGTCAGGCGCGCTCTCGCAAGGCCGTGTCACCCAGGTAGCGCGTATCGTCGGTGAGTCTTTGAAGCGCGACTTTGGCATCGCCAGCCCGCGCATCGCGCTGTGTGGCCTCAATCCGCACGCCGGCGAAGACGGCCACATCGGGCGCGAGGAAATCGAAACGATCAACCCGGCGGCGGCGGCGCTGCGAGGCGAAGGCTGGGACATCGCGGATGCGCGCTCCGCCGACGCGCTGTTCCACGAAGCGGCCCGCGCCAGCTACGATGCGGTGATCGCGCTCTACCACGATCAGGGCCTCATCCCGATCAAGACGCTGCACTTCTGGGACGCCGTGAACGTCACGCTCGGCCTGCCGATCATCCGCACCTCACCCGACCACGGCACCGGCTTCGACATCGCCGGCTCAGGCCGCGCGCGCGACGATAGCTTCCGCGCCGCGCTCAAGCTCGCGTGGGCAATGGCCGAACAGCGCGCGCGTCCATGAACGCCGACGAACTGCCGGCGTTGCGCGACGAACTGGAAGCGCACGGCCTCTGGGCAAACAAGGGTCTCGGTCAGCACTTCCTGCTGGATCTCAACATCACGCGCCGCATCGCACGCACGGCGGGCGATATCGCGGGCAAACCCGTCATTGAGGTTGGCCCAGGCCCCGGCGGGCTGACGCGCGCGCTCCTGGAAACCGGCGCTCATGTGACGGCGATCGAGAAAGATTCGCGTTTCCTGCCGCTGCTCGAGCCGCTGATCGGGTGGAGTGAAGGGCGGTTGCACATTATCTCTGGCGATGCGCTGGAGGTTGATGAAGCGGCCCTCGTAGACGGCGCCCGAGCGGCCGTGATTTCCAACCTGCCCTACAATGTCGGCACGCCGCTTTTGGTGAAGTGGCTCAAGGCAGGCGACTGGCGCGGAGACATGACGCTCATGTTTCAGAAAGAGGTCGCGCAACGCATCGTCGCCAAGCCCGGAAGTGATGCCTACGGCCGCCTCGCCGTATTGGCACAAGCGCGCTGTGACGCGCGGCTTGAGTTTACTGTGCCTGCGCGCGCATTCACGCCGCCGCCGAAAATCGCCTCCGCCATCGTTACGCTGCGTGATCGCGCCGATCCCTACCCGCATCTCGATGCGCTCGAACGCGTAACGGCGGCCACTTTCGGTCAGCGGCGAAAAATGTTGCGCTCCGCCTTGCGCTCGCTGACGCCGGAGACCGAAGCGTTGCTGCAAGCAGCCGACATAACGCCAACGGCGCGCGCCGAAGAGCTGGATCAAGCCAGTTTCCGGCGCTTAGCCGAGGCTTGGCGGCAAACTTAGCGTTCCGTCACACACGGAAACGTCGCGCCACGATGATCGTGGCCCCAGCCGCGATAACCGCGCGCGTCGATGTGAAAGCGCCGCGCTGAGTATATGCCAAGTCCGATGTTTGCAGCAGCGCCAGCGCCCTCATGAATTGGGCAGAGCAACGCTATGAGATCAGCCCGGCTGACGCTCTCATCGATCGGGACCAGGTCCAGCGCACGATACGAGCGGTGCGCGCTGCGCGTTGCGCCGCGAATGCAAGTGTTGAACGCCTCGTCGCGATAGCCGGACATGACACGGACGTCGCCGATCGCTGGCTTCACATGATCGCGGATGAAGCGCAGCGCCGGCACGATGTTGCGCCACTCCTCTTCGGGCGGTTGAACGAACGGCTCACTGGCGCATTGCGGCCTGATCTGATCGACGAGCCACAATTCGTGCGCCGGGATCACATCGGCGACGCCCTCCGCGGCGAGCATGGCTTCAAAGCGTGCGAAGGTTTGATCGCGGCCAGGATTTGCACTGCGCCACTCGCCAAAGATGCTCGCGCCTTGCGCCGGGACATCCGCCGCGACCACCACGGCAACCGCGAACAAGACATTACGAAAGGCGCCAATCATGCCCCGAGGCCATCACGCCCTCGCGGCAGGAACATGGCGGCCTCGATCACGAGCAGCGGCGGCTCGCTCAGATTCCCTGCTTCAGCCGCTCCACATGCAGAGCCAGCCATTGCTGGCGATGGCGCTTCAACCGCTCGGCCGCGAGAATTTGCTGAATCTGCTCAAGCGTCTGCTCAAGCAGCGCATTGACCAGAACGTAATCGTACTCATTCCAGTGCGAAATCTCATCGAGCGAGCGCGCCATGCGGCGGTTGATGACCTCTTCGCTATCTTCCGCCCGCGCCCGCAGACGCCGCTCTAGTTCCGCCATCGATGGCGGCAGAATGAATATCCCGACAACGTCTTCGGGCGCCGCTGCACGCAAAGCCCGCGCGCCCTGCCAATCAACGTCGAACAGAACATCGCGCCCCTGAATCAGCATCGCCTCGACTGGCGCCCGCGGCGTTCCATAATGATTACCGAACACCATGGCGTGTTCGAGAAACTCGTTGCGGTCCGCCATTTCCTCAAAGGTCTCGCGCGAGACGAACTTATATTCGCGGCCATCGATTTCATTGCCGCGCGGCGCCCGCGTGGTCGCCGAAACCGACATGGCAGTATTCTGATCATGCTGGATCAGTTTGCGCGCCAGCGTGGATTTGCCTGCGCCCGCAGGGCTGGACAGCACGAACATCAAGCCGCGCCGTGCCACGTGTTCATTCAACATTGGCCGCCTGCTCCTTGATCTGATCGACCACGGTCTTGAGATCGAGGCCGATGCGCGTCAGCTCCAGGTCCGAGGATTTCGAGCATAGCGTGTTGGCTTCACGGGTCAGCTCCTGACTTAGAAAGTCGAGCCTGCGGCCAGCTGGTTCAGGTTTCGTTATCAGGCTGCGTAGTTCGGCGGCGTGGGCGCTCAGGCGCTCCAACTCTTCCTGCACGTCGGCGCGGGCCGCCGCGATGGCGGCTTCCTGCGCCAAACGCTGCGGGTCGAGCTTCAATTCCGGCGCGAGCGATTCGAGCCGCTGACGGATGCGTTCAAGCGCGGCGGCCGGGGCCGCAGCGGCGGTGACTCGGGCGGCGGCTATGCCAGCGTCGAGGCGGTCGGCGGCGTCGCTGAAGATGGCGGCGAGCGCGCGTCCCTCGGCCTGCCGCGCTTGCGCCAAGCCTTCGAGCGCAGCGCTAAAGCCCGCGACCAGGGCAGCTTCGAATGCGGCGCGTTCTTCCTCGGTCTGCTCGGTGGCATCTTCACTCTGGACGACGCCGCGTACGGAGAGGATGCCATCCCAGCGCGGCTTGGCGGCGCGGCCCTTGAATTGCTCGCCAGCGGCGATGAGACGCTCCGCCAGCTCGAGGTCGATCTTCAGCGGCGGCGCCGCATCTGCATCGCGCGAGATCGAGAGCGAGGCTTGAACCGTGCCGCGCTTGAACTTGGCGTTGGTCGCGGCGCGCGCGGCTGGTTCGATCGCGTCAAAGCCTTGCGGCGTACGCAGCTTCAGATCGAGCCCGCGGCCGTTGACGCTCTTCAACTCCCAGATCCAACGCTGCCCGGCGTGTTCGCCCTCGGCCCGCGCGAAACCTGTCATTCCGGAAATGGTCATGGGCCCTTTTCGCGTATTTGTGCCGGGAGTGTCACGCAGGCTTTATGCGAGTCGGACAGAACGCGCTCAGGTTCAAGACGCGGAGCTGCCCAAAAATGACGCTCGCGACCGCCACTGAAATGACCCGCCCGCGTCGAGCGAGATCGAAGCGCACGCGGCGAATGGCGCTGAGCCTCGATACGTTCTTGTTGGCGGCGGGCCACTTAGTCTGCACCCTGTTGTTCGCGGAGGGCGGGCTCGAGGCCTCCCTATTCGCCGCTCTCGGGGCTTTTCTGAGCGCCCGTCAGGCGCCGCGCGGAATGCGCGTGGTCCACGCTCATTCCGGTGCTTTCGCTGGTCTCTTCGTGGGCGCCTTGTTCGCGGCCTTCTTTCACGACGCGTTGGTCGCGGCGCTGCAGCTTCTCTAAACCAAGCCCCGGCCGGAACACGTTTCCCGCCCAACTCTACGCCTCCCTCAGGGGAGGCGTTTTTGTACGGCTTGTGCCTCAGCGCCCCGCACGCTCGGCAGCCAGACGCTGCGCTTCGATCTCGCGCCAGCGGGCGACGTTGGCGTTGTGCTCGGCTAGGGTGGAGGCAAAGATGTGACCACCGGTGCCGTCGGCAACGAAGAAGATCGCGTTCGACTCGGCGGGGTTCGCCGTGGCTTCCAGTGCTGCCCGGCCAGGGTTTGCAATCGGCGTCGGCGGCAGGCCATCGATGCGATAGGTATTGTAGCCGGTGTTCAACTCGATCTCGCTTTGACGGATCGTGCGGCGGTTGCCCTGCGCATCAACCAAACGGCCATCGCGGCAGCGTTCGGGGTGGCGCAAGCAGACGCCATAGATGATCGTCGGATCGGTTTCGAGGCGCATCGGCCGGCGCAGGCGATTGATGAAAACGGCAGCCACGATCGGACGCTCGGAGGCGATGCCGGTTTCGCGCTCGACGATCGACGCGAGATTCACCAAATCCTCTGGCGTTTCTAGCGGAAGGTTCGGCTGACGTGACGCCCAGATTTCCGCGACCGCTTCGTCGCGCGCATCGCGCATTTGCTGCAGCAACGCCGCGCGCGTCATGCCTCGGGCGACGTGATAAGTGTCCGGCAGGATCGAGCCTTCGGGCGGCGTCTCCGGCATGTCGCCGGTGAGGACGTCGCTTTCCTCGATGATGCGCATCGCCGCGGCGATGGTGATGCCTTCAGGAAACGTAATCGCGTGTTGCAGCGCGTCGCCGTCGGTCATCAGTTCGACGATCTGGCGCGTCGACGCGTTGGCGGGAATTTCGTATTCGCCGGCCTGGAGCGATGCGCCGCCTTCCAGACGTGTCGCGATCCGGAAGAGCAACGCGTCGCTGATAAAGCCTTCGGCTTCCAACTTGTCGGCTATGCTGGCGCCGGAGGCGCCGCGCTCGACGACAAACGCGCGTGGCTCGGAAAACGGGCCGGGGCGCGAGATGGCGCTGGTGAAATAGAAGAAAGCAAAGAGCGCTGCCGCGCCCGCCAGCGCCGCGATCCAGAACAGGAAGGAGAAAAATCCGCCGCCGCTTGAACGGCGCGCCGCTGCTCTGGCCATCAATCCACCGCTGTCAGGATCACGGCGGCGTTCGTGCCTCCGAACCCAAACGAATTCGACATCGCTGCCTTTACCGGCCGTTTCTTGGCGGTGTTGGGCGTCAAATCTATGGCCGTCTCAACTGACGGATTTTCCAGGTTTAAGGTCGGCGGAATGACGCCGTCACGGATCGCGAGCGCACAGAAGATCGCCTCCACCGCACCAGCGGCGCCGAGCAGGTGGCCAATCGCCGACTTCGTCGATGAAACCGAGAGGTTCGCGGCGGCATTGCCGAACAGACGTTCGATCGCCTTCAACTCGATCTCATCACCCAGCGGCGTCGAGGTACCGTGGGTGTTTAGATAATCAATGTCGCCGGGCGTCATGCCCGCGTTCTTCAGCGCCGCTGACATGGCGCGGAAACCGCCGTCGCCATCTTCGGCCGGCGCGGTGATATGGTAGGCGTCGCCCGAGAGGCCGTAGCCTTTTACTTCGGCGTAGATTTTCGCGCCGCGCGCCTTGGCGTGCTCGTACTCTTCCAGAATGACGCAGCCTGCGCCCTCGCCCATAACGAAGCCGTCGCGATCCTTATCATAGGGACGCGAGGCTCTCTCTGGCGTTTCATTGTAGCCGGTCGACATCGCGCGGAGCGCGCAGAAACCCGCCAGGGCCAAGCGGCTGACCGTCGCCTCAGCGCCACCCGCGAGCATGACATCGGCGTCGCCGTACTGGATCAGACGCGAGGCATCGCCGATCGCATGGGCGCCCGTGGCGCACGCCGTCACGACCGCATGGTTGGGGCCTCGAAAACCATGACGGATCGAGACTTGGCCTGAAGCCAGATTAATCAGCGCGCTCGGAATGAAGAAAGGCGATATCTTCCGCGGCCCATCCTTCTCAAGCTGGATCGCGGTGTTGCCGATCGCTTCGATGCCGCCAATGCCGGAGCCGATGAGAACGCCGGTGCGGTTCTTGTCCTCGTCGGACTCGGGCTGCCAGCCACTGTCCCTCACGGCCTCGTCGGAAGCCGCGATCGCATAGAGGATAAAATCTTCGATGCGCCGGCGGTCTTTGGCCGACATCACCTTGTCCGGGTCAAACGCGTGCTCGTCGCCCGCGCCGCCGCCACGGCCATCGACACGGGGAACGATGCAAGCAATCTGACACGGAAGGTCATCGACCTTCACATGCTCGACCTTGTTCGCGCCGGATTTCGCCGTGATCAAGCGCTCCCACGTCGCTGGCGCATTTGCAGCCAGCGGCGTGACGAGCCCAATGCCTGTGATGACGACGCGCCTCATCGGCGGTGCGCCAGGGCCTTAGCCCTGCTTCTCCGAGATGAACTTCACGGCGTCGCCGACGGTCTGAATGTGCTCAGCCGCGTCGTCCGGAATCTCGATGCCGAACTCTTCTTCGAACGCCATGACCAGCTCGACGTTGTCCAAGCTGTCCGCGCCCAGATCGTCGATGAACGAAGCCTTCTCCGTCACCTTCTCCGGCGGGGCTTCGAGATGCTTGATCACGATCGCCTTAACGCGCTCAAAAACTTCCGACATGCACGCCTCGCCCAGTGGTAAGAAAACTTGCTCAAAAATTGGTCACGTCCGCTCAAGGACGCTTGTGAGCGGCCTTTTGACCACACGCGGCCCCCGGCGCAAGCCTTTTTCACCGCCGGGGATGCAGGGCGGCCCGTCAGATCATGGCCATGCCGCCGTTCACATGCAACGTCTGACCGGTCATGTACCCAGCTTCTTCGCTGGCCAGGTAGACGGCAGCAGCTGCTACATCAGAGCCCTCGCCTAGCCGTCCGGCCGGAATTTTCGTCATCAGCGCTGCCTTTTGCGTGTCGTTGAGAACATCGGTCATCGGTGAGCTGATGAAGCCGGGCGCGATACAATTGGCCGTCACGTTGCGGCTGGCGACCTCGGCGGCCATCGCTTTGGTGAAGCCGATCATGCCGGCTTTCGACGCTGCATAATTCGCCTGTCCGGGGTTTCCGGTGACGCCGACAACGGAGGTGATGCCGATGATCCGGCCCCAACGCGCCTTCATCATCGACTTCAACGCCGCGCGTGAGAGCCGGAAATAGCCTTCAAGGTTGATCTGCAGGACGCGCTGAAAGTCCTCGTCCTTCATCCGCAGCAGAAGGCCATCCTTGGTGATCCCGGCGTTGGCGACGAGGATGTCGAGCTTGCCGCCCAATGCCGCCTCGGCTTGTCCGAACAGCGCATCGACGGCCGCCGGATCCGAGAGATTGCACGGCGTGATGACGTGATCGCCGCCAAGTTCGGCCTTCACCTTCTCCAACGCCTCAACGCGCGTTCCCGAAAGCGCAACGCGAGCGCCCTGCGCCGCCAGCGCCTTGGCGATCGCCCAACCGATGCCGCCCGAAGCGCCGGTTACAAGCGCGGTCTTTCCAGTCAGATCGAACATTTGTCCCTCGTTTTGCGGACGGCTTATGCCTCACGGAGCGCGGCGGCAAGTTTCTGCACCGTGTTCCAGTTCCGGGCCGAGCCGAGTTTCGGGAGCTTGAGCTTTGAAGGCCCCTGGCCTTTCGGAAACTTGATGTAGAGGCAGTTCTTGCCCTGGGCGATCTCCTCGCCGGTGAGCGAGGACTTCTCCATCGCGTCCATCTCGGCCCTTGAAGCAGCGCCGCGCATGAAGTTGACAACCATGAAGGTCGAATTGGCCTTCGTGAATGCTTTGAACGGATTGGCGGCGATGATGGCGTCGAGCTGATCGGCGTCGCGGACGAAGACGTCCGTTTTCAGTTCGAGTTCGTCCAGGATCAGCTTTTCGAGCTTGGCCTCAAGCTTGGCGCCGGTGATCTTGGAACTGACGATGAGGTTGCCGCTGGCAAGCAGCGTGCGGACCTCCGTGAAGCCTGCGCCTTCACAAACCTCACGAAGCTCCGACATGATCAGTTTGCGCTTACCGAGGTTCACACCACGCAGAAGTGCGGCCTGCAACGGCATCAGATCGTCTTTGCGAACGCTTCCAACTCGGCAGGCTCGTTCAGCGCCAAAGCCTCAGCGTCCGGCGCGTTGCGCTTGACCATGCCGGAGAGCTGCTTGCCGGCGCCGACTTCGACGAAGCGCGTGACCCCGCCGCCTTCTTGTTCTTGGGGGGCGGCCATCCACTCGATGCTCTCGCGCCAGCGCACGCGGCCGGTGACCTGTTCGACCAAGAGCTTGCGCACGGCAGCCGGTTCATTTGTCGGCCGGGCGGTGACGTTCGCGACCACCGGCACGATCAGCGGCGCGATCGTCGCGGCTGCCAACGCCTCCGCCATCGCGTCGGCCGCGGGTTGCATCAGCGGCGAGTGGAATGGCGCGGAAACATTCAGCGCAATAGCGCGCGCGCCTTTCTCCTTGGCATAGGCCAGCGCCGCGTCGATGCCGGCTTTCGAGCCCGAGATGACGACATTGCCGATATTGTTGTCGTTGGCGACGACGCACGGCCCTGCCTCGGCCCCCTTCGCGGCGATCTCTTCCGCCAGCGCCACATCGACCTTGCCGATCAGCGCCGCCATCGCGCCCTGGCCCACGGGCACAGCTGCCTGCATGGCGTCGCCGCGCGTGCGCAGGAGGCGCGCGGCGTCGGCGATGGTGAGCGCGCCAGCGGCGGCGAGCGCGGAATATTCACCGAGCGAGTGGCCAGCCACGAACGCGGCCTTCGAGACATTCACCCCGAATTCGCGATCGAGCGCGCGCATCGCGGCAAGGCTCACAGCCATCAGCGCAGGCTGCGCATTGGCCGTGAGCGTCAGATCCTCCGCCGGCCCCTCAAAAATGAGCCTCGAGAGCTTTTCGCCCAAGGCTTCATCGACTTCCTGGAATACCTCCCGGCTCGCCCCGAAGGCGTCGTGGAGACCCTTGCCCATGCCGGGCGCTTGGCTTCCCTGACCGGGAAAGATGAAGGCTGTCGTCATGGGGCGCGGCGTAGCCCAATGGCTGCGGCGCCACAAGAACACCCGCCACGCATCTAAACCGGACCGGCGCGCATCTTCAGATGCGGGAGGAGCAGGAAATGGTCCGCAAGAGGGTTGTGCTGGCCTCCGGCGGTCTCTCCGTCGCGATTTGCCGCTACGCGCCCGGAGAGCGACACGCTCTCCACACTGACGCCCGCTCGCGCGTAAGCTTCCTACTCCGCGGCAGCTATCGCGAAGAGGGCAAGCCGGGTTCAATCCGGATGGGGCCAGGCCATGTACTGCTCAAGTCGCGCCGCGCCAAACATGAGGACGTGTTCGGAGACTGCGGCGCGGACATCGCGGCTGTCGAATTTGTGCGCGACGACCCATTTGACGCCGCGCACACGCCCGACCTCTGGCGCCAACGCGCGGATGCCTTCGCGCTTCGGCACGCCATGGCTTTTCTGGATGCCGCAATCAGCGGGGACACGAACGGCGTGACCACGGCCAGCATCGACCTCGTTGCGAATTCAAATGAAAGCAGCCAGCGCGACAAAGCGCCGACATGGCTGGCGCATCTTCACGCTGAACTGGAGGAAACGCCTCTTGCGAGCGTTGATGTAGCCGCGCGCGCGAAGGAAGCCGGCGCACATCCGGCGCACGCGTCGCGTCTCTTTCGCCGATGCTTCGCGAGCTCCGTAACCGAACACGCGCAGGCCCACGGTGTTCGCCGCGCTATGGCGGCGCTAGCCGGCGGCGCCACGCTGTCAGACGCCGCGCTTGCGGCTGGTTTCTACGATCAAAGTCACATGACGCGTGTATTCAAGCGGGTGACCGGCAGCACGCCTGGGCGGCACCGCGCGCTGCTGGCGGCCTGTTAAGTTCGTCCAAGACCGCGACGGACCCCCGTCTTAGTCTCGGTCGCATGAATAGACGCTCACTTCTCAAATACGCCGGCGCCGCTGCATTGGCAGGTTGCGCCACCCCACAAACCTTTGCCCGCGAAACGGCGCTCGCTGCCGATCTCGACGCAGCCGTGGCGCGCTTCATGGCGGCGAACTACACACCCGGCCTCGCGGTTGCGGTCTATTCGCCGGATGGCGTTTACACGCGCGGGTTCGGCGTGACCGATCTAGCGACAGGCCAAAGCGCCAATGCCGACACCGCGTTCTACATCGCCTCATCCACCAAGGCGCTGACATCGCTTGCTCTCGCGCGCCTGCACCATCGGCGCGACCTCGATCTCGACCCCACGTTGGCCGCCTACGCGCCAGATGCCCC
>Ga0079224_100014315_pt1 | contig 11078 bp, 14 predicted proteins | sample Stecom2015_FD_80414 | JGI IMG/M metagenome (GOLD analysis project Ga0079224, IMG submission 80414) | Agricultural soil microbial communities from Utah to study Nitrogen management - Steer compost 2015 | ecosystem: Environmental > Terrestrial > Soil > Agricultural land | place: USA: Utah...
CCGGACTCGGGCGGGCGGTTGCCCGGTCCGCGGCGGGTGCGGGCCCTAAGCTGAACCCCGCCGGGTCGATCCGTGGGGAGGGCAGGCAGTGACATCGCACCGGACCGTTCTCCCGGACGTGTCCGCCACCCGGTCGTCGGCGGTGTGGCTGGTCGTGGCCGCGGCGGCGCTGGCGGCGGTGACCTGGCAGGTGCTGGCGGGGGGACCGGTGACGGCGCTGGACTGGCCGGTCCACGCCTTCGTCGACCCGCGGCAGCCCGAGGGGCCGCTGCTGGCGGCCGCGGTGGCGGTGGCCCGGCTGGGGCAGCGGCTGGTGACGGTTCCGCTGCTGGTGGGGCTGGCGCTGTGGGCCGCGCTGCGCGGACGCGGGTTCCGCCCGGTGCTGGCCGTGCTGACCGGCCTGGGCTCCCTGGCGGTGCTCGGCACCCTGTTGAAGGTGGCGGTGGGGCGTACTCCCCCGGTGCTGGGGGTGGACGTGGTCACACCGGGGCTGGACAACGTCGCGGCCTGGGCGGGGGCCGTGCTCGTGCCCGGCGCGGCCCCGTTCGAGGGGTACGTCTCCTTTCCGTCCGGGCACTCGGCGAACGCGGCGCTCACCTACCCGCTGGCGGCCTGGCTGCTCTTCGGCGCCCACGGGGTGTTCCCCCACGCCCGGCGGCTGCGGTTCGCCCTGGGCTGCTCGCTCGTTCCCGTGGCCGCGGTGGGCGCGATGATGACCGTTCTGGACTACCACTGGCTCAGCGAGTCGCTCGGCGGCTGGCTGCTGGGCGCGGTGGTGCTGCTGGTGGCGCGGCTCGTGCTGGGGGCGGACGGCGCCGCTGCGGCGGACGGCCGGGGGACGCGGACGGACCGTCGGGCCGTGGCGGGCGAACCTCCCGGCAGCGGTTAGTCTGCTATCAGGCCGGATCGTGTGGGGTCTGTGGAGGAAGACGCATGTTCAACATCGGGGCGGGCGAGTTCCTCGTCCTGGGCGTTCTCGCGCTCCTGGTCCTCGGTCCCGACCAGCTCCCCAAGGTGGCGGCGCAGGCCGGCCGGGCGCTGCGGCAGCTCCGGCGGATGGCCGACAACGCCAAGAGGGACATCCGCGAGGGTCTGGGCCCCGAGTACAAGGACTTCGACGTCGCGGACCTCAACCCGAAGCGGTTCGTGCAGAAGCACTTCTGGGAGGTCCCGGACGAGGAGGAGTCGGCTCCGCTGAGCGTGTCGGCCCGGTTGAACGGCCGCCGCCCGCCCTTCGACGACGAGGCGACCTGAGCCGCGCCCTCCGGGACGGCCCCGCCGTCATCCCAGCATGAGCAGGATGAGCACGACCACGGACAGCACCACCGCCGAGCCGACGATGACCACGGGCGAGCTCACCGCCGCGACGAGCACCTCCACGGCGAGGGTGCCGCAGACCAGCGCGGCCGCCCACGGCCACCGGGGCGCGGGATCCCACCCGTGGGCCCGTTCCCGCTGGAGGGTCACCAGCAGTGCCGCCCCGAGGGCCAGCCAGAACAGGACGTGGCCGACGAGGCGCACGCTGACGGGGAGGTAGTCGGCGCTTCCCGCGGAGCACATCACGTACAGCCCGGTTCCGCTGATCAGCCCCCAGCGGCCCTTGGGGCGCTCCGGGCGGATGGTCTTGAGCTTCGCCGGAGTGGTGCGGCGGAAGTCCCGTGCCGGAGTGGGAGGGGCCGGTTCACGCGGCGCTTCGGAGGGCTCCTCGTCGGACGGGACGCCGCGGGGGCGGGGGGCCTCGTCGGCGAAGTAGTACCCGCCCTCCTCGTGCTGCTCCGGCCGGTCTGTCACGTCGTCCCTCCCGTTTCGTGGCCGCGCCGCGCGGAAGCGTCGTCGACGGGGCCGCCGTCCGACCGCGCCCCCTCGTGTCGAGAAGCCGCCTAGAAGCATGACCCGTGGACGCGTCGGTCAATCCACCCGCGGCCGAGAGGGCCGCGGCCGCCGACGGTCCGGGCAGGCCACGACGGTGCGGTACGCGCGGACGCGGTTTCCCCGGAGGCGGCGGCGCTGGTTACGGTCCCCCGTTTTCGACGGTTCGGTCGCCGCCGTTGGAGGCGCACCGCCGTCCCGCAGCGGTGGAGCGGGCGCCCGGTCCCGTGGGGGCGGGGCCGGGCGCCGCGGTCACGGACGCGGGGAAAGTGTGATCCCTACCACCAGGTCCAGCCGCGGAGGATGGTGAACACACCGCCGTCGTCATCGGTCTCCGCGATGGCGTCGGCGACCTCTTCGGCGATCTCGGTGACCTCGGTTCCCAGCCACCAGGTCCAGCCTCTGAACTCGGTCCCCGGTGCGTCAGCCGACGCCGCGCCGGCTGAGCCGAAAACGGCCGCGGCGGTCAAGGCGGCCACTGCACAGATCTTCTTGATCACAATGCATCCTTCGGTTGCGACTCTTGTCCATCCCCGAGTCACAAGATTGCCCATAAGACATGAAGTACACAACACCCAGAAGGGTCACTTTTCGCCCATTGTCTCCCATCAGGATTCTTTGCTCGGATACTCACTATTCCGCTCACCTGGTCCTCCGTACCGCGGGGCCGCGGAAAGTCCACGTCCCCGCCGTGGAGCTTTCCCTCCCCGCCGGACCGGTCGGCACCGGCGCACGGGTGCCGCGCATCCCCTGGGGCGCCGGGGGACGCGTTCCGGCGACGGTCCCGGCAGCCCTGCGGCCACGGCTGCCGCGCACTCCGGCCACGGAACAGCTCTCCTCCGAATAAGCAGCGATTTCCTTTGCGAAAGGCGCGGGAGGCAAAGGTTTCGGTGGGCGAGACCGATGATGATCACCGTAATCCGTTGATCACTATTCCCCTGCGGACACCACCGCCGAAGACCGTCCGTTTCACCTCCTTCGCAGAGCGGAATTCGGCACCGTTTCCGCCGGTCACCGAGGAGGTATTTCCGCAGCCGCTCCCCGGCCCCGGTGGACGGCGCCGGTGTTCCCGCAGGAAGGGGACGGTGGGAGAAGAGCCGAAGCCCGTCCCACCCACGGGTGGAACGGGCTGGTGATGTGGAGCTAAGGGGATTTGAACCCCTGACCCCCTCGATGCGAACGAGGTGCGCTACCGGACTGCGCTATAGCCCCTCATGGCTGTCGCCGTGCGACGACGTCTAAGAGATTACCAGCTTTGGAGCGCTGCTTCGAACGGATTGCGTCCGCCGCGGCGGACGGGGCGCCGTCGGCCGCCCACCGGGCCTCGTGCGGCGGGGTGCGGTTCCGTCCCGCGGCCGCCACGCGTCCGGCGCCCTCCGGTCAGTCCCCCGCGGCCCGGCGCTGCGCGTCGGTGTACTGGTCGTAGACCTGGTTGCGCCGGTCGGTGAGTTCGACCACCTCCGCCTGCCGGGCCGCCTCCGCGACGCGGCGGGCCCGCCGGAGCGCGCGGCGACGGGCCTGCAGGGCCGCGCGCCGCTCCGCGTCGGCCTTGGCCGCCTCACGCAGCAGCACCAGGTGCCCCGCCATCAGCAGGACGGGCGGGACGAGCACCCACCACGGCCCCAGGTCCATGACCACGGCCGCCCCCGTGGCGAGCAGCAGCAGTGCCAGCGCACTGGTGCGGCGGCGACGGCGCGCGATGATCCGCGCCCGGCCGACCCGGGCCGGCCGGGGGAGCACCGGGGGCGGCTCGGCGTGCGTGACGTGCTCGACCTCCGGCTCCGCGGTTCCGGACTCCCCGGTGGACGATCCGGACGCCTCGTCCTCGGCGTGGTCGCGGCGCAGCCCGTCGGCCGCCGGGTCCGCGGCGTCGCGGCGCAGCAGCATCGGCACGAGGACCAGGATCCACACGGCCACGATCGCCAGGTACAGAGGAGAGCTGCTCACCGCTCCTCCTCGGGTCGCCGATCCACGAACGTCGCCCGGCGTCTTCCTCGCGTGCCCTCCGGTACCGACTCCACGGGCGCTCTCATTCCGCGAACGGGCGGTCCGCAGCCGACGGCGCGGCCGGACCACCCGGAGTCGCCCTGCCAGTCGTCATCCCGCCGTCCCCAACGCACCGCACCTACACACTGCCCGCATCAGTGATGCGCCCTCAACGCACCGTACGACCCGGTGTCCAGGAATGCGCGGTATTGGAACCGGAGTGTCGTGAGATCTGTTCTTGTCCTTTATCTCCGAACCATGCTCCCATTGAGGAAACCGCTGGTCAAAGACGAACTGGACAGAAAGCCGCCCGATAGATACGGAGAGTAGCAAACGGCGGCCCGCCACACCCGGAACTCGGGCGGACCGGGTCCCGTCCCGGCGCGGCCCCGTGCCCGTCAGCCCCGGGAGCCGGCGGCCTCAGCGGGGACGGTCGGACCGGCTCCGCGACATCCCGCGTGTCTCCTCCGGGACGGCCCGGGCGTGCCGACCGTCCCCGCCGCGCTGCTCCCGCACCGTCCGCCACCGGGCGAGCAGGCCCCCGGGGACGTCCTCGACGGTGAGGGCGTAGCAGAGGTGGTCCCGCCACGCGCCGTCGATGTGCAGCTGGCGCTTGCGCAGCCCTTCTTCGCGGAAGCCGAGCTTCTCGACCACCCGCCGGCTCTTGTGGTTCTCGGGGCGGATGCTGGCCTCCACCCGGTGCAGTCCCACGGTGAAGAAGGAGTGGTCGACCGCCAACGCGACCGCGGTGGGCATCACCCCGCGTCCGGCGTAGGCGCTGTCGATCCAGTAGCCGATCTGCGCCGAACGCGCCGATCCCCAGGTGATCGCGCCGACCGTGACCTGGCCGACGAACCGGCCCTCCCAGGTGACCGCCCACGGCATCGCGATGCCGTGCCGGGCCTCCCGGCGGACCGCCTGCACCGTGGCCAGGTAGGGGAGCAGCCCCTCGCTCTGCGCCGGCAGCTCGGGATGGGTGGGCTCCCAGGGGCGCAGCCACTCGGCGTTACGGGCGCGGGTCTCCCGCAGCGCCGCGGCGTCGCGCAGCCTCAGCGGGCGCAGTCCGACCTCCCCCTCCGCCAGGGACACCGGCCAACCCCGCATCCGTCTCACCGTCCCTCGTGCCTCCCACCAGGATCCATCATTCTCCTTCACATCCTGCCCGGGAAGGCGAACCCGGAAAATTCCCCCGTCACGGACGGCCGTGGTCACCGCCCCGGATCTGGTCGACGGCGTGGACGAGGACCGGGGCGAGCACCGCCATGCCGTCGCGCACCCCGCCGGAGGAGCCGGGCAGGTTGACCACGAGCATGCGGCGGCTTCCGGCGCGGGCCACGCCCGCCAGTCCACGGGAGAGCACCGCCGCGGGCACCCCCCGGTCGCGCCCCGCCGCGCGCAGCGCCTCGGCCAGGCCGGGGATCTCGTACTCCAGCAGCGGCCGGGTGGCCTCGGGGGTGGCGTCGCGCGGGGCGAGTCCGGTGCCGCCGGTGGTCAGCGCCGCGTCGTAGCCCTCGGCCAGCGCCCGGCGCAGCGCCTCGGTGACGGGCGGACCGTCGGGCACCACCCACGGGCCGTCGACCGCGCATCCCGCCTCCGCGGCCAACTCGACGAGCAGCGGCCCCGAACGGTCCCGGTACACCCCCGCGGCCGCCCGGTCCGAGACGGTGACGACGACCACGCGGGGGGCGGCCGCCCCGCTCACCCGGACCGCCGCCAGTGGCCGGCCTTGCCGCCGGTCTTCTCCTCCACCCGCACGTCGGTGACGACCGCCTCCGGGTCGAGGGCCTTGACCATGTCGACCAGCCCCAGCGCCGCCGTCATCACACAGGTCAGCGCCTCCATCTCCACTCCGGTGCGGTCCGCGGTGCGCACGGTGGCCCTGATGTCGACACCGCTGTCCACCACCGTCAGCGCGACGTCGACGCCGTGCACCGCGATGGGATGGCACAGCGGGACCAGGTCGGGGGTGCGCTTGGCGCCCTGGATGCCGGCGATGCGGGCCACGGCGAGCGCGTCGCCCTTGGGTACCTCCCCCTCCCGCAGGGCGGCGACCGTCTCGGGCGACAGCAGGACCCGACCGGTCGCGACGGCGGTGCGGGCGGTGACCTCCTTGGCGGAGACGTCGACCATGCGCGCCGCGCCGGAGGGGTCGAGGTGCGGGAAACCGGAAGGGTGCGTGTCGGACATGGGTGACCGTGCTCTCCTGGACGGGGACGACAGGCGGGAGCCTACCGGTGGGGGAGCCGGACCGCCTCGACGACGTCGCCCTCGGACAGCTCGGTGACCTGCTCGGGCACCACCACGAGCGCGTTGGTCTCCGCGAGCGCGGACAGCTGGTGCGACCCCTGCCGGCTGACGGGCAGCGCCGTGTAGGCGACGTCCCCGCCCGCCGCGTCGTAGTCCAGGACCGCGCGCAGGTAGGAGCGCCTGCCCCGGGGCGACGAGGGGACGGGGGCCAGCAGCCGTGCCCGCACCGACGGCAGCTGCTCCTGGGGCAGCCCGCTCATCTTGCGCAGCGCGGGCAGCACGAACAGGTAGAAGGAGACGTAGGAGCTGACCGGGTTGCCCGGCAGGGTGATGACCGGGACGCCCGCCTCCCCCACGGTGCCGTAGCCCTGCGGCATCCCCGGTTGCACGGCCACCTTCTCGAAGCGGACCGTGCCCAGGCGCAGCAGCACCTCCTTGACCGCGTCGTAGGCGCCCATGCTGACGCCGCCGCTGGTGATGACGATGTCGGCCTGCACCAGGGCGTCCTGGACGGCGGCGAGCACCGCGGAGGGGTCGTCGCCGACGAAGCCGTACCGGTAGCCCTCGCAGCCCGCCTCGATGGCGGCCGCGGTGAGCATGAAGCTGTTGGACTCCCAGATCTGGCCGGGGCCGAGGGGGCGGCCCGGTTCGACCAACTCCTCCCCGGTGCCGAGCACGACGACCCGGGGACGCGGGTAGACCGCCACCGAGCGGCGTCCGGCCGCGGCGAGCACCGCGGTCTCCGCGGGGCCGATCCGGACTCCGGGAGGGAGCACCTCGGCGCCCTCCTTGACGTCGCCGCCCGCCACGCGGACCGCGTCGCCGGACTCGGCCGCGCGCCGGACGGTCACCGTGGCCACGCCTCCGTCGGTCCACTCCACGGGCACCACCGCGTCCGCGCCCGCGGGCAGCGGGGCCCCGGTCATGATGCGCGCGCAGCAGCCGGCGGGAATGGCCGAGGAGAAGGAGTCCCCGGCGGGGATGTCCGCCACGACCGGCAGCGTCACCGGGGTCTGCGGGGTGGCCGCGGCCACGTCCGCGGCGCGGACCGCGTAGCCGTCCACGGCGGAGTTGTCGAACGGCGGAAGCGGGACCTTCGCCGTCACCGGTTCGGCGAGCACCGCCCCGTGCGCGCGGAGCAGGTCCAACTCGATCGGTTCGGGGCGGGACACCACCGCCAGGATGTCGCTGACGTGCTGTTCGACGCTCTTCATCGGTTCCCCCCGCCGGATCGGTCCGTTCGACTACCTGGTGGAGCCGGCCTCGTGCCTCGCGAGGAAGTCCCGCAGCCACGGCAGGAACTCCTCGGCCAGGTCCGGCCGCTCGCAGGCGAACTCCACCACGGTGCGAAGGTAGTCGACCTTGTTGCCGGTGTCGTAGCGTTGGCCGCGGAACAGCACGCCGTGGACGGGGCCGCCCTCGGCGGGGCCGCGCCGGGCGAGTTCGCGGAGCGCGTCGGTCAACTGGATCTCGCCGCCGCGTCCGGGCGGGGTCTTGCGCAGCACGTCGAAGATGCCGGGGTCGCAGATGTAGCGGCCGATGATCGCCCAGCGGCTGGGCGCCTGGTCCACGGCGGGCTTCTCGACGAGGTCGGTGACGGTCACGACGTCGGGCTCGTCGGTGGGCCGGATCGCGGCGCAGCCGTACAGCGACACCTGTTCGGGTTCGACCTCCATGAGGGCGATGACGCTGCCCCCGTAGGTCTGGCGCACCTCGATCATCCGCTTGAGCAGCGTCTCGCGGGCCCCGATGAGGTCGTCGCCGAGCAGCACCGCGAACGGTTCGCCGCCCACGTGGGCGGCGCCGCACAGCACGGCGTGCCCCAGGCCGCGCGGCTCCCCCTGGCGCACGTAGTGGACCTGGGCGAGGTCGCTGGACTCGCGGACCGAGTTGAGCCGGTCGATGTCGGCCTTGACGCGCAGCGCCTCCTCCAGTTCGTAGGCCCGGTCGAAGTGGTCCTCGATGGAGCGCTTGTTGCGTCCGGTGATCATCAGGACGTCGTCGAGGCCCGCGGAGACGGCCTCCTCCACGACGTACTGGATCGCCGGCTTGTCGACGATCGGCAGCATCTCCTTGGGCGTGGACTTGGTGGCGGGCAGGAATCTGGTGCCCAGTCCCGCGACGGGGATGACCGCTTTGGTCACCTGAGTTACAGAGCGCTGTTCATCTGCCATGTTCCGCACCTTAGGACACTGCCATGTCCGGCACGTGTCACACGCGGTCACCGGCGTTTTCGCGTCGTCATTTCAGCGTCGCGTCGCCCGGGGTTCACCTCGGCCGCCGTCCGGTCCGGCGGGCGCACCTGGCAGACTGGCCCCTCGTGGACGGTACGCAGAGCAAGCGCGACCTGCGGCGGCGGGTGCTCGCCGCGCGCCGGGGGCGGTCCGAGCGGGAGCGCGCCGCGGCCGGCGCGAAGATCCGGGACGCGGTGCTGGCGCTCCCCGCGACAGCCTCCGCGAGCACCGTGGCGGCCTACTACGCGGTGGGTTCCGAGCCGGACACCCGTCCGCTGGTGGCGGCCCTGTTCGAGCGCGGCCACCGCGTGCTGCTCCCGGTCTTCCTGGACAGCGGGGAGCTGGACTGGGCCGCCTACACCGGCCCGGAGTCGCTGGCACCGGCCGGGCGCGGCCTGGTCGAGCCCGCCGGTCCGCGGCTCGGGGTGGACGCGGTGCGCGGAGCCGGTGTGCTGGTCTGTCCGGCTCTGGCGGTGGACCCGGCGGGCCGCCGGCTCGGCAGGGGGGCGGGCTGCTACGACCGGGTGCTGGCCCTCGTGGGGGCGCAGGCGCTGTCGCTGGCCGTGGTCTACGACGACGAACTGGTGGACGCGGTGCCCGTCGAACCGCACGACCGTCCGGTGCGGGCGGTGGTGACTCCCGGCCGCGGCGTGGTGTGGTCGGCGGCCCGGTAGCGTGGGGAGCCCGGCCCCGAGACGCCGGTGACCGGTTGGCGGCCTGGGCCGCGTTACCACCCCCGTTGTCGCGTTCAGGTGGGCCGACGGCGTACCATTTAGCAGTCGTCGGGTGAGAGTGCCAGCTAGGAGGACCCGTGCCCACGTACCAGTACGCTTGCACCGAGTGCGGCGCCGACCTCGAGGTCGTGCAGAGCTTCAGCGACGATCCGCTGACCACCTGCCCCGAGTGCCAGGGCCGGCTGCGCAAGGTGTACTCCGCGGTCGGCATCGTCTTCAAGGGGTCGGGTTTCTACCGCACCGACAACACGTCCAGCTCCAACAGCTCCGCGCTGACCTCCTCCGCCAAGAGCGACACGTCCGCCAAGGCCGAGTCCTCCTCGTCCTCGTCGGAGTCCGGCTCCTCGTCCAGCGACTCCGGCAGCTCCAAGGCCGCCTCCGCCGCCTGATCCGCGCTCTGGCGCACCGAGCCCGTCCGCGAGGGCCGCTCCCGCACCGGGAGCGGCCCTCGCGGTGTGTCCGGCCGCGCGGTAGCGGAGCACGGATCAGGCCGGTGCGTAGGTGAGGCAGTCCGCGTGGTTCGCCGTGAATCCGACGCTGATGGCCGGGGCCTGGCACTCGAACCGGACGTTGTGCTGGCAGGCGGCCATCTTGCAGGCGCCGACGTGGCCAGTGGCGGCGGGGTCGCCTCCCTTGGCGGACGAGTCGGTGAAGAAGGTGTCGCAGTAGGCACTGCGCTCACTGCCCACGGTGATGGCCAGTGCCCGGCAGGAGTGTTCGATGTTGTAGACGCAGGCGTCCGCCTCGCACGAGTTCACCACTGGCATATCCATCGCGGTCCTCCAGAACCTCGACGACGCATTCGCAACCTCTACGGCAGTGTGTCCGTTACGCGGCGGATTCCTCCGTGCCGCCACGAGGGGCCGGGAAAGTCTTGACGCTGCTTTGGCCGGGAGGCGCCCCGAGCCGCCTTTGCGCCCCGCCGCGGTGGACTCCGCCGCCTGCGGACGCGCCCGGCGGCAACGGCGCGAGGACCCCCTGTGGACGGCCTTGCCACACGCTGCGGCGGCCCGCCTAGCGTGGGCTCCCATGAACACCACATCCACCCCTTCCGGGCGCCCGTTCCGCTTCCGCTGGTACCGCTGGCGGCGGCGGTTGGCCGCGGCATCCGCGGCGGTGGCGGCGGCCGGGGCGCTGCTGGTGCTGCGTCCCCCCGCCCCGCCCACCGTCGAGGTGCTGGCCGCCTCCCGTGACCTGTCCGGGCTCGCCCCGCTGACCGGGGCGGACACCGTCGTCCGCGAGGTTCCCGCGGCGCTGGCGCCCGAGGGGGCGCTGGCCCCGGACCATCCGGTGGAGGGGGTGTCGCTGCGGTCGCCGGTGCACGCCGGGGAGATCCTCACCGAGGCCCGGCTGGCCGATCCGCCCGCGGCGGGCTACGGCGCCGACCTGGTGGCCGCTCCGGTGCGGCTGGCCGACCCCGGGGTGGCCGCGCTGCTGCGGCCGGGCAGCCGGGTCGACGTGTTCGCCGCCGGCGACCCGTCGACGGCGGAGTTCCCCGGACCGGCCGCGGCCCCGGCCCGCACGGTGGTGACGGACCGTCCGGTGATCGCGGTGGCGGACGCGGAGGGCACCCCGGCCGGGGCGGGGCCCCTGGTGGTGCTCGCGGTCACCGGGCCCGAGGCGCGTTCCCTGGCCGGGCACTCCGCGGACCGACTGTCGATCGCCATCCGGGGGTGACGGCTACGCTGGAGCGCCGGACGCCGCCGCACTGCGTCCGTATCCCCCGTACGCCCCTCCAGAAAGCGAGCCTGTCCCGATGAGCGGGTTCAAGAAGTTCCTCTTCCAGGGCAACCTGGTGCAGTTGGCGGTGGCGGTGGTCATCGGAGCGGTCTTCTCCGAACTGGTCACCGCGTTCACCACCGCCTTCATCACCCCGCTGCTGGGAGTCTTCGGCGGAGTGCCCAAATTCGCCGACCTGAGCTTCACCCTCAACAACAGCGAGTTCCAGTACGGCGCGTTCATCGACACCCTGATCTCGTTCGTGCTGACCGCCGCCATCCTCTACTTC
>Ga0079224_100014317_pt1 | contig 11077 bp, 16 predicted proteins | sample Stecom2015_FD_80414 | JGI IMG/M metagenome (GOLD analysis project Ga0079224, IMG submission 80414) | Agricultural soil microbial communities from Utah to study Nitrogen management - Steer compost 2015 | ecosystem: Environmental > Terrestrial > Soil > Agricultural land | place: USA: Utah...
CCGAGAGCGAGTGCACGAGATGGAAGACGACATCGCTGCCGCAAGCCGCGTCCATGACGGCATCGAGATCGGCGAGATCGCCCGCTGCGACCCTGACTCGAGGCTGCCACGGGACGTCCGACAACTTGTCGGGCGAGCGCACGAAGACGGTGACGTCGTGGCCCGCGTCGAGCAGCAGCGGCACGAGGCGACCGCCGATGTATCCGGTCGCGCCGGTGACGAGCACGCGCGTCATGCGAAGAGTCCTTCCGAGGCGCAGAGGATGAGGAGCATCGTGAGCGCCGCGCCGCACGCGTAGTTGATGCCGAGGAAGCGCCGCCAGGCGCGGTTGGCGGATCCCGAGCGGGCGTCTGCGACGCGCAGATACGGTGCGGCGCTCGCGACGTAGGGGATCGCGAGGAGCGCCGCGAGCGATGCGGGCCACGGCGCCGCGAGCATGAGCAGCCCCGCGAGGATCCAGGCGCCGAGCGCGAGGCGCACGGTACGGGCCGCGCCGAACGCCGTCGCGATGGATCCGATGCCCGCCTCGCGGTCGGGCACGACGTCCTGCACGGCGCCGAACGCGTGGCTGGCCGTCCCCCACAGGAAGAACGCTGCCATCGCTGCCGCGAGCGCGGGCGTGACGGTCGTGCCCGTGAGCGCCATGGCGTAGAGCGCGGGCGAGACGAAGTGCGTGCTCGAGGTGACCGAGTCGAGCACCGGGCTCTCCTTGAACCGCAGGCCAGGCGCCGAGTAGGCGACGACCGCGAAGAGGCTCACGGCGAGCACGGCCCACGACCACGGACGGTGCGCGCCCAGGACGACGAGGGCGACGACGAAAGGCGCCGCCAGCAGCCCCGCGGCGACGAGCGTCGGGCGGTGCAGCCGCGGCGGGAGCGTCGCGCCCTCGACGCCGCCCTTGCGGGGGGGTTGGCGAGGTCGGACGCGTAGTCGAAGACGTCATTCACGCCGTACATGAGCAGGTTGTACGGCACGAGGAAGAACAGGGTGCCCACGACGAACGCCGCGTCGACGCGTCCCGTCGTGAGGATCGCGACTGCGGCGAACGGGTAGGCGGTGTTGATCCAGCTCACGGGTCGCGACGCGATCGCGAGCGCCCGCAGATCGGCTGCCGCGCTCATACGCCCCTCCCCTCGCGATCGCCTGCGAGCTCCCGCGCGCCGCACAGCAGCAGCGAGCCGACGACTGGGTACAGCAGGTCCTCGATCGGCATGAGCCCGATGCGCGCGCCCGTGATGTGCGCACCGCCGAAGTCGAACAGGCCCGCCGCGATCATGACGTTGTCGAACACGATCGTGAGCGCGACGAGCGCCGCGCACGTCGCGGCCCATGCGAGCGCTGCAAGGCGCGCCCTGCCGCGGCGGGCGGCGCGCACGGATCCGGCCGCGAACACCGCAAGCGCGGCGACCGCGAAGGGCACCGACATCGCGAGGTACGTCATCGCGGCCTCCTCCGCTCGAGGATCCTGCGGGCCGCGCCGTGCACGACGAGCGTCAGATAGCTGAGGAACGCCACGAACACGACCTCCTCGATCGGCAGTTGCGGGGCGACGAGCGCGCCCGTCGCCCATCGCGAGTCGACGTGCCGGAACACGCCGAGGGCGATGCCCGCGAGATCCCATGCAAGGAAGAAGGCCGCGCCGAGCGCGACGAGCGCGACCGTACGCACGGGATCGCGCCACAGGGCGAGCCGCCAGCGCGCGTCGACGAGGCCGACGCCCGTCGCGCTCACGGCGAGTGCGAGCAGGTAGGCGATCATCGCGGCTCCTCGATCGGCCCGGGACGATGGTCGCCGCGCACGTGCTTGACGACGAGCTCCGCGCCGATGAGGCACATGGGCAGGCCGACGCCGGGAACCGCGGTCGAGCCCGTGTAGAAGAGGCCGTCGACCCGGCGCGACCGCGTGACGCCTCGCAGGAAGGCGCTCTGGCGCAGCGTGTGGGCGGGACCGAGCGCGCTGCCGCGGAACGTGTGGAAGTCGCGCTCGAAGTCGGCCGGCCCGACCGTGCGGCGCACGACGACGCGCTCTGCGAGATCGGGCACGCCCGCCCAGCTCGCGATCTGCGCGATCGCGCGGTCGGCGATCCGGACGACCGCGCGATCGCCCTCCGCGCCGACGCCGCCGTGCCCGATCGACACGTCGGGTGCGACGGGCACGAGGACGAAGAGGTTCTCGTGCCCCGCGGGCGCGACGCGCTCGTCGGTCGCGCTCGGCTTGCAGACGTACAGCGACGGCGGATCGGGCTCGCGGGGCTCGTCGCCGAAGATCGCGTCGAAGTTGTCGTGCCAGTCGTCGGAGAACAGCAGCGTGTGGTGGGCGAGCTCGGGGATCCCGCCGCGGACGCCCAGCATCACGAGCACGGCGCCGGGACCGGTCACCTGTGTGCGCCATCGGCGCGCGGGGTACGAGCGGTCGGCGGGCGCGAGCAGCGCGGTCTCCGTGTGGTGCTCGTCGATCGCCGAGACGACGATGTCGGCTTCGATGACGGGGCGGGTGCCGCCGCGGCTCACCTCGACCCCGCGAACGCGCCCGCCGTCGGTCACGATCGCGGTGGCCTCGGTGCCGGTCTGGATCGTCACCCCGTTGCGCTCGGCAAGCGCCGCGAGCGCGTCGACGAGCGTGCGGAAGCCGCCGCGCGGGTAGCGCACGCCGTCGACGAGGTCCATGTGACTCATGAGGTGGTAGAGCGCGGGCGCCTCGAAGGGCGACGTGCCGAGGAACACCGCCGGGTAGCCGAGGATCTGTCGCAGGCGCCCATCGCGGAAGCGCCGCCGGATGTGCGACCACAGCGACCGTATGAGGAGCGGCAGCACGGCCGGCGCGCCTCGCCACACCGCCGCCGACAGCAGCGACCGCGGCGAGGCGAACGTGTTGTAGAGGAACGCCTCTCGCGCCGCGTGGTAGGCCCGAGTCGCCGAGCGCAGGTAGCGCTCGAGCGCGCGTCCCGCGCCGGGCTCTCGCTGTTCGAAGAGCGCCGTGGCCTCGCGCGTGCCGGAACGCACGTCGATCCTCGAGGTCGGCGAGCCGGGAGCGCGCTCGCCGTACACACGGTATGCGGGGTCGAGCCGCACGAGGTCGAGCTCGTCGCTCGTCGTCGTGCCCACATCAGGCGGAAGAAGTGATCGAAGACCTCGGGCATGAGGTACCAGGACGGTCCTGTGTCGAACGCGAACCCGTCCTGGCGCCAGAGGCCGGCGCGGCCGCCCACGTCGTCGTGGCGCTCGATGAGCGTGACGTCGTGGCCGTCGCGGGCGAGCAGCCCCGCCGTGGCGAGCCCGCTGACACCGCCGCCGATGACGACGACCCTGCGGCCGCTCATCGCGTCCACCTCCGGAGCAGGGCGCGGGCTAGGATCCCCGCCTTTTCGCCGTTCGGCACCCGCACGCGCTCGCGCGCGACGACGGCGGCCGGCGTGCGGTCGATGCGGTCGGCGAGGGCGCCGAAGAACGCCCTCGCGGCCCACACGGCCGGCCTGCTGCCGCGATCCAGCAGCGGGATCGCGCGGTCGGCGGCCGCGAGGTCTGCGCGGATGTCGTCGAGCTGCGCCGTCTTCGCCCGCTCAGTGAGCTCGCGCCCGCCCCCCGGCACGTACCGGCGCCCGAGCTCGTCGCGGTCGGCCGCGATATCGCGAAGGAAGTTGACCTTCTGGAAGGCCGCGCCGAGGCTGCGTGCACCCTCTTCGAGCGTCGCCTGCTCAGCGCCCGTGCGGGTCCTGCCGTGCTCGAACACGGCGAGGCACATGAGCCCCACGACCTCGGCGGAGCCGAAGATGTACGCGTCGAGCTCGTCCCCTGCCCGCGGCTCGCCGTCGAGGTCGGCGCGCATCGACGCGAAGAACGGTGCGATGAGCGGGGCGCCGATACCGTGCTCACGCGCCGTGAGAGCGAAGGCGTGCACGACGAGGTTCGTGCTGAAGCCGCGCTCGATAGCCGCGAGAGTCTCGCGTTCGAGCGCGTCGAGCAGCGCATGCAGCTCGTCAGCCGCGAGCCCGGCCGCCGCCCCCGGCCCGTCGACGAGCTCGTCGGCGACGCGCACGAGCGCGTAGATGCGGGCGATGTGGGTGCGGGTCCGCCGCGGCAGGAGCGCGCTCGCCCAGCCGAACGACGTCGAATACCGGTTGATCACGACGGCGGCGCTGTCACTCGCCGTGCGCCCGTAGAGCGCGAGATCGGTCGTCGTCACGAGCTGCGGTGCGCGCATGCGTGGGTCACCTCCCGCAGGAGGTCGGCGAGCGCTTGGGGCAGCGCGGCGTCGGCGATTAGCGCCTCGACATCACGGCACGCATCGCCGATGATGCGCTCGACCATGTCCCGCGCGCCCGAGCGTTCGACGACGGCGCGCACGCGCTCGCCGTCTGCTGCCGTCAGACCGTCGTTGCCGAAGAGGCCGCGCACCCCCTCCCACTCGGGGTGCGAGCGCGCATACGAGATGAGCAGCGTCTCCTTGCCCTCGCGCAGATCGCTGAGGCTCGACTTTCCCATCTCGGCCTCGGAACCGAAGGTGCCGAGCACGTCGTCGCGCAGCTGGTAGATCACGCCGATGCGGCGCGCGATCACGTCGACCGCGTCGAGCATCTGCGCGGGGGCGGCCGCGAGGATCCCCGCGAGGCGCAGCGGTGCGCGGAAGGAGTAGGCCGCCGTCTTCTGCTCGATCATCGCGAGGACGTGGTCGGGTCCGGCGGGCGAAAGCCGCATGCTGAGGCGTACGTCGGCGTGCTCGCCGGCCGCACTCTCGACGATCGTGTCGCGAAAGAGGTCGAGGGAGGCGCGGCGCACCGCGTCGGAGACGTCGAGGCCTGCGAGCAGGGCGTGCGCCTCTGTCAGCAGCAGGTCGCCCGCGAGGAGCGAGGATGCCTCGCCCCACGCCCGCGCGTCGCGCCGAGCCGCTCCGAGCGCGCGCGCCTCGCGCTCGAACGCGCCCGCCACGTTCTCACGCCCGCGGCGCGTGAGGTCGCCGTCGATGACGTCGTCGTGGATCACGAGGGCCGCGTGCAGGAGCTCGACCGCGCACGCGGCATCGACCGCGGGCGCACCGCCGCGCCCGCCGAGGGCGGTGTGTGCGTCGAGCAGCAGGCGAGACCGGATCCGCTTGCCGCCGAGTGCGATGCCGGCCGCCGCGCGCCAGAGCTGCGGCGAGGCGGGAGCGAAACGCTCGGCGCGCCGGAGCGCTTCGCCCATGAGCTCCTCAAGCCGCGCTGACACAGCGTCGGCGCCCGACGGATCCGGCGCGCCCGTCGTCGCCGCGCGAAGCGCGGGAGCGAGCTGCGGGAGGTGCTCGACGAGCCACGGGCTGAACGCCCACGGGGCGGCGTCGATCCCGCGCTCGAGCGCGCCCGCCGTCGTCCACGCGACCTCGGCGACCTCGTCGGGGTTCGGCGAGAGCGGCCCACGCGCCCTCGCGACGAAGACGGGACAGTGCTCGTTCTCGACGACGCCCGACGCATCGCGTGCGGTGTAACCGAAGTCGGGCAGCGGGCACGAGAGGATCTCGACCTCGAGTCCGAGCTCGAACCGCGCGCGACGCCGCACGCCGTCCTCGAGCGACTCGCCGGGCGCCGGATGCCCGCAGAAGGCGTTGGTCCACACGCCCGGCCAGGTTGTCTTCGCGAGTGCTCGGCGCGTGACGAGGACGCGCCCGTCATCGCCCACGACGTGACACGAGAAGGCGAGGTGACGTGGCGTCGTCCTGCCGTGCACCGTGGACTTCGGATGCACCCCGACCGCGGCACCCCGGTTGTCCACGAGAACCACCTGTTCCATGCCGACTCCAATTCTCTCGCTTCGCGAGTATTACGCCCAGCATACGACAGTACAATGGAATCGTGGCCAGCAACGAAAGACGCCCGATGAGCGCGCGACGCGCCTCGATCGACGGCGATCTCGTCGAGGTCGACGGCATGACCGACGACGATGTCGAGCACGCGTTCGCCGTCATGGCGGCGCTCGGGCGCTGGCAGGACGCCGCCCGTACGCTCGCCGAGGCGTCCGCGCGGTACATGCACCTCAATGAGACCGATATGCGCGCGATCCGCATGATCATGCGCGCAGAGCAGCGCGGCGAGATCGTCACGCCCAAGGACATCTCGCACGACGTGGGCATCTCGAGCGCATCCACGACGAAGCTCATCGACCGGCTCGTCGCGCGCGGGCATCTCGTGCGCGCGCCGCACCCGACCGACCGGCGCACGATGCGGATCCGCGTGACGCCGTCGACCAGGCGCTCGGCGCACGACACCGTGGGCCGCCAGCACGCGCGGCGCTTCGCAGTCGCCGCGGCACTGTCCGCCGACGAGCGCGACGCCGTCATCCGATTCCTCGACGACATGACCCGCGCCGACGCGCCGCAGGGCGACCTGCTCGATCCACACGGTGCGCGCCCGTCGCAGAAACGAGCGGCCTCTTCCGCGTGAACATAGGGTGGGCGCCATGCGCTCACCGATCCCCGACTACCTCAGCCACGTCCTCGAGGCCTCCGCGCAGCACTCGGGCGGCGCCGTCGCCGATTACATCCCGGAACTCGCGGTCGCCGACCCGAATCGCGCCGCGATCGCCCTCGCGACGACCGACGGCACGGTTTACGCCCAGGGCGACGCCGACCTGGCGTTCTCGATCCAGTCGATGTCGAAGCCGTTCACATACGCCCTCGCGCTCGCCGACCACGGCATCGAGGGCGTCGCGCAGAAGGTGGGCGTCGAGCCGTCGGGCGACGCGTTCAACGAGATCTCGCTCGAGGAAGGTACGGGCCGCCCGCTCAACCCCATGATCAACGCGGGCGCGATCGCGACGCACGGCCTCGTCGCGGCCGGCTCCCCCGCCGAGCGCCTCGAGCGCGTCGTCGACTTCTTCTCGCGGTTCGCAGGGCGCCCGCTCGAGATCGACGAGGACGTCGCCGCCTCGGAGCTCGGCGAGGGCCACCGCAACCTCGCGCTCGGCCACCTGCTGCGGTCGTTCGGCATCATCGAGGAGGATCCGGTGCCCGTCGTCGAGGGGTACATCCGCCAGTGCGCCGTGTCGGTCACGGTGCGCGACCTCGCGCTCATGGCGGCGACGCTCGCGAACGGCGGCGTGCAGCCGAATTCCGGCGAGCGGGTGCTCGACTCGCGCCTCGTGCGCCACGTGCTGAGCGTCATGATGTCGTCGGGCATGTACGACGCGGCGGGCGACTGGCTCACGACGGTCGGGATCCCCTCGAAGAGCGGCGTCGCGGGCGGCATCGTCGGCGTGCTGCCCGGGCAGGTGGGCGTCGCCGTCTTCTCGCCGCGCCTCGACGCGCACGGCAACAGCGTGCGCGGCGTGAAGATGATGGAGCGGCTGTCGGACGACATGGGCATGCACGTCATGGAGGCCGCTCGACCCTCGAGGTCGGCCGTGCGCGACGTGCGCGTCGCCGACCACGACGGCGAGGAAGCGACGATCTACGAGCTGCAGGGCGACCTCGTCTTCTCGAGCACGGAGGCGCTCATCCGCCGGCTCGTCGAGGATCCGCCCGCGACGCGGCGCGTCGTGTTCGATCTCGACCGCGTCGATGAGGTGGAGGACGTCGCGAGGCGCATGTCGCTCGGGGCGGCCCACTCCCTCATCGAGGACGGGCAGGCGCTCACGATCCTCGACGACCGGGGCGTGCTCGGCCGATTCGACCTGTCCGGCAACCCGACCGGCCCCACCGGATCCTGACCGCACGCTGACCGCGCACCGAGGCGGGGCGTGTACCGTCGCGCGGAACGCAACGACACTCTGGAGGCTCCATGTCGCTCAAGCGCACCCTCATCGCCGGCTCGATCGTCGCCGTGTTCGCCCTCGCCGGCTGCAGCAGCGCGGGCGGCTCGGCCGAGAAGACCGCCGAACCGACTGAGTCGGCGAACGCCATGCCCGAAGCCGACCTCGAGGGCGTTCCCGAGGTCGTCGCGGTCGTGAACGACGAGGAGATCGGCCTCGACGAGTTCACCGAGGCCTACGAGACGCAGTTGCAGCGGGCCGCCATGACGCAGCAGCAGTCGGGCCAGGAGCTCGACCAGGACCAGCTGAAGCAGCAGACGGCCGAGCTGCTCGTGAACAACGTGCTGCTGACGCAGGCGGCCGAGGGCGCGGGCATCGAGGCCTCGAACGAGGACATCGACGGCGTGCTCAAGGACGTCGCGACGCAGAGCGGTCTCTCGTCGGTCGACGAGGTCATCAAGGCCTTCGACGAGCAGGGCGTACCCGAGGACGAGGTGCGCGAGGACGCCGCGAACCAGTTCGAGATCGAGCAGTACGTCACGAACGAGACCGACATCCAGCCGCCGAGCGACGACGAGCTCAAGGCGCAGTACGACCAGCTCGTCGAGCAGTCGAAGGCGCAGGGCGAGCAGTCCGGCCAGGAGGCCGAGATCCCGCCGTTCGAGGACGTCAAGCAGCAGCTGTCCGACCAGGCGGTCGCGCAGGAGCAGAACGAGGCGACGCAGACCATCATCGACGGGCTGCGCGAGGACGGCAAGGTCGACATCAAGCTCTGACCCCGACCTCACGGCGCGCCGGCTCCCTCCCTCGAGGGGCCGGCGCGCCGTGTATCGAGGCCGCCGTGCGCGCCGCCGGCGACTTCGTCGCGGCGCTGCGGGCGCGCATGCCGCGTCTCGCGGGCATCGCGCTCGCGAGCACACACCTCGCGCAGCTCGCGCCCGCCTTCGCGGAGGTCGCGCACGACCTGCCGCTGTTCGACGCGACGGAGCGCGTGATCCACGACGTCGAGGAGTTCACGGCGCGCGGATCCGGCCGTACGGTGCTGCTCGCGACGGCGAGCGCCGAGCGTCCGCTCGTGGAGTTCGAGCGCGCGCTTCGCGCCGTGGGCTGCGATCTCACGCCTCTCGCTGTGTCGTTCCGCGGCGCGTGAGAACGACGCCCCACCCGCGGTTCAGCGGCGGGCGATAGCGTCGAGGGCGTGTTCCACATCGTCTTCTTCGAGCCGCGGATCCCGCCGAATACGGGCAACGCGATCCGCATGTCGGCCGCGACCGGCAGCATGCTGCACCTCGTCGAGCCGCTGGGCTTCGACCTGTCCGACACGAAGCTGCGCCGCGCGGGCCTCGACTATCACGACCTCGCGCACGTCGAGGTGCACCCCGATTTCGACGCCCTCGTCGCGTACCTCGCCGAGCACGCGTCGGGCCGCATCTACGCCTTCACGGGGCACGCCGAGCGCTGGTACACGGACGTCTCGTACGAGGACGGCGACGCGCTGCTCTTCGGCCCCGAGCCCACGGGCCTCCCCCGCGAGGTGCTCGACGACCCGCGCGTGACGGCCCAGCTGCGCATCCCCATGCGCCCCGGCGTGCGCTCGCTCAACCTCTCGAACTCGGCCGCGATCGCCACATTCGAGGCCTGGCGTCAGAACGGCTTCGCCGGGGGTGTGTGAACGGCGGGGCGTTCGCCCTACCGTGGGCGCATGACCTACGCGAACATCGGCACGCTCGGGGCCGTTCCCGGCAATCGCGATGAGCTCGTCGCGCTGCTCACCCGACGCAGCACGGAACTGAACGACATGGGCTGCCTGCTATACGAGGTGGGCACCCGCGACGACGAACCCGACACGGTGTACGTCGTCGAACTGTGGGACTCGGAGGAGGCGCACCGCGCGTCGCTCGAGCTCGAGACCGTGCGCGCCACGATCTCCGAGGCGCGGCTGCTGCTGTCCGGCGAGATGTCGGGCACGGGCTTCACGGTCGCGGGTTCGCCCCTGCGTGACTGACGCGCATTGACATGCAAGTTTCTACTTGCATGGAGTCGAGGCGTGGCAGACATCTATCGCGCCCTCTCCGATGCGACGAGGCGGCGGATCCTCGATCTGCTCGCCGAGCGCGACGGCATGACGCTGTTCGAGATCTGCAGCCGCCTGTTCGACGAGGGCACGGGATCCTCGCGGCAGGCGATTTCACAGCACCTGAGCGTGCTCGAAGAGAGCGGCACCTGAGCGTGCTCGAAGAGAGCGGCCTGCTCGCGACCGAGCGCGTCGGCCGCACGAAGGTGCACCACTTCACTCCGGAGCCGCTGCGGGAGATCACCCGGCGCTGGCCCCTCGACAGACAGGACGAATCATCATGAAGGCACGCATTCACGTCATGAGCGTGTTCGTGGACGACCAGGCCAAGGCGCTGAAGTTCTACACCGAGATGCTCGGCTCCTGCCGAAGACCGACATCCCCGTCGGCGAGTACAGCTGGCTGACCGTCGTCGGCGCTGACGCTCCCGACGGCGTCGAGCTGCTGCTCGAGCCCGACGAGAACCCGGCTGCGAAGGCGTACACGGCGGCGCTCGCCGAACAGGGCATCCCCGCGGCATCGTTCGAGGTCGACGACGTCGAGGCGGCCCACGCCGAGCTCACGGCGAAGGGCGTGCGGTTCTTGCAGCCGCCGACGCCCGCGGGTCCCGTCACGACGGCCATCCTCGACGACACGTGCGGCAACCTGATCCAGCTGGTCAGCCCCAACGCGTGAGGCGCCCTTGACACGCGTGCCGCCCCGTGACGCAATGAGCGATGGGGCGGCACGCGCCGTTGCGTGCCCGGCGACGTCAGGGGATCCCGTGGGCACCAGGATGGACAACATCGGCATCGTCGTGGAGGACCTCAACGCGATGATCGCCTTCTTCCGCGACCTCGGCCTCGAGCTCGAGGGCCGCGCGGACGTCGAGGGCGAGTGGGCAGGGCGCTGCACTGGCCTCGGCGACCAGCACGTCGAGGTCGCGATGCTGCGCACGCCCGACGGATCCGGCGCGGTCGAGCTGTCGCGATTCATCCGACCCGAGGCGGTCGAAGACCACCGCCGCTCCCCCGTCAACGCGCTCGGCTATCTGCGCGTCATGTTCCAGGTCGACGACCTCGACGACACCCTCGCGAGGATCGAGCGCCACGGCGCCGAGCTCGTCAGCGCCGAGGTCGTGCAGTACGAGGACGTCTACCGCCTCTGCTACGTGCGCGGCCCCGAAGGGGTGCTCGTGGGGTTGGCGGAGCGGGTGGGGTGAGGGCGGTCGGTTCCTGGGCGCGTTGATCCGTCGTTCGAGCCTGGGCGGCGCGACGGGCCGCGCCGCTCGAAACATTGCGCCCTCTGC
>Ga0079224_100014318_pt1 | contig 11077 bp, 12 predicted proteins | sample Stecom2015_FD_80414 | JGI IMG/M metagenome (GOLD analysis project Ga0079224, IMG submission 80414) | Agricultural soil microbial communities from Utah to study Nitrogen management - Steer compost 2015 | ecosystem: Environmental > Terrestrial > Soil > Agricultural land | place: USA: Utah...
CGCGGCTTAGCGTCGTTGGTATGAGCCAGGGATTCCTCCTGACCAGGCGCTTCCACGTGGATTTCGGCCACGTCATCAGCGCCCAGTGTCGTTGATCACGGATCCGTAGCCGCCGAATCCCACCCTCGCGCCTCCGGTGTGGCCGACGCCGTCCACGCCCTCGCCGACGACGCCTCTTTCTCCGCGCCCCCGGCAGCCGCCGGGGCGCCGCGTGAGCATGCCTTCCCCCCGTGAGGAGCTCTCTCGTGATCGTGCCATCAGTGAAATCCGGCCACCCCGGCCACCGCGCGCACTGGACGGGGGCGCCCGCATGACCGATACGCTGCCCGACCGCGCCATCGCCGCCGACCAGTTCAGGAAGGCGCTCGCCGTGCACGCCAGCGGCGTCGTGGTCATCACCGCGCAGACTGACGGCATTCCCGTCGGGCTCACCGCCACGTCCTTCTCCTCGGTCAGCCTGGAACCGCCCCTGGTCTCCTTCTACGTGGACCGTTCCTCGACCACCTGGCCGCGGCTCGGCGCCGCCGATCACTTCGCGGTCAACATCCTGGCCAGCGACCAGGCCGAGCTGGCGGCCCGCTTCGCCCGCAAGAACATCGACCGGTTCGCCGCGCCCACCCGCTGGCGGCCAGGACCGCTGGGCGCCCCGCTGCTGCAGGACGTCTCCGCGCACCTGATCTGCCTGCCCTACGAGCGAGCCGAGGTCGGCGACCACCTCCTGGTGGTCGGCCTGGTCGTCGATGCCGACGTACGGCACACCGGCCGCCCGCTCCTCTACCACCAGGGCCGCTTCGGCCGCTTCCTGGCCCACCCCGACTCCTGAACCCCGGAGCAGCTTGTGTCCATATCCACGCAGACGCGGGCCTACGCGAGCCCCGTCGACCATTCCGCGTACGGCCACTACGGTCCGGGGCGCCTGCACCTGTCCCCGGACTGGAACCGCCCGGTCTATCCCTTCCAGGGGAGGATCACCGCCGACGGTTCCAGCGGCTTCCGCGCTGAGCCCGGCCGCTACCACCTCTACGTCGCCTGGGTCTGCTTGTACGCCCACCGCGCCGCGATCGTCCGCAAGCTCAAGGGCCTGGAGGACGTCGTCTCCCTGTCCTACGTGGACGACGAGCGCGACGGCCGCGGCTGGGCGTTCAGGGAGCGCCGGGGCCCCGACCCGATCAACGGCTTCACCCTGCTGGAGCAGGCCTATGACGCCACCGAGTAGGCCGGCACGTCGATCGATCTCTGCCCGGACACGCTGCGTGCGGAGATCAACAAGCTCAACGGCTGGATCTACTACGACATCAACACCGGCGTCTCCCGCGTGGCCCGCGCCGCCACCGAGGACGACCGCGAGCAGGAGCGGCACCGGGTGGTGGCGGCGCTGGAACGGCTCGACGGGCGCCTGGCCGAGCAGCGCTTCCTGACCGGCGACACGATCACCGAGGCCGACGTCCGGCTGTGGGTGACGCTGGCCAGGTTCGACACCGAGTACAACCGCGGCCACTTGATCAGTGAGCGGGAGCTGACCGACTTCGAGCACCTCTGGCCGTACGCCCGAGACCTCTACCAGCGCCCGGCTTTCCGGGAGACGACCGAAGGGCTGTCCGCCGCCTGGGACACGCCGCACGGGCGGGGCCGATGACGCGCAAGCAGGTCCACTTGGCTGCCCACTTCCCTGGCGTGAACAACACCACCGTCTGGAGCGATCCCCGCTCCGGCAGCCAGGTCGACTTCGCCTCGTTCGTGCATCTCGCGAAGACGGCCGAGCGCGGCAAGCTCGACTTCTTCTTCCTGGCCGAGGGATTGCGGCTGCGCGAGCTCAAGGGCCGTATCCATGATCTCGGGTGCTCGACCTGCTGGCCCGAGTCGGGCTGCCGCCGGAGACGGCCGCCCGCCACCCCCGCGACCTGTCCGGCGGCCAGCGCCAGCGCGTCGCCATCGCCCGCGCCCTCGGCCCCCGCCCCGACGTGCTGGTCTGCGACGAGCCGGTCTCCGCCCTCGACGTCTCCGTTCAGGCCCAGGTCCTCGATCTGCTCGCCGACCTGCAGGCCGAGTACGGCACCGCGATGGTGTTCGTCTCCCACGACCTGGGCGTCGTCCACCATGTCGCCGACCGGGTGCTGGTCATGAAGGACGGCCGGGTGGTGGAGGAAGGCGACGTCGAGGACGTGTTCACCCAGCTCCGCCACCCCTACACGCAGGCGCTGGTCGCCGCCGTGCCCCGCGCGCAGTTCTCTGGCATCTAGGTACGCCTCGCCCTGGCCCCGGACGGCCTGCGCTTGTCGGCTGCGTGTAGTCCTCCTGATCGAACGTGAACGGCAGCGTGAACGCGACATGGCCGTAGAGCCGCTCGGCGATCTCGGCATATCGGATGAGGCCGTGCCGGTCGGGATGACCATCAGGCCCTGGGAGACGCGGCCGCGTTGGTCGGCGTGCCATTCTCGCTCCCGCGAGCTGGCAGATCTTGTGACGTTCGGAGATGAGTCGCTGGTCGGGGCGGATGTGTGCGGGCCGCGAAGTGGCGCAATCGTACCGTTATCCCTATTTACCTACCTGCTTGCTAGGTTATGGCTGAGTCCGCGCAGGGAGGTGGGTGTGGGACAGACGACGGCCGCGCGGCGCCGAGCCGACCGAGCCAGGCAGGTGGCCGACCTGCTCAGGCGTCAGATCGTGCACGGGATCTTCCCCCACGGCAGGCTGCCGCCGGAGGCGGCGCTGGCGCGCGAGTTCGGCGCCTCGCGCAACACGGTGCGCGACGCCCTGCGCCTGCTGCACGAGGAAGGGCTGGTGGAGCGCTGCCCTGGAGTGGGCACCACGGTCGCGGGCGAGAAGTACCCGCATGGCCTGCACAGGCTGCTCGGCCTCGCCGAGACGCTGCACGAGCACGGCCAGGTGACCAACCAGGTCAGAACCATGACCCTGATCGAGCCGCCGCTCGCCGTGACCACCCGGCTCGGCCTGTCCCCGGGCGAGCCGGTCGTCTACCTCGAACGGCTCCGCCGCCTCAACGGCCTGCCGCTCTCGCTGGACCTGACCTACCTGGTTCGTGACGTCGGCGAGCCGCTGTTCGACGCGGACCTGGAGCACAACGACATCTTCGTGCTGCTGGAGGCGATCGCCGGCCAGCCGCTCGGCACGGCCGAGCTCACGCTGGAGGCGGTCAACGCCGACCCGCATACGGCAACCGTGCTGGAGGCGCCGCGCGGCGCCGCGCTGCTCATGGTGGAGCGGCTCACCCATCTGGCGGACGGGCGGCCGGTCGACCTGGAGTTCATCCGCTTCAGAGGCGACCGGCTGACCATGCGCGGACATCTCGACCGCGCCATTGACGAGGAGGAGCGATGGCCCTGATCAACCAACGGGTCGAGGTGCCCGTGACCATCGATGAGGCGCTGTGCATCGACGGTTGCACGCTCTGCGTCGAGGCGTGCCCGCTGGACTCTCTGGCGATCAGCGAGGAGACGGGCAAGGCCTACATGTACGTGGACGAGTGCTGGTACTGCGGCCCCTGCGCGGCCAGGTGCCCCGTGGACGCGGTCACCATCAACATCCCTTACCTGCTGCGATGAGGAAAGCGATCATGCGTATCGTTCTGGCGGCCCTCGCCCTGGTCGCCGCCTCCGGCTGCTCGGTGGCCGGGGCGGCGGGCGGCACCGGTAAGACGAAGCTGGTCATCGGCTACCAGTCGAAGACCATCAACACGGTCACGGCGGGCACGCTGTTACGCTCGCTCGGCTACCTGGAGAAGCGGCTCGGCGACAAGTACACCGTCGAGTGGCAGGACTACGACACCGGCGCCCCCATCACCGCGAAGATGGTCGCCGGCAAGGTCGACATCGGCTCGATGGGTGACTATCCGCTGCTGATCAACGCCTCCCGTACCCAGAACGTGCCCGCCGCGCGTACGGAGCTGATCTCCATCACCGGCTACAACCTGCGCGGCGGCCTCAACATGGTCGTGGTGCCGCCCGATTCGAAGGCGGAGACGCTGGCCGACCTGGAGGGGACCAAGGTGTCCGCCAGCGTCGGCTCCGCCGGGCACGGCACCCTGGTGCAGGCGCTGGAGAGGGCCAAGGTCACCGGGGTCGAGGTGGTCAATCACCAGCCCGCCGTCGGCGCCTCGCAGTTGGAGTCGGGCGGCGTCCAGGCGTACGCGCAGTTCGTTGCCTGGCCCGGGCTGCTGGTCTTCCAGGACAAGGCCCGCCTGCTCTACGACGGCTCCGCGCTGGACGTGCCGACCTTCCACGGCGTGGTGGTGCGCCAGGCGTACGCGAAGGAGCACCCCGATGTGGTGGACGCCTTCCTCAAGGCGCAGATCGACGCCACCCGCTACCTGCACGAGCACCCGCTGGCGGCGGCCGAGTCCGTGGCCAAGGTCACCGGCCTGCCTGCCGAGGTCGTCTACCTCTACAACGGGCCCGGCGGCATCTCCACCTTCGACGTCACACTCAAGCCGCAGCTCAAGGCGGCGCACGAGCACGACGTGCCGTTCCTGAAGCGCATCGGCACTGACTTCGGCGGCGTCGACGTCTCCGCCTTCGTCAACGACTCCTATCTGCGGAAGGCCTACGGCCCGGCGTACGACAAGGACGTGGCCTCCACGGCGAACCCCGCCAGGATCACCGGCACCGACCCCGTGTGCGGCAGCGCGGTCGGGGACCCGAGGACCGCGTCGGAGCTGTGGCTCGACGGCGCCGCCACGACGCAGCCGGCGGCCACCCCTACCTGCCTGCTGCGCCAGATCGCCGCCGCCAAGTCCAAGGTCCGCGCCGCGTACGTCCCCGACACGGTCACCGGCACCCGCTGGTTCGCCGACCACGCGGTGTGGCTGAAGGAGGGGGCGAACTTCCTGCCCTTCACCACGCAGGACGGCGCCGCCGCCTACCGGGCCGACCATCCGGAGGCGGAGCCCACCACCTACGAGGCCGCGCTCAAGGAAGCCGGCGCATGACCCGGCGCATGACAAGGAGATGGGTCCTCAGGGCGGCCTCAGTGCTGGCGGCAGCCGGCTTGTGGCAGGTGCTCACTGCCGCGGACGTCCGGCTGTGGCTCAGGTTCGACCGGCTGCCCACCCTCGACGAGATCGCCGGCGAGGCCGTCCGGCAGCTGGCCACCCCGGTCTTCGCGCTGGACCTGCTGCAGAGCCTGATCCGCATCCTCACCGGGTTCGGCCTGGCCACGATCGCGGGCATCGTGGCCGGCGTCGCGCTCGGGAGGTCGGCGCGCACGCGGGACGTGCTGCTGCCGCTGCTGGAGGCGGTCCGCCCGATCCCGGCGATCGCCCTCGTCCCGGTGGCGATCCTGCTGTTTCCCACCGATGAGCAGGGCATCGTGTTCATCACCTTCGTGGCCGCCTTCTTCCCGATCCTGGTCAGCACCCGGCACGCCGTCCGGGCGCTGCCCACGCTCTGGGAGGACGCCGTCAGGACGCTCGGCGGCAGGCGTCTGCACGTGCTCTGGCATGTCGTACTGCCGGGGATCCTGCCCGGAGTGTTCGGCGGGTTGTCGGTCGGCATGGGTGTGTCGTGGATCTGTGTGATCTCCGCAGAGATGATCTCCGGCGAGTTCGGTGTCGGGTACCGGACGTGGCAGGCGTACACGCTGGTGGACTATCCCGGGGTGATCGTCGGGATGGTCACCATCGGCCTGCTCGGCTGGCTGACCTCGGCCGTCGTAGAGCTGGCCGGGCGGCGGGCCACCCGCTGGCTGCCGAGAGCCCAGGGCGGCATGTCATGACCGCGGTGGCGCCCACGGTCCGCACGGCACCCGTGGCCGGGCTCGGCTTCACCCTGGAGGGGCTGTCTCTCGGCTACGGCCGTGAGCTGGTCGTGCGCGAGGTCGATCTGCGAATCGTGCCGGGCGAGGTGCTGGTCGTGGTGGGCGCGTCGGGTTCGGGCAAGTCCACACTGCTGCGGGCACTGGCGGGACTGCTGCCGCCGGCCGGCGGGGTCGTCCGGGCCGACGGCGCCGAGGTCACCGGCACCTCGGCCGAGCGCGCCATGGTCTTCCAGGACGACGGGCTGCTGCCGTGGCGGAGTGTCCTGCGCAACATCGAGCTGCCCCTGCGCATCCGCAAGGTGGGCAGGCGGGAGCGCACCGCCGCGGCGCGGGACTGGATCCAGCGCGTGGGCCTGGACGGGGCTGAGGACAAACTGCCGCGCGAGCTGTCCGGCGGCATGCGCCAGCGCGTGCAGCTTGCCCGCGCCCTCGTGGCCGCGCCGCGCGCGGTGCTGATGGACGAGCCGTTCGGCGCGCTCGACGCCCAGACCCGGGCCCAGATGCAGCGCCTGCTGCTCGACGTGCTGCGCGACACCCAGGCGACGGTCGTCTTCGTGACCCACGACGTGGACGAGGCGCTGCTGCTCGCCGACCGGGTCGCGGTACTCGGCGGTCACGGCGTCCGCGCGGTGTTCGACGTACGCGGGACCGGTGAGCACCCACACGCCGAGCTGCGCGACAAGATTCTTAAGGAGCTGTAGATGGAGATCCCTTCGATCGAGGACCGCCTCCACCTGGAATGCGAGGTCCTCGTCGTGGGCGGCGGAACCGCGGGCACGATGGCCGCGATCACCGCGGCGGAGCGGGGCGCGCGCGTGCTGCTGCTGGAGAAGGCGCACGTCCGCCACAGCGGAGCCCTGGCCATGGGCATGGACGGCGTGAACAACGCGGTCATTCCCGGCAAGGCCACGCCCGAGGAATACGTAGCAGAGATCACCAGGGCCAACGACGGTGTCGTCAACCAGAAGACGATCTACCAGACCGCGACCAGGGGCCACGACATGGTCCGGCGGCTGGAGCGCTACGGCGTCAAGTTCGAGAAGGACGAGTACGGTGAGTACGCCGTCCGCCGCGTTCACCGCTCGGGCAGTTACGTGCTGCCCATGCCGGAGGGCAAGGACGTAAAGAAGGTCCTGTACCGGGTGCTGCGCCGGCGAGACATCCGGGAGAAGGTCCGCATCGAGAACCGGGTGATGCCGGTCAGGGTGCTCACTTGCGGCGGACGGGCGGTCGGCGTGGCGGGGTTCGACACCAGGTCCGGTCGTTTTGTCACGGTGAGCGCCGGCGCGGTCATCCTCGCGACCGGCGCGTGCGGCCGGCTCGGCCTGCCCGCCAGCGGCTACCTGTACGGGACCTACGAGAACCCGGCGAACGCGGGTGACGGCTACGCCATGGCCTACCACGCGGGCGCCGAGCTCAGCGGTATCGAGTGCTTCCAGATCAACCCGCTGATCAAGGACTACAACGGCCCGGCCTGCGCGTACGTGGCGAACCCGTTCGGCGGCTACCAGGTCAACAACAAGGGTGAGCGGTTCGTCGACTCCGACTACTGGTCGGGCCAGATGATGGCCGAGGTCGCCGCGGAGATCGACTCGGCCCGCGGCCCGATCTACCTCAAGCTGACCCACCTGCCGGAGGAGTCGGTCTCGGCGCTGGAGAACATCCTGCACACCACCGAGCGGCCCACCCGCGGCACCTTCCACGCCGGGCGTGGACACGACTATCGCACCCACGACGTGGAGATGCACATCTCGGAGATCGGCCTGTGCGGCGGCCACTCGGCCTCCGGGGTGTGGGTGGACGAGAACGGCGCGACGACCGTGCCGGGCCTGTACGCGGCCGGCGACCTGGCCTGCGTACCGCACAACTACATGATCGGCGCGTTCGTCTTCGGCGACCTGGCCGGCGCCCACGCCGTCGCTCACGCCACCGTGCCTGACGCGCTGCCAGAGGACCAGATCGCCGCCGCCCACGCGCTGGTCTACCGGCCGCTGCGGCATCCGGACGGGCCACCTCAGCACCAGGTCGAGTACAAGCTGCGCCGCTTCGTCAACGACTACGTGGCGCCGCCCAAGACGGCCGCCAAGCTGGAGATCGCTCTGGAATCCTTCCAGCGGATGCGCGAGGAGATCGCCGGGATGGGCGCGGGTACCCCGCATGAGCTCATGCGCTGCGTGGAGGTCGACTTCATCAGAGACTGTGCCGAGATGGCGGCCCGCGCCTCGCTGACCCGTACCGAGAGCCGCTGGGGCCTGTACCACGAGCGGGCCGACCTGCCCGCCCGCGACGACGACGCCTGGCTGTTCCACCTGAACCTGCGCAAACGCGGCGACGGCGCCATGGAGTTCGTCAAGCGCCCTGTGGAGCCCTACCTGGTGCCCGTCCCCGAGTTCACCCCGGCCGCCGCCGAACCGGTGACGCTGGGCGCGCACACCGCCGCCACCGTGCGGCGGGCCACCACCACACGTGCCGGCCGTACTGCTGTCGGCCGCTCGCCCCGCATCCTGGAGTTGCACCGGCTCGCCGAGGCGCAGCCCACCGCGGCACAGCTCGCGCCCTACCTGTCCGACCCCGACCCCAAGGTCAGACGGGCCGCCATCGCCACGCTCACCGAGATCGTCCCCGAGGGCGTGGGCGCGGCGCTGGCGGCCGCGCTCGGCGACGTCCACGGCACGGTGCGGCGGGCCGCGGCCACCGCGCTGAAGGAACTGGTCGAGGTCCTGCCCGCAACGGCGGAACTCGGCGCGGCCCTGGCCGGTCGGCTCGACGGAGAGGACGCCGTGGTACGGGCGTGCGCGTTCGACGTCCTGCGCGCCCTCCGGCTCGGCGACCGGCAGACGTTCGCCGCCGGACTGGCCGATGCCGACCGCCGGGTACGCATCGAGGCGATCCGCGGGCTGGTGTCGCTGGACGAGGCCGATCTCGTGGCCACGGCCGCCACGGACCCGTCGCGGGAGGTCCGGGTGTGGACGGCCAGAGGGCTGGGCCTCATCGGCAAGCCGTCCGCCGCGCTGGCCGCCCTCGCCGCCGACGCCGACCCGCTCGTGCGCGCCGCCGCGCTGGAGGCATCCGGGGCGACAGGCGCCCCGCTGGAGACCCAGGCCGCGCAGGCGATCCGTGACCCCGACTGGCAGGTACGCGTCGGAGCGGCCCGCTGCCTGGCCGCCGCGGACGTGGACGTCGCGTCGGGGCCGCTCATCGGAGCGCTCGCGGACGCCAATCTCGACGTACGTAAGGCGGCCGTGCTCGCCCTGTCGCGCTGGGCGGACCGGACAGAGGTGGCCGCCGCGCTGCGTACCGCTCTGTCGGACCCGGACGCCGACGTCCGCGCCCATGCCCGCAGAGCCATCGCCGGCGCGGGTCCCGAACTGCCAGAGGGGACGACGCCCTAGCGTGACCACGCTTGCCGCCGGGGCTCCGCAAAGGAAGGCCGAGCTGTGGTCGGGCGCCGGAGCCGGCGTCGTATGAGTGGGGGCGGGCGCGAAGCCCAGCGCGTGAACGTCCGCCGCTACTGGGGGTTCCGGTCTCGCGTCGCGGCCGGGGCTGGGGAGGTGGGGCTGGAGCGGCGGCGCTTGCGGTAGGCGGCAGAGCGGGGCGGCTGGGCGCGCATGTGGTCGCGTACGCGGGTCATGATCTCGCCGTAGGCGGCGCAGGTCGCCGCCGGGGACCTGAAGATCGACGTGGCCGGGCGGCGGCCGGCGCACGCGCTTCCGATCTGCGGCGTGGCCAACCGTGCGGGCGGTGCCCCCAGCCCGCCCGCACGATCTCGGGTCGTCAGGCGACGACGAGGGCCTCGGCCCGGAACTCGCGGCCGGCGACGATCTCCGACACGAAGCCGTCGGGGCCGACCGGACGGTCCCCGATCAGCGTGACCCGGTGCAGGGTGCGCTGGACGTCGAGGTGGTCGAGGTCGGACGGGGCGAGGTGGGCGGTGGCCCGGTTGTCCCAGAAGGCGACGCTGCCGGGTTGCCAGCGGAAGCGGACGGTGTACTCGGGACGGGTGATCTGCTCGTAGAGCAACTCCAGGACGCGGCGGCTCTCCAGTGCCGAGAGGCCGACGATGCGGTCGGTGAAACCGGGGTTGACGAACAGCGCCCGCTCGCCGGTCTCGGGGTGCACCCGCACGACCGGGTGCACGGAGACGAGCAGGTTGTCGTTGATCCGCTTGACGAGTCTGCCGTCCTCATCGGTGGTCTGGTAGCCGGCGAGGAAGCGGTGCTCGGCGCGCAGGCCGTCCACGAAGTCGCGTAGTGGCGCCGACAGGCCCTCGTAGGCGGCGACCAGGTTGGTCCACTGGGTGTCGCCGCCGAAGTCAGGGACGGTCTCGGCACGCAGGATCGAGGCGGCGGGCGGGTTGACGGCGGCGGTGACGTCGGTGTGCCAGCCGGAGTAGTAGGAGTATTGGCGCTTGCGGTACAGCTCGCGGTAGTTGGCGCCGTAGCGGTCCTCGTAGCGGCGCGGGTCGATGGTGAGAATCTGCGGATGCTCCTCCGGCGGGGCGTCCTCGTGCGGGTGAGCGTGGGTCAGCTCGCCGAACTGCCGGGCGAAGGCGATCTGGGTGCTGTGGTCGAGGGTCTGCCCACGGAAGAAGACCACCTTATGGGCGAGCAGGGCCTGGCGGATCTCCTCGACCGTGGTCGGGTCGAGCGGGTGGGCGAGGTCGACGCCCGTGATCTCGGCGCCGATGTGCCCGGCGACGCGCTTGATGGTGAGAATGGACGAGGATGACATGGTGAAGCGCTCCCTGAAGCTTTGACGGGTGTTCGAGCGGAAACGGGGATGGCGGGACCCGGAGGTCACCGCATGGCACAGAGTGCGCTCGCCTGCCGTCTGAGATCGACGTGGAGGCGAGCCACCAGAAGCTCGCTGCTCTTCACAAGTCAAATCCTGCGCTCGGAAATCCATGTATGTCAAGTAGGAAATGTTGACTTTAGTCGTCCCTGCTCTTGGTTTCATGGCATAACCGATCTCGATGTCACGGCCGACGTCCTGGTCGCGGGCCTGCGGGTGCGTGGGCCGCGATCAAGGCCGCCGAGGCGGGTGCCCACCCGGTCCTGGTGGACAGGGGCTATCTCGGCACGATCGGTGCCACGGCCGCCACCGGTACCGGCGTGTCGTACGTCGATCCCCTTCCCTGTGAGGGAGGACGGACATCAGATCCGGAGCGGCCTGCAAGGTCCCGAGTACATGCGCCGCATGCGCGTTCGCGCACGCCGCTCGAGGGTGCGCGTGCTCGATCACATCCCCGTCACCGAGTTGCCGGTGGACGCGGAAGGTGCGGTCGCACCGCGCCCGAGCTCACCTC
>Ga0079224_100014319_pt1 | contig 11076 bp, 10 predicted proteins | sample Stecom2015_FD_80414 | JGI IMG/M metagenome (GOLD analysis project Ga0079224, IMG submission 80414) | Agricultural soil microbial communities from Utah to study Nitrogen management - Steer compost 2015 | ecosystem: Environmental > Terrestrial > Soil > Agricultural land | place: USA: Utah...
AGCAGCTAAAACTTTTTGACCACCTTGTTTTCTGAAAAAAGAATTGTAAAAACATAACTCGCTGTTATGCAATTTAATAGAAACAAAGATGAAGCTTGTTTGAGTTTTATCGGACACTAATGAAAAGTAAACATAAAAAATGAATTGATGGGAGAACCGATAGGCAGAATAGAATAAAAAAGTGGCCGTAAAACAGCCACTCTTTTCAGGGGAGATTGTCTCTCCCTTTTCTTTTTGGCCGCGGTCAAAAAACCACGCCCCCCTCAAAAGTTATTGTTTTTGTTGCAAGGCTTTTATTTGTGCCTGCATTTTCTTGATGGTTTCCTGAAGGGATTCAATTGTTTTTTGTTGTTCTTGGATGGCTTTGATGGCCACGGCGCTCATCCCGGCATAATTGACGGTATAGTATTTTGAACGTTCGTTTTCCGGGTTGGGTACGTTTACGAACTCGGGGAACTGTTCTTGTAGGTTTTGTGCAATATAACCGATTTGTGGTTGATGGGTTTCGTCCTTTTTATAGGTGTAACTGACGACTTCAACATCCTTAACCTTATTCAATACCGATGCAATCGGAGCAATATTTTCTTTTAAGCGACGATCCGATGTGGCGCTATAGGCTCCTGAAACATCGTCGAATTCACCAACTTTTGACGCATTGAAGTATATGCCCAAATCATCGTTTACATAAAAACTCCATTTATCTGAACTGCCGCCGTCAATAAGAGTAAGAACATCTGTACTTCCGTCTGCGCCTTTCACGCTTAAGGTTCCTTCAGTCCACCCACTTATCCCGGTAAGGCTTGGCACATAATTGATTCCCACTTTTTTATGCCCGGAAATGCTCAAAATATTCCCGCCCGAGGTGCCATCGTCGTAATAAAAATTGAAAAGCGAGGTTTCGGGGGCGGTATCGGCATAGCCGGCCAATGCCCATCCACCTGGGTTGGTGTTGTGGAAGTTGATGCGCGCATAATCGTCGTCATCCTCCCTAAGGCGTATTTGAGGAAGACCCATCGTGCTGTTTTTTTTGATTTCCAAGGATGCGCTTGGGGTAGTGGTGCCTATGCCAACCGTGGTTGAGGCCGTGGCGCCGTTTATACCGTTGATGCTCCCCAAGACCAAGGCGTTGCTTTGTTCCACATAGGCATAGGCGCCGATGGCGGTGGCGTTGGTGAGCCCGTCGGTGCCCACATCGGCATTATACCCCAATGCAGTATTGTAATCGCCAGTGAGGTTGGTTTCCATAGAAATTTTGCCCATAGCGGTGTTAAAGGATCCGGAAGTATTATACCTGAGCGCATCCTCCCCCACAGCGGTATTGGAACTTCCATCAATGTTGCTATATAAGGCGACTTCACCGACAGCGGTATTATTTGATCCATTCACACTATTTTGCAAAGAACCACGTCCCACACCGGTATTGGAAATCCCTGTAGTGTTTTTGGCCAAAACGTCTGTTCCAATTGCGGTGTTAGTGACTCCTGTGGTATTATCCCTAAGTGTCAATCTTCCATATGCCGTATTGGTGCCATAAATAAAACCCGATCGCGTATTGTTTACCTTAAATCGTAAAGCTTCATCATTGGTAGTCCCAATAAAGTCGGTGGCGGTAACTGTATTCCCGCTCAATCCCCAGCCTGCTGTTCCGGTGTCGTCCGAAGCCGGTGCCCAGTTGGTACCGTCATATTTCAAGACTTGGCCATTGGTTGCGCCCATATCATCAATTTTTGGTGCGGTAACCGCGGCATCTTCCAAATCGGCAGTTTTTACTGCCCCATTTGCTATTTTGTTTGAGGTTATCGCATTGTTGGCGATATCCGGGTTGGGATAATTTCCCGACAAATCCCCGCCGGCCGGCCCCGTGGGGCTTCCATTGGCACTGCTTCCACTTTCCGCAGCGTACAAGGCATAAGGCACGCTCAACAATTCGGTGGTGCCCAAATCGGTGTAGTTGGCCCCGCCGTTGGGGTCTATTTCCACTTTGACGAATTTGTTGCCGGAATCCCAATCCACGGAGGCCATTCCGCCAAAAACGGGTGTTCCGTCGCCGATGACGAGCGTGTAAAGCCCAAAATTGTTGGTGGTCACGGTGTGGGTTTCCGAATAATCAACAGTGGTGTTGTGGAGAATGCTGATTTTGATGCCCAAACTTTGGTTGGCCAAAGCTGCGCCAGTGTTGTCCCGGGCAATCCCTTGATAATTGAACTTTTCAGGAGCTTGTGCCTGAATATTCATCACCATCAAGAACGCGCTTGCGAATAATAGAAGTTTTGTTTTCATGTTCTACGAATTTTTATGCGAATTGTGGCTACGAATTATCCCGAATTATCTTGATAGATCGAAGCTTTCGCAGTTATTTATTGAGTTTTGGAATTTATTTTTTGAAATTTGGGATTTGTTTATTGATTTCCCCGTTTCATTATCTTGAAACTATGCCTATAGCTATTTCCATCTTTCTTCAAATTCGCCTGCAAAAGGTAAGTTCCTTCCTGCAACATCGAGATGTCAAGACTTTGTTTTTCAATCCCAGATTGGAGTTGGACCCGCTTTTGGTTTATCAACCTTCCACGAAGGTCGTAGAGTCTGAGATCAAGTTCCCCGCCACCTTCAAAGGAAGCTTGTAGGTAAACCACATTGGCAGCGGGGTTGGGGTAGAGTTCCAATCCTTCGGACAAATACTGGTTGTCGTGGATTTCGAGGTTCACGTCGTCGTTTTGCAAGAGGCCTTGGGTAAAATAGAAATTAGTGATTTCGACCGTACTGACCAAAACCATCTCGCCCACGGAATAGGAGTGCGTGGTGTTGCCGATGTTTCCCGTCCCGCCAGTGGCGTTTATGGTCCGTTGAGCCATGCTTTCCCGGGGATAAAACAAAAACACGGGAAAGGCCATGGCCAACAAAAAGCTTGGTTTTTTCCCAACACATTTTTTGAAATGTTTGATAATTGTTTCCATAATCCTTCTTTTTATTTGTTACAAGCTGAATTTCACCCCGGCGGCAAGCACCAGTTGCCCACCGTCAATGATGACATATTTCAATTCGGCAAAGGGCATAATGCTGCTGCCAATATGAAAGTTGGCACCCCCGCCAATGTTGAGACCAAAACGCCCATCCGAAATGTCCCCGTCGAAAAAGGGGTTGTCGGGGTAGGATATTTTTACGTTGGTGTAGTTCAGTCCCGCGAGGCCATAGACATCGGTGTTGCCTTCCATAAAATAATAATTGGCATTTCCGTTTATTTCCCACCAAGTGATGTCTATTCCGTATTCGTCTTTGGGCAGGTAGAAAATAAAACCGGGGGAGATGCTTATTTTTTCCGTAATGCCAAACTCGGCATTGACCCCGATCCCGATGTTTTCGATTTCGGTACCATAAGCGAGCATGCCTCCGATACGGGTTTCTGTTTGCGCCGAAGCGAGGAAAATTCCTGAAAAAGCGAGCATTGCCGCCATAAAAATCTTTTTCTTCATGATAAAGGGTTTTTGTTTTTTATGCCCTTTAGTGTTGAAAAAAAAAGAAAGGTTAACAGGTTAGTTGGTAGTCCAGTCAGTTTGTGGAAGAAGTTCTGCTGACCCCAACGGGGTCGAATATCAATAGCTACGGGTGTAAGCCCATGGTCAAATGAAACTGGAAGCATAGTTTTTGAAGAGAGGCAAAGGTCAAACTTTTTTTAGGCGTCTTCGGGCAAAAAAGAAAATGCCGCCCAAAACCACAACACCACCCAAGACATACCACCAAACGGGATTTTCCGAAACGATGGGCGAAACATCCCGCTCACAACAAAACCTGCCCAATAGTAGGTTTTGGTGTTTGCTAATTTTTCCGTCAAGGAATCTTTTTGGGTGAGGGTTGCTGCCAAATCGATGTTTGTCGAGATGTTTTCTTTTTCTTTCAGTAAAGAATCCAGCTGGTCTTCCAAGTGGAGCGGATCCACCAAGAAGCCTTTTTGGTTGCGCAAAAAATTGGACCATAAATGGTCGGAGTTGTTCATTTCAATTTGTACCAGGGCTTTTTCCTGGTATTTGTTCAATAAATTCGAGCAGTGCAACATTCCTTGAGAAATCTTGTTTTGAAAATCTTCCAATTGATTGTTGAATTTTCCGTTGCGGTAAAGCCTCGAAAAAACAACTGAGCCTTCCGAATAGGCTTGATATGCTTTTTCGAGATATTGATCTTGTGGCTGCGCGTGATATATTTTCAAAAGAATATCCCCGATTTCTATTAGGTTCTGCAAAATCGTAAAGTCATTTATGTTTTGTGGAGCGGCTAAGTATCCGTTTATTTCTTCTGTTAATCCTCCCAAAGCTTTTTTGTATTCCATTTTCCCAAAATGGGCATAAGCCAGATTATGTTTGATGGTGGAAATGCGGTTAAATTTTTCGACATCGGGGTGGGCCAAGGCTTTTTCGGCATAGAAAACCACATCGTTCCATTCTTGATATTCCACGCCCAAAGTGGTCAATATCCAATAGGCTTGAAAACACCAAAAGAATAATTTATGGACTTCGAAAAATCTCGTGCGCGCAGATAGTATTTTTTTGCTTTTTTATAATTTCCAACTTTGTGAAAAAGGGAGCCTGTTTCCAAATTGTATTTGACGATATTGTTTTGTTCCATTGGTGAAAAATCCACATTTCCTTTGGGAATGCTTTTCTGAAACAATGCGTAATAATGTTCGGCCTGGACCGTATCGCGGATGGTAACGGCATATTGTAGCTTTCGATAGTAATAAATGGTATTGATGGCATTAAGGTTGGGGAAATTGACGTTGGCCCGCATAAAAGATTCATGGTTCTTGTTGGCCTCATAGAAGGCGGTGATTTTTTTGATAAGTGCTGTGCATTTTTCCAAATCGCCATATTTTTTGAACATTTCAAAGTTGTCCGCATACTGATTGAAAAGCACAAACTTGTTTTCCGGTTGAATTTTTTCGTAAATTTCCTGTGCTTGTAGCCCATATTTCAAACCTTGGTTGAAGTAGGGGATGAAACTGTAAACGGTAGATAAAAACCCACAGATTGCCGCTGTGTTCATGGAATAATAGCCATATTGTTCAATGGTTTTTTCCAAGGATTGTTTGAAATAGCCAATGGCTGCTTCATGGTCTTGCTGGTACCATTTTATATGGGCAAATTGCTTTAACAATTTGGAAATTTCTTTTTGATAAGAGTCGGTTTCCGAGTCCATTTCCACCGCCAAATCATATCCTTTTTTGGCCGATTCCCAAGCCTTTTCCGGTTGTCCGGAAGGAATGAGAACATAGCTGTATTCAAGGTTCAACCGGATACTTTCACGAGCTGGCTGTACTTGCATGCTTTCAAAAATGGAAATAGCCTTTTTAATTAGCGACGAGGCTTTGGTTTTGTAGGCATCGGAAAGCGTATCCTCCAGCGAGGCCATGATTGCTTTCCGTAACTCGATTTCATCGGCATAGTTTTTTTGGGAAGCTAGTGCGTCGGCTTTTTCAACTTGGGGGTTTTGTGAAAAAACGAGGGAAAAGGAAAAGAACAAAACGAAGGAAAGTAGTGGTTTTTCATTTTTCGTTGTTTAATAAAAAAAGCATTAAATAGTTTTAAATATATAAAAAATCCTGCAATTGTTTCGCAGGATTTTTTACCAATTCAAATATTAAAGAGAAAAACAACAGGTTTTAAGGAAGAAAGAAACAATCTTCCGTGTCCACATCGCCGGTATTGATGTTGTCATAGCTAAGATTGCTGACCGTAACATCGTTGTTGTTATTGATAATTTTGATCGCACACCCATACAGGTCTTGGAAATGAATGTTGTGAAGATCTACCGTGCTTCCATATTTTATGCCGATGGCCGCTTCATAGGCAAAAGTTTGATTGGTACCTCCGGCATGTTTGATGACCATGTGCTCCATTCGGGTGTTTACCGCATTGTGCAATTCGAAACCATCCCATGAACCGGGAGTGGGGTCTGCCCCTTCAAAAATAATGGGCTCTTCTTCCGTGCCGACAAATTGGAACGAGGTTTGGTCGCCGGTTCCGATTACTGTTCCAAAAGCCACATAAACATGTACGCCGGGTTCGATGGTCAGCGTGGTCAAATCTGTGGCGGTCCCCAAATTTCCGGAAAGCACATAGGGTACATTTATTTTTTGCCAAGTGGCGTCTGTTGTGATTATGGTACTGTGTCCCTTCAAATAAACCCGGTCTTCATCATTGCCGGAATAATCGTTGCTGGCGTTGATGGCGGTCATAAGTTGAGGGGTTGCTGATGACCAAAGCGGGATTGCGTTTTTCGTGAAGACACTGTTGTTGACGTGCAGTTCTTGAGTGGTGTACCGAGCGTACATCCCATAATTTTCGCTTTCCCTAAAGGTGCAATGATTGATTTCCAGCCGGGTGTCATAGGACACTGTGATATTCGCCGGTTTCACATTGGCATGGATTTTTTTGCTTCCGCCATATTCGATGGTCACATATTCCAATTTGTTTTTGACATCCGGGCTCAAAAACGATACTCCGGCCCAAGCCCCGCGTGCTTTGTCAACTCCTGTAAAAAGAATGGGGGCATCGGCTGTCCCCACTGCAACAAAACTGGCGTCTTCTTCTATTTTAAGTCCGGCATCGGTGTCGAAGGCGATAGTCACGCCGGGTTCGACGACCACATCGCTTTTGATCCTCATTAGGCATTCGACTATATAATCGATAGGCGCCAAGGGGTCATCTGTCAACGTACCGCCTTCCTCAATGAAACGGTCGCATTCCAACACAATCGGCGGGTGCACTTCCACCGGTGGTTCGGGTTCGTTTCCTTCTTCATCATCTTTGCTACAGGAAATCATTACGGCTCCGCAAAATGCAATCAGTATCTAGGAAGCCAGTTTTTTTGGGTTTGAAAATCTTGTTCTCATGGTTTTGTTTTTTTAAGGTTTATGCCCTTTAATGGCAAATCCGGAAAAAGGTTAACATGGGCACATCAAAAAACCGGGGAAGAATATATTTTTGGACAAAACCAAGGATGATAATACCTATTATATATTAATCCCTAAATTTGTTATGTTAACCTTTTGCATTGATGAAGCACAAAATGGTAGAGGAGCCCCCATTGGAAAATCTTAGAAAAGGCGATGACCAGGCCTTGAGAAAGGTGTATGTGGAATACCGCCAGCCTTTTTTGAACTATGCGCGGAAATTTCAGATGGATGATGACAGCATTTTGGACATCTACCAAGATTCCATCATCGCCATGCGAGAGAACCTCATCAACGGAAAAGTCAATGACTTGAAAAGCAGCTTGAAGACCTATTTGTTCGGAATTGGGAAATACAAGGTGTATGCTTATTTGCGGGAACACAAAAAAACACACCTGATGGATACCGTGGACATCCCCGGCGAAAGCGTTCCCGAATTTGATGTCGAACCTGAAGGAAACCCGTTGACCGAAAAACAGGAGCTCATAAAACGCGCCCTCTTGAAAATGGGCGGCAGGTGCAGGAATATTTTGGAATTGTTCTATTATCGAGGCTTGACCATCGACGAAATAAGGGAATCGGAAGGCTACGAGAACAACAACACCGTAAAAAGCCAAAAATCCCGCTGCTTGAAAACATTAAAACAAATGATACTGAACCCATGAACAGGGAAGATTTGATACAGGACTATCTGCACGGTCGCCTTGGCAAAAGGGGACAAGCTGAATTTGACGCACTTTATGAAAGCGATGCCGATTTTCGGGACGAAGTCGAGTTTCAAAAAAACCTCGATGCCGCATTTTCTTCCATAAACAAAGAGGAGACAAAGGAAAAGTTGCGGGGATTTGAAAATGAAATGGAACGGGAACGCAAGAACCCGTCTGGAGTTCGGTATTTGAATGAAGGCAACAAAACAAATTCGACCTATAAAAAATGGCTCACCGCAGCCTGTATTTTGGTAGTTGTCGGCATAGGATTGATGTTTTTCTTTAACAAATCCACTCCGGAACAACTTTACTATGCCCATTTTGAAGCTTATCCCAATGTGGTCAACCCCATAATCCGCGGTGAAAGCGAAACCACTTTGGCCAACAAGACCTTCATCGCCTATGAAAAAGGCGAATATGAAAAAGCCATAACCGGTCTCTCCCAACTCTACGAACAGACGGGGAAAGGCCATTTTTTGCTTTATCAAGCCAGTGCCCTTTTGGAAATCGGAAAACCCGAAAAAGCCATCCCGCTTTTAAAAAAGCAACTTGCTTTGGACGATGCCTTTTCCGAAAAATCAAGGTGGTATTTGGCCTTGGCTTATCTGAAAACAGGCGAAACCGAAAAAGCAAAACGGCTTTTCAAGGAAATCAGTTCAGAAAATTCATACAAAACCGAAGAAGCAAAAAGTATTTTGAGTGAATTGGAATAGGCATTAAACTTTCTTGCCTTTCTTTTTCTTGTAGATAATCAACCCCAAAACAACAACACCTATACCAAGTATCGCCCACAACCACCAGTTTGTGGTGCCGATGATTGGTGTGGTGTTCCCCGTCAAGACAAAACCAGCCCAATAATAGGGATGTTGCAAACTTTTGTCAGTGGTTTTGCCATCTGCAAGGCCGCGGCTTTGTTTTGACAATCTTTTAGGTGAGCCTTTGCCACGATTCCCGCAAAAAGGTAATCGGCAATAAGAATAGGCAAATGGAGGCTTGAATGCATTAATCCTAACCGGCAAAATAAAAACACCGGCAGCTGTATATCACACCACAGCTATTTTCAATATAAAAACGATGGATTTTGGCGGTGTAGTCCGCGAACCCAACACCACAAAAATGGATGTGTATTGTGTGATTTATGTTCCTTTTCCGGAGTAGGAACTTTGGATTTTTTAAATAAAAAGCCTCTCAAATATTCTTAAACCATTCCTCGAAGTGCTTCCCGAGCAGAGGAACAGGTGCTTGCTTGTGATTTATGGCATTAATCAAGCCTATTACCCAGAGGACTATTAAAAATAATCCGCCCAACAGACTGACTATCCATCCTAAAATTGGAATAATATTAATTACGGAAAATGCCAATCCGGTCAGACAAATTCCTAAAGATTGCCGAATATGATATGCCCCAAAAGGGTTTTTCTTTTCCTGGTTCATCACAAAGGCGATAATCAACCCGATAACAGTAAGATATGCAATAATGGCGATTGAGTTGTCGCTTGATGTTTCTGCATTGTACGCAGGCTCGGTGTGGGGGTTATTAGCTTCCATATTTATAATATTTTAGTTGTTAATCGGAGTTGAATATGAGGACTAATTTACAAATTTATTTCAATTGGACTAAATTTGATAGATAAAAGAAAGACGACTAATAAATAATCGTCTTTCGCAAACTATAAAAAAGAGAACCTTAAAAAAATTAAATATTAAAATTCGCTTCTGCCAATCGCCTTCCAACAATGAGTACATACTACGATTCGGCAAAGGGCAAAATAATGCTGCCTATATTAAAATCTGCACCTGCACTATCCATTAGTGTCACAAGCAATAAAAGGTTAACATCAATGGGTTATTTTTAAATTTATTTTTTTCGATTGAAGAGAATCAGGCATATTAATTTTTACAGGAAGGAAAATCAATATTTCGGGCAGGCAGAAGAAATTCCAGTGAAAATGCATTTAGCTTTTCCTTGTGCCCTTGCGGATAAAAAGCAAAACAATTCCCAGGAGAAGAGTGGTTCCTAAAGCATACCACCACCATGATATTCCGGAAGAAATAGGAGAAGTATCCCCGCTTACCACAAGTCCGGCCCAATAGTAGGGATGTCTTAAAGCTTTGTCTGTGGTGGTGTGGAGGTAAGTGAGTTTTGCATCGCGCAGGGCACCGGCTTTATCTTGACCGGCTTTCAGATTCTGATAAAATAAAGGCATGATTTGCGCAGTTTCACGATCAGGGATGGGCCATAAACTTCGCACGGTGCTTTTCACCCCGGCATAGGTGAAGGCGCGCGAAAGACTCTGAACCCCTTCGCCGTTTTGTATGCTTCCCGTGCCGGTGTTGCAGGCGCTTTATACTGCAAGATTAGCAGGAATGTTCATTTGATAAAGTTCCGAGAGATAAAGTTTTTCGTTATTGTTGAAAATCAGGGTTGACTTTTCAGGTTGTTTTTCGTCCAATACGGCGTGCATCGCCAGATGTAGGATTTCATAATCGGCTGCATTTTCAACAAAATTGGTTTTTGAGGCTTTCTCAGCCAGAAAAAGTTGACCATCAAACAATTCTTGTATTTTCTGTGCCTCAGCCTTTGCTCCTTTCAGTTCATAATATCCGGAACGCACAAGCGTATTCACCAAACTGTCATTGAAATTTACTGCAAGTGTGGCTTTATATTCCGGCGAAAAAAGTCCAAGATTTGTCGAGCTTTCCTTCCGGAGTTTTCTTTGAATAAGCCACAACTTCAGGGAAGAAGTGTAGCCAATGGCATATTTTTTCAACAGGAATTCCCCTTGAGAATTGATTAAGGTTTCAAAAGGGAGATAGCTTAAAAAACTATTATTTATAAAAGTGAGTTTTTCATGTTGCCCTAATTCAATTGGTTCGAGCAGAATATGATAAAGCTCCCGCGCCTGTTCTTCATATTCACTGTCTATATTTTTTAAAGAAGACAGGTATTCATTTGTTTTATCAAAAAGGAATGATCTGGTAATGGGCAGCTGCTGAAGTTGCACCTGGTCGCGTGTGATTTTGTATGCAAAAACCAGAGAATCTGTGATGATATAATTTACGGCTATTTCATCGAGGTCCATTTCGCCTTGAAAATTTGTGAGCTGGAAATCATTTTGCGAAAATTGATGATAAGCCTTATCATTGAGGTTTAGCGAATCAGCATAAATTCTTTTGTGATTGCGTAAAAAATTAGACCATAAATAATCCGAATTATTTTTTTCCACTTGAGTCAGAGATTCTTCATGGTAGTTATCCAAGAGATTCACGCAACTCAGCATTCCTTCATAAATTTTATTCTGAAGATTTGCCAGCTGTTCATTGAATTTTCCGCGACGATATAAACGAGAAAACAGTACAGAGGCTTCCCGATAAGCCTTATAGGATTTTTCTAAATAATTTTCGTTAGTATGTAAATGATAGAAT
>Ga0079224_100014320_pt1 | contig 11076 bp, 11 predicted proteins | sample Stecom2015_FD_80414 | JGI IMG/M metagenome (GOLD analysis project Ga0079224, IMG submission 80414) | Agricultural soil microbial communities from Utah to study Nitrogen management - Steer compost 2015 | ecosystem: Environmental > Terrestrial > Soil > Agricultural land | place: USA: Utah...
CCCAGTACCTGCAGCGGGATGGTCTTGGCGGAATCGGACATGGGCGTGCTCAGGGGGAAAGGTCGGGCAGCGCCGGCGACAGGCGGGCCTGCAGGCCGAGCTGGCGGGAAAGGGCGGAGACCAGGGCGGGCGCGACCGCGGAAAGCTCGCCGGGGCCGCCCAAGTCTAGCACCGAGGTCACTTGCAACCCCCGGTAACCACAGGGATTGATGCGCTGGAACGGCTCCAGGTCCATGCCGATGTTGAAGGCCAGGCCATGGAAGCTGCAGCCGCGCCGCACCCGCAGGCCCAGGGCCATGACCTTGGCCCCGTCCACGTAGATGCCGGGGGCGCCCTCGCGACGCTCGCCGCGGATGCCATAGCCGGCCAGGACATCGATCACCGCCTGCTCGATCCGGCAGACCAGCTCGCGCACGCCCAGGCCGAGCCGGCGCAGGTCCACCATCGGGTAGGCGACGAGCTGGCCGGGGCCGTGGTAGGTGACCTGGCCGCCGCGGTCGACGGGAATCACCGGGATATCGCCCGGGGCCAGCACATGCTCGCGCTTGCCGGCCTGGCCGAGGGTGAATACCGGTTCGTGCTCGACCAGCCAGAGCTCGTCCTCGGTTTCCGGCCCGCGCGCGTCGGTGAAGCGCTGCATGGCCCGCCAGACCGGCTCGTAGGCCTGGCGGCCGAGTTCGCGCACGTTCCAGTGCCGGAGGGCGGGCGTGGGCGCCACCGGCGCCGGGCAGGTGGGCGCGTTCACAGCGTCCACCGTACCGCCGGGTGGTTGCGCAGGGCGCCGTGGGCGGCGTCGTAGTCCTCGCGCGAGTGCGCCTCGAACACTACGGTCACCGAGACGTAGTTGCCCTTGGCCGAGGGCCGGATGCGGGTGCGGTCGTGGTAGACGGTCAGGCCCAGGGCCTCGAGCACCGCCGGCACCACCGCCTGCAGCTCGGCCTCGACCGCGCCCATGGCGCTGAGCTCGAAGACGCCCGGGAACTGGAAGCCGTGCTCGGGGTTGTCGGAGTGGATGGCCATGGCGGGCATTATCCCCCCGCCCCGGCCCCGACCCAAGCGCGGCCGGGGCAACGCCGCGTCCCGGCGGTGGCGCCGGGCCTCAGGCTGGCTTTACTCGCTTTCCCACCACAGCCAGAAGTCGTCGCTCAGGCGCTTGAAGAAGCCGCCTTCGGCCACGTCCTCCAGGGCCACCAGCGGCTGCTCGACCAGCACCTCGCCATCCAGGCTCAGGCGCAGCACGCCGATGGCCTGGCCCTTGGCGATCGGCGCGATCAGCTGCCGCGGCACGTCCATGCTGGGCTTGAGCTCGCCGTAGCGGCCGCGCGGCACGGTCACGTGCAGCGGCTCGGCCACGCCCATGCCGACCACGTCGGCCTCGCCGCGCCAGACCGGGTGCCCGGCCACCTTCTTGCCCGGCTCGTAGACGGTGTGGGTTTCGTAGAAGCGGAAGCCCCAGTTGAGCAGGGCCAGGTTGCCTTCCTCGCGCAGGCGGAAACCCTCGCGGCGGTTGTCGGTGTGCACGCCCAGCACCACCGAGATCAGGCGCTGGCCGCTGCGCTCGGCCGAGGCGGCCAGGCAGTAGCCGGCCGCCGAGGTGTGGCCGGTCTTCAGGCCATCGACGCTGGCGTCCTTCCACAGCAGGCCGTTGCGGTTCCACTGCTGGATGCCGTTGAAGGTGAATTCCTTGATCCGGTACAGGGCGTAGTGCTGCGGATAGCGCGAAATCAGCGCCCGCGACAGGATGGCGATGTCGCGCGCGGTCATCACGTGGCCGGGGGCGGACAGGCCGTGCGAATTCTCGAAATGGGTGCCCGTCATGCCCAGCTCGGCGGCATGGCGGTTCATCAGGTCGACGAAGGCCGCCTCGCTGCCGGCCACGTGCTCGGCCAGAGCGATGGCGGCGTCGTTGCCGGACTGGATGACCAGGCCGTGCAGGATGTCGTCGAGCTTCACCTGGCTGCCCACCGGCAGGGCGCTGAAGCTGCCGTCGGTACCGGCACCGCCCTGGCGCCAGGCGTTCTCGCTGATGTTGACCATGTCCTCGGCCGAGACCCGGCCCTCGGCCATCTCGGCGGCCACCACGTAGGAGGTCATCACCTTGGTGATGCTGGCCGGCTCCAGCGGCTCGTCGATATTGCCGCCGGCGAGGATCTGGCCGGTGGCGTAATCCATCAGGATCCAGGCCTTGGCGCCCTGCGGCACCGGCGCATCCGGCGTTGCCGGGGCCGGCGCGGGTGCCGGCGCGGGTGCCGGCGCGGCCGCCGGTGCGGGCGCCGGGCTCTGGGCCAGGGCGGGGACGGCCAGCAGGGCCAGGACGAGCGGGAACAGGCGGGTCAAACGCATGGGGCTGGAACTCCGGGGCGGGGCCGGCGCCGGCGCCGGCCTGGTCGGGTGGATCGGGGAGAGGCCTACAGGGTAGGCCTCATTCGCTGAATACTCTCGGGCTGGGCAGGCCAAGCCGGACCACGGTGCGGGCGATGTCTTCGGCCGCGGCCGCGGCCAGCGGACCGATCCGCACCCGCCAGAGCTTGCGGCCGTCCACCCGCACGCCATCGATATCGACGTCGCGGATACCGGCCTCCTCGAGCTGGCGGACCACCCGGCGGGCATTGTCCTTGTCACGGTAGGCGCCGACCTGGACGATCCGGCGGCCTTCCGGTGCCGGCGCGGCTCCGGCAACCGTGGCGGCTGCCGCTGCCGGCGTGCCTTCGGGGCCGAGCGCGCGCACTTCGACCCGGGCGGTGCCGGTCCGGTCCAGGCCCAGCCGCACCGCCGCGGCGTAACTGAGGTCGATGATGCGGCCCTCGTGAAAGGGCCCGCGGTCGTTCACCCGCACCACCACGTTGCGGCCGTTGTCCAGGTTGGTGACGCGGGCGTAGCTGGGCAGGGGCAGGGTCTTGTGCGCGGCGCTGAAGCTGCACATGTCGTAGGGCTCGCGGCTGGAGGTCAGCCGGCCGTGGAATTTCTGCCCGTACCAGGAGGCGACGCCGCGCTCGACATAGCCCTCGGCACTGTCGAGCACGCGGTAGGTGCGGCCCAACACGGTATAGGGCGAACGGTTGCCGTAGGCGGCGCGCGGCTCCTGGCGCGGGGTGGGCTCCGGGATGCCGCTGACGTCCAGCGGGTGCTCGGGGGCACTGTCGGCCACGCCGGGCGCGTACAGGCCGCCGGCGGTGTAGTCCTCGTCGCGATGCTCGCGCACCTGCAGGCAGGCGGCGGGAATGGTGGCGGCGGCCGGCGTGTCCGCCGCCATCGTGCGCGGAACGTCGGCGGCCGGTTCCGCCGCCGCCGGCGGCCGGGTGGCCTGGCGGCCGCCGCAGGCCGCCAGCAGCAGCACCAGCAGCAGCGCGAAAGCCCGGATCATGGGGCGATGGCGGCATCCCCGGCCGCAGCGATCTCGCGCGAGAGTTGGTACACCGCCAGCGCATACATCGGCGAGCGGTTGTAGCGGGTGATGACGTAGAAATTGCGGAAGCCCAGCCAGTGCTCGGTACCGGCCTCGCCTTCCAGGGTCACCAGGGTGGCCGGGCGGTCCTCGCCGATCGCCAGGGCCGGGCGGAAGCCCGCCTCGCCCAGTTCGGCCAGGCTGTAGCGCGCTTCCAGGCCCTCGGCCTGGAAACGGGCGCCATCCTCGGCCAGGGCCGGCACGGCCACCGGCGCGCCCGCCTCCCAGCCGTGGGCGACGAAGTAGTTGGCCACCGAAGCGAAGATGTCCGGCAGCGAGCCGAACAGGTCGCGGCGGCCGTCGCCGTCGCCATCGCGGGCGTAGGCGCGGTAGCTGGAGGGCATGAACTGGCCCCAGCCCATGGCACCGGCGTAGCTGCCGCGCAGGCCGGCCAGGTCCAGGCCTTCCTCGTGCGCCAGCCGCATCACCTGGGCCAGCTCGTCGCGGAAGAAGGCGCCGCGGCGCTGCTCGCGTTCGACCTGTTCGGGCTTGCCGCTGACCGGATAGAAGAAGCCCAGCGTGTACAGCGCATCGAGCACCGGATAGCTGCCGGTGATGCGGCCGTAGCTGGTTTCCACGCCGATGATGGCGACGATCACCTCGGGCGGCACGCCGGTGTCGGCCCCGACCCGGGCCAGGGCCTCGCGGTGCGTGGCCAGGAAGCGGCGGCCATCGGCGATGCGCTTGCCGTTGAGGAAGATCGGTCGGTAATCCTTCCAGGGCTTGACCGCCTCGGCCGGCCGGGACATGGCGTCGACGATGGACTGCCGGTAGCGGGCCTTCCCCAGCCAGGCCTCCACTTCTTCGGCGGGCAGCCCGTACTTGCCGGTGGCCTCGGCCAGGAAGGCGGCGCGCAGGGCCGGATCGGGCGCCGGATCGGCCGCCGGGGCGGGCTGGGCGGACGATGGCGCGGTCGCCATGCCGGTCAGCAGCAGCAGGGCCGGGGCGAGCAGTCGGAAACGGATACCGGGCATGGCGTCTGCACAGGCGGAAACGGCGCCAATTTACCACGCCGACAGGCGCCGGCCGCGGCCGTTCAGCCCATGAACTTGCGGTGCGCGTACACCGACATGACCACGCCGAAGCCGGCCAGCAGGGTCACCGCCGACGTGCCGCCGAAACTGAGCAGGGGCATGGGCACGCCGACCACCGGCAACAGGCCGGCGACCATGCCGCCGTTGACGATCACGTACACCGAAAAGGCCAGCGCCAGCGAGCCGGCCAACAGGCGCGAATAGCCGTCGCGGGCCTGCGCCGCCATCCACAGGCTGCGGCCGATCACGAACAGGTACAGGGCCAGCACCGCCACCACGCCGGCCCAGCCCCATTCCTCGGCCAGCACCGAGAACACGAAATCGGTGGTGTGCTCGGGCAGGAAGTCCAGGTGCGACTGGCTGCCCTGCCCCCAGCCCTTGCCGGTCAGGCCGCCGGAGCCGATGGCGATCTTGGACTGGATGATGTTCCAGCCGGCGCCGAGCGGGTCGGATTCCGGGTCCAGGAAGGTCAGGATGCGGTCGCGCTGGTAGGGCATCAGGAAATGCCAGCCGACCGGCAACGCCAGCAGGCCCAGGCCGGCGAACAGGCCGATCCGCCACCAGGCCATGCCGGCCAGGAACACCGCGAACACGCCCGAGGCCAGCACCAGCATGCCGGTGCCCAGGTCCGGCTGCAGGATCACCATGCCCACCGGCAGGCCGATGATGCCGGCGCAGACCGTCAGCGTGCCCCAGCGCGGCGGCAGCACCACCGAATGCAGGTACCAGGCCAGCATCATCGGCACGCTCAGCTTCAGCAGTTCGCCCGGCTGCAGGTAGAACACGCCGAGGTTGAGCCAGAGGTTGGCGCTGCGCCCGGAGCCGAACACGAACACCAGCGACAGCAGCAGCAGGCTGCCGGCATAGGCCAGCGGCGCCCACAGCCGCAGCTTCGAGGGCGGAATGCGCGAAACCAGTACCAGCGCAACCAGGCCGACGCCGAAGCGCAGGCCTTGCGACAGCACCAGCCGGGAATTGCCGTCCGAGGCGCTGGACAGCACCACCAGGCTGACGGTCATCAGGGCCAGCAGGGCCAGCAGCAGGGGCAGGTCCAGCTTGTCGGTGAAGCGGTGGACCAGATCGCGCAGCCAGCGCAGGAAAGCGGTCATGGCGGCGTCTCCTCGGCCGGCGGCAGCAGCCAGGCATCGAGGATGCGGCGGACCACCGGCGCCGCCGCCCGCGAGCCGGAGCCGCCGTGCTCGACCAGCACCGCCACCGCGATGGTCGGCTCCCCGGCGGGCGCGAAGGCGATGGTCCAGGCCTGGTGCCGCAGGTGGTAAGGCAGGGTGTTGGGGTCGATGCTTTCCTCGCCCTGGCGGCTGGTGCGCTGGACGGTGCCGGTCTTGGCGGCGATCCGGTACTGCGCGCCCTCGCCGATCACGCGGGCGGTGCCGGTGGGGCCGTGCACCACCGCCACCATGCCTTCGATCACCGGCAGCAGGTGCGCCGGGTCCTTCACCACCCGGACGCCCGGCGGCTGCGGCTCGGGCAGCCGTGGCTGGTCGAAACCGGCCTGGCTGGCGGTGACCAGGTGCAGCCGGTGGCGGACGCCGTTGTTGGCCAGCACGGCCGTGGCCTGGGCCAGCTGCAGCGGCGTGGTTATCCAGTAGCCCTGGCCGATGGCGGCATTGACGGTGTCGCCGGGGTACCAGGGCTGGTTGAAGCGGCGCCGCTTCCACTCGCGCGAGGGGCGGACGCCGGAGATCTCGCCGACCAGGTCGATGCCGGTCGGGTGGCCGAAGCCGAACTGGTCGAACCAGGCGTCCATGCGGTCCACGCCCATCTCCACCGCCAGCTCGAAGTAATAGCTGTTGACCGACTGCGCCAGCGATTCGCGCAGGTCGACCCGGCCGTGGCCGCCGCGGCGCCAGTCGCGGTAACCGCGGCTCTGGCCGGGCAGGAAGAACTCGCCGGTGGAATAGGTGGTGTCCTCCGGCGTGCGCAGGCCCAGCTCCAGCCCGGCCAGGGCCATGAAGGGCTTGATCGTCGAACCGGGCGGGAAGCCGCCCAGGACGATCCGGTTGAACAGCGGCCGGGCTGGGCCCTGCAGCGCCTGCCATTGCCGGTGGCTGATGCCGGTGACGAACGGGTTGGGGTCGTAACCGGGCAGGCTGACCATGGCCAGTATTTCGCCGGTGCGCGGATCCACCGCCACGGCGGCGCCGTGCTGGCCCGCGAAGGCATCCACCATGGCCTGCTGCAGACGGGCATCCACGCTCAGGTGCAGGTCGGCGCCGGCCTTGGCGCCGTGCCGGCGCAGCACGCCCAGGGCCCGGCCTTCGACATTGGTTTCGACTTCCTCGTAGCCGATCTCGCCGCGCAGCCGCTCCTCGTAGTAGCGCTCCAGCCCGGCCTTGCCGATATGGGTGCGGGCGCTGTCGCGGCTGTCGCCCATGGCCTGCAGGTCTTCGGCATCGACCCGGCCGACGTAGCCGATGATGTGCGAGAACAGTTCGCCGTAGGGGTAGCGGCGGATCAGGTAGGGCACGACCTCGACGCCGGGGAAACGGTGCCGGTTCACCGCCAGCCGGGACAGCTCGGCCTCGGTCAGGCGCAGCTTCAGCGGGATCGGCCGGAAGGCGCGGGTGGCGCGCCGGGTTTCGTGGAAACGGGTGATGTCTTCCTCGTCCAGCGCGACCAGGTCGGCCAGGCCTTCGAGGGTCGCCTCCAGGTCGCCCACCTGCTCGGGCACCAGCTCCAGGCGGTAGGCCGGCACGTTGTCGGCCAGCAGGCGACCGTTGCGGTCGTAGATCAGGCCGCGCGCCGGCACGATCGGCCGCGGCTTGATGCGGTTGGCCTCCGAACGCAGCTGGTATTCCTCGTGCTGCAGCACCTGCAGGCGGAAATAGCCGGCACCCAGGCCGAGCACGGCCAGGGCGACCAGGGCGCCGGCGACGGCGGCGCGGCGGCGGAACTGCGCCGCTTCGGCACGCAGGTTCTTGATCCGGGGTCGGCGCGAGAGACGCATGGCTCAGCCGGTGCGTTCACGCTGGCGCAGCCGCAGTTCGTCCAGCAGCAGGAACAGCCAGGGCCAGAGCGCAAAGCCAAGCAGGGGTGAAACCCAGGTGCCCCAGTGCGGCAGGCCGATACCGGCCACCGCATGGATGACCAGGGCAACCAGGCGGTCGTTGAGCAGCAGCGCGCCCACCGCCGCCGCCTGCTGCCAGAGCGGGAAGAAGCGCAGCCGGGCCCGGAACCGCTGCACCAGGAAGGCGAGGATCACCAGCCGCATCGCCTGCTCGCCCAGCAGGGTGCCGGAGGCGAGGTCGGCGACCAGGCCGGCCAGGAAGGCGGTGCCCAGGCCGACCCGGTGCGGGCACTCCAGCAGCCAGTACACCAGCAGCAGGGCCAGCAGGTAGGGCCGGGCCACGTCGATACCGGCCGGCAGCGGCAACACCATCACCAGCAGGCCGAAGAACAGGCTGCCGTACAGGACCCAGGCGGAGACACCGCGGTTCATCGGCGCGCCTCCGGGGGGAGGGTGTTGCCGGCAGCGGCTTCGTCGGCAGCTTCGTCGGCGGTTTCGTCGGCGGTTTCGTCGGCGGGCGGCGGCGGCAGCGGCGGGCCGTCGTCCACGCCTTCGAGGGTGTTGGCGACCAGCAGCACTTCGACGCCGCGGTCCAGGCGGGCGGTCGGCCGCGCCTCGGCCAGCATGAACAGGCCGGATTCGTCCGGCCGCACCTCGTCCACCACGGCCACCGGGAAGCCGGCCGGGAAGCGGCCGCCGATGCCGGAGGTCACCAGGCGGTCGCCGGGGCGGATGTCGGCGCTCTGCGGAATGTTCGGCAGCAGCAGGCGATCGGCACGGCCGGTGCCGAAAGCGATCAGGCGCAGGCCGCTGCGCGCCACCTGCACCGGCACGGCGTGGTCGGGATCGGTGAGCAGGAGGGCGGTGGCGCTGCGCGGGCCGACTTCGATGACCTGGCCGAGCACGCCGCCGGCATCGATCATTGCCTGGCCGACCTCGACGCCGCTGTCGCGGCCGGCATCGAGCAGGATGCGCTGGCGGCTGGGGTCGAGGTCGACATCGAGGATACCCACCAGCCGCGCCTGCAGGCGGTAGCCGCGGGTGCCGCCGAGCAGCTCGCGCAGGCGCTGGTTCTCCTCGGCCACCGCCAGCAAGCGGTGCAACCTGGCGGTGTTGACTTCCAGTTCGCGGCGCAGCCGCAGGTTTTCGTCCTGCAGGCTGCTGCGGCTGGCGATGTTCTCGCGCACCGTGCGGCCGATGCGGCTGGGCGCGGAAGCCAGCCACCAGACCGGCTCGGCCGCCAGCGACAACTGCGCCCGCGCCTTGGCGCCGAAATCGCCGCGACTGTCGGCGACCATCAGCACCAGGGCGATGGCCAGGTAGGCGAGCAGCGGCAGGGTGCCGGCGGCGCTGTCGCTCAGTCGGGGCGCTGGGTTGCCGGTGTAGGCCACGGTGTCATGGTGCCCGTCACTCGGCGGAGAAGAACTCGTTGCCGTGCATGTCGATCAGCTCCAGCGCCCGGCCGCCGCCGCGGGCGACGCAGGTCAGCGGATCGTCGGCGACGTGCACGTGCAGGCCGGTCTCCTCGGAGATCAGTTTGTCCAGGTCGCGCAGCAGGGCGCCGCCACCGCTGAGCACGATGCCGCGTTCGGCGACGTCGGCGCACAGCTCCGGCGGGGTCTGCTCCAGCGACTGCTTGACCGCGCTGACGATGCCGCTGAGCGGTTCGTGCAGGGCTTCGAGCACTTCGTTGGAGTTGATGGTGATCATGCGCGGCACGCCTTCGGCCAGGTTGCGGCCAGAGACCTCGAACTCGCGGACTTCGGCCTGCGGGAAGGCGCAGCCGATTTCCAGCTTGATCCGCTCGGCGGTGGTTTCGCCGATCAGGGTGCCGTGGTTGCGACGCACGTAGTTGATGATCGCCTCGTCGAAGCGGTCGCCGCCGATGCGCACCGACTGTGAGTAGACGATGCCGTTGAGCGAGATCACCGCCACCTCGGAGGTGCCGCCGCCGATGTCGATGACCATCGAACCGCGTGCTTCCTCGACCGGGATGCCGGCGCCGATCGCCGCGGCCATCGGCTCCTCGATCAGGTAGACCTCGCGGGCGCCGGCTTCCTCGGCCGACTCCTTGATGGCGCGGCGCTCGACCTGGGTCGAGCCGCAGGGCACGCAGATCAGCACCCGCGGGCTCGGACGCAGGAAGCGCGACTTGTGCACCTTCCTGATGAACTGCTTGAGCATCTCCTCGGTGTGGGTGAAGTCGGCGATGACGCCGTCCTTCATCGGCCGATGCGTGGTGATGTTGCCGGGGGTACGGCCGAGCATGCGCTTGGCCTCGGTGCCGACGGCGGCAACCTCGCGGCCGGCGGCGCCGTGGCGGACGGCCACGACCGACGGCTCGTTCAGGACGATGCCCTGGCCGCGGACGAAGATCAGGGTGTTGGCGGTGCCGAGGTCGATCGACAGGTCATTCGAGAACAGCCCGCGGAGGTACTTGAACATTCTGGAATCCCGCTGCAGGGAAGGTTTCGGGGGGCTGGCTAGCGTAGCAACGCCGGACCGCCCCCACAAGGAAAATCCCCGGAAATTCCGTGCCTTCCGCCGCCCCGACGGGGTACCATGCGGGGGTTTGTCCCGGCCGTCGCGGCCATCCCCTTTGCCGAGAGCCAAGCAATGACCCCTGCCCTGATCTGCGGTTCCCTGGCCTACGACACCATCATGGTGTTCCAGGACCAGTTCAAGAACCACATCCTGCCGGACAAGGTCCACATCCTGAACGTGTCCTTCCTGGTGCCGCGGATGCGCCGCGAGTTCGGCGGCTGCGCCGGCAACATTGCCTACAACCTCAAGCTGCTGGGCGGGGAACCGGTGCCGATGGCGACGGTCGGGCAGGACTTCGGCCCATACCGGGAGCATTTCGAGGCCTGCGGCATCCGCCTGGACCACGTCAAGGAGATCCCGGACCTCTATACCGCCCAGGCCTTCATCACCACCGACCTGGACGACAACCAGATCACCGCCTTCCATCCCGGGGCGATGATGCGCTCCTATGAAAACCACGTCCGGGACGTCGAGGGGATCGGTTTCGGCATCGTCGGGCCGGACGGTTACGAGGCGATGCTCCAGAATTGCCGGGAGTTCGCCGAACTTGGCATCCCGTTCATTTTCGACCCCGGCCAGGCCATGCCCCTGTTCAATGGCGCCGAGCTGCGCCAGATGATCGAGCAGGCCACCTATGTGACGGTCAACGACTACGAGTCCAACCTGCTGCAGGAGCGCACCGGCCTGGACGAGAAGGCCATCGCCGAGCGGGTCCAGGCCTACCTGATCACCCGCGGCCCCAAGGGCTCGGAGGTGCATACCCGCGGTGGCGTGATGAGCATCCCCGCCGCCAATGCCATACGGGTGGTCGACCCGACCGGGTGCGGCGACGCCTACCGGGCCGGGCTGATCTTCGGCCTGATGAACGGCATGGACATGGCCACCGCCGGCCGGATCGCCTCGCTGATGGGGGCGCTGAAAATCGAGCACCTGGGCCCGCAGAACCAGCGTTTCGATTTCGACGAGTTCGCCGAGCAGTTCCGGCAACAGTTCGGCTACGCCCTCGCCTGAGCGGGTTGCCGGCG
>Ga0079224_100014321_pt1 | contig 11075 bp, 8 predicted proteins | sample Stecom2015_FD_80414 | JGI IMG/M metagenome (GOLD analysis project Ga0079224, IMG submission 80414) | Agricultural soil microbial communities from Utah to study Nitrogen management - Steer compost 2015 | ecosystem: Environmental > Terrestrial > Soil > Agricultural land | place: USA: Utah...
CGAGGACGGCCGCGACGAGCGCCTCGTCGGTCGGGGCGGCGGCCTGGTGGAGGGGGCCGAGGCCGGCGGCGCGGACGGCCTCGGCGGTCGGGTCGCCGATGGCGATCACCGCGGTGGCGGGGTGCACGCCGAGCTCGGCGGCGCGTCGGGCGATCATCGGGCTGGTCAGCACGATCGCTGCGTAGCGCCCTGCGACCAGGCCCTCGGCGACCGCCGGGGGCGGGTCGACGGGCTCGGGACGGTAGGCCTCGACCTCCACCACCTCGTAGCCGGCCGCGCGCAGCCCCTCGGGGACGGTGCGGGAGGCGGCGGACGAGGCCGGGAACAGCACCCGGTCGCCCGGCGCGGCGGGCGGCATCGCGGCGACGAGCGCCGTACCGGAGCCGTCGGCCACGGCGGTGGGGGAGAGGCCCGCCGCCCGCAGGGTCTCGGCGGTGCCCCCACCGACGGCGATGAGCGCCGTCTCGAAGGGGGCCTCCGCGCCGGCGAGGACCTCGGCGGCGGTGCGAGAGGTGACCACGAGATGCGTGAACGCGCCCGCGGCGAGCTGTGCGAGGGCGGCCTCTAGCTCCTCGCCGGTGCTCGGGACGAGGCGGGTGAGCGGGGCGTGCTCGGCCGTGAGCCCCTCCGCCTCGAGCAGGTGCGCGAGATGCTCGCCCCGCCCCGCTGGGCGCGTGACCAGCACGGGCCCGGCGGCGCGGGGCGGGGAGGAGGGCATCTCGGCGGAGGGCATCAGGCGCGGGCCTCTGCGAGGATCTCGCCGGCGCCGCGGGAGAGCAGGTCCGCGGCGAGCTCCTGGCCGAGCTCGACCGGGACCGAGCCCGGCCCGGAGAGCGCATCGGCGGCGAGGTCCAGGTCCACCCGGGCCTCGCCCTCGACGACGTGCGTCCCGTCGGGACGGATCGCGAGGGCGCGCAGGCGCAGGACCTGCGTGGCGGCGGGCGCCGTATCGGGCCCCGGGCCGGGCTCCGCGCCCGACTCCAGCTCCGCGTACGCGGCGACCGGGGCGGAGCAGCCTGCCTCGAGGGCCCGCAGCAGGGACCGCTCGGCCGTGACCGCGGCGCGGGTGGCCGCGTCGTCGACCGCCGCGAGCCGCTCGGCGAACCAGGGCGACGGCGCGAGCGCGGCGGTGGTCGCCTCGACCGCGAGCGCGCCCTGGGCGGGGGCGGGCAGCATGACCTCGACCGGCAGGAGCTCGCTGATCACGGCCTCCCTGCCCACGCGGCGCAGCCCCGAGGCGGCGAGCACCACGGCGTCGAGGTCCGCGTCCGGCCCGAGTGCTCGGTTCAGGCGGGTCTCGACGTTGCCGCGGATCCCCACGACCTCGAGATCGGGCCGCGCCCGCAGCAGCTGCGCGCCGCGACGCGGGGAGCCGGTGCCCACCCGCGCCCCGGCCGGGAGCTGCGCGAGGGTCATCCCGTCACGGGCGCACAGCGCATCGCGCGGATCCTCCCGCTCCGGCGTGCAGACCAGCGTGATCTCCTCCAGCGGCGCGGTGGGCAGGTCCTTCCAGGAATGGACCACCACGTCGACCTCGCCGTCCAGCAGCGCCTGCCGCACGGCGGTGACGAACACGCCGGTCCCGCCGATCTGGGCGAGGGGGCTGGTGCGGTCGCGGTCGCCGTGGGTGCTGACGTGCACCAGCTCGACCTCGTGCCCGGTGCCCTCCACGACCGCGGCGCCGACGTGCCCGGACTGCGTGAGCGCGAGCTCGGAGGCGCGGGTGCCGAGCCGGAGCGGGGACGCGGTCACGAGAGGGATCCTGTGCCCGCCTGGCCGTCGCCCGCCGTGGCGAGGCGCTCGGCCCGGGCCCGCTCGACGTCCGATGCCGAGTCCACCGCGCTGGTGGTGGGACGGCAGATGCGTCCTGCGCAGCAGTTCACCCCGCACACGTCCGGGGTGCCCCCGAAATCCGTGACCACCCGTCGCGGGAAGGACTCGTCCAGCCGCTCCTGGACGAGATCCGCGAGGGCGGCGATGAAGCGGGGATCCTCCCCGGAGGTCGCGACGCGGCGGAAGGCGAGACCCTTCTCCTCGGCGGTCTCCTTCGCCTCCGTGTCCAGGTCCCACACGACCTCCACATGATCGGTGACGAAGCCGATGGGGACGACGACGACCGCGTCGGCGGAGTCCTCCTCGGCGAGCCGGGCGATGACGTCGTTCACGTCGGGCTCGAGCCACGGGATGTGCGGCGCCCCGGAGCGGGACTGGTAGACGAGCTGCCAGTCCGGAAGCTCGGGAGCGTCATCGTGCAGCTGGTCCATCACCCATCGGCAGGCGGCGAGATGCTGCTCGACGTACCAGCCGCCCGAGCCCTCGACCCGCGTCTCCTCCGGCCCGGAGGCCTCGGCCATCGCCGTGGGCACCGAGTGGGTGGAGAAGAGCACCGCGATGCGCTCGCTGTCGTGGCCCTCGGAGGCGAGGCTCGCCAGGGCGGCCTCGACGCCGTCGACCACCGGTGCGAGGAACCCGGGGTGGTTGAAGTAGACGCGGACCTTGTCGATGGTGACCTCGCCGGCCAGACCGGTCTCCTCGAGCACCATGCCGAAGTCCTCCCGGTACTGCCGGCAGGAGGAGTACGAGGAGTACGCGCTGGTGACGAGTCCGAGTGCGTGGCGGTGGCCGTCGGCGTGCAGAGCGCGCACCGCCTCGGCGTTGTAGGGCGCCCAGTTGCGGTTGCCGAAGTAGATCGGCAGATCCACGTCGCGGCGTGCGAGCTCCTCCTCGAGCGCGGCGATGATCGCCTCGTTCTGCTCGGTGATCGGGCTGCGTCCGCCGAGGGCGCGGTAGTGGCCCGCGACCTCCTCCAGCCGCTCGTCGGGGATCCCGCGCCCGCGGGTGACGTTGCGCAGGAAGGGGATGACGTCGTCCTGTCCGTCGGGGCCGCCGAAGGAGGAGAACAGGATCGCGTCGAAGGGACGGGCCTCGCCGCGTCGCGCATGGGTGGGGGAGTCGGGGGCCGCGGTGCGCGGCGCGGGCATATGGGTGGTGGTGTCGGTCATGGTGTGGTCCTCGGTGAAGGTCGTGCGGGCAGGGAGGCGTCCGGGATCAGGCCAGGAGCGCGGCGACGTCCTCGAGGTCCTCGAGGCGGCGGCCGGTGTGGAAGGGGAGCTCGTCGCGCACGTGCAGGCGCGCATCGGAGTAGCGCAGGTGGCGCATCATGTCGACGAGGTCGTGCAGATCATCGGCCTCGAAGGAGAGCAGCCACTCGTAATCGCCGAGTGCGAAGGCGGCGACCGTGTTGGCGTTCACCTGCGGGTAGTCCCGGCCCAGCAGGCCGTGCTCGCGCAGCATGCGGTTGCGCTCCTCGTCGGGCAGCAGGTACCACTCGTAGCTGCGCACGAAGGGGTACACGGTGATCCACTGCTTGCGCGTCGCGCTCGGGACCATGAACGAGGGGACGTGGCCCTTGGCGAACTCGGCCAGGCGGTGCACGCCGACCGACGCCCACTCGCGGTGCAGCCAGGTGCCTACCAGGGAGCGCTCGAACTCGCGCAGGCCGCGCTGCAGCGCCTCGGGGTCCTCGGCGGCGAGCCACAGCATCAGGTCGTCCTCGGCGCGGAAGCCGGAGACGTCGTAGAAGCCGAGGACCTCGACCCCCTCGGCTTCGATCAGCGGGACCGTCTGCGTAAGCGCCTCGGCGACCTGGGCGGCGGTGAGCTCGCCGTCCTCGGTCAGGCCCGAGAGGCGGCGGAACACGGTGTAGCTCGTGTACCGGGTGGTCTGCGCGAGCTGCTCGGGGGTCGAGGCGGCGGCGTCGTTCATCGTGGGGTTCCTTCCGTGGGAGCGGTGGGAGAGATCGGGGTGGTCTGCGGGGCGGAGGCGTCCTCGGCGTGTCCGTCCTCGGCGCGGACGATCGCGTCGAGGCCGGTGCCGGCCCGCCAGGAGCCGACGAGCTCGAGGTCGTCCCGCGCCTCGAGCAGCGCCGCGAGCACGTCGAGGGCGGCACGGTGGCCGGGGCGGGGCCTGCGCATCGCCCGGTCCCAGTCGATGACGGCGGAGTCCGCGACCTGGGAGCGGGTGAGCGGGGTGCCGAGGATCGCGGAGGCGTCGGCGAGAGCGAGGTCGACGATCTCCTCGCGCCCCGGCAGCTGCTCGCCAGGACGGCCGTAGGAGAGCCGCACCAGGTGCGGGGAGGCGGCCGACGGGAGGGCCTCGCGCAGCGCGCGCTCGACGTGCTCCCACTTGGCGCTCGCATGGGTGAGGGCCTTCGCGCGGATCCCCGGGGTGCCTGGCGCGACGAGGGCCCCGGTCCCCGAGGGATGGGCGTCCAGGGCGGGGGCGTCCAGCACCAGGGCGACCAGCCGCACCGCGGCCGACGGAGTCTCCGGGATCGCCTCCGCGATCTCCGGCGCGACCCCGGCGAGCAGGACGCGGGAGGTGTCGGGAGGGCAGGCCAGCACGAGGCGGTCGGCCTCGAGCTGCTCGTCGCGGTCGGTGCGGACCCGCCACAGCTCGCCCTCGCGGTCCAGGCCCGTGACCTCCACGCCGGTGCGCACGATCCCGCCCGCGGCGAGCAGCTCCTCGCGCAGCGCCGCGGGAAGGGCCGCCATGGTCGGGGCAAGGGCGTGCACACGGGTCCCGGCGCTCGCGCCGGCCGTGCGGCCGGCGTCGCCCCGTCGTCCCCCGCCGCGCAGGCGGCGCACGGTCCGCACCAGCGAGCCGTGCTCGGCCAGGCCCGTCGCGAGCTGCGGGGAGGCGGCGGCGAGCTCGAGCTCGGCCGGATCGGCGGAGTGCACCCCGCCGACGATCGGGGCGACGAGCCGCTCGAGCACCCGTCGGCCCATCCGGCGTCCCACCGTCTCGGCGACGGTCGCCCCGGGCCGTGCGCCGACGCGGGCGGGCAGCAGGGGCTCGAGCGCCGCGCGCAGCGCCCCCGGCCAGCCGAGCACGGCGCGGACGTCGGCGGCGAGCGGTCGGCCGGGCACCCCGAGCAGGGCGCCGGCCGGGGCGCGGTGCACCCCGGCGGCGGAGACGATCCGGCTGCCGAGCCCCTCGCGCGGGGAGACGATCCGATCTGCGAGCCCGAGCTGCGCGACCAGCGCGTCGACCGCGCCGGAGGCGGTCGAGTACGCCTCCGCGCCCGCGTTCAGGGCGAGGTCGCCGGCGCCCGGGAGGGCGAGCTCCGCGACCGCGCCGCCGAGGCGGTCCTCGGCCTCGAGCAGCACCACGCGGTGCCCCGCGCGCTGGTGGCGTCGGGCGGCGAGCAGCCCCGCGAGGCCGCCGCCGACGACGAGGATCCGGGCGCTCATGCCTCGGGCGCCTCCGCGGCGCGCGCGACGCGCTGGGAGTGGAGGAAGGCGACCAGGTCGGTGAGGACCTGCGGGTCCGTGTCCGGCGGGACGCCGTGGCCGAGGTTCACCACGTGTCCGGCCGCGGCCGCGCCCGCCTCGAGCACGCCGCGCGCCTCCGCGAAGCGCGCCTCCTCCGAGGTGAACAGGACCGCGGGGTCGATGTTGCCCTGCACCGGGGTGCCGGCGGGGAGGACCTCCAGCGCCCGGTCCAGGCGTAGGCGGTGGTCCACGCCCATCGCGGTCGCGCCGGCGCCGAGCATCGGCAGCAGCAGGTGCGCGGCCCCGACGCCGAAGTGGATCCGCGGCACGGGGAGGTCGGAGACATGGGCGAGCGCAGCGGCGGAATGGGCCTGCACGTGCTCGAGGTACTGCTCCTGCCCGAGCGCGCCCACCCAGGAGTCGAACAGCTGCACCGCGGAGGCGCCCGCGAGGACCTGGGCCCGCAGGAAGCGGCCCGACAGCTCCGCGACCCAGGTCGCCAGGCGCTCCCACAGGTCCGGGCGCGAGCGCATCAGCGCGCGGGTGCGCAGGTGGTCACGGCTGGGGCCGCCCTCGACCATGTAGCTCGCGACGGTGAAGGGGGCGCCGGCGAAGCCGATCAGGGGCGTGGTGCCGAGCTCCGCCACGGTCAGGCGCACCGCCTCGCGGACCGGGGCGAGCGCCTCCTCGTAGTCGTCGCCGAGCGGGGGCAGCGCCTCGATGTCGGCCTCGGTGCGCACGGGATGGTCGAAGACCGGGCCGACGCCCGGGCGGATCTCGACGCCGAGCCCGGCGAGGCGGGCGGGGACGACGATGTCCGAGAAGAAGATCCCGGCGTCCACGCCGTGGCGGCGCACCGGCTGGAGCGTGATCTCCGCGGCCATGTCGGGGCGGACGCAGGAGTCGAGCATCGTGGTGCCCTCGCGCAGCGCCCGGTACTCGGGCAGCGAGCGCCCCGCCTGACGCATGAACCACACGCTCGGTGTGTCGCTCCTCACGCCGCGCAGCTCCTGCAGCAGTGAGGCGTCGGCCACGCCGCCGTCGACGGCGGCGCGGCGCGCGGGATGCTCCTCGGGGAGCGATCCGGGGCCCGTGAGGGGGTGCGTCGAAGGGGTCTCGGCAAGGGGTGCGGCAGCGGTGGCGAGCCCGGGGCCTGCGGCGTTCCCGGATGCTGACAGGTGTCGCGATCGATCTGACGCACCGTCGGCAAAAATGGGCTCTGACATGGGGTTCTGGTTCATGACGCCCCCATTGTGCACACGTTCGCGCGCGGCGTCGCCAGACAGGTCCTCCGGGGGCGGAGCGAGGGGCGGACGTGCCTAGACTGAGGATCATGCTCGCTGCTCTCCGTGCCTCCCACGAGCATCTCGACCTCGAGATGCTCGACGCCCTGACCCGGGGTGCGGAGTCCCTGCCCGAGGCGCTCGAGGAGCTGCAGGCCGAGCGCGCCGAGACCGTCGGCGCCCCGCCCGTCGTCTCCGGAGCGGTGGTGCTCAGCACCTGCAACCGGCTCGAGGTCTACCTCGACACCGAGCGCTTCCACGAGGGCGTCGAGCTCGTGATCGACGCGGTCTCCCGCACCAGCGGCCTGGACCGCGAGGTGGTCTCCCTCTGCTTCGACGCCGCGATGGACGCCCCCGTCCCGCAGCACCTGTTCGAGGTCACCTCGGGGCTGCTGTCGATCGTGATGGGCGAGGCCGAGATCTCCGGCCAGGTGAAGCAGGCCTACGAGGCCGCGCGCCGCGCCGGGCGCACCACCTCGATGCTCCACGACCTCTTCCAGCACGGCTTCCGCTGCGCCAAGAGCGTCGCCACCCAGGCCCCTGTCGGCGCCGCGGGTCGCTCCGGCGCTTCCGTCGCGCTGGACCGCGCCGGGATGGAGCTCGGCGGTTTCGAGGGCCGCAGCGTGCTGATCGTCGGCACCGGCGCCTACGCCCGGCTGGGGCTGTCGGAGCTGGCGCGTCGCGGCGTCTCCCGGATGCAGGTCTTCTCGCCGTCCGGGCGGGCGGCGGGCTTCGCCGAGCGCCACGGCGCGGAGGCCGTCGAGGCCGAGGGGCTCGAGCGGGCCCTGCGCGAGGCCGACCTGGTGCTGGCCGCCTCCGGCCGCGGCACCTCGCTGTTCCCCGAGCTGTTCCTGAACGCGGGCCGCACCGTCGTGCTCGACCTCGCGCTGCACTCCGACCTCCACCCCCTCGTGCGCCATCTCAAGGGCATCACCGTGCTGGGGCTGGAGGACCTGCGCCGGGAGGACCCGGACGGCGAGGACCCGGCGCTGGTGACCGCCCGCGGCATCATCGCCGAGAACGTCGAGGCCTTCCGCCAGCAGCAGGAGGTGCGCCGCATCGACCCGGCGATGGCCGCCCTGCGCCGCGAGGTGTTCGACGCGGCCGACGGGGAGATCGACCGCCTGCGCCGCGACGTCTCCGGGGAGGCCGCCGACCAGCTCGAGCGCTCGGTGCGCCGCATCCTCGCCAGGGTCATGCACCAGCCCGCCGAGCGGGCCCGGCACCTGGCCGAGACCGGCTTCGCCGACGAGTACGTCTCCGCCTTCCACACGATCTTCGGGATCGACATCTCCGCCGCGCAGGGCGCCGAGAACTCGCCGGTGCCGGCGGCGCCCGGCGCCGCCGAGCCCGTGCCGGCCGGCTGGATGCGCGTGGACCGCACGGTCCCGCCCGGCCCCGCCGACCTCGCGGGCCTGGCGGGAGCGACCGCCCTCGCCGTCGGCGGCCGGCCCACCGGCGCGGAGCTCGCCCGGCGGACCCTGCGCGGCGGGGGCTGCCCGGCCGGGCACGACACCGAGGGCTGAGACTCCCGGGACCGGGACCGCGGCCGGAGCCGCGATCCGCCGGTCAGCGTCGGGAGCGCCTCCACCAGCGCCGACGAGGCGCGGGAGCCACGGACAACTCGGGATCCTCCGACGGCTCGGTCTCCTGCGAGTGCTCGAGCTCCTCGGGGTCGATCCGCAGGCCGTCCTCGTCGACCCACACGTCGGTCCAGCCGACGTCGGACTCGTCCCGGGGCACGAAGGGGCGACGGCCCGGCAGGAGCTCCTCGACCTCGGCCGCCGCCGGCTCCTGCGGGACGCGGACCTCCTCGCCGCGGTGCGGCACCGGGCAGGTCCAGAAGAACGGGCACCCCGGACACCCGGCGGTCTCCTCGTCGGGAGCCGCCTCGCGCTGCATCGCGACGGTGTCGATCTGCTGCAGCATGCGCAGACGCGAGTCGTAGGGGTTGATCTCCATCTCGCGCCCAGCCTACTGCCGGGACGCGGGGCCGCCGCGCCGGGCGGGGGACCGTAGGATCAGGTGTCGATCACCAGCACGAGGAGACCCGAATGAGCACCCCGGCCGAGCGCGTCCGCGACACCACCCGACGCCTTCTCACGCTGCTCGAGGAGGGCGAGTCCACGACGCCCGAGGCGATCACGCTGCGCGCCGAGCTCGCCGAGGCCACCGCCGAGACGGGCCAGCTCGAGGACGCCTACTACCAGGCCGACGAGCTGCTCAAGGACGCGCGGCGCGAGCACGGCGAGGAGCACGAGGCGACGGTCCGGGCGCGCGCCGCGAAGGACGCGGTCGAGGAGATCGTCCGCCGGGGCTGAGCCGGCGCGGACCTCGGCCCGTCGGCCCCGCGCCTCACCAGCGGAAGCCGCCCTCCCGCAGGCGCGCATCGACCTCCCCCTTCATCGAGATCGCGTAGGTCTCGGTGATGTGGTCGTTGTCGAGCGAGACGCGCACGTTCCCGATCACCGGCGGGCACTCGCCGCCCGGGCAGATCAGGTCGTTGACGTCCAGCGGCACGACGGGGCCCGGCGCCTGCTCGAGCAGCGCCGCGTCCGGGCGCTCCTCGGCCAGCGGCGCCGGCAGGGGAGAGATGCAGGAGGGGTCCTCCGCGCCCTTCTCCTCCGTGCAGGGCACCGGCTCGACCTCCAGCCGCGGCTGGTCCCGCAGCGCCATCACCGTCGAGCCCTGCGCGCCGAGCGAGGCGAGGGTCTGCTCGATCCCGGGGACCAGCGTCTCCTCGTAGTCGGTGGAGAGGAAGGTCGTGTTCAGCACGACGGCCTCCGGCGCGATCTGCTCGATGTACGCCTCGGTGTCGGCGCTGAACTGGTCGCACACCTCATTGACCTCGGCATCGGGCGCGTAGGTGCAGCCGCCCTCCCACAGCGTGATCACGGTCCAGCCCTCGCGCGCGGCGAGCGGGGCCAGGGCACCGGTGAACTGCTCGATGCGGGAGTTGCCGGCGCTGACCAGCACCGGGCCGCCCTCCTCGCCGGGGATCTGCGCGCAGCGGGTGGAGAGCCGCTCGGCGGCCTCGCCCTGCGGCTCGAGAGCGCCCGTGCACGGCTCGGTCCCGGTGAACCAGTCCTTCCCGAGCGTCGCCGCGGTGGGCAGCGGCTCGGCCGACGGGTCCGCGTCGGGGTGGACGGTGAAGTCGGGGTCCAGCACGCGGGCGCCGGGGTTGTCGGCCACGGCGCGGGCCTCCGCTTCGCGCTGCTCGCCCAGCAGGTGCTGCTGCGCGCCGATCATCGGGGCGAGCGCGAGGACGAGGCAGGTGAGGACCACGAGGCCGCCGCGCCGAGCCTTCGCGCCCGCCCAGCGCCAGCGCCGGACCGGCGTGTCGACGACCTTCGTGAGCAGCCAGGCGAGCACCAGCGAGAGCAGGATCAGCACCAGCCCGTCGAGCAGGCCGGCGCGCTCCTTCCCGGCCCGGGCGAGGTAGAGGGTCAGCAGCGGCCAGTGCACCAGGTACAGGCCGTAGGAGATGTCGCCGAGCACCCGGCCGGGACGGGTCGAGAGCAGACGGTCCACGCCGAGGGGATGCCCGGTGGTGCCGGCGCACAGCACGAGCGCCGCGGCCGCGAGCGGCCAGGCCGCGATCCAGCCCGGGAAGGCGCCCTGCACGTCGACCAGCAGGCCGCAGGAGACGAGCCCGATGATGCCCGCCCAGCCCATCACCACCGGAACCAGGGCGGCGCGGGGACGGGGACGGCGGCGCCGGCCGGTGCGGGCGCGGCGCTCCTCCCAGACGGGGAGGGCCAGGCCCAGCAGGGACCCGGCCGCGAACTCCCACAGCCGGGCGAAGGTGTCGAAGTAGGCGATCTCCTGCTGGACGGCGGTGGAGTGCACCGACCAGGCGAAGGACGACACCAGCACGAGGGCGAAGACCACGGCGAGCACGCCCCGCACGGACCATCCCCGGCGCGGTGCCAGCAGCACGCCGCCCGCGATCAGCAGCGGCCACGCCAGGAACACCTGCCCCTGGATGGACAGCGACCAGAAGTGCTGGAAGGCCGAGGCGCCGGTCTCCTCCGCCGCGTAGTAGTCCACGCCCCGTTGGACCAGCACCCAGTTCTCCACGTGCAGCACCGAGCCGATCGCATCGGTGAGCGCGGTCATCCAGCGGTCCGCGGGAAGCACGAGGGACACCCCGGCGAGGGTCGCGAGCGCGACCACGGCCGTCGGCGGCAGCAGCCGCTTGAAGGTGCGGGCCCAGTAGGCCGGCGGACGCATCGCCCGGCCCGCATCGGCCTTGCGCAGGAACGTCCCCACCAGCAGGAACGCGGAGATGAACAGGAACACGTCCACGCCGCCGGAGACCCGGTCGAACCAGACGTGGTAGAGCACGACCAGGCCGATCGCGAGGCCGCGCAGGCCGTGCAGCTCGGGGCGGAAGCGACCGGCGGGCGTGGACCCGCCCGCGGGAGCGGCGCCGGAAGCGGCGGTCCCGGTGCGGGCGGGGGAGGAGGGGTGCGAAGGCATGGAGGGGGCTTTGAGGATCTCGGGGAGGGGACGGAAC
>Ga0079224_100014322_pt1 | contig 11075 bp, 10 predicted proteins | sample Stecom2015_FD_80414 | JGI IMG/M metagenome (GOLD analysis project Ga0079224, IMG submission 80414) | Agricultural soil microbial communities from Utah to study Nitrogen management - Steer compost 2015 | ecosystem: Environmental > Terrestrial > Soil > Agricultural land | place: USA: Utah...
CGTGCGGTCGTCCGGCAGGCGCGACAGCACCTCCCCGATCTCCTCGAGAGAGATGCCGCAGCGCTGGGCCGCGCGTATCACCGAGACCCGCCGCACGGTCGCCCTGGGGAAGCGCCGCTGGTTGCCCGCGGTGCGCTCTGACCTGATGAGCCCGCGCTGCTCGTAGAAGCGCAGCGCCGACGTGGCCACGCCCGTGCGGCGCGCCAGCTCGCCGATCGTGATGTGGCTGGGTAGGGCCATTGACTTGAAGTTTACTTGAAGTTGTAGCTTCGAGCCATGGCAACCGTGTGGATAGACCCTGCGGGACCGGCACGCCCGCGCGTCGCGCTCGTGACGGGCGCCTCGCGCGGCCTGGGCCTCGAGCTCACCAGACGGCTGGCGGCGGACGGCTGGAGCGTGGTGGTGGACGCCCGGGACGCCGAGGAGCTGGCGACGGCGGTCGCCGGGCTGGGGGGCCGCGTGCGGGCCGTCGCCGGCGACGTCACCGACCCCGAGCACCGCCAGCGGCTCGGCGAGGAGGCGCGCGCCCTCGGCGACCTGGAGCTGCTGGTGAACAACGCCTCCACGCTCGGCCCCACGCCGCTGCCCGCCCTGGTGCGCTACCCGCTGGACGGCTTCAGGCGGGTGCTGGAGACGAACGTGGTGGCGCCGCTGGCGCTCGCCCAATCGTGCCTGCCGGCGCTCGAGGCCTCGCACGGCGTGGTCGTGAACGTCACCTCGGACGCCGCCGTCGAGGGCTACCCCGGCTGGGGCGGCTACGGCGCGGCGAAGGCCGCCCTCGAGCAGCTCAGCCGCGTGCTGGCCGCCGAGCACCAGCGCGTGCGCGTCTACTGGGTGGACCCAGGCGACATGAACACGCGCATGCAGCAGGAGGCGTTCCCGGGCGAGGACGTCTCCGACAGGCCGCCGCCCGGCGCCAGCGTGCCGGGCATCCTGCGCCTGGTGCAGGAGCGGCCGCCCTCGGGCCGGTACCACGCGCGCGCCGAGGGGGTGCCGGGGTGACGCTGACGGCCGCCGTGCCCGACGGGCGGGGCGCGAGCCCCTCGCCGGTCACGGACGCCGGCTACCGGCCGCGGACCGCCGTCAGGCTGCTGGTCGCCGACGCTGCCACCGGCACGACGACGCACCGCCGGTTCGACGCCTTGGCGGACGTGCTACGCCCGGGCGACGTGCTCGTGATCAACGTGTCGGCCACGGTGCCGGCGGCCGTGGAGGGCGTCGGTACCGAGGGGCCCGTGCGCGTGCACCTCTCGTCGCCCGTGGCGGGCGCGCTGTGGACGGCCGAGCCGCGGCGCCCGCTGGGCGTGGGCGCCGGCCCATGGCGCGACTTCGCCGGCGGCCGCGTGGAGCTGCCGGCGGGCGCCGTCGCGCGGTTCCTGACCCGAGACGCGCGGTCGCCGCGGCTCTGGCTCGTCGAGCTGGAGGGCGTGGGCGACGTGCTCGCCTACCTGCGGCGCCACGGACGGCCCATCCGCTACGCCCACGTGAAGCGGGCGCGGCCGCTGAGCGCCTACCAGAACGTCTACGCCAGCGAGCCGGGGTCGGTGGAGATGCCCAACGCAGGCCGGCCGTTCACCGCCCGGCTGGTCACCCGCCTGGCCGCCGCCGGCGTGGTCTTCGCCCCGGTGGTCCTCCACTGCGGGGTGGCATCGTTCGAGGCGGGGGAGAGGCCCGACGAGGAGCGCTACGCGGTAGGCGAGACGACGGCCAGGCTGGTGAACCAGGCGCGCGCGGCGGGCAGGCGCGTGGTGGCGGTCGGCACCACGTCGGCGCGCGCCCTAGAGACCGTCGCCGACTCGAGCGGCACGGTCCACCCGGGCCGCGGCAGGACCGACCTGCTGATCGGCCCCGAGCGCGGCGTGCGGGCGATCGACGGCCTCCTGACCGGCTGGCACGAGGCGGGCGCCTCGCACTGGGCGATCGCCGAGGCCGTGGCCGGGCACGAGCTGGTGGCGCGCTGCTACGCCGAGGCCGAGGAGCGCGGCTACCTGTGGCACGAGTTCGGCGACTCGCTGCTCGTCCTGGGTCCCCGCCGGAGCTGACGCCCGGCCGGGAGCGGCACCGGCCGCCTCCGCGAGGCCGGCGGACGGCGGCGCGGGTCGCCGCCGCCCTCTCAGGCCCTGAAGAGGTGTACCCCCGGCTCCGTCTGCACGTCCTCGTAGGAGGCTCCGGGGGCGCGGTAGGCGACCGCCAGCATGGGCGTGTTGTAAGCGAAGCCGTAGACGCCGTCGCTGGACAGGTAGATGAACCCGCCGTCGCCCTTCGCCTTCACGAGGTCGTCCAGACCGGCCTGCAGCGCCTCCTCGGGCGTGGCGCCCAGGTCGACGCGCATCGCCACGCTGCGGCAGGCGACCGAGCGCAGGAACGCCTCGCCGATGCCGGTGCCGGACAGCGCCTGCCGCTCGTCGCACCAGGTGCCGGCGCCGGGCACGGGCGTGTCCCCGAGCCTGCCGGCGTACTGGGCCAGGATGCCGCCGGTGCTGGTGGCGGCCGCGAGCCGGCCGTCGTCGGACAGGGCCAGCGCGCCCACGGTGCCGCGCCCGGGCTGGTCGCTCCCCTGCCGGCGCCAGCGCTCCAGCTCCTCGCGCATGCGCTCGTTCAGCAGGGCCTCGTTGGGCACCGGGTCGTCCTCGAGGCGCTCGGCGCCCTCGCCGGCGAGGATCACGTGCGGCGTGGACGTGCGCACCTTCTCGGCCAGGCGCACGGGGTTGCGCGAGTTCGTCACGGCTGCCACGGCGCCGGCGCTGCCGTCGCCGGCCATCACGCAGGCGTCGAGCTCCACCCGGCCCTCGCGCGTCGGCGCGCCGCCGACGCCGGCGTTGAACGCCTTCTCGTTCAGCTCCATCGCGCTCACCGCGGCGATCACGGCCTTGACCGGGTCGCCGGTGGCCTGCAGCTCGCGGTGACCGACGTCCGCCGCCGCCTTCAGCCCCTCGCGGTAAGCGTCCTGGTACCTGTCCGACACCGTGCCGGCGCCGCCGTGGATGACGAGTATGGCCATGCCAGCCAAGGTAACAGGCTCTGGCATGAGGCCGAGCGCCCGGGCCGGGCCGGCGCCCGACCCGGAGCGGGGCGGCGCGAGGCGGGCCTGCCGGTCGCGCTCAGGCGCTCCGGCTCAAGGCGTTCCGTAGAACGGGGTCAGCGTGCCGTCGGGCGCGACCTCGTACCAGACGTCGAAGGTAGGGTCGAAGAAGAGCGGGTTGCCCGCCGGCGACTGGTAGTACGTGCCCTGGCTCGGGGCGAAGGGCAGCATCTGGGTCTGGCCCCCCGCGCTCGTGTAGGGCCCGACCTCGTAGATCACCCCGTCGATGAAGCCTTGGTGCGCCCTGTCGTTGGCGGCCTGCTGGTCCCACCACGCCTGGTTGGCGGCGTCGAAGGTCGCCTGCTGCTGCTGCATCCGCGCCTGCCACGCCGCCTGCTGGGCCGCCAGGGCCTGCGACGACGACCGCGCGTTCTGCGCCGCGATCTGGCAGTCGACGGGGTACCGCTGGCAGTGGATCACCTGCCCGTACTGGTAGGCCACCTGGTCGGGGCTGGTCGTGTCCCCCGTGGTGGTGCGGTACAGCTCGATGAAGTAGCGCACGAGCTGGGCTTCCTGCGCTGCCATCTGCTGCTGGTAGTGGTCCAACTGCGCCTGCTGCTGCTGCATGGCTGCCGCCAGCTGCTGCCCGATGAGGTCCATGGCCGCCATGGGGTCCATCCCGGACAGGTCGGGGTAGCCCGCCATGCCTGGCGCGGCGTAGCCGGGGAGCGGGGGCCACATGTGCGTGGGGTCGTAGCCGTACTGGGCCCAGACCGCGCCGCCCAGCAGCGCGGCGAGCAGGGCGGTCCTCGACGCCCTCCTCACGGTCCTGGACACCCTTCTCACGGTCCTCGACGCCCTCCTCACGGCCGGCCCGGCAGCGCCGCCGGCTGAAGCACGTAGACCTGGTCGCCCAGCCAGAGCAGCACGTTGGCGCCGTCGCGGTCCGCCCAGAACTCGTACTGCGCCCCGCCGGCCACGAAGGCCCCGTGCAGGGTCTGGTCGTCGAGGTGCGCCTGGAACTGGTACTGCTGCCCCTGGCCCTGCAGGTAGCCCGTGTACGCGCCCTGACCGCCCTGGACGAACAGCACGACCGCGCCCGCGTCGCCCACGAAGGTGCCGTTCCAGTCGCCGCCGACCGGTGGCGCCGCCGGCGGGGCCGGGAACCCGCCCGGCGCCTGGCCAGGGAAGCCGCCGGCCGGCTGACCCGGGAGGCCGCCCTGTGCCTGGCCCGGGAACCCGCCGGGCACCTGCCCGGGCACGCCTGCCGGCATGGCGCCCGGCGCCTGCGGCGGCATGCCCCCGGGGACGCCACCGGTCGCCGGGCCGGGCGCCTGACCCGGCGCCTGGCCGGCGAAGCCTCCGCCCGGCAGCGCGCCGCCGCCGCTGCGCAGCAGCGTGAGCGCCGGACCGGCGGGCGTCGGCTGACCGTTGGGGCCCGTCTGGTAGAGCTCCATGGTCAGCGTGCCGCCGTCGGTGCTCAGCGCCGCCTGGAAGCCGAGCTGTCCCTGCTGCGTCGCGACCACGCCGTAGGCCGCCGGACCGCTCGACTGGCCCTGGAGCGCGAACTGCCCGTTGGGGCCGGTGACGACGCCGGAGAGAGACCCGTCCGGGCCCTGCTGCAGCGTGACGCTGAGCGAGGCCTCCGGCGAGACGAAGGTGCCTGTGAACCCCTGGGCGAACGCCGCCTGCAGGCACGCGACCCCCAGGAAGGTGATGGTGAACGAGACGAACCGCCGCATCGAAGCCTCCTGGGTGGAGACCGTACGGGCGACGGGGTTAATCAGCCATTAAGGGGCACGAGGTCGTACTCGGCGGACTCGGCGACGCGCTCGTAGCCGATGCGCTCGTAGACGGCGTTCGAGGTCGGGTTCGCGAGGTCGGTGTAGAGGAAGCAGAAGTCGTTGCCGGCCGCCAACACGTCCGCGCTGACCCGCGCCACCAGGCTCTCGGCGTAGCCGCGGCGACGCAGCTCGGGCGGCGTGTAGACGGGACCGATGCGGCGACCGCGGGGGGTGCGCCCGCCTACGCCCGCGAGGCTCACCGGCACCCCCTCCGCCTCGAACAGGTAGAGGCGCCGGTGGTCGCTCTCCACGAAGCCCCGGAACGTCTCCTCCGCGGTCCTCAGGTCGACGCCCGCCTCGGCCTGGAAGGCCGCCAGCCAGGGCACCACGAGCGCCGAGTCGTCGGCGGTGACGACCCGGACGTCGCCGGGGGTCCGCTCGGCGGGGGTCACGCGCGCGAGGTGGTAGACGCCCTGGCGCATACGCCGCTCCGCGGCCAGGCCCTGTCGCTCCGCCCACCAGGCCGCGACCGCGGAGGCGGCCGGCTCCACGCCCACCACGCCGGGAGGCACCACGCCCCTGGAGCGGATGTCCTTGAGCAGCGCCTCGCGAGCCGCGGGGTCGTCGCCGTACGCGACGATCAGGCGGTGGGGAGGCGTCATGACCAGCGCGGCGCGGCCGACCCCGTGCGCGTCGACCGCGAGGAGCAGCTCGAGGTCGTGCCGCGTCTCGCCCAGGCCCGCGACGAAGTCGACGACCCCGATCGGCAGGTTGTTCTCGGCCTCGTGCCTGGCCAGGTGCTCCACGAGGCGGCGGGCGAAGGCCCTCCGCCCGGCCGGGTCGGCCGGGGCGCGCTCGACGGTGAAGCGCCCCGGCGCAGACTGCGCACGTCCTGACGACGCGTCTGGCATCGGGCCAGCATAGCCGCGTCCGCCGGCTCCCGGGGGACCGCGGCCGGGTCGAGTCCCTCGCGCTGGCGGTCCCGAGCCCTTGGTTACACTGGCGCCGTGCGCCTGGTGCTCTTCTACCTGGTCCTGCTCGTCTCGCAGGGCTTCCTCTCGGCGCTCTTCGCGCCCCTGCCGGCGCCCGACCTGTTCCTCCTCGCGGCCTTGACCCTCCTGTGGCGGGTCCAGCCGTGGCAGCTCGTGATCGTGGCCTACGGCATCGGCCTGGTCCAGGACGTCGGCGGCCAGGGCGTGCTCGGCATGCACGCCATGGCGCTGGCCGGCGGGGCGCTGGCGGCCACGTTCGTGCGCGCGCAGCTCACGAACGCCGGCGCGCTCGAGCGCCTGCTCGTCGTCTTCGTCGCGGTGCTGGGCAAGTGGGCGGTCATGGCCCTGCTCCTGGCCTGGCTGGTGGGCGGGCCGTACAGCTTCGACCGGCTCGGCGCCGTCGCCGCCGTCGAGAGCGCCCTCACGGTGCTCGCCGGGCTGCTGGTGCTGCCGTGGAGCGCCGCGCTCCTCGACAGGAGCCGGGTGCTCCAGAAGGAGCTCATCTGATGCTCGGCCGCATGCGCCTGCTGTTGGCCTTCCTGTTCACCGTGCTGGTGGTGTTCACGGGGCGGCTGATGTTCCTCCAGCTCGTGCGGACCGAGGAGTACGCGCTCAGGAGCATCCAGAACTCGCTGGCGCAGCAGCGCATCACCCCGCTGCGCGGACGCATCCTGGCGCGGGACGGCACCGTGCTGGCCGACGACCGCGTGGCCCACGACCTCATGTACCTCGGCGGCCCGGCGCCGGAGTGGGAGCGCATCAAGGCGCTCCTCGGCGTCGACCACGACCTGCGCCAGCCCGACCGCACCAAGGCCGAGGAGGTCGTGAACGGCGCCGTGGCCGTGTGGAACATCCCCGACGAGCTCGTGCCGGCCGTCGAGGAACGGGTGGCCGGCAGCGAGAGCTTCTACCTGCGCCAGCGCATCGAGCGCACCTACCCGACGAACCTCGCCGCCCAGGTGATCGGCTACACGCAGCAGGCCGACCCGGTGCGGAACCCCGGCTACTCGGTGAACGACCTCGTGGGCATCGCCGGCATCGAGGCCTCGTACGAGGCGTCGCTCTTCGGCAGCGCGGGCTCCAGGCAGGTGGAGGTGGACTCGGCGGGCACGGTCGTGGCGTCCCACGTGTTGTGGGCGGCGCAGCCCGGCTACGACGTCGTGCTGACGATCGACCCGCAGCTCCAGCGCCTGGCCGAGGACGTGCTGCAGCGGTCCTTGACGTACGTGAACGAGGACAGGGTGCGCGTCGGGCTGCCCACGCAGGACATCGCCAAGGGCGCCATCATCGCGCTCGACCCGCGCACCGGCGAGGTGCTGGCGATGGCGAGCGCCCCCACGTACGACCAGAACGTGTTCACGCACCGGCCCTCGGACCCGGCGGCCGTGTCCGCGATCCTCAACAACGACGACCAGCCGCTGGCGAACCGGGCGGTCGAGGCCTACCCGCCCGCCTCGACGTTCAAGGTCGTCACGTCGTCGACGTTGCTGGAGGACGGCTACGTGACCGCGAACCAGCGCTTCCCCTGCAGCGCGGCGTTCCGCTTCGGCGGCATCACCTGGCGCAACTGGGCGACGTTCGACAAGGGCATGTACGACGTGCGCCACGCCATCGCCGACAGCTGCAACACCTACTACTGGTACGCCGCCTACTCGACCCCGGACTTCTCGCGCGGCTGGGCCCCGTTCATCGCCGACCTCGTCGAGCGCGCGCGCGAGCTCGGCTTCGGGCGCCCGACCGGCGTGGGCCTACTGGAGGAGAAGTCCGGCCGCGTCCCCGACGACCAGTGGGTGCGCGCCACGAAGGGCCACGGCTGGGTGCCCGGCTTCACCCTGAACAGCGTGATCGGCCAGGGCGACGTGCTGGCGACGCCCATCCAGATCGCGCAGTTCGTGGCCACCGTCGCGAACCGTGGGCTGATGCCGAAGCCGTTCCTCGTGAGGCAGATCGGCCAGCAGGTGATGCAGCCGCAGGTCCAGCAGGTCTCGGGCGTGCACTGGGAGACGCTCATCGACGGGATGGAGCTGATGTTCACGGCCTACCCCTCGGCGAACACCATGGGCCCGCGCGTCTACCCCTGGACGGTGGCCGGCAAGTCGGGCACCGCCCAGACCGAGCGGGGCGGCGACTGGACGCACGCCTGGTTCATGGGCTTCAGCCCCGTCGATGAGCCGGAGATCGCGCTCGTGGTATTCATCGAGTACGGCGGCTCCAGTTCACGCGTCTCCGTCCCGGTGGCCCGGGACTTCCTGGCCGGGTACTGGGAGCTGAGGGGCATGGAGGTGGAGGCTTCCCGGTGAAGGCCAGGGGTACTCGCGGTGGCATCCTGCTCAGCCTCGAGCCCGGCGACGACGTCGCCAAGGTCGAGGACTCCCTCGTCGCGCACGCCGAGCTCCTCAGGGAGAAGGTCGCGCTGGAGGTCACGGACCGCACGCCTCCCGAGGTGATCGAGGCCGTGGCCCGCAACGTGCGCGCCGCCGGCGGCACGTTCACCGACGTGCGCCCGCCCGTGGGCAAGCTCCAGGCGCGCGGCGAGACGGTGATCGTGGCCCGCACGGTGCGCAGCGGCGGGCGCGTGGAGTCGACGGGCTCGGTGGTCGTGCTGGGCGACGTGAACGCCGGCGCCGAGGTGCTGGCTAACGACGACATCATCGTGATCGGCGCGCTGCGCGGCCTGGCCCACGCCGGCGCCGGCGGCAACGAGAAGGCCGTGATCTGGGCCGAGCGCATCCTCAGCCCGCAGCTCCGCATCGGCGGGGCGGTGGCGCAGGCGGCCGGCCACGACGAGGCCAACGGGCGCGGCCCCGAGGTCGCGCTGCTCAAGGACGGAGCCATAGTCATCAGGCCCTGGTCGAGCACCTGAGGCCTGGAGGGCGGTAGGCGCCGTACCGGCGCCGCCGCGCGCGGCCGACGAGCCGCGCCGGGGAGGGCCATGCGAGACGTCGTCGTCACCACAGCGATACGGACGCCGGTGGGAAGGGCACACAAGGGCATGCTGAAGGACACGCGGCCCGACGACCTGGCGGCGCACGTGATCCGCGCCGCGCTGGAGCGCACGCCGGGGCTGGAGCCTCACGAGGTGGACGACGTGCTGCTCGGCAACGCCCACCCCGAGGGCGAGGCCGGCTACAACATGGCGCGCATCGCCGTGCAGATCGCCGGGCTGCCCGACGACGTGGCCGGCGCCACCATCAACAGGTTCTGCGCCTCGAGCCTGCAGACCATCGTGCAGGGCGTGCACTCCGTGGCCGCGGGCATGGCCGACGTCGTGCTCGCCGGCGGCTCCGACTGCACGAGCCGCGTGCCCATGGGCGGTCACCAGCTCGCCGTGAACCGGGCGCTGGTGAAGGCGAAGCCCGGCGCGTACCACACGATGGGCCAGACGGCCGAGGCCGTGGCGCGGCGCTACGGCGTCACGCGCGAGGAGCAGGACCGCTTCGCGCTCTGGTCGCACCGGAAGGCGATCGCCGCGCGCGAGGCGGGCCGGTTCGCCGAGCAGGTCGTGCCGGTGCCGACGCGGGTGAAGGACGAGGAGGGCGTCTGGCACGAGGTGACGGTGACCCAGGACGAGGGCCCGCGCGCCGACACCAGCCTGGAGAGGCTGGCCACGCTCAAGACCGTCTTCGCGGAGGACGAGGCGGCGACCGTCACGGCCGGCAACTCGAGCCCGCTGAACGACGGCGCGTCGATGACCGTGCTCATGAGCGAGGAGGACGCCCGCGCCCGCGGCCTCAAGCCCCTCGTGAGGATGGTGCAGGCCGCCGTGGCCGGCGTGCCGCCGGAGGTCATGGGCATCGGCCCCGTGCCGGCGATACGCAAGCTGCTCCGCAAGGTGGGCATGACGCTGGACGACGTCGACCTCGTCGAGATCAACGAGGCCTTCGCCAGCCAGGCCTACTACTGCCAGCGCGAGCTCGACGTCCCGGACGAGAAGCTGAACGTCAACGGCGGGGCTATCGCCATCGGCCACCCGCTGGGTGCCACGGGCGCCCGCATCGCCGCCGACCTCTTCGCCGAGATGCGGCGGCGGGGCGCGGAGCACGGGATCATCTCGATGTGCGTGGGCGGCGGGCAGGGGATGGCCGCCCTCTTCCGCCTGGTCGGCTGAGGGGCGAGCTCCTCGGCCGGCGTGGCGCTTCGCCGGGACGTGGCGCCGGCCGGCGCTGCGTCCCTGGTGACGGTTTGACACCGTCCCTGAGCGTTCTTATACTCCCAGCCACGAAGAACTCCGGCGCGGCGCTCCCGCGCCCGGCTGCGACACGTACCCCTTGGCGACGCAAGCCGAACCGCAGGTCCCCGGGCGCGCGAGACCGCAGAGGTCCGCTGGCCATGGGCGGCGCCCTCTCCATCAGCTAGGCCCGCCCGCTCGTAGCCGCCGCTCGCGGCGTCACGACGAAGGGGGACCCCATGCACAAGCACGTCAGGACCACGCTCCTTGCCGTCGCGTTGGCGGCGCTCGCCGCCTCCTCGGCCAACGCCCAGCGCACCGTGAACCTGGTCGGCTGGGCGATCGGGCCGGACGACCCGGCCATCCACAGGGCCGAGAACCTGGAGGCCGCCGTCGAGCGCATGAACGCGGCCCTGGAGGAGCGCGGCGCCGACTACCGCGTAGCCATCGAGACCGACTTCGAGACGGTCAGCTGGGACGACTACCGCCGGCGCATCCTGCTCGGCTTCGAGTCCGGCCAGGCGCCCGACATCATCGTCTCGTCGCACGTCGACATCGCCACCTGGGCCGACGCCGGGTACATCGCGCCGCTCGACGGGTACATCGCGGAGTACGAAGCGTTCGACGACGTCGCCGACAGCCTGTGGGACTTCGTCACCTACAAGGGCCAGGTCTGGGGCGTGCCGCTGAACCCCGAGGCCAGGCCCTTCTACTTCAACAAGACGCTGCTGCGCGAGCTGGGCTGGAGCGACGAGGACGTCGCGGCGCTGCCCGAACGCGTGCTGAACGGCGAGTTCACGTGGCGCGACGTGATCGACGTGAGCGTCCAGGCCGTCGAGGCGGGCGTGATCGAGGAGGGGTACGGCTACTGGCACCGCCCCGTGAACGGCCCCGACTTCTTCCACACCTACTACGCCTTCGGCGGCAGGCTGCAGGACGCCGAGACCGGCGACCTCGTCTTCACGCGTGACGCCGCGCTAGGCATGTTCACGCTCTACCGCGACATGGTCGAGCAGGGGGTGCTCTCCCGCGACGTCATCAACATGCCCTGGAACGACTGGCACCGCGCGGTGACCGACGGCCGCGTGCTGTTCAACTCCGCCGGTACC
>Ga0079224_100014323_pt1 | contig 11074 bp, 9 predicted proteins | sample Stecom2015_FD_80414 | JGI IMG/M metagenome (GOLD analysis project Ga0079224, IMG submission 80414) | Agricultural soil microbial communities from Utah to study Nitrogen management - Steer compost 2015 | ecosystem: Environmental > Terrestrial > Soil > Agricultural land | place: USA: Utah...
ATAGGCATACCGTGCTCGATAGGGGCCAATGCCACCGACGTGTCCGTGAACAACAATTCCTTCCTGAACGCTGGTACTGATTCCCAGACCGTAGCCGACCATCAATCCGGTGCGGGCAGAAAGAGGAGTTGTCGGAGTTTCCATCTGCTCAATCGAAGTCTCCTCGAGTAGATGGTTCTCTCCGGCTCTTCCTCGGGTCACCATGAATTCTAGAAAGCGCGCCATATCTGCCGGCGTCGAAACCAGCGAGCCCGACGGACGAAATGGGATCGGTTGGAACGGAACCGGCGTCTTGCCATCTGCAGCATACCCTGTCGCCAGACTCCCCTGCATATCAAATTCCAGCGAGAAACTTGAAGAAGACATCTGAAGGGGGTCGAAGAAGTGAGTCCGAACATAGTCATCGAATTTCAGCCCGGTGACCCGTTCCACGATTTCAGCAGCGACATTCGATCCCACACTGGAGTAAGAGAAAAACGTACCTGGCTGCCATCGGACTCGGCGAGGACCAGATCGTGCGATCGTCCGTCCATCCCGGAATAATTCAGCAAAGCGCAGATCATCGATCCCGGAGGTGTGTTCTAGCAGATGAATCAACCGAACAGGATCGGTATTTTCCCAGCGATTCTGAAACTCAACTTCCGGGATCAGTTTCCGAACAGGCTCCTGGAGATCGAGTTTTCCCTCCTGATTTAGCCTGACGACGGCCATTCCAACAAATGTCTTGGAAATCGATCCAAGGGGATAAAGCGTCTGTCCTGAAACCGGTCTAGAGCTACTCCGGTCGGCTAATCCCACCCCGCCGGCCCAGAGTACATCACCATTTCGTACCAGAGCGATTCCAGCACCGGGGATTCCAGATTGCTCGAGAGCCTCACGTATTTCGCTTTCCAGCCGTTGCAAGTCGGCCGACTGGACTTGAGTCCAGCCCGAACAGACACAACCAAGAAGAAGGATCAACAAAGAATGAGATAAGGCACTCAGACGACCCACAGCCGGATCTTGACCAAAACCGGCCTTAAACGCAAGGCAGTTAATTTTCAGCAGCGATCCAAAGGTGAAATGAAACTCTGGCTCGGGGGCTAGGACTCGAACCTAGATCGGCGGCTCCAAAGGCCGCTGTCTTACCGGTTAGACGACCCCCGAGCAAGAGGTCTTTATGATAGCGAAAAGAGGAGGCGAGGAAAAGTGAGACACACTGGCACCGTTCCGGAGAGTTTTCCGAGCAGGTACAGGTCAGACGATTGAGTAGGACTATTGACGGGCTGCCTCCACTTCTTTAAGGGGTTTGATAATTCCCATCGCGACTTTGACCTTGTGCTGGATCTCTTCAGCAATCTCTGCATTTTCCTTTAGAAACTGCTTAGCATTCTCTCTCCCCTGTCCGAGCCTCTCATCGCCATAAGAAAACCAGGACCCTGCCTTCTCGACAATCTTGTGATTCACAGCTAGATCGAGCAACTCTCCTTCACGAGAGATTCCCTCTCCAAACATGATATCGAACTCGGCTTCTTTGAAGGGCGGTGCAATCTTGTTCTTGACGACCTTGGCCTTGGTCCGATTCCCCACACTCTGATCACCATCCTTCAGTGAACCGGTCCGTCGAATCTCAACTCGGACGGAAGAATAGAACTTTAAGGCTCGTCCTCCCGTTGTGGTTTCCGGATTTCCAAACATAACCCCGATCTTTTCGCGGATCTGGTTAATAAAGATCAGACAGGTCTTGGATTTGGAAACGATACCGGTGAGTTTGCGCAGGGCCTGCGACATCAACCGAGCCTGCAGACCAACGTGTGAATCTCCCATTTCCCCTTCCAGTTCGGCTCGAGGAACTAGGGCTGCTACAGAGTCGATCACAAGAATGTCGATTGCCCCGCTCCTTACAAGAACCTCGGCAATCTCGAGCGCTTGCTCTCCCGAATCGGGCTGAGAAACCAGCAGGTCATCGACGTTAACCCCAAGATTTCGAGCGTACTGAGCATCCATGGCATGCTCGGCGTCGATAAAAGCGGCTGTTCCACCCATCTTCTGTGCTTCTGCCACGGCATGTAGAGCAACTGTCGTCTTGCCGCTGGATTCAGGGCCATAGATCTCCACTACCCTGCCTCTGGGAAATCCACCGACTCCCAGCGCTGCATCGAGTGAGAGGGAACCGGATGAGATAGCAGGAATATCCACTTCCTTATTCTCACCAAGCCGCATGATCGAGCCCTTGCCGAACTGTCGCTCGATCTGTGACAGCGCCATGTCGATCGCGCGTCTCTTTTTTTCGTCATCACTCATTTTTCTATCTGTCCCTTCCTGTGGTATGAAAATGCCCGGACCACCTCCAGTATAAAGAACCCCTCTGACTCCACACTGGCCTCGTACCTTGAAATGATCGTGGCGCTCCGAATGTCCGCGCTCTTGTTCTCAGGAAACCAAGGAGGACCCCATCGATACTGTTACGTCCGCCTTCTTAAGAACGACGAAACTTATATTCTCTCAATCGCTAAAGCTACAGCATTCCCACCACCCAGACAGAGACTGGCTACACCACGGGCCTGATCTCTCTTTTCAAGGGCATGAAGAAGTGTGGTCAAAATACGGGCACCGCTGGCTCCGATCGGATGTCCCAAGGCGACGGCTCCGCCGTTTACGTTGACACGGCTGGGATCAAGCGGAATTTCACGGCACAGGGCAACTGACTGGACGGCAAAAGCTTCATTCAGCTCAAAAAGGTCTACTTCCTGTTTCTCCCAGCCGGCTCTCTTAAGAACTTTCGAGACAGCATCAACTGGCGCCATCATCACCAGTTCGGGCTCTATTCCGCTGGTGGCTGAAGCGACTATCCGAGCCTTGGCAACAAGATTGTGTGCCTTTGCAGCCTCTCGGGAGGCCACAACCAGTGCTGACGCTCCGTCACTCAGCTGAGAGGCATTCCCTGCAGTGACTGTGCCATTGTCCTGAAAAACCGGTTTTAAACCTTCGAGCGCTTCCAGTGAGGAATCTTTCCGAGGTCCTTCGTCCGTATCAATCTGCAATCTCTCAGCCCCTCTTCGGACTTCAACCGACACGATTTCATCTGCGAAGTTGCCCTCCTCGATTGCCCGCACGGCCTTGCGGTGTGATTCGAGAGCATACTCATCTTGCTCCCTTCGCGAGATTCCGTAGCGACTGGCAACCACCTCTCCGGTACAACCCATGTGGTAGTTCTCGTAGGCATCCCATAGCCCGTCATGAATCATCGAGTCGACCAACTCGCTATTGCCCATTCGTAAGCCTTTTCGAGCATTTGCGATCAGATAGGGGGCATTGGTCATGCTTTCCATGCCTCCAGCAACAACCACCTCTGCGTCGCCAGTCTGGATAGCCTGTGCGGCCAGAGTCACTGCTTTCAGTCCGGAACCGCAGACTTTGTTGATCGTCATCGCCGCAACGCTCGGAGGCAAGCCCGCTCTTAATGCAGCCTGTCGTGCAGGATTCTGTCCCAGCCCGGCCTGCAGGACATTCCCCATGATGACTTCATCAATTTCGTTTACGGAGAAGCCTGACCTGCGTATGGCCTCTCGAACTACAACCGTACCGAGATCCATCGCCGAAAGATCTCTAAATGCTCCCAGGAATCGGCCGATCGGTGTTCGACAGGCCGAGACGATAACCACTTCCTTCACTTGCTCTCCTCTGCATTAAGGGCAAAATTCAAGTTCACCAACCGATGAGTCCTGAAAAGTGAAACCTGGCTCGAAAGGGAGACGACCAACGGACAAGCAGTGAGCTACGACCCCACGTCTCAAGCCCGGCGGCTACTCAGTTTAGGGCGTGCTCGTTCGACATCCTGAACACCCGGTATTCTCTTGACAAAGTCCATTATCCGTTCCAGATGCTGTGTGTCTTCGATTTCAACCGTGATTTCGATCAGGCCGTATCCTCCGTCCAGGGTACGCGCCTGTGCGTCAAGAATATTAGCTTTGATCTTCGAGACAGCGGCAGTAATATCCGCCAGTATACCGGTGCGATCCTCAGTATAAATGGAAAGCCGGATCGGATATCTCACTTCATCGCTGTCACTTGTCCATTGTACTTCCACCTTTCGTTCCGGGTTCAACAACAGGTTTTCGACATTAGGACAGTTCGTGGAGTGAACCGATATTCCCCTTCCCACGGTAATATAACCGATGACATCTTCGCCTCGGATTGGATTACAACACTTAGCCCGATAGACCAGGAGATCATCGTGTCCCTTGACTTGAATAGCCGAGTCTCGCCGAAGCACTTTACGAACCATCGAGGAGAGACGTGACTCTTCATGCTCTTCCGCTTCTTGGTCGGCAACGTCGGGAATCAAGCGACGGATCACCTGCCGTGCCGAGATTTTGCCGGTTCCGACTGCCGCTATCAGGTCTTCCGCACGTGACATGCTGAACTCGGATGTAATCTCATCCAAACCATCTTCGTACTTCTTCAAATTGACTCGGAACTTGCGAGCCTCCTTTTCGAGTAGCTTTCTACCCAACTCGACGGATTGTTCCTTCTCACGCTGATTTAGCCAGCGCCGAATCGAACTACGCGCTCGGGAGGTCTTCACAAAGCTCAACCAATCCCGGCTCGGACGAGCTTCGTTCCCTGTTAGAATCTCAACAATTTCACCATTGTTGAGCTTATGCTTAAGGGGAACAATGCGGCCATTGACACGGGCACCCACGCACTTATGGCCAACTTCGGTGTGAATGTAATATGCGAAATCAACGGGGGTAGCACCCCTGGGGAGCGTAATCACTTCGCCTTTCGGGGTAAATATATAAACTTCTTCGGGATAAAGATCGATCTTGAGGTTGCTCAGGAAAAGGTGCGGATCCTGTACTTCCCGTTGCCATTCCAGCAGGTGGCGAAGCCAGACGAAACGTTTGTCGTCTTTGTCCTCCTGTAATGAACCCTCTTTGTACTTCCAATGGGCAGCGATACCTTCCTCAGCGATTCGATGCATTTCCTGGGTTCGAATTTGGATCTCGAACGGCTGCCCCCCATATCCCACTACTGTGGTATGCAGGGACTGATACATATTGTTGCGGGGAGTCGCAATGAAGTCTTTGATTCGACCGGGCACGGGGTTCCAAAGGTTATTAACGATACCAAGCACCGTATAGCAATCTCGGACGCTGTCAACGATCACTCGAATAGCGATGAAATCGTAGACTTGATCCAATCCAATCTTCTGACGGCGCATCTTCTGGTAAATGCTATAGATTCGTTTGATGCGGCTTTCGATCTGAGCATTGATCGAGTGCTCTTCAAAAGCCTCCTTCATCGCCCGGGTAACTCGCTCGATGAACTCTCCGCTATTCGCCTTCTTCTCTTCGACTTGAGCGACGATGTTTTGATATGACACGGGATCGAGGTAACTGAAAGCCAAATCTTCCAGTTCTCCGCGGACTTTTGCCATTCCGAGACGATGAGCGATCGGCGCATAGATCTCCAGCGTTTCTCGGGAAATTGCCTTACGCTTGGGCTCGGGCAGGTATTGGAGCGTCCTCATATTGTGCAGGCGGTCGGCAAGTTTAATCAGGATCACGCGAATGTCGTCGACCATTGCCAGCAATAGTTTTCGGAAGTTCTCTGCCTGCCTTTCTGCCTGACTGGAAAAGCTGATCTGACTGATTTTGGTTACGCCATCGACCAGGTGGGCGATATCACTGCCGAAGTATTCCTGGATAGTATCAATGTCTGTAAGGGTGTCTTCAACGACATCGTGCAAAAGGCCGACGCTCACGCAGGCCACATCCAGCTTCATTTCCGCGAGAATATTGGCTACTTCCAGAGGATGGGAAAGATAAGGCTCTCCCGATAACCTGACCTGTCCCCGATGTTCGCGAGCCGAGAAGACATAGGCCCGCTGCAGCAGCTCCAGATCCGCGCTTGGATGATAGAGTTGAACCTTTTCTTCAAGGTCCTCATATCGAATCATAAATGACCTGACTGATAAGGAAGCATTTTATCTTCCTTATTTTAAGATGATATTACTTTTCGATAGTTGGAACGGCAGGTCGGTCCTGAACCCCGTCCAGGGCTCAGTTTATTTACCGTGGGGGGCTGAAGGCAAAGAAAAAAGGGGGCGACCTGAGGTCGCCCCCTTTCATTCAACTCCAAGAAAGGAAGTGCTACTCTTCCTGCTGCTGGCTACCTGTGAAGACTTCTCGGCGTGCCCTTTCGGCCTCTCGCTGCTGTTGTCTCTTCGCTTCGAGGGCTTGCAAAGCCAGCCGGTCAGCTTCTCTCTGCCATTCGCGGCGCTGCTCCTCATCTTCTGCCAGTTCGGCCTTTTCGCGATAGAGGAGGTTGAGATACTCCATCGCCTGAGTATAGTTGGGACGGAGCTCCAGAGCGGATCTCAAAGCCTCGATTCCCTCGTCAACGAGACGATTCACTTCGGCTCGCTCCTCTTCGCTCAGCTCTTCGACATTCTCTCCATCTCGTCCGGTCTTGTCGTTGGCCTGGGTATAGTTGATAGCCGCGATGCCATAGAGTGCTTCCGCATCATCGTCTTGCACCTCCATCAACTTGCGGTACCATTCCTTGGCCTGTTCCGGTTCGTCCATGTTCCGGTAGAGGTCAGCAATGTTAGCCATCGCCGTCTGATTGGTGGGATCCATCTCGAGTACTCGTTCAAATGCTGTCACGGCCTGCTGTCCCTTTTTCAAGTTTTCGGGATTCATGGCCAGTGGCACGAACTGAGCTCGATAGGCGGCGGCCAGATAAAGATAGGCATCGAGAAGTTCCGGATCCAGCTCAATTGCCTTTCGAAAAGACTCCACAGCACTGTCATAACGTTTGGCGGAGTATTCGCTAACACCGTGATTCAGATGGTTTCTAGCCTGAAGTTTGTCGTAGAAGGTACAACTGGACGCCGTTACGAGAAGCGCGAAAACCGCTATCAGTGTTGCCCATCTTGTCATTCTTGTCCCTACTCGACTTTGTCGGTCCATTTCTTCCCCCATCTAACCGCCTTGCTGTCCTTCGACCATCAGCCCGACATCTCCCACTCCGGCACCTTTTGCTATGTCGATCACTTGGATCACGTCACCAAAAGGCAAATCTTCGTTGGCTTGCACGAACATGTTCTTGTTCTCGCGGGCACTATAGATCTCGAAGAGTCGTGCTCCAAGCCGATTAAGCGGCACCGGTTCCTGGTTGACGGCCACTGATCCATCCGGGCCGAGTGTCACCACAATCGCGTCTGACTTCACGATGACGTCTTCCGGAATGTCCTCAGGAGCGTCCTGCGGTACGCGTGCCCGAAGATCATATTGTGTCGTGGGCTGAATGACCATAAAGATGATTAGAAGGACAAGCAGAATGTCGATATAGGGCGTGATATTGATATCTGACTTCTGACCTTTTCCTCCGCCTGTGGTCATTGCCATAACTTAGGTTCCTCCTTCTTCACGTTCTCGTTCCACCAGGAGCCCGATCCTTTCGACACCGGCTTCTCGTGCTGAGTCGACGATCTCGACGACGGCTCCATAGGGAGCAGCAACATCACCCCTGACAAAGAGGGGTTTATCGGGTGCTTTGGCAGCTGCTTCGGCGATCGCATCGGTCAGACTTTCAGGCCCAGTCAGCTTCTTATTCACGTAAACTTCCTGGTTTCGCGTGATCGTGACGATGGTTGCATCTTCGGCTTCGGCCTCGGGGGCTTCCTGTGCATTTTTAGCGGCCGCCATATTGACGGCGATTCCGCTCTGAATCAGAGGCGTCGTGATCATAAAGATGATCAGAAGGACCAGCATCACGTCCGCCATAGGCGTGACGTTGATGTCGGAAGTCACTCCGGAGACGCCGCCTCCTCCGCCTCCACTAATTGCCATGTTTCTGTGCCCTCCTCTTCAAGAAATAGTCGATCAACTCGGATCCAGAGTTGTCCATCTCGACGATGAAGGATTCGATTTTACCGGTGAAATAGTTATACATCCAAACCGCCGGAACGGCCACGAAAAGTCCGAAAGCGGTAGCAATAAGCGCTTCAGAAATACCGCCGGCGACGGCTGCAAGACCCACATCCTCACCCGCGCTCATACCGGCAAACGCGTTGATGATACCGACCGTGGTACCGAAAAGCCCTACAAACGGCGCAGTCGCACCAATCGTCGCCAGTCCGCCAAGACCCCGTTTAAAGTCCTCGACTCCAACCGCCTGGGCCCGTTGAATAGCACGACGGGAAGCATCAATCACCTCGCCGGGGATTGTCTCAGGACCAGTATGTGCGCGAAATTCAGCCAACCCGGCATGAACAACCCGTGCCAGATGGCTCTTATTGTATTGCTCTGCCAGTTCAATTGCTTCCTCAACGTTCCCGGTTCTCAAAGCCTCAGCAACCCTGGGGGCAAACTCCTGGGACTGCTTTCTAGCTTTTCTGTATGTCAGATAGCGCTCGATCATCACTCCAATGGACCAGACAGATTGGATGGCAAGAATAACAACGACAGCTTTTGCCAGGAGACCCATCTGCCCCCACATCTCAGCGAATGAACCCATAAATACCTCCCACTTGATTCAGATTCTTCAGAATTGATTATTCTTTTTCTTTGTACTGTGCCCAGACAAAAGCTATCTCAGCACAAAATTCACAGTTACTGTCGCGATAACCGGTACCGGCTCATTGTTCAACAGGGTCGGTGAATACACCCACTGCCGAACAGCGTCGATGGCAGCCTGGTTGAGAAGCGGATGACCGCGAATGACCTTCACGTCCTGAACCAGTCCGTCCTCACCAACCAGAACCTGCAAGAGCACGATCCCCTGAACCCGAGCACGTTTTGCCAGCTCTGGATATTCTGGTTCCACCCGTCGTTGCAGCTTCGAAGCCTGGACATTTCCTCCGACGCGAATCGGTTCCTTCTTTTGAGGCGGCGGCGGTGGCGGCGGCGGGGCAGCCGGTGTTCCACCAATCACTCCACCTGGAACGCCTCCTGGAACCCCTCCGACGACGCCTCCCGGAACGCCACCGGGAACTCCTCCACCAACACTGGCGTCCAAACTTGAAACATCCGGTATATCATCTAGCGGTTCTGGAATTTCATCCGGAATTTCCGTCGGCTTCACAAATTGATTGGGGTCGAGCTTAACTACCTGTTGTTGAGGTTGTTGGACGGGTGGTGCCGGCGGCGGTGGTGGCGGTGGCGGTGGCGGCGGTGGTGGCGGTGGCGGTGCAAGGAAAGTCAACAGTTCGTGTTCCGGCAACGCCTGGTAATAGATCAGCGGTACCACGATGAGCAGCAGAACCACGACCGCATGCGCAATGAAAGAGATGAGAAGAGTACTCCTGCTTCGACCTCCGCGATTTGGCGAAGATTCGATTAAATCGTCAAACATTTACCCTCTTCCTTTCTTTAGCTGAAACAGACACATGGCCCCGCATGGTACCGGGGCGATATTACTATCAGCTCCCGGTCGAGTCAAGATAAAATTCTTGTCTTGGGCAAGGCTTAAACTATTCATAACACTGTATTTAAATCCATTTCTAGGTGATCAAGCACGGGCTTTCCTCCGCTCTGAATAGCTCTGCCACCAGAGCACGATGGGGGCGGCAAGGGCCACCGATGAGTAGGTACCCACGATGATCCCGACCACTAAAGCAAAAGCAAAAGCGTCGAGCGCCGGTCCGCCCAGCAGGTAGAGAGCCATCACCGCGAGAAAAGTACTGGCTGAAGTGAGAATCGTTCGGTTCAAACTCTGGTTGATACTGGCATTGAGAACCGATTTGAAGTCCGCTCTTCTCATCAGCTTGAGATTTTCGCGGACACGGTCGAAAATAACAATAGTGTCATTGATCGAGTATCCAACCAGCGTAAGCAGCCCGGCGATCACTGTCAGCGAAATCTCCTTACCTGTAATTGAAAAGAAACCCAGAGTCAAGAAAACGTCGTGGGTAAGAGCTACAATCGCCGCTACGCCATAAATCACTTGAAACCGGAATGCGATGTAGATCAACATGCCGCCAAGCGAAAAAAGAATGGCATTTTGTGCACGCTCTCTCAGCTCCCTGCCGACTTTAGGGCCAACACTTTCGACACTCAAAACCGTGAAGTTCTCCGCGTAATAGTTGCCTTCGATCGCGCTCACCACCGAATCGGGAAGGCCTGCGGATCTGAGATCCGAGATGTCACGAAGAAGCCCCCCCTGGCTAGTCCGGTAACCCACGATTTGATCGGCCAACTCACGATAGCGACTCTCCACTTGGCCAACGCTCGATCCTTCCTTGATCCTTTCAGGGTCTGCCTCAGTCAGAAAAAAGGCTAAATCTTCACGAGAGACGGCGTTGATATCCGGCTGTCCTTCCCCCGCTTGAACACCGAATTCTCTCTGGAGAACTTCGGTAACTGCCCGCCATTGCTGCGTTAAGTCCTGGTCTTCTTCCGCCTCGGCTTCTTCACTCGCTCGCGCGATTCTAATCTGCACCTGGTTGGCGCCCGGCTCGTCGAACCGAGTCACCTCTTGGGCTTGCAGCTCTGAACTGCTGAGCACCTCTCGAATCCGTGCCAGGTCGGGTGTATCCTCAAACTTCACGTAGACCAGTGTGCCTCCCGTGAAATCAACACCCAGATTCAGACCATTTAACATAAACAGTGAAATACCCCCTATCACTGCCAGCACAGCGGACACTGTCAAAAAAATCCACTTCATTCCGAGCCAGTCAATGTCAGGATTCCGAACAATATCCATAGACTCTCCATTTAACTGGCGTCATTGTTTTAGTAGCCTGAGACGCCATTAGGTTCCATCTTTCGCCAAATATTTCTTAGATGGAAAGGGTTTTGATCTCTCGGTTCTGGAGCAGGAAGCTGAAGAAAGTTCGCGATACAAAGGTCGCGGTAAAAATATTGGCCAAAAGGCCCACCGCGAGAGTTACAGCAAATCCTCGAACAGGTCCTGTTCCAAATTGAAATAGGAAGAGAGCAGCCACCAGAGTGGTGACATTGGTGTCCATAATGGTGGAAAACACGCGATCAAAGCCGGCGTCCACGGCCGCTCGAATTGTCTTGCCTAAACGGAGCTCTTCCTTGATCCTCTCGAAAATCAGAATATTGGCGTCAACCGCCAT
>Ga0079224_100014324_pt1 | contig 11074 bp, 9 predicted proteins | sample Stecom2015_FD_80414 | JGI IMG/M metagenome (GOLD analysis project Ga0079224, IMG submission 80414) | Agricultural soil microbial communities from Utah to study Nitrogen management - Steer compost 2015 | ecosystem: Environmental > Terrestrial > Soil > Agricultural land | place: USA: Utah...
GGACAAACATTATTCCCTGTTAATGCAGCTTATCAAACATATGGCAAATCAAATGCTGATGGAACAAATGCAATTCTTATATGCCATGCTTTAACCGGCAATGCTCATGCAGCAGGGGTTATTACTCAGGAAGAACTTGATAATTCAATCAATCATAAATTTCTTCACAGCTACAATGAAATGAATTTAAATAAACCGGGATGGTGGGATAATCTCATTGGCCCGGGAAAATTATTTGATACAGAAAAATATTTTGTCATCTCCTCTAATTTTCTTTCAGGATGCTACGGCACAACAGGACCGGCAGATGTAAATCCGGCAACCGGAAAAAAGTATAAACTTGATTTCCCGCTCGTTACTGTGCGTGATATGGTTAAGGTACAGCGCAGGTTATTGAAGCATCTGGGCGTAAACAAACTTGTTACGGCAGCCGGCGGATCTCTCGGCGGAATGCAGGTACTTGAATGGGCTGTAATGTATCCTGATTTTGTTGAATCAATAATTCCGATTGCAACGGCTGCAAAACATTCACCATGGTGCATTGCATTAAATCAAACCGCAAGAAATGCAATTACTTCTGATCCGGAATGGAATAACGGAGAATATGATGAACAGCCTTCAAACGGATTAGGGCTTGCAAGAAAAATTGCAATGATAAGTTACCGGAGCGGTGCTTCATTTAACCAGAAGTTTGCCCGTGAACGATTATTCAGTGAAAACAGTTTTTTTGATAAAGCAAATATTTTCCAGGTTGAAAGTTACTTAAATCATCAGGGTGAAAAACTTGTAAGAAGATTTGATGCGAATACATATCTGTACATTACCCATGCAATGGATCTACATGATGTTTCTTATGAGCGCGGGAAGATTGAAGATGTGCTTGGAAATATTAAGGCAAAAACCTTGTGCGTTGGAATTTCTACAGATGTGCTGTATCCGGCTTCTGAACAAAAAGAAATTGCTTCATTAATTCCCGGTGCTGCTTATGCAGAGCTTGAATCTGATTTCGGACATGATGCTTTTCTCATTGAGTTTGATCAGCTTGAAAATGCAATACGCACAAATCTATCTGATATATTTGGATGAGCAGTTATTTAATTCGTTTAATAACTACAAGAGTTTTATCATCATTGTACTGGCCGTTAACCGAAAATTTCATAACGCTATCAAGTATTTCATAAGCAATTTCACGCGGTGAAAGATGTTTGAACTTCTTCAGCAATTCGCGCAAAGTGTTCTCACCAAAATCCACAAAATTTTTATCTGTTGATTCTGTTACTCCATCAGAATACAAAAGCAGAACATCTCCTTTCCTGAAATTTATATTCTCAACAGTGTATCTTGCATTTGGTGCGGGACCCAAAACCGGACCGGTTGGATCAAGAGTAATAATTTCATCACTATCTTCTCTTATAAAATATGGAGGATTATGCCCGGCATTTGCATAAAGAAAAAGTCCTCCTTTATCCGATGAAAGTTCTCCGTAAAACAATGATGAAAACTTATCATCAGAAAAAATTTTATTAACAAGCTGATTCATTCTTTTCATCAGCGGTTCAATTTTAATCTCAAAACTGCTTGCCATACGAAGTGCGCCTGAAATATACATTGCTTCAGCGGCGGCGCTTACACCCTTGCTCGCAGCATCTCCAACTGCAACACCGAGTCTGTTTATTTCTTCACCAATTTCCATATAATCAAAAAAATCACCGCCAACAATTTCAGCAGGCATTGTTACTCCGAATATTTCAAAATTGGTGAAACGGTATTCATGTTCCGGGAGAATGCTTTTCTGCAGTTCCCTTCCTTTATCAAGATCAGCTCTAAGTGCAAATGCTTTTTTAGAAAGCCGTTTTTGTTTTATCTGTGATGTAAGTGCAGTTGACATAATGTTAAGTGTGTGAATAACATCTTCATTCATCGTATCTCTGTTCAGCGCAAGCAGATATTCATAATAAAATTTATCATTCAGTTTTATCTTTTCACCAACTCCTGATGCTGAGTACCTGAAAATACCCTTTTGCAGAAGCACCTGATTTGTTTCACTTCCAAAAATTGTACGCTCTTTTGCAATTCTATCAAAATGTGGATAATCACTAAGCTTTACTAAAAAATCCGGATTTATTTTTTCAACATTTCCTATCTGGTAAAGAAGCGAATATGCATCGTTATTTATATCAAGCCGCCATATCCTCCCGCCGGTAACATCAATCTTTTCGTTATCAACTATTTGATTAAGTACAGCAATAAGCATCTCCGTTTCTGATGAGAAACTTTGAGAAGCAATTGTGTCTACCATCTTATGTAATTTTTTTTGATTCATTGTTTTCTAATAAAATAGTTTTGTTATCCGTTTAATACGTGAAGAAACCAAATCAGTAAAAGATTTATCAGAAGCAAATTTTTCAGTATAATCTTTTATTGCCTGCTCAATGCCAATATCCATCCCTTTCTTTTCACTTAAGAAATATTTATGAGTCATAATATCCACGTACAATCCGGTAGAAGTTTTAAAAGGGAAGTATTCAAAGATATTTAATTTTTCGAACTCATCTAAAATCGGAAAATAAACATGTTTTAGCCAATCAAATGCGGCAGTTTTTAAACTTATTTCCCTGCCTGCCCTTTCGCTTAAATACCACTTGTGTTCATCAATTTGTTTTTTAACAGATGTAATGAATCTTATATCCTTTACGATTTTGAAATTTCTTCTTACCTCCAGCCCGGTTTTCTTTTCAAATGAACGAATCTTTCTCAGAAGTTTATAATGACGGTTATAATTTTTAAGTATAAATTTTTTATCATCTGTTGTTGAAAATTTTTCTCTCGTAATACCCGCATTAATGTAATCTTCATTCAGCCATGTCATTGATTCAAAAAAGAAATCAAGATCCTGCTTTCTCATTTCCGGTGAAATATCAGGAAGTATTTCAACAGTTTCTGCATCTGCAAGAATTGCTTTTAATTCTGTACGGACTCTTCCCTTTTCATCTCTCACCTTAAAAAATCTTACAAGAATATTAGCAAGTGAAGCATCTCCCCAATAAACTCCGTGGAAATGGAGTGAGGCAAGAAGTTCAGCTACTGCGTGCCAGATTCTTTTTCTGTGCACTTCCTTAAAATTTAATTTGTAAAGATAGGAATCAGGAAGAGCTTTATTTTCCAGCAGAGTTATTATAAACGCTGATTCATCCCTTATATAATTTGTTCCTATTGGTGTTTGAATCTGAATCGGCGGACGATCATAAACCACATATCCAACAGGGATAAGAGTGTGAAGCCCGAGCTTTAGTATCTTTTCAAAATTATCAGATTCCTGCTTCGCTTTAAGTTCTGTAGTTTCTTTAATTGCAAATGATGCGTTCTTCCCCTTTATAAACCTTACTGTGTGGCGTGAAAGTCCTTTTCTAAAATCAATAAAATCAACTTCATCCGGTTTCCATTCATCAAGCGGCAAATGCCATGGAAGAGGTTTAAGCTCATCAAAAAATAAATCATCAATAAAAAATTTTGGCTGATTATTATTCAAAATTATTTTGTGTAAAAATCAATCATTTGCTGGATTGCGTTTTTGCAGACAACACAGAAATTATCAACTGAAATTGAGCGCATTGTACAATCCTGCATTGGTCTGTAAATTCCTTTTGCTACATAGCCGCCGCCTTCAAAAGCACCAACCTTGTTTTTGTATTCTTCCTCCGCGGGAGTTGGAACCGGAGTATCTGCATCCACAAGATTTTTCCATTTGGAATCAAAGTCTACAAGCGTGGTAAGATTTGGATCAAGCGGCTCCATATCTAATGAATAAAAATCATTATACACTGCGCCGGGATCAACATATTCATCTGCAAGTGAAGCAAACAAATGCCCAAACTCATGAACAAAAATATATTCTTCATACTTATTGTTGTTAATGCAAACTCCGTAATGATTATAAATTGCTCCGCCGCCGTATTTACCAGTATTTACCAAAATGTAAATTACATCATAAGGTGCGTTGGCAGCTAAATCTCTTACGGATTTATTATCAGTTGTCATAAGGTAGCGTTCAAGATTCAAACTATAAAATCTTGAATTAAGAATTGTTTTATTCCAGATATTTTCTGCAGGAATATCCGTGCCTGATTGTTTTGACGGAGCTTCAATACCCCAAATATTAAAATTATTTTTATTCTCTTTATACGGAGATGAATTGAAAAGATAGTTACTAAATTTTTCACAATCTTTTTTGAACTGTTCCATTTCTTCGGCAGTATATCCTTCCGGCAAAATTACAAGATCAACTTTTACCGCAGGATCACCGGAGTTATGCACTTTAAATGATGGATATTCAAGATTGCGTTCTGTGGTTATGAAATAATCTTCCGGATCAATTTTATATTCAAATTTTTTAATGAGATTATTTTTCTTATCCCTGCTGTAAAATTCTACTTTAACTTTTTTTTTGGGAAAAGGAAATGTTACAGTTTCGCTAAATGATTTTATAGTCGATTTTGCTTCTTCAATCGTCTGCCATTCATTAAACAATGTGGAATATGTGCGGGAATATATCATTTCACCAGAAGCATCATCAAATACAGCAAATTTAAAATTGCCGTAATTAAATTTATCAATCAGGTTTTTCTTTGATCCTCCCCAGAACGGTTCTTCTTTCAATTCATCAATTGAATAAGAATCATCCACATTATTCCCGGTATGGATGTAATCAATGCGGAGGGTTTTATCCAAAAAATATTTATCAAAATCTACCTGTGCATACAGAACAATTGAACAGCAGATGAAAAGGAGAAGCGATTTCATTTTGATATCCGGTTTGATTATGTAATTAGTTTAAAAGGATAAACTGAAATTATTGAGTGAAAACTTTTCGTGAACCAGGTTTTACAAGCGGCATTCCCTGTTTGCATAATTCACATTCTTCCGGTGTAAATGAAACAGCATCAAGCTGAACGGAACTTACTTGCGGAAAGCCAAAATTAACTTTACCGTTGCTTCTATCAACAATGAATCCAACTCCAACTACTTCGGCGCCGCTGTTCTTTACAATGTTTATAACTTCAAAAACAGAACCGCCGGTTGTAACAACATCTTCACAAACAAGTACTTTTTAGCCGGGTTCAAGAGTAAATCCTCTCCGCAGTACCAATTCTTTATTTTCTCTTTCTGCAAAGATCGATCTTTTTCCAAGCTGCCTCGCTACTTCCTGCCCAACAATAATTCCTCCCATTGCGGGAGCGATAATTGTATCTATTTCATAATCCTTAAAAAAATCTGCAATTGATTTGCAAACCTGCTCTGTATACTGCGGATACTGCAAAACTTTTGCACATTGAAAATATACATTACTGTGTCTTCCTGAAGTAAGCAGAAAATGTCCGTTTAAAAGTGCACCTGTTTTTTTGAAAATATCGAGCGCTTCTTCTTTACTCAAGCTCATCTAAAAATTCCTCCATTTCTTTTGCTGCATGTTTATCTCCGGTTTTTTGTGCGGCGGCAATTCCTTTTTTGAACAAATCCTTTGCTTCATCAATTTTATTTTGATTTGCTTTCATTTGCGCATACTGCATATAAGCCGGAACATAATCCGGATCATTCTGCAGCAGCAGCTTTAAATATTCTTCAGCTTTTGAATAATCCTTTATTGAAAGATATTCAAGTGCTATTCCGTATTTAATAAAGGAATCGTTGGGATCTTTTTCTAAAAGAGAAAGCAGTGAGTGAAGCCTGTTTTGCTCCCGGGGGTTTGCCATCAAATAAGATCTTCTATTTTTTTTGCAAGATTGAAATCCTTATCGGTAACACCGCCCTCGCTGTGTGTTGATAAAGAAATTTTTACTTTATTGTATGAATGAATAAAAATATCCGGATGATGATTCATCTCCTCGGCTTCTTTAGCCACATCGTTAACAAATTTCATTGCAGATGCAAAATCTCTGAACTTATAAATTTTCTCAAGCTGGTTTTCAAAATAACTCCAGCCTAAATAATCACCCAGCCGTTTATCGATTTCATATTCATTTAGAGTAGACATAAAGCCTCCTGAGTTAACTTAAAGCGCAGCCGTAATGAAGCCAAAAACAATTTAGTTATGATGAAATTTAAAATAAAAAAAGCGTCCTGACAAGTGCGGACGCTTTTGGCTTAATTAATAACACACACTTAATTTATGCTTCACCGGTATCTGTTTTTTCTTTTTCTTTATCCGGTAAAACATCGTTTAATGATTCATCAATGAACACAATTTCATCAGTATTTTCAAAATGTTTTGCAACAATTTTGCTTCCTTCTTTAAATGAACCGCGCAATATTTCTTCGGCTAACGGATCTTCAACATATTTCTGGATTGCTCTGCGCAGCGGCCGCGCTCCATATTTCTGATCGAATCCTTTATCCACCAGAAAATTTTTGGCAGAATCATCAAGTGTAAGTTCAAGTTTATTTTCGTGTACATTCTTAAATAAATCTTTCAATTCAATATCAATGATTTTAAGAATATCTTCTTTCTCAAGATTTCTGAAAACTATTGTCTCATCAACCCTGTTTAAGAATTCAGGATTAAATAGTTTTCTCATTGCATCTTCAACAGTGCTCTTTAGTGAAGCATATTTATCAGCTGCATTTTCACCGCCAAAACCAAATGAACCAATATTTTTAATATCTCTTGCACCAATATTTGATGTCATTATAATTATCGTGTTTTTAAAATCAACACGCCTGCCAAGGCTGTCTGTCAGCATTCCATCATCAAGTACCTGCAGCAGAATACTGAAGATATCGGGATGAGCTTTTTCAATTTCATCAAACAATACTACTGAATATGGTCTGCGTCTTACTTTTTCAGTAAGTTGTCCGCCTTCTTCATATCCAACATATCCCGGAGGCGCTCCAACAAGTCTTGATAGAGAGAATTTTTCCATGTACTCACTCATATCAATTCTTATTAAAGCATTTTCAGAATCGAATAAATATCTTGCAAGCGCTTTACACAATTCTGTTTTACCAACACCGGTTGGGCCAAGAAATATAAAACTTCCTATCGGTCTGTTTGGATTTTTTAATCCTGCTCTTGTTCTTCTAATAGCTTTTGTAAGTTTGGTAACCGCTTCATCCTGACCAATAATCTGTTCTTTAAGAGCATCAGCCATTTTCAGCAGTTTTTCTGATTCAGTCTGTGCAACACGGTTAACCGGAATTCCAGTCATCATAGCAACCACTGTAGCAATATCTTCCTCATTTACATCGTGTACAATATCTCTTGTTCGTGCTTCCCACTCACGTTTTGCTATTTCAAGATCTGATTGCAGGTTGCGTTCTTTATCTCTTAATCTTGCTGCTTCTTCATAATCCTGTCTTTTTACAACTGCAGCTTTTTCCTGTCTTACTTTCTCAATACTTTCTTCAAGTTCAAGAATTTCTTTTGGCACCTCAAAATTACCCATGTGAACCCTTGAACCTGCTTCATCAAGCACATCTATTGCTTTATCAGGAAGATGCCTGTCAGTGATATATCTGTTTGATAATTTTACTGCGGAATCAATTGCTTCCCTTGTATAGCGCACATGATGATGCTCTTCATATTTAAATTTAATATTATCCAGTATCTGAAGAGTTTCATCGTAGCTCGGCGGTTCAACCATAACTTTCTGAAATCTTCGGTCCAAAGCGCCATCGGTTTCAATATATTTTCGATATTCATCAAGAGTGGTAGCACCAATGCATTGAATATCACCGCGTGCCAATGCAGGTTTAAACATGTTTGATGCATCAAGCGAACCGGATGCACCGCCTGCGCCAACAATTGTATGAAGCTCATCAATAAAAAGAATGACCTCTTTTGCCTTTTCGATTTCATTCATCAAGGCTTTCATTCTTTCTTCAAATTGTCCTCTGTATTTTGTACCGGCTACCAATCCAGCAAGATCAAGAGTAACCACGCGTTTATCCTGCAGAATTCTTGGTACTTTTTTCTGAACTATTCTAAGAGCAAGACCTTCTGCAATTGCAGTTTTACCAACGCCTGGTTCACCAATAAGAACGGGATTATTCTTTTTTCTTCTGCTTAATATTTGTGCCACACGTTCAATTTCTTTTTCACGGCCTACAACGGGATCCAGTTTATCTTCCATTGCAAGTTTTGTAAGATCCCTCCCAAAATTATCAAGAACCGGAGTTTTAGTTCTTTCGATTTTTTTATCCGGCGGAGGAACTGTACCGCTTACATCTTTGGGATTTTTACTTGTGAGCATTGCGTTCAATTCAGAACGTGCTGCATCATATGTAACCGAAAACTGGTGAAGTATTTGTGTGGCGATATTATCTTCATCTCTTAATAATGAAAGAAGAAGATGCTCTGTTCCGATAACATCAGCTTTATAAATTTTTGATTCTATCTGAGTTATCTTTAATACTTTTTCAGCTTGTTTTGTAAGTGGAATATTACCGATTGTTAATGTTCCGCCTGAAGTTCTGACAGTATCCTCGATTGCTTTTTTCAGTTTCATTAAATCGCAATCAAGGTTTCTCAAAATCTTAACGGCAACTCCCTGCCCTTCTCTAACTATTCCTAATAACAGATGCTCTGTTCCAATATAATCATGACCAAGTCTTAAAGCTTCTTCCCTGCTTAATCTGATTACATCCTGCAATCTGTCTGAAAAATTTCCATCCATAACTTTATTCCTTAATGCTTAAAATTGCTTTTCTGTTCTTTTTAGTTTTCTCTGACTATTATGCCCGATTTTAGTGCAAAATTAACCTGTTTATTGTTACATCAGTTTGCTTTGTTTTGTTTCCTGAGTTAAATATATAAATATGTATTGCTTCAATCAAGAAACTAAATATGCTAATTTCCCATAACGAAAAATACAATTCCGGCTATGAGTAAACTAACCGGTACAGTATCGAAAATTTCAGCATTAAACAGTGTAATTGAGGCAAAAAATCCTGCAAGTGATGCTATTCCTAATATTCTAAAAACTGTTTCCTGATCAATATCAGAAGAATCATCAGATTTAACACTTCGGAAATTCATCATCTTCAATATTTCAATCTTTTCAGAATAGCTCAGTTTCATTTTTGAATTATTGCCGGAAATTTCCGGCGTTTTAACCTGCCCGTATGAGTTTATTGATAATAAAGCAACAATTATACCGGTAATAATAACTTTTCTTTTCATCTATATAATATAATTAGTTAACATCTAAACTGATTAAGGACACTTTCAATCAGCCGTGATAAGTGAATCAATTTTGTACAATTTATATGAATAATGCTCTGATAAAATATACAACTTTTCATTCATAAATCAGGTGCATTATTCAGATAACTTTAGATTCAATTATTAATCGTAATTCATTAGCAGAAGTTTAAAAGTAAACTTTTCTTATCTATAAATGATGAATGAAAATAATTAAATTTGCTTCACGTATAAATATATATTAACATTCAAAACATTTTAAATTCAATTGGAGAATTAATGGAAGCATTAACAGGACTATCAATTGTTATTATTGTAGCAATTCTTTTTTTCCTGATTGTTTTTCTTTATTACGTCCCGCTGGGATTGTTCATCACAGCATTTTTTTCCGGCGTACGCCTGCGCATCTTTAAAGATCTTGTAGGAATGCGTTTGAGAAAAGTTCCGCCGGTAGTAATTGTAAGAAGCATGATTACTGCAACAAAAGCAGGAATCAAAATTGACCAGGCAAAACTTGAAGCACATTATTTAGCTGGCGGAAATGTTGTTAAGGTAATTAATGCGCTTGTTTCTGCGGATAAAGCAAATATAGGTTTATCATTTGAACGCGCAACTGCAATAGATCTTGCCGGAAGAGATGTTCTTGAAGCTGTTAAGATGTCTGTCCTTCCAAAAGTTATCGAAACTCCGGTTGTTGCTGCTGTTGCAAAAGATGGAATTCAATTGAAAGCAATTGCAAGAATTACCGTAAGAGCAAACATAGACAGACTTGTGGGCGGCGCGGGTGAAGCTACAATACTTGCAAGAGTTGGTGAAGGAATTGTATCTACGATAGGCTCAAGTGACAGTCATAAACAAGTGCTTGAAAATCCTGACAGGATTTCTAAAAGTGTTTTGGAAAAAGGCTTAGACTCAGGAACTGCGTTTGAAATTTTATCAATCGATATTGCTGATGTTGATGTTGGTGATAATATTGGAGCGAAACTTCAGACAGATCAGGCGGAAGCTGATTTAAAAATTGCACGCGCAAAAGCAGAAGAAAGACGTGCAGCAGCAGTTGCAAGTGAACAAGAAAACATTGCGCTTGTTGCACAAATGAGAGCAAGAGTTGTGGAAGCAGAAGCTGAAATTCCAAAAGCAATGGCAGAAGCATTCAGAACCGGAAATCTTGGTGTAATGGATTATTACAACATGAGAAATATTCAGGCTGATACAGAAATGAGAGAATCAATTTCAAAACCCGAACAGAAAAAAGAAAAAGAATAAAATATAATGGAAGATTTCATTCAAATATTAATCTGGCTTTTTATAATTATCAGTTTCTTCAGTTCTTTTTTTAAGAAGAAACCTGAACAGCAAAAGCCAGGATCAGTAAAACAACGGCATCAGCAATTTCCGCAGGAATCACAATCTGCCTCAACAGAAGACGATGATTATGATATTCTTAATGAAATAGAAACGCTGTTCAATCCTGATCTTACAAAAACAAGACCCACTGAAAGACCAACGGGAATTGATTCACAAAGAAGTGCTTCTGAAACAATACCTACTGCTTCAGAACATCTTTCAACAGAACAGCAAAGAAGCGAATCGGAGTATGTTTCTTACGAAAAAGCTGAAAGAATGGATAGAAGCAGATCAAAACTTGAAACTGAATTAAGTTCCACCGAACATACTTTCAGCACCTGGCAGAAGCCTGAAGTAAGATCTGTCGATTCAAAATCATTGAAGAAGGCAGAAGCATTTGAGCAGTATCTGCAAAAGCGTACCACAGCAGGACAGAATTTTGCTGCTGTAATAAGAAACAGGCTGAAGAATCCTTCATCAATTAAAGAATATATTATAATGTCAGAAATTATTAACATGCCCGGGAACAGA
>Ga0079224_100014325_pt1 | contig 11073 bp, 10 predicted proteins | sample Stecom2015_FD_80414 | JGI IMG/M metagenome (GOLD analysis project Ga0079224, IMG submission 80414) | Agricultural soil microbial communities from Utah to study Nitrogen management - Steer compost 2015 | ecosystem: Environmental > Terrestrial > Soil > Agricultural land | place: USA: Utah...
GAGGCGCATCGCGCCAACATCATGGACAAGCTGGGCGCACGCACGATGGCCGACCTGATGCGCATCGCGCTCAGGGCCGGCGCGTCGCGCGCCGAGTGACCGGCCCGTAACCCGGCACCTTTCGCGCGCGCGCGCGAAGCTCGCGCAGCAGCCCGTGCACCGCGGGCTCGTCGGCCAGCGACCGGTCGCCGCACAGGTAGTAGACCTCGGTGCCCACCGGCACGAAGTCCAGGCCCAGTTGCAGTGCCGCCGCGCGCAGCCCGAAACCGGCATCGGCCGCGCCCGCCGCGACCGTTGCCGCCACCGCGAAGTGCGTGAACTCTTCCTGCTCGTAGCCGCGGATCTGCCGCGGCCGCACGCCGCGCTCGGCGAGAAGCCGATCGAACCACGCGCGCGTGCCGGCGCCGCGCTGCCGGTTGACGAAGCGCAGCCCGGTGCGGGCCAGGTCGGCGACGTCGCGCACGCGCAGCGGATTTCCGCGTGCGACGATCAGCCCCTGCTCGCGGCGCATCACGGGTTCGACGAAGCGACGCGCATCGCGGAACACGTCCGGGCGCGCGCGCGGAGGCGGCAACGGCTCGGGCAGGTGAAAGCCCGCGAGGTCGGCCTCGCCGCGCAGCAAGGCGGACAGCGCGTACTCCGAACCGACGAAGCGCACGCTCAGGCGCCCCCCGTCGTCGCCCGCCAGCGCCTCCTGCAGCAGCAGGTCGTGGCTGGCGGCCAGCCTCAGCGGCCGCTGCGCGGCCCCGGCCAGCGTACCCAGCGCCTCGCGCACGCGCGCCGCCGGCGAGGACAGCTGGCGCGCCGCGTCGCGTTCGAAGCGCGACGTCGCACCGAGCAGCGCCGTGCCGGCCGCGGTGAGCCGGCTGCCGTGTCCCTTGACCCGCTCGACCAGCGTCACGCCCAGCAGCCGCTCGGCACGAACCAGCTTGCCCCACGCGCCGCGATACGAGACGCCCAGCGTCCGGGCTGCCGCGCTCACCTGCTGCGACGTTTCGAGCGCCGCCAGCAGCCGCCCGAGTTCCGAGACGTCGAGCGACTCGTCGCCGACGCGCAGCACCAGCGCGGCTGCGATATCCAGCATTGCCCCCTCCGTATATGCAAACCGTTGCCGATTGAATGATACGCGCAGGCGCTTCCCTATACTCGCGCGATGTTCACCGAATCGCTGTTGCAGGCCGTCGGGCTGCTGCAGGCCTTCGAGGGCGACGTGCTCGAGATCGTCCTGCTGTCGCTGCGCGTGAGCCTCACCGCCGTCTCGATCGCCACGCTGGTCGGGCTGCCGCTGGGCGCGCTGGTCGCGGTCGCGCGCTTTCCGGGGCGCGGTGGCGCGGTCGTCGTCCTCAACAGCATGATGGGCCTGCCCGCGGTGATCGTCGGCGTGGTCGTCTACCTGCTGCTGTCGCGCAGCGGCCCGCTAGGCCCGCTCGGGCTGCTGTTCACGCCGTCGGCGATGATCGTCGCGCAGACCGTCCTCACGCTGCCGCTGATCGCCGCACTCACCCGCCAGATCGTCGAGGACGCGTGGCGCGAACACGCCGAAACGCTGCGCTCGCTGCGCCTGCCGCTGGCCGCGCGCGTGCGCGTGCTGTTGTGGGACTGCCGCTTCTCGGTGATTGCCGCGGTGCTCGCCGGGCTCGGGCGCGCGATGTCCGAGGTCGGCGCCGTGATGATCGTCGGCGGCAACATCGACCACGTCACGCGGATGATGACGACCGCGATCGCGCTCGAGACCAGCAAGGGCGACCTCGCCCTGTCGCTCGCGCTCGGCATCGTGCTGATGTCGCTGGTGCTCGGGCTCAACCTGGTCGCCAGCGGCTCGCGCGCCCTCGCGATGCGCCGGTATGGCCAGTGAGCCCGTGGCCGTGCCCGCCGCCGATCCGCTGCTGAGCCTTCGCGCCGTCACGTTCCGGCCCGCGGGCCGCACGATCCTCGACGCGATCGACTTCGACTGGGGCGGCGCCGGCATCTGCGCGCTGATCGGCCCGAACGGCGCGGGCAAGTCGGTGCTGCTGCGGACGATCCACGGCCTGCTCGCACCCGATGACGGCGAAGTCCGCTTCGAAGGCCGAACGCACGGCGGCGGCGACCTCGCCTTCGAAGGCCAGGCACTGGTCTTCCAGCACCCTTCGCTGTTTCGCGGCTCGGCGCTCGACAACCTGCTGGTGGTGCCCGACGCCCCCGGTCGCGGACGCCGCGAACGCCGCCAGCGCGCGCTGCAGATGCTCGAGCGCGTCGGCCTGCTCGCGTTGGCCGACGCACCGGCGCTCAAGCTCTCGGGCGGCGAACGCCAGCGACTGGCGCTCGCGCGCGCCTGGCTCGCCGCCCCGCGGCTGCTGCTGCTCGACGAGCCCACCGCCAGCCTCGACCCGTCGGCCACCGAACAGGTCGAGCAGCTCGTTCGCGACATCCGGGGCGACGGCTGCCACGTGCTGATCACGTCGCACAACCTCGGCCAGGTGGCTCGCCTCGCCGACGAAGTCGTCTTCATCCACCGCGGCCAGCTGCTCGAACGGCAGCCGTCCGCGGCGTTCTTCGAACGCCCTCGCACCCGCGAGGCGCGCCAGTTTCTTCAAGGAGCATTGCCATGGCAACTTCCCGAAGCGGCCTGAAAGGTCGCCTGCAAGCCGTCGCCGGCGCGTTGGTGTTCGCCGCCGGCCTCGCCGCACCGATCGCCGCACAAGCGCAGACGTCGATCACGGTCGCCTCGACGACGTCCACCGAGCAGTCCGGGCTGTTCAAGCACCTGCTTCCGCCCTTCGAGAGCAAGACCGGCGTCCAGGTGAAGGTGGTCGCCGTCGGCACCGGGCAGGCGCTCGACATCGGCCGTCGCGGCGACGCCGACGTCGTGTTCGTGCACGACGCGGCCGCCGAGGAGAAGTTCATTGCCGAAGGCTCGGGCGTCAAGCGCTTCGATGTCATGTACAACGACTTCGTGCTGGTCGGCCCGAAGAGCGACCCCGCGAAGATCGCCGGCGGCAAGGACATCCTCGAGGCGCTGCGCCGCATCGGCGCCGCCGGCGCGCCGTTCGCGTCGCGCGCCGACCGCAGCGGCACGCACGCGGCCGAGTTGCGCTACTGGCAGGCCGCGGGCGTCGACCTCGCCCCCGGCAAAGGCAAGTGGTACAAGGAGACCGGCTCTGGCATGGGTCCGACGCTGAACACTGCCGCCGGCCTCAATGCGTATGCGCTGACCGACCGCGGCACCTGGCTGTCGTTCAAGAACCGCGGCGACCTGGCGATCCTGGTCGAAGGCGACAAGCGCCTGTTCAACCAGTACGGCGTGATGCTGGTCAATCCGCAGAAGCACCCACACGTGAAGAAGGACGCGGGGCAGAAGTTCGTCGACTGGCTGGTATCGGCCGAAGGACAGGCGGCGATCGCGAGCTACAAGATCAACGGCGAGCAGCTGTTCTTCCCGAACGCCGGAAACTGAGTCCGTGCTACACTGCGCGGCTTAGCGCCCGTAGCTCAGTTGGATAGAGTACCTGGCTACGAACCAGGGGGTCGTGGGTTCGAATCCTGCCGGGCGCGCCACTGCTTTCGGATCAAGCGCTTGCCACCAGTGACGGGGCAGGCGCTTTTTTCTTGTGCGTGGCAACGGGCCTCGAGCGGTATCCGAGCAGGTCCTGGCGATCCTCGAACGACACGCCCACCGCCCGCAGGCGACGGCAGAGCGTGCTTCACAGCTGGGTGCAAGGCCGGCCAAGCCACCGCTTGTACCGACCCCGAAACTTCAGCAGGAGTTTCTCCACCGGAGCGCCCACGCGCGAGCAGGCCTCGAACATGTCGTCGGTCCCGTCGTGGCTCCGCCAGAGCTCCAGCGGTCGACCGTGGGTGATCTGGTACTCCTCGTACTTGACGTCCAGGGTCTCGCACGTATCGCCAGCCAGCGCGGCCTCGAGGCGGCGACGCGCGAACTCCTTGCTCTCTTGCTCGGTCAGCGGTCGTCCGCGCGGTTCGACGTGCCTTGCGATCTCGTTGATCATCCGGCGCAGCAGGTGGCACTGCGCACGCAGTTGATCGAACGTTACGCCGCCGTGCATCGGAACTTGCTGTTCGACGACGATGTTGCCGTCGTCGTCGACGGTGAATTTGATGTCCGCAAGCGCCCGATTCAGCTGATCGGCCCGCTCGCGCGCCTCGTTGTCCTCGGCTCGACCCGATGCGCGAAGCGTGAGCGCCTGGTAGTCGCCGGAGCCTTCCCTGGTTTCGTCGCCGAACAGGACCACCAGCTGCCCGTGGTCGATGAGACTCTCGACGCGGGGCGGCTGTCCGTCTTGCCGCTTCAGTTCGGCCATGAAGCCCCACTCGTTCAGCGACCTGGCCAGCGCGTCGGGGCTGATGTGCTGCAGCACGCGGGGAACGACGACCTGGGCTTTCAGCGTCAACTCGTAGCGCAGTTTCTGCCTTCCGTCGTATCCCATCACGTCGGTGAAGATCGCCATCGCCTCTCGCGCCGCGACGCGCACGTCGTCGGCGTTCGCGATGCCGATGACCTTGCGGAAATTGCCGGCCTCGCCGCCAATCTCGAAACCGTGCTCGCGCAGGAGTTTCCGCTTCCCGGCGTCGACGAACTTGTCGGCCGGGGGATTCCAGGCGTCCGAGGAGACCTCGAAGATCGCCCCGCCCATGCCCGCTTCGGACAGGAACTGGACGTACACGCCGATCTCGGGCTCCGGGTGGAACTCCAGGACGTAGAACGCGGTGTCGCCGTCCCGCCAGCTGCGATTGCGTTCCTCCTCCGGCCAGAGACAGACCGCGCCGAGGTGCTGCAGCAGTTGTTCCTCGCAGGCCGAGCGAATCGCCTCGGCCTCGCGCGGGGCCACGTGCCCCCAGACCAGGACACCTCTGTCCGAGAACGGGCGCCGCATCACTGACGTTCCACTCATCGCTTCCTCCTCGTCGTAGCGCTGCGACCCTTCAGGGCCTTCGGTCGCATCCGATCCGCAGATCTCCAGTTCGTGTCACAATGCCACTATTATAAGACATTTAGTGTCTGATTGCCACTATGACGTCGGCTCGCAAGGAACTCTTCCCGCTGGTCTCGGCGGACGTGGCGCTGTTCAGCATCGAGAACGGGCGCCTGGTGGTGCTTCTGGTGAAGCGCGCCAACCCGCCGCAGCGTGGTCGATGGGCGCTGCCGGGCGACGTGCTCAAGCCCGACCGCGACGGCAGCCTGGAAGACACCGCGCGGCGCATCCTGCGCGACAAGACCGGACTGGAAGTGCCCTACCTGGCGCAGGTGGCCACCTACAGCGGCCCGGACCGGGACCCGCGCGGCTGGTCGGTCAGCCTGCTCTTCCACGCGCTGGTGCCGGTCGACGAGGTTCCGGCGGTTGCGGGATCCAAGACCGAGGCAGTCGCATGGGCGGATGCGGCAGCGCCGGGCGCCGGGCTCGCCTTCGATCACGCCCGGCACATTGCGGCAGCGCTGGGCAAGCTGCGGGAGAAGGTCGAGCGCCACGCGCTGCCGCTGCACCTGCTGCCGGCGAAGTTCACGCTGACCCAGCTGCAGCGCACGGTCGAAGCCATCCTCGATCGGGATCTCGAGAAGAGCGCGTTCAGGCGCAGGTTGAAGGCCGAGCGCAGCCTGGTCGAGGTGCCCGGGGAGTTCGAGCGGGGCGTGCAGCGGCCCGCCCAGCTCTACCGGGCAGCGGACGGATTCGAATTCGCCGTCTAGCGCCGGCTCACTGCACGGCGAACGCGCTCAGGTGCACCACCCGCCCCTGCGCCTGCAGCGCCCCGCCCGCCACGCCTTCGCCCGCCAGGCGCAGGTCCTCGCCCTCGCCGGCCGCCCGGAACTGCTCGACCGCCGCCGCCTGCACGCGAGCGAGGAAACGCCGCACGCCGACGAGCGACGGCGCCCGCGAGCGCGGCCGGCTCACCGCCACCGCATCCATGGCGAAGCTGCCCACCAGCTTCGTCAGGAGCTTGCGGAACGTCTCCGGCGCGTCGAACACCTCGACCGCCACCGGCACGCCATCGATCGCGAAGACCGCGCCCGCCTGGCCGGGCTGCCACGTGAACGCGCCCTCGTAGTCCGCGAGCTTGCGCGCCTCGGACGCGTACAGGTCGGACATCGCCGCCGTGGGCGACTTCTCGCCGGCGCTGCCAAAGCGTTGGTCGATCTCGGCCCAGATGCGCCCCTGATCGGAGCGCGCGACGCCTTCGCACGACATCGACAGGTTGACCGCCACGTGCTTGGCCGCCCGCGCCTTGGCGAACAGCACCCGGTCGCTGGCGTCGAAGTCGCGCTTCGTGTACGACCAGCGGCCGCGCTCGACGCACGACACGGGGATCACCAGCTTCTGCCCTGCCCCCACCAGGATCGTGATGTTGAGGATGCGGTTCTGGCGGGCGCCCTTCAGCTCCTCGCCGTCGACCAGCAGCACCGGCTCGGAACCCTTGTTGTCGAAGGCCAGTTCGGGGACCGAGCCGCCCTCGGTGACCTCGCTGACGCTGGCCCGCCCGTCCGCCAGGGCCTCGTCGAGCATCCGGTAGCTCGGCATCACTGCGTCCATGGACAGCAGGGGGTACATCGTCAGGTTACGGTGGCGTTGCGGTTCGCCGAGGGACAGCGCGGAGAGGGCTTGTTCGATCGTGCTCATCGTCGGGTCGGTTCCGTGGGTTGGAGAGCCCAATCTACCGACCTTCGGGCTCATGGCGTGAGCCACCCGGATTCCCTCGATGATGAGATCGCCCAGGAGTTAGCGAGCCAACTCGTCTGCGAATCGATGATTGACGTCCCGGTGAACGGCCTCATCGGCGCGGACGGCGACGATGACGTCGCGCAAGCGCGCATCGGGCGAGAGTTTCCAGTAATCGATGGCGATCCGGGGCGCCGGGACGTTCTCGTAGGTGCCACTGTCGACCCCCTCCAGATACTCGGTGTAGCTGCGAACCGCTTCCTCTTCGAAGTAACCCGTCACGCGGTGTGCCGTCCGGGAAGAGATCAGGTAGAGCAGGAAGAAGCAGTTGTAGAAGACGCCTTGCGCCAGCAGAATCAGCAAGCGCTCGAGCGCCGATGGCCGAGCGATGTGGACGAACGTCATCAGGTGCATCCGCTCGTTCTCGGCCTCGTCCAGGAGCGTCTGGATCCAGCCGCGATCGCTTTCCAGGCGGCGCAGCGAGCGCAGGTGCTGGAGTGCACCGCCGACCATGCCCGGAACGGCAGCGACCGTCTCCAGCACGACCGCGCGATGGCCATACCTTCTGGCGAAGAACACGTCGGCGAAAAACCGCAGGGACCTGGTCATCGCAAGTGCGACGCGATCGGACAGATCCTTCGGCGTGTGGTGTGTCACGGGCGGCGGCGTATCGGGCGTCGGCATGCAGATGTTCAGGGCGCCCCGAGCAGCCCCGGCTTGCCGAGCTGCCAGCGCGCGTACTCGGTGCCCAGCATCTGGGCGTGCTCGCGCTCCTCGGCGGCGAGTTCCCGATACAGTTGCTGCTCGACCGACCCGTCGGCGGCTCGGGTCGCGCAGTCGGCGAAATACGCAGAAGCGCGGTTCTCGAGCGCGATGGCGATGCGGAACAGGTTCGCCGGATCCGCCGGCCGGTTGACGACGCCGCCGAAGACCGCCACCACGTCCAGATCGGCGATCGCCTGGCCCGCTGGCACTTCGGCGTGATAGCGCCGCGACAGCGTCTGCATGTGTTCGCTCTCCATCCGCGCGAGCCCCTCGAACAGGTCCTTGAGGATCGGTTCGTCGGTGTCGGCTGCGGCGCGCCGGTAGAACGCCTGGCCGCCAAGTTCGATCTCGAACGCCTTGCGGATGCCTTCGAGCGCCGGCGCCTGGTCGACTTCCCGCGCGTCGAGCATTTCGAGTTCGCCGCCGCACTGCGGGCAGCGTCCATAGGGAAAGGCGAAACCTTCGCTGACCTTGGCGCACTGCATGCAGCGCCATTGCAGGACGGCGTCGGCGCAGCAGATGTAGACGCCGTCGTCCGCGTCCTCGAGGGGCCGGTGGCATTTCGGGCACTGCATGGGGCGTTCCTCGGTTCTATGCCGCGGCAAGCGGGGTTGGCGGCACGAAGGCCTCGAGGTCCTCGACGGCGATCGGCCACTGGCGCGGCTGCCGCTGGAGGTACGTGGCGATGGCGCGGGCCGCGCGACGCCCGGCGCTCATTGCGAGAATCACGGTCGCGCCGCCGGTCACGATGTCGCCTCCGGCGAACACACCGGGAAGATTGGTCGCCTGCGTGCGATCGTCGGCGACGATGTAGCCCCACTTGTTCAGCGCGAGACCCTGCGTGGCCTGGCCGACGATCGGGTTGGCCTTGGTGCCTAGCGCGTAGATCACCGTGTCGCACTCCCACTCGACGAATTCGCCCAGCGGAACCGGCGAGCGCCGACCGCGCTCGTCGGGTTCGCCGAGCGCCATCTTCTGCACGCGGATGCCGCGCACGTCCCCGTTCTCATCGAGCTGGATCTCCACCGGTGAGTGAAGGAAACTGAACTCGATGCCCTCTTCCTTCGCATGGCGCAATTCCTCGACTCGCGCCGGCGCCTCGGCCTCCGAGCGGCGATAGACGCACCGGACCCGGGCCGCGCCCACGCGCTTGGCCACCCGCAGGCAGTCCATCGCGGTGTTGCCGGCGCCGATGACGACGACGCTTTCGCCCAGTCCGATGGGGGTGTCGCGATACGGAAACTGATCGCCGCCCATCAGGTTCACCCGGGTCAGGAACTCGTTGGCCGAATACACCTGCCCGGCGAACTCGCCCGGGATGCCGAGGAAAGCCGGCGCGCCCGCGCCCGCGGCGACGAACACCGCGTCGAATCCCATCGCGCCGGTGAGTTGCGGCACCGTGAACGTCTTGCCGATCACCTTGTTGGTCTCGAACCGAACCCCGGATTCCTGCAGGCGCCGGACTTCGCGGTCGATGATGTCGCGCGGCAAGCGGAACGACGGGATGCCGTAGCGCAACACCCCGCCGACCACGTGCAGCGCCTCGTAGACCGTGACCTCGGCACCGTACTTCACCAGGTCGGCGGCGGCGGCGAGACCACCCGGGCCCGAGCCGACGATCGCGACCTTGCCCAGCGCGGTCTCGAAGCGTGGAGGCACGACCGGCGTCGGCTTCGCGTTGTCGCCCACGAAGCGCTCGAGCCGGCCGATCGCCACCGGCTCCATCCTCGCCTTGACCAGCACGCACTGCGCCTCGCACTGGCTTTCCTGCGGACACACGCGCCCGCACACCGACGGGAAGATGCTCGATTCGTGGATCGTTCCGACGGCCGCTTCGAGGTCGCGCACCATCAAGTGACGGATGAAGCGCGGGATGTCGATGCTGACCGGGCAGCCGTCGATGCAGGTCGGCTTGATGCACTGGATGCACCGCTCGGCCTCGCGCAGCGCCGCCCCGTAGTCGTAGCCGAGATTCACTTCTGCGAAACTCTGCGTGCGTTCGGTCGGATCGCGCTCGGGCATCTTGACCTGGTGACGCTCGAGTGCCGAGAATTTCTTGTAGGTGCGCTTGCCCTCGACGAAGAGCTTCTGCTCGATGCTGCAGATATGCGCCGCGTCCTCGTTGGCCTGCGCTTCCTGTTTCCTGAATCGCTTCTGGCGCGCGTGCAGTTCCTTGAAGTCGACCAGGTGGCCGTCGAAGTCCGGTCCGTCGACGCAGGCGAACTTGACTTCGCCGCCCACCGTAACGCGGCACGACCCGCACATGCCGGTGCCGTCGACCATGATCGTGTTCAGCGATACCATGGTCTTTGCGCCATAAGGGCGCGTCGTGTCGGCGCAGGCGTTCATCATCGGCATGGGGCCGATGGCGACCACGAGGTCGGGTTTCTCGCGGTCGAGCAGGTCCTTCAGTGCCGCGGTGACGAAGCCCGGTCGTCCCGCGCTGCCGTCATCGGTGCAGACGATCAAATCATCGGCATACTCGGCGAGCTTGTCGGCCCAGAACACCAGTTCCTTGTTGCGAAAGCCGACGATGCAGGTCGTGCGGTTGCCGGCCTGCTTGAAGGCCCGCAATTGCGGAAAGATGGGTGCCACGCCGAGCCCGCCGCCGACCAGCACGACGTGTCCGACCTTGTCGATGTGCTGTGGCAGGCCGAGCGGACCGACGAAGTCTTCGAAGCTGTCGCCCTCGGCGTAGTCGTCGCGCATTTCGCGCGTGGTCTTGCCGAGCGCCTGCACGACCACGGTGACCGTGCCGCAATCGCGGTCGTAGTCGGCCACCGTCAGCGGGATGCGTTCGCCGCCCTCGGACAGTCGCAGCATGACGAAGTGCCCGGGCTCGGCGGCCATCGCCACGTCGGGCGCATGCACCTCCCAGAGGAACGCGTTCTCGGAGAAGACTTCGTGGCGAGCGATCGTGTACACGAAAGACTCCGGTTGACGGGGATCGGACGACGTGTTTCCGGCGCCCGCATGGTTGCAGTGCCGCGCACCATGATGCGGATGGCGGCAGCGGCTGGCAAGCGCATGGGCTCCCGCCGGAACGTCGATCCGTTCCGGGGCGCACCGTGACGCCAATGGCGGACCCGCGAATGGATCCGCATCGATGGAGGATTGCCGGGCCTCGCGTTACGGTGCCTTCCCGGCGGTGCCTTCCCGGCTCCGACGCTCAAGCCTTGTGGAGCAGGAAAATCAGCCAGACGATGCCGAGAAGGATGTAGTTGACTACGCCGCCGGCTTCCATTGCATGCTCTCCTGCGCCCGGGCTGGTCCCGGGCGACGCGTCGATTTGCCCGGGCAGGCCCGTGCAAACCGGATGCCCGGGTCTCGGGCACGCCGAGCATTGTCGAAGGGCATCGATGACCGGCTGATGTCGGGCGACCGACGCGCCGGCGGCAATAGTTTCCTGCCGCTCTACCTGATGCCGCTTGGACGGCGCGGGAACCCCTGACGCGGTCCGGCAGCCGCACGGGCCTGGACGGCCGGCAGCCGTCCGTAGAGCTTCTTCCAGCGGCAGAACGTCAGTTCCGAGATCCCGAGGCGCCGGATCAGTTCCGCCTCGGGCGTGCCCGCTTCCGCCTGGCGCAGCGCGGCCACGATCTGCTCGATCGAGAACCTGCGCCTGGTGACGTCGAACCACATACGAAACTGAATGACA
>Ga0079224_100014326_pt1 | contig 11073 bp, 9 predicted proteins | sample Stecom2015_FD_80414 | JGI IMG/M metagenome (GOLD analysis project Ga0079224, IMG submission 80414) | Agricultural soil microbial communities from Utah to study Nitrogen management - Steer compost 2015 | ecosystem: Environmental > Terrestrial > Soil > Agricultural land | place: USA: Utah...
CAACCTCATTCGTCGAGCCGCTCGAGAGTTCAACGAGCTCCTGCATCCTCGCGGCAAGGACGGCCGCTTCATCGAGAAGCACGGCTTCATCAGGGGGGAGGTGACCGTCCCCGGAGACGGCTCCAAGGTGTCTGCGACCCGGGCCAAGGTCCGCAACATCCTGCCCAACCCCAGCAACGCCGACGATCCCATCGTGGAGGTGGAGGTGGAGGACGGTCGAGTAGGGCGGGCTCTCTCGTCAACCATCACCACCACGGCTGGGCCAAAGGCTCGACTGGACGCTCCGGCAGCGCCCCGGGTGGATGAGGGCAAGGCTCTCCCGCTGGAGAGCCCCGACCCTGGTCCCGATCTCGGCTTCGATGCTGAGCCCGGTGACCGCGGGGTGATGACCCCTGAGCAGGTGAAGAACCTCAACCGAGACCAGCTTCGGACCTACATCAACAACGTCGCCAAGGGGCTGAGCACGGACGACGCCGAGGCTCGAGCGGCTGGGCTGGACGCTCTGCTCGCAGGGGTGTTCCGCTCTCAACTCGATACGGATTTCACGCACAACCAGCTTGGCGAGGACAAAGACCAGTGGACGCCAGAGCGCGTCGCGCTCCATGAGGGGATCTGGTCGGATCTCATCTCCAAGATCGAAGCCTCCGGCGTTCCCAAGGAGCGAGACGCCTTCGCCCTCGGAGGGCTGCCTGGTGCTGGCAAGTCGTCCTCGCTGAGGCCGGGAGGTCCGGCCAGCGAGATGGGCGTGGTGGCGTGGGATCCCGGCGAGACGCCGGATCCTCCGGAAGGCGTCACGCATGTGTCGATCAACCCGGACTCCATCAAGGAGATGCTCATCGACGCCGGCGGGCTCCCCCCTGGTATCGAGGGCCTCAAGCCCATGGAGCAGGTGACGTTCATCCATGAGGAGTCCAGCGCGCTGTCGAAGATCTTCCTCAACCGGCTGGCGGAGGAGGGCTACAACGTCGTGCTCGACAACACGATGGAGACGCCAGCGGGCATGAAGAAGCGGATGATCCCGCTGGCTAGCGCTGGGTACTCCTTCCGAGGCCTGTTCGTCGACATCAGCCCAGAAGAGTCGAAGGTCTCAGCGAAGGGGCGGTACGCACGCCTGTTCCAGACAGACCGCGGTGGTCGGTTCGTACCGAGCGCTGTCGTCGGCGAGAAGCGATCCACTCGTGGCCGTATGTCGGCCAACCGAGATGCTTTCGACGAGCTGGCCGGGATCGACGAGAACGACAACGTCACGGGGACTGGCTGGTTCCGGGAGTTCCTCGTTGTCGACAACACGGGCGTCTCCCAGCAGAACCCCCGATCCCAGGTGACCCTACGGGGGCAGGGTGACGGCAGTCCTGCTCGGGCCTTCGCACCCGCGCCGCAGCCGGAGATGTCCTCTCAGCAGGAGTTGCTGGAACGCATGGGCGATGAGGCGTGACCTTCTTGTGTTACGATGCACAAGACAGAGATGGGAGGTGACACATGGACAAGATCATCATTGACCGGCTGGCGGAGGACATCCGCAGCGGCACCGTCACCCCCCAGGACGCCCTGGAGCTGATGCGCCAGGACAAGGTGCTGGTCTGGGACGCCAAGCCCGAGGCGAGCACCTGGGGCGAGGTGGAGGACAGCGCCGCGAGCACCACCGGACTGCACCACGCGCTGCAGGCCGTCGGAGCCGCCGACCTCTCCGATCAGTTCTCGAAGGAAGTGGCCCGACTCCGCGAAGCGGGGCAGGTCATAGACAGCATGCTGTAGGCGTGTACCATTTCGGGCCATGAGCGACACCATGGATCTGGTGGACGGCGTCTACGACATGGACACCGCTTGGCGGGGCATGGTGGAGATGTCGCCCGGAGGCATCGTGGCGGGCGGTTTCCCCGTGAAGCCGCCCGCTGCGTGGTTCGAGGACCCGGGCTTCACGCAGCTCACGCCTCTGACGGTGGAGAGCAGCGGGAGGGTCTACGGCCACATCGCTGCGTGGCACACCAGCCACATCGGCATGGCTGGAGGCATCAAGCCACCGCGCTCCAAGTCGAAGTACGCCTTCTTCCGCACAGGCACCATCGAAACCGCCGAAGGCGAGTTCGTCGATGTGGGGCAGATCACGCTCGCTGGCGGTCACGCCCCGCTCGAGGCGTCCGTGCCGCAAGCCGTCGCCCACTACGACGACACCAACAGCGCCGTCATGGACGTGGCTGCGGGGGAGGACAAGCACGGCATCTGGGTCGCCGGCGCTCTGCGCCCGAACGTCACGGATGAGCAGGTCCGGGCCATCCGTGCCTCGTCGGTGTCCGGCGACTGGCGTCCCATCAACGGCCGGCTGGAGCTCGTGGCGGTCTGCGCCGTCAACTGCCCTGGCTTCCCCATCCCGAGGGCTCGGGTAGCGTCCGGCACGCCCATCGCCATCGTCGCCGCTGGTGTGGAGCCGCTCATCGAACGGACGCTCCAGCTCCGGGCGGGGCAGGACATCGAGGAGGGGATCCGAGCGGGACTGCACTCCTTCCGAGAGCGGATCACCCGCCTGGAAGACGCCCTCCTCGCCGCCAGTGGGCCGCTCGCCACCGAGGAGGCTGAGGCACTTCGCGCTCGCGTTCACGGTCACGGTGAGGCTGCCGCAGCCCCAGAGACGGAGGTGGTTGACCTCCACATGAAGCGAGCTGAGCTTCGGTCCAGAGTTCATCCCCAGGAGCCTGTCGATTCGGCCAGCGCCCAGGCTGTCGATAGTGAGGACAACAACGCTCCTGACGGGGCCGGGGCCATCGAAGCTGCACTGACTGACGAAGACGCAGACACGACCTGGGAAGATGGACTGGACATCAGCGTCCCCATCGCTGCGGCTCTCCGCGCCCGGGTTCATGGCTGATGCTGCTTCTCTGAGGCGCAGAGCCCACGGTCCAGCGACCGGAGGGATCATCGCCGCGCCCCCGAAGACATGGGACGAGTCCAAGGTCAAGGGCTACAACCCCGACTGGGACGAGTCGAAGGTCAAGCGGGACGAGAAGGGGCGGTTCGACCACAAGGACGGCAGCAGTCGCGGGACCTCCAAGACGGGAAGTCGTGGGACCTCCAAGGCGGAGGCCGCTCGGCGTGCCCTAGAGGAGCATGCCAACAAGCTGAAGGCCCAGAAGAAGGCGTGGGACGAGAAGGTCAAGAACGCCAAGACCGTGGGCGCTCGCCAGGTGCTGATGGGCAACGCCATGGAGAAGGGCTGGGAGGTCACGCAGCGCAAGGACGGCTCTGTGCTGATCAAGACCCCGGACGGAACGCTTGAGCTTCCGCCTGACGATGTCTACATGCAGTACCCGGAGAGTCGAGACGCCTTCATCGCCTACGCCATCTCGCAGAACATGACGGTCGAGCGCTTTGAAGACGGCTCGGGGTGGATCATCACCCCCTGGGGCAACCGGGTGGAGTTCCCGAGCAACCAGTTCTACAAGGATCGTGACGCCCTGCCGAAGTCGAGGACTGCAGCGCTCACTGCTACCGCCACAAAGGACTGGACGCCGGACAAGCGCCGTGAGGCCGCTGAGAGGGGCTGGGCGCTGCCTGACGGCTCCTACCCCATCAAGGACAAGAGGGACTGGCACAAGGCCCGTCAAGCCCTCGGCCGAGCCAAGAACCGAGGGCTCGTGGTCAAGCACCTGCGTCGTCGTGCGAAGGCGCTCGGTATCCCCGACAGTGAGCTGGACGGCATCCACGGCGATCGGTGACCCACGCACACCGATCGGTGTGCTACAACATGCATCCAGACGACTCGCACTTGGCTCCACAGGCCGGGTGTCAGTTCTCGTGAAGACCAGACCGAGCACTGACAGACCCATTCATCCGAACAGGAGAGGACCCCTGTGGAGCAGTTCCAAGAGCGCCTTTCGCGTCTCGCTGAGCTCTCCGTCGAGGAGCTGAACGAGCTCGAAGCCGAGGTGACCGCTGCGTTCGACGCAGCCGACGCCGAGGCTGACCTGGAGAGCATGCAGGCCCTGGCCGATGCTCTCGACGAGATCCGTCAGGCCAAGTCGGCGAAGTCCAGCGAGTCCGCGCAGGCCCCCGTGGAGGAGGTCGAACCCGCCATGGCGGCGTCGGCCGAGCCCGAGCCCGCGGCAACGCCCGAGTCCACCCCCATCGCCGCTCCCGAGCAGCCTGAGGACACCACCGACCAGCCCGAGCAGCCCGAGCCGCTTGAGCCCGCCGTGGAGCCCGACGAGCAGCTCGCTGAGCAGCCCGAGACGACCCCCGCCGAGGACGACGCCCCGTCCGACGCCCCCACCACCGAAGACAAGGAGCAGCCGGTGACTGACATCACCGCAGCCGATGTGCCCGAGGAGAACGCCCCCGTGGTCGCTTCTGCTCGTCCGCAGATCATCCGAGCCGGCGGTGACATCCCTGGTGTCACGGCTGGTGCCCCGCTCGACGACATGGATGCCGTCGTCGACGCCCTGACCAGGAAGATCGGCTCCATGCGAGGCGTGACCGGCGACGGCGAGCACATCGTCGTGGCCAGCATCATGCCGGACGGCGAGCCGCCCGAGGAGCGTGTCCTGCGGGCCGGGGATCTGAACGGCAACAGCCGCAAGATCCGCGCGCTCCTGTCGGACCGTGAGCAGCTCACCCCGGAGGGCCTCACCGCCGCCGGCTGGTGCGCCCCCCGGGTGCCGATCTACGACGTGCCCACCGTGGGCACGACGGCACGCCCCATCCGCGACAGCCTCCCGAGCTTCACCGCCGATCGTGGCGGGATCACCTGGGCGCAGCCCCCGGCGATGCCGTCCTCCGACTTCGGCGTGGGCATCTGGCGGTACGAGAACGACGCCTGGGGGTCCTACACGCACCCCGCGGGGACGGGCACCGCTGGTGAGACGAAGCCCTGCTTCACCATCGAGTGCGGCGAGGAGCAGTCGGCGGATGTCGATGCTCTCACGCTGTGCCTCTGCTTCAACAACATGATGACTCGGGCCTTCCCCGAGTGGGTCCGTGCCAACACGGACCTCGTCATGGTGGCGCAGAGCCGCTTCGCGGAGCAGGTGCTGCTCTCCCAGATGTTCGGTGTCGCCGCCACGGGCTCGTGCGGCACGCCGGCCACCTCGGTGGGCGTCGCTCGCGACTTCCTGTTCACCGTCCGCACCGCCGCCGCGGCCAAGCGCTGGGAGCTCCGCATCGCCCCCGATGCGCCGCTCCAGCTCGTGGCCCCGTCGTGGGTCGCCGATGCCATCGCCATCGACCTCGGGCTGCAGGCCCCCGGTGACAACACCTACTCCACCTCGCGCGACGAGGTGAACGGGTACTTCCGGGAGGCCAACATCGACCCGATCTGGTTCATCGACGATGCTCCCGGTCAGGCTGCCTTCTCCGGCTGCGCCTTCCCCGCCAACGCCCACTGGCTCCTGTTCCCCACGGGGACCTTCCTGCGCCTCGACGCAGGGGAGCTCAACCTGGGCGTCGTCCGGACCAAGGAAGACCTCCAGAAGAACGCCTACTGCGAGTTCTCGGAGACGTTCGAGACGGTGGCATACATGGGACCGGCCGACGCCGCATGGGTCGTCCGTGGCCTCACCACGGTCAACCTGTTCGGTGCGACCGGCGAGCCCATCAACCTGTCGTCCTCCTGACGGCCTAGTCCAGCTTCCGGGGGGTGAGGGTCGCGGCTTCCTTGGCCCTCACCCCCCTCCGCAACTCGAAGGGAGTTGAACCAACATGGCCGCAAGAGATGGTGCATCCTCGGTCAACGGCACCTGGCTCCGCGTGACGAAGCTCACGGAGTCAGGAGCCATCGACCCGGGCTACCCGGTGCTCAACACGCGAGGCTTCTTCACGGCGTCGTTCTCCCCGCAGTTCGAGGAGGGCGACGAGATCAACGACAAGGCTGCCGACGGCTCGGTGTGCGTCACCTGGAAGGGCGACGACTCGCTGACCCGCCTGGACTTCGCGCTCAGCGTCTGCTCGCTGGATCCTGAGATCACGGCGCTGCTGGCTGGCGGCTCGGTCATCCGTGACGCCAGCAACAACATCGTCGGCTACTCCAGCGTGGCGGTGGGAGACAAGGTCGGCAACCCGGTTGCCGTCGAGCTCTGGAGCATCGCCAACATCGGCGGCAAGCCGGCGTCCGACCAGCCCTACTGGCACTGGGTCTTCCCGTACGTCAAGGTTCGCTACGACGGCGATCGGGAGCTCAGCAACGGCCGGATGTCGAACGAGTTCAGTGGTCAGGCCCTCGGCAACTCCGCCCTCGTGGCGGATGGCCTCAACCCGGCGAACCCGACGGATGACTTCGTCATCTACCGGAACGCCCTGGTGAACCCGTTCAGCTACGTCCGCACCAGCACCCAGCCGGACACGCAGCCGCTGTTCAGCGGCACCTACCCGGCCACGGGCGCTGCGATCGACGCTACGCCGTAGTAGAACCAGAGGCAGTGCCCCCCAGGAGTCGCCCCCCCGACCCCTGGGGGGTACACCCCCTCTGAGTGGAAAGGCTGGACGCACCGATGTCCTACAGCGCCGACTGCACGCCGATGTGGGCGACGGTGGAGCAGCTCATCACACACGAGCCTGCGCTGGGGCTCACGTTCGAGGACGCCGAAGAAGCCCTGATCGAAGCAACGTGGCTGCTCTCCGGGCTCTTGGGCGACTACTACCACGGCGCTGAGTGCCGGACGGACGAGTACCAGGTCCGTCGCCACTGCAAGATCTACCTGGCTCACCAGCCTGTCGACGAGATCCTCTCGGTCGAGAGAGTGGATCCCTGCAATGGCACGGTCGAGCAAATCGAAGGCTGGTGCGCGCTGCCCGGGGGCTACCTCCGGGTCTGCTGCCGCACCGGGATGGACACGCTCTACCAGTCCCGCCCGCCCTTCGGGAAGGTCTACGGGGGTGTGAACGACCTCGCTCCCTGCCGATGCGATGACTCCATCATCCGAGTGCAGTACCGAGTGAAGTCGAACCTTCCTCCGGGCACCAAGCGGAACGTCATGAAGCTCGCCCTGGAGTTCGCCAAGTCTCACGCTGGCAAGAGCTGCTCACTGCCTGAGCGGGTGACCAGTGTCAATCGACAGGGCGTCTCGTGGACGATCCTCGACCCCCTTGACTTCCTCGACAAGGGTCTGACCGGCATCGGCTCCGTCGATCAGTGGATCAGCGGCGTGCGTCGTCGCGGAGCTGCCGGACTCATCGACCCATTGACTCGCCCGCACCTCCTCCTGAGCGAGATCACAGGCTGCGGTCCGGAGTGCACGGGCGTATGACCCCCTACCAGAAGGCTCAGCAGATCTTGGCCGACCTGGAGGCTCGGGCGGCCGACATCGGCCTGGACCTGCCTGCCCTGCGCTACGCCCAGATCGGGACCCCGGTTGTCTCCTGTGCGTCGCTCATCGTGGCGGTGACGAACCTGGCTCCTGAGGCTGGCGGTGCGGGGGTCGAGGACATCGTCGTCTGTGACGCAGCCCAGATGGGCACCTTCACGATCCTCTTCTCACACGACTGCTCGTGGGTCGCCAACGATGACGGCTCGGACGACCCCGCCAGGGTGGCGGAGGCCTCAGCGCACATGGATGCCTCGGGGAGCTTCCTCTGGGACTACGCCAATGAGTACGTCCCGTACATCTCCAAGACGTGGTCGCTGTCTTGGGGCCTGGTCGGCGGACTGGGGATCTCTACCCTCACGCTCACCGTTGGGATCGACTGATGGCGTCCATCGAGGTCGTTCGCTTCGTGCAGCATCCCGTCGCCTTCAACCGCGCCTTCCGCTCGTGGTCAGGACCCGTTGGTTCTCACCTGCGGGACGCTACCGAGCTCGTGGGCGTAGCCGCCCGCGTCGCCGCTCCTAAGGACACGGGAAGGCTTGCTGCGGGCCACAAGACGGACTACGGGCACCACGGACCCAAGAGGGATCTGGAGAGCCGTGTGGTGGCTGTGCCGGAGCATGCCATCTTCGTCATCAAGGGGACGATGCCCCACGTCATCAGGGCCCGGAGAGCGCCGCGCTTGGTCTTCTTCTGGCCGAAGGTGGGGCGTGTGGTCTCCTTCAAGTCGGTGAACCACCCGGGCCACCCGACGCCCAACAACTACCTACTTGGCGCACTCAAGAAGGTGGTCAAGCGCTTCACCTGAGGGTGGTGCTACTCTCCCGTTCTACAGACATGACGTGACTCCCCTACCCAGAGGAAGACCGCTTGTCTGGACAGATGCCCCCGAACCACATCCCTCCCCACCTGAGGGAGCTGAGGTTGGTCCATCCGCCAGGACAGACCTCTGCTCGGGGGCATCTGCGCGTCCACGTCACCCTGACCTAGCACTGAACGGAGAAGACCGATGGCTAAGAAGACGATCCACACCTACCAGCCCCAGGAAGACCACCAGATCGAGTTCGGGGACGGCACCGTCTTCAACCTCCGGCGCAGCATCCCCGGCGACATCCTGCTGGAGTTCCTCAGCGGAGCCAACACCGAGGACCCGAGTGCCATGGCGCGCACCGTCCGGCAGCTCCTCGATGCCGCCATCCGCGAGGACGAGCTGGAGCGCTGGCACGCCTACACCCGCAACCCCGACAACAACGTGTCGCTCGAGACGCTCAGCGAGATCGCTGGATTCGCCTCGGAGGTGCTGAGCGGGGGAAACCCTCAGCAGCGTCCGGTGTCATCCTTGACTGGCTGATCTCGGAGTGGCGCTGGGCTGATGGGCTGTTCATCCTCCGGACCGGTCGGAGTCTTCGGACTCTCGACTCGCAGGAGTTGTTCAGCGTCGCGTACCACCTGCTGTTCGAGTCGTCCCAGCAGACCGAGGAGCAAGCCGAGGCCCGTCAGAAGGTTCGAGCCCGACTTCGCGACGTGGAGTACGAGGCCGAGACGGGCATGCCCGCCATCACGCAGTGGATGCCGCCTGCGAACGAGCTCTAGAGAGGAGGTGATCCAGAAGTGGCTGCTGAGGTAGTCGGCACAGCGTTCGTGCGCATCCGCGCCCTCACGACCGGGCTCGCCAAGGACATTGAGCGCGGCATCGACAGGGGGGCGCGTGACGCCGATGTCGACTCCTCAGGAGCCATCGTCGGGGACAAGTTCGCCAAGTCGGCTGGCGAGAAGATCAAGGCCGGCATGGAGGATGCCGTCCGCGACACCACCAAGAACATCGACAAGAAGGTTGATGTCGACGGTGGTCGTCGGACTGGTGACCGTCTCGGCGAGTCGATCAAGAGCGGGCTGAATCGTTCCTTCGACGGCTTCAAGGATCGGTTCGCCAGGCTGTTCGGTGTCGACGAGGCCTCCGGCCAGAAGGCTGGCGAACGCTACGGACGGGGCCTCCGGGGGAGTCTGCTCAAGATGGCGGCCGTGTTCGCACCCGCCATCTTCGGCGCGGGCTCCCTGATCCTGCAGTACGTCACAGCGCTGGTGGCTCAGATCGGCCTGCTGGCACAGGCGACGGCAGGCGCTGGCTTGGCCATGGGCGGGGCTTTCGCCGTGGGACTTGCCGCCCTGCTGCCGCTGGTCCTGGCGTTCAAGACCCAGACACCTCAACTCAAGAAGTTCACGGACCAAGCCAAGAAGGTAGGCAAGGCTTGGGGTGAGGTCGGCGCAGCCACGCAGGAGACGCTCCTGCCGGGCTTGGAGAAGGCCCTGGACTACTCCAAGGCCCTCATTCCCATCTTCCGGGGATGGGGCCGCGAGGTGGGCCGTGTCGTCGGCAGCCACGTTGAGTTCCTGGCAGCGATCCTCGCCAGCGAGGAGGGGCAGCGGCGGATGCGGAGCATCCTCCAGCAGTCCACCCCCGTGCTGGAGACGATGGCCCGCATCGCCCTCCGCCTGGGCGACGTGCTCTCCCGACTGTTCGAAGCGGTGCTGCCGATCACGCTGCAGTTCGTGGAGGCCATCGACCAGATGGTGGCTCGCTGGCAGGAGGCCTTGGCGGTCACCTCAGCCGACGGCACGCTCGCCGCCACCCTCCAAGACTGGTACGACAAGGCATCACTCGTTGGCGGCGCTCTGGCGGACCTCTGGGGGGCCATCTGGAACATCCTCAAGGTCGGCGGTACTAGCGCCGTCCCGTTCTTCGAGAACTTCTCGACGTGGGCGGCCAGGTTCAACGAGTGGACGGCCAGCGCCGTCGGCCAGAACCGGCTCAAGCAGATCTTCGACGACGCCCTGGCGGTGGCTCATGAGTTCAACGGACTCGTTGTCGACATCAGTCGCGCCATCGGCGGAGCTGTCTTCGAGGCTGGCGGCAACGAGGGCATCATCGGTTTCATCACCACGCTCCGCGAAGACGTGGTGCCCTTCCTTGACACCTTCATCCGAGAGACGCGCGAGGCCTATGGCCCTGCGCTTGTCGAGTTCTTCGGCGTCTTCGGCGAATTCCTCTCCGTCCTCGCTCAGGGCGAGGCCATCAACATCACCCTGATGACGCTGACGGCCACTCTCCAGGCCTTCACAGCAGCGCTGGAGACGCTCATGAGCATCCCCGGCTTTGATCGGTTCCTCGGGATCATGCTGGGCCTCGGAGCAGCCTTCGCCATCCTCAAGTCCGTCGGGGCCGTGAAGCTCATCGGACTGCTGGGGCAGGCACTGGTCGGGCTTGCCGGGGCCATCGGGGTGGCTCTCGGAGCGTCTGGCCTCGCTGCCTTCGCCGTAGGCGGTGCTGTGATCGCGGCTGTCGTGGGCGGGATCGTCCTGCTGGTCACGCACTGGGACAAGGTCAAGGCTGCCTTTGAGGCCACGGTCCGCTTCCTCAAGGACCCGATGGAGCGGCTCGAGCGCCTGGGCGAACTCATCGGGGACCTGGCTGGCTGGATCGGTGAGAAGCTCGGCGAGGCCTGGGACGCCGTCACGGAGTTCGTCGGCAACCTTGGTAGCTCGATCGGCGATGCCGTCTCCGACGCCTTCGGCTCTTCCCTCGAGGCCGTGAAGCGCTGGCCGGGCAACATCGCCAAGGCTCTGGGTCGTCTCGGGTCGACCGTCTTCGGGGCCATCGGCAAGGGGCTCGCTCGGCTTCCGGGCCTGCTTGGGGACCTGTTGTCCAAGGCGGGGACCTTCGCCTTCGAGGCGCTCCGAGCCTCCATCCACCGCGGGCTGCAGCTCGTCCTCGCCATCTTCATCG
>Ga0079224_100014328_pt1 | contig 11072 bp, 7 predicted proteins | sample Stecom2015_FD_80414 | JGI IMG/M metagenome (GOLD analysis project Ga0079224, IMG submission 80414) | Agricultural soil microbial communities from Utah to study Nitrogen management - Steer compost 2015 | ecosystem: Environmental > Terrestrial > Soil > Agricultural land | place: USA: Utah...
CGGGCTGGACGGCCTGCCCGCCGGCATGAGTCTGGGCGTGGTCAAGGGGACGGTCAACATCCTGGGCAACGAACTGCTCAACCTGAGTGTGCTGGCCAGGGCCATGGAGAGCCGCGGCAAGGCCAACGTGCTTTCGACACCGAATCTCATGACGCTGGATAACGAGGAAGCCAGCATCATGGTGGGCCAGACGCTGCCGGTGGTGACCGGCCGCTACACCACGGCGGCGGATGGCGCGAGCAATCCTTTCCAAACCATCTCTCGCGAAGATGTCGGCCTGACCTTGCGAATCCGCCCACAGATCTCGGAAGGAAACACGGTGAAGATGCGTCTTTACCAGGAAGTTAGCAGTATCGACGAAGTAGCTACTGATCAACACGGGGGGCTGGTCACACGCAAACGGGCCCTGGAAACCGATGTGCTGGTTGATGATGGCCAGATCATCGTGCTGGGCGGGTTGCTGGAAGAAAACATTTCGCAAAGCCGCAGTTCCGTGCCGGTGCTGGGTGACGTACCTGTTCTGGGCAATCTGTTCCGCTACGACAAGCGCAACCGCAACAAGACCAATCTGATGGTGTTCCTGCGGCCCCATATCGTGCGCACAGCCCAGGACAGCGCAGGCATTACGCTGGACCGCTATAACTACATGCGGGCGGCTCAGGCGGCCATGCCGCCCCTCAACAGCTGGATCTCCAACAATGTGAATCCTGCGACTTTGCCTGCCTTCGAGCAGAACCCTGAAACCGGCCTGCTGGATCTGCGGGGAGCCCCTCAAGACCCATGAACGCAAGACTTCCCTACGCCTGGGCGCGTAGTCAGCGCGCATTGATACAGCACGGCAGCACCGGGCCGGTACTGGTCACGTCGGAACGCACACCAGCCTGGGCCCTGGCGGAGCTGCGACGCACACATGGCGCACTGGCACAGCGCCAGGTACCCGACGCTGAACTCGACACGCTGCTGGCAGCAGTCTACGCGGAAACGGACGACGCCGCCGCCGTGGTTGACGCTGCCGCCAATGAAATCGATCTGGACCGCCTGTTGCAGGACATTCCGGAAGTGGAAGACCTTCTGGAGTCTCACGACGACGCACCCGTCATCCGCATGATCAACGCCCTGTTCACCCAGGCGGTGCGTGACGGGGCCAGCGACATACACCTGGAGGCCTTTGAAACCCATTCGGTCGTGCGCTACCGGGTCGACGGCACCCTGCGCGACATCGTGAGTCCTCGCCGCGCACTTCACAATGCCCTGGTTTCGCGCATCAAGATCATGGCCAGCCTGGATATTGCGGAAAAACGTCTGCCCCAGGATGGTCGCATTGCCTTGAGGGTGGGTGGACGTGCTGTCGACGTGCGGGTTTCCACCCTGCCCACGGGGCACGGTGAGCGGGCGGTGCTGCGCTTGCTCGACAAGGAAGCCGGCTTCCTCAAGCTGCCCCAGCTGGGTATGGCGTCGGACGTCATGCAGCAACTCGATGCACTGATACATCGGCCGCATGGCATCGTCCTGGTCACTGGCCCCACCGGCAGCGGCAAAAGCACCACGCTCTACGCGGCATTGGGCCGTCTGGATGCCTCCACCACCAATATTCTCACCGTTGAGGACCCCATCGAATACGACCTGCCAGGCATAGGCCAGACACAGGTCAACCCGCGCATAGACCTCGATTTCGCGACGGCCTTGCGAGCCATTCTGCGCCAGGATCCCGACGTCATCATGATTGGGGAAATCCGCGATCTGGAAACCGCGCAGATTGCCGTGCAGGCCTCCCTGACCGGGCATCTTGTGCTGGCCACGTTGCACACCAACGACTCCGTTTCCGCCATTACCCGGCTCGTGGACATGGGCGTGGAGCCGTTTCTGCTGGCCTCCACCCTGCAAGGTGTGCTGGCCCAGCGCCTGATCCGCAAGCTATGCCCGGTGTGCAAACTGCCGCAAGCCGACGGCACGGCGGCATTGAACCCGGAAGGCTGCTCCCATTGCCGTCACACCGGTTTCAAGGGCCGTACCGGCATTCATGAACTTTTCACCCTGGATGAAGAAGTGCGCAGCCTGATCCACAGTGGTTCGAATGAACATGAGCTGCGCGAGGCCGCAAGGAAACGCGGCCTGCGCAGCCTGCGCGAAGACGGGCAGCGCTGGGTGTCACAAGGAATCAGTACGGCGGATGAGCTGATCCGGGTCACCAGGGACAACTGAAGGAGGCAACGACGCTGAGCCATGCCCAGTTACCAGTATGAAGCAGCCGATGCAACAGGTCGCATCGAGAAAGGCACCATAGAAGCCGAGACCGAACGCAGTGCGCGCCAGCTGCTGCGCTCGCGCGGCCTGCTTCCCCTCAGTCTGCACACCACCCGCGAACGCAGCGCTCCGGGCATGTCTTGGGGCGGCTCGCGCATACGGGATACTGAACTGGGTTGGCTGACACGCCAGCTGGCCGGCCTGCTGGAAGCCGGATTGACACTCGAACAGGCACTTAGCGTCGGCCTGGAGCAGGCAGAGCGGCGCCACGTTGCGCAGGTGCTGGCCTCGGTGCGCGCCGACATACGCGCCGGCCACCGCTTGTGCGATGCGCTGGCAGCGCACCCACGGGATTTCCCCCCTATCTATGTCGCCCTGGTGGAAGCTGGCGAACACTCGGGGGAATTGCCGCAAGTGATGGAAAGGCTGGCCAGCCATATCGAATCGCGCGGGCTGCTGCGCAGCAAGATTCTGACCGCCTTCATCTACCCGGCCATCGTGACGCTCGTGGCCATCGCCGTGGTCGTTTTTCTGCTTAGCTATGTGGTGCCGCAAGTCATCACGGCCTTCAGTCATACACAGCAGACGCTGCCGCTGCTCACCCGCATGATGCTTGCCGCCAGCGGCTTCGTACGCGAATGGGGGGCTTTGACGGCACTACTGCTTGCCCTGCTGTGGGGTGCATGGCGCTGGAGTTTGCGTGTACCGGCCGCCCGTCTAGCCTGGCATGCCAGGGTACTGCGCATTCCGATCGTCGGCCGCTACGTACTGGGAGTGAATACGGCCCGATACGCCGCAACGCTTTCCATTCTGGTGGGCAGCGGGGTGTCCCTGCTCACTGCCATGGACGCAGCGCGCCGTACATTGGGCAATGACAGGCTTGCGCAGGCAGCGGCCGAGGCCTCGCGCCTGGTGCGCGAAGGCAGTTCGCTGGCCAACGGCCTACAGGCGCAGCAGGTCTTTCCTCCACTTCTCATTCACATGATAGGGAGCGGTGAACGCACTGGCGAATTGCCGGCCATGCTGGAACGGGCCGCCGCCACGCTGGCGGCAGAGCTCGAACGCCGCGCCCTGGCGTTGACTGCCGCACTGGAGCCGGCCATGACTCTGCTGATGGGCGGCGTTGTTCTGGTCATCGTCCTGGCCGTAATGCTGCCCATCATCGAAATCAACCAGCTCATTCAATAGGCCCCCGAGCAGTCGGCGGGGTTCGACTAGTTGACTCACATGGGAAACCGCGATGCATAAAACGCTGATCACCCTTGGTGCTACCGCCTTGACCACCCTGGCCCTGACAGCCTGCGACAGCAACCATCAGAAGTCGACACCTCCACCCCAGTCATCCCTGCCCAACATCCTTTTTGTGGTTCTCGATGATCTGGGTGTGGACCAGCTGTCCATTTTTGGCTATGGGGGCGCCACAGCTGCCCGCACACCGAATATCGACGCCATCGCACGTGCAGGTGTGCGTTTCCGCAATGCATGGTCAATGCCCACCTGCTCGCCCACCCGGGCAACCTTCTTCGAGGGCCGCTACCCCTTCCGCACCCAAGTGCGCAACGCCATCGTGGCAGACGACCTGGCGAATTCCCAGGTATCGCCCTTTGAATTCACCACGCCGAAGGTTCTGAAGGAAAAGGGCTACATCAACGCCGTGATAGGCAAGATGCACCTGTCGGGGTCGGACCTCAACCCGGACAACAACCCGCTCGGCCACCGTGTCATGTACGAGCTGGGCTGGGACCATTTCGAAGGCTATCTGGACGGCGGCCCCTTCCCACTGGACACCACCGCAGGCGGTGTGGCGCCCGAAGGCACACATGGCTGCGGCTTTGTGCCCAGCCGTAGCGATGACCCCACGCGCGGGGCGGACAGCGGCGCCTGCTACATGGCTGACGGCAGTTGTTCACTTCTTGACCTGAGCCATGCCCAGACGCCGGGACGCATGTGCATGGAAAAAGGCGGCATCTTTGACCCAGGAGCCAGCTGCAGGGCAAGCCGACCCAGTTACATCGACTTCACCCGGCAGAATGGCTATTACACGGCGGAATGGATCATCAGTGATGCCGACGGCAACGTCAGGACGGAAGCCGTTTCCGAGCCGCGAGCCCGGGGATACCGCGTGGTGCAGGAAACCGACCGCGCGCTGGCCTGGCTCAAGCAGCAGAATGGCGACAGGCCATGGATGTTGAGCGTTGGCTATTCCGCCATCCACACGCCTCTGCAACAACCGCCACAGTCCCTCCTGCCGCCCGACTCCCCATCGAGTTCCGGCTTCAGCTGCAGCGACGCACTCGAAAACCGCGTGATAACCAACCAGATGATAGAGGCGTTGGACAAGGAGATCGGCCGTCTGATGGTCGAATCCGGTCTGGCCCGTTACAACGAGGCAGGTGAACTGGAATACCGGCCCGAAGAAACCAATACCGTGGTCATCATCATGGGAGACAATGGCACCTATGCGCCCAGCGTCAAGGCACCCTTCAACCCAACCCGCGCCAAGGGCTTCCCCTATCAGACTGGTGTCTGGGTGCCCCTGATCGTCGCTGGCCCCATGGTGGCCGAACCCGGGCGCAGTGTGCCGCACATGGTGAATTCCACCGACCTCTTCAGTCTGTTCGCCGAACTGGCTGAAGTGAAACTGGAAGAGGCCGTCAGCGATGGGCGCCCCATTGACGCACAACCCATGCTTCCCTATCTGGTCGAACCCTCCAGCCCGGCCATACGCACTGTCAACTTCACGGAAATGGGCACCAACATCAAGGCCACGACTGCGGAACCGCCTCCCCCCTGCGTCATTCCATCTTCCAATATCTGTGTGCAGCTATTCCCCCAACAGGCAGTGTGTGCCGACCAGGGCGGCACGTGGTACGGCCCTGGTGGCGTTGCCGGCGCGGAAGGGCTTTCTTCCTGCTGCGCAGTGAACGAATACCTGCTCGCCCAGGGAGAAGAGGCGGTCGACATCATGCCGGAAACCCAGCGCGCGATTCGAAACACCACGCACAAGCTGGTCCAGCTGGAGCGCATGAACTGCAGCACCATGCGCCTGGAAACCATTGACGAGCTTTACGCCATAGACGAAGCGATCCCTGTCCCACGGTTGGACAACGCCGTCTACAACCTGCTGACCCAGGCGACGCTTCCCGCGGAGGTACAGCAGCAGTACGACAGCCTCAAGGCAGAAATGAAGGCATTGCTGGATAGCCATGCGGAATGCCCTGGGGACGGCAACCGCGACGGAATCGTGGACGCAGCCGACATTGAGGCGTGGACGCGCTTCAGCCGCGAAAATGGCGGCAAGTCGAGCTGGTATGACTTCAACCTGGATGGCCGGACCGACGAAGCCGACCTGGCCATCATTCAGGAAAACATGGGGAAATCCTGCCGGGGGCAGCTATCATGAAGAAACTGGAGGTGATGCGTCGCCCACCAGCCGGACTCACGGTGGCGGCGCATCGCTAACAAGCCTGAAACCGACATGCGACATGGGGCTGTAGGGGTCAGCCCCCTGACGCGCGCTGGGGCGGTATGAGAGGCAATAACTTTCATTGCACAGGAAGGAACCGCCCCGGATGACCCGCTTGGGTGCGTTGGCCGGTACGCCGGGCTGTGAAGGGTCCCAGGAATCTGACGGCCCCTGAGGGTTGTCTATGACCTTTGCGCCAAGCTTGCTCTGCATGAGGAAGTAATCGGCCCGGTACCAATCGTTGACCCATTGCCAGGCATTGCCCGTCATGTCGAACAGCCCATACCCGTTGGGCGGGAAAGTGCCGGCCGGCAAAGTGCCGACCGCTCCACCGGCCTTGGGGCTAACAACGGGAAAACTACGCTGGTTTGTATCCCAATAGTTGGCCATGCGCTGGCCATCTGGCATGAGTTCGTCGCCCCATACGTAGGTGGCTTGCTCCAGCCCGCCCCGGGCGGCATATTCCCACTCCGCCTCGGTCGGCAGACGCTTGCCGGCCCACTTCGCATAGGCTTTGGCGTCCTCGTAGCTCACCTGCACCACCGGGTGGTCACCCTTGCCTTCTATGCTGCTGCCTGGCCCCTGTGGCTGACGCCAGTTTGCACCCGGCACATAACGCCACCATTTCCAGTAAGCGGCGAGGCTGGTCGGGCCCTCGGTGCCAACGAACACCATAGCTCCCGGCACCAGGGCTTCATCCGGTGGACGCGGTGTGCCAGGTGGCAACTGCACCCGTATGGTTTCCCAGTCGGGCTTGCGTTCCGCCGTCGTGACGTAACCTGTTTCCTCTACGAAACGCGCGAACTGGTCATTGGTGACATGGGTGAGGTCCATCCAGAAACCCTTCACCCTGACCTTGTGAGCAGGCTTTTCGTTGACTTGTGCCAACTTGCTGTCGCTGCCCATGAGGAATTCACCGGGCGGCACCCAGGCCATGCCGGCCGGTGTACGGATGCCGTCGCCAATGATGACTTGCGGAGTTTCCGATGCAGGGCCGGAACCTGCATTCAGCTGCCAGCCTGCCAGCCCGGCCGCGACGGTACCCACCGCCGCAGCACAGGCCAGTACTACGCCCCGCCTAGTAAACCGCATAGCTGGGCGGGCACGGCTTGCCGAGATTTTCCTGAATGACGGCAGCATCAAGGGAATTGGTCAGCCCGTCGAATACGCCGTTGATCTTGAAGTCGTAAACGCTGGAAAGGCCCCATGCATTGGCGATACGGCTCCATTCCTCAAGGTCGCGCCCGTTGACTTCCCTGTCGAGATTGCCATCACCTCGGCACTCGGGGTTGGAGGCCAGGATGTTCTCCATTTGTGCCTTCAGACGCTCGTAGACCTGCTGCACCTCTGGCGTGGCTGCAGCCAGCAGGTTGCGGTCGGGCGTATCCAGCAACGGACGAGGTACGGCTTGATCGATTTCGTAAAGCTCCTCGACCGTTTCCCATTCGATGGTGTCGGTTTCCGGACGATATTGCCGCGTACTGTTGCGCACCAGTTTGTATTTGGCATCACGCACGGTGGCGGAATCTTCGGGCAGGATATTGAGCATGGAACGCCCGTTCTTATACAGGGCACGATTCACGTCGGCACAAATTTCATAGCCGACTCCGCCGTTGTCGATGACTGTGCTGCCTGGCCCAGTGTTGTACCCGGGCCCCCACCATTCACCCTGGTTGTCTTCGCAAACACTCTTGGTAGTGGGAATCTGTGTGCAGGATGTACTGATCACGCAAGGCCCGTTGCTGCCCCCATTGGCTTGGTCGTTGAAGCCGGCCATGGCGAAGTTGATGTTGCGTATGGAAGGTTGCTCAGGGTTCTGCAGATAGGGAAGCATGGGCGCCGAATCAATGGTATGCGGGTTCTCCGCATCGACATCGATACCGGCGATTTCACCGAACAGGCGATATAGATCGACCATATTCACCATGTGCTCCACGCTGCGGCCCGGCTCGGCAATATCGGGGCCGGCAACTATCAGCGGCGTCCATACGCCAGTCTGGTAGACCGTGCCTTTGGCCTGGGATGCCTCGAACGGCTGTTTCACAGCACCAGCCAGTGTGCCGTTGTCCCCCACGATGACGATCACCGTATTTGTGGCGGCAGGTTCGTACACAAGTTGCCCGTCGTCACCGTGCGTGGCCAGACCTGTTTCAACCAACAGACGGCCGAATTCGGTGTCGAGGGCTTCAGTCATGCGGTTCTGGATGATGCGCCCGGCAACCGAACCCTTGCAGTCCAGACCGTCATTGACGGCGCCATCAATATGGGGAACGAGGTCTCCAGGAGGTTGCTGCCAGGGGGTGTGCGCAGCGCTGTAGCTGACAGTGGCCATCCATGGGCGGCCTGCCGGCCTGCTCTTGATCCATTCAATGGCGGCATCGGTTTCCAGACGCGTACGATAACGGCGCGCACGCGGGTCACTCAGCGCGACTTCCTCAACCCGGCCGTCTTCAATGATGACCAGCGGGGACACGTAATAACCGTTTTCCCGCGTGAAATTCAGTGTGGACGGCGGTGTGCCGCATGTCTGATGTGGAACGAAGATGCCGCCGGAATCCAGACACTGGAGGCCTGGAGGGTCCTGCACGAGCGAGGTGCGCTGAATGACAGTGCAGGAATTGTCAGCCTTGTAGCAGGCGCCCGTTTCCGCCCCACCGGCAGCAGCAGACGGTACGAAACCGCAACTGTAGGTGCCTTCCGGCGCCACGCCACCGGCGGAAGTGTCCACCGAGCCCGGCAGGCCACCCACCCAGCCGTAGAAATAGTCCCAACCGAGCAAAGCGGGGGTGGAATGACCGGCTTCGTTGTTCTCGGGGCCCGCGAGGTGGAATTTGCCGAAGAGGCCACTTTCGTAATTCGCCTTCTTGAGCAGCTTGGGAGCTGTCATAGCAAACGGCGACAATTGCGATGAAGCGAGATCTTGGGGGCCGATTGCCTGCCTGATATTGGTGCGATGCGGATATTGACCGACGAAGAAAGCTGCACGACCCGGAGAGCATTCCGGCATGGACCAGGTATTGTGGAAACGCAGGCCAGCATGTGCGACCGTTTCCATATTGGGCATATGGGGTGGTGTAGCGCCCCCGTAGCCAAAGGCCCGCATCTGGTCTATGCCAACGTCGTCCATGATGACGAACAGGATATTAGGAGAAGAAGCGACCGGTTCTGAACCGCCCCCGCCTCCTCCGCCATCGCACGCAGCAAGGCTTGCCAGAACAAAGGATGCGGCAAGCGCTGAGGGAAACCTTTTGTTCACTTTTCTTCTCCAGTTGGCTGGAAAAATCATAACAACAGTTATCAAGACTGAACAGTCGTTAAATGAAGTTTTCAAGCCTGAAGAAGTATCAGGTGGGTGGCGGTTCCTCTTCCTGACTCTGACCGACCAGCCGCCCACGTGCTTGCCCAAGGTGATACAGCATGGCCACCCGCGCCTGCTCCGCATCTTGCTTGGCGATAGCCTGAACGATGGCCTGGTGTTCGTTCATGACCATCATGGAACGCTGCTGCGAGCCGGTACGCGTAAGGTTCAGCGTGAGCCGCATGAACCCTTGCACCGGTTCCAGTATGGATTCCAACACGGTAACGTAGAGCTCATTACCGCTGGCCTCCGCAATACTCATATGGAAGGCCAGGTCTGCTTCAGCAGTGACTTCCTTACGGCGGACCATGGCATTGAAATTCTGGCTCGCGGCTTCAATCGCCTTGAGCTGAGCTCGAGTGCGACGCATGGCCGCCAGCCTGGCGGCATCGCCTTCCAGAACCTGACGAATTTCCTGTGCACGCAGATAAAAAGCAATGTTGTCCGCGTTATCGAAAGACTTCATGCGGACTTCCGGCTGGTGAGTCACGAAGGTGCCCCGCCCCTGCTGTGCGGTAATCAGGCCGTCAGCACGGAGTCTCAGCAGTGCCTCGCGCACCACGGGACGCGAGATGTCGTGTGTGCGGCTGATCTCATGCTCCGAAGGCAGGCGATCACCCACCCGCAGCTCTCCCGATAGAATCTGCTCCAGTATCAGGCCATAGAGCTTGTCGCCGAGCCGCTGACGCGGGTCACGCTGTGAAAAGGAAGCCGGTGTGTCGGTCGATTTATTTTTCATGGAACCTGCCCTGTACTTGCCAGGAATGCCTGATCATATCTCTACAGTGTACGCGTCACTGCCCAGCTGCGTCTGCACCTTCCGGCGGCCAATCAGTTCAGCAGGAATGGCGCGCCAGCCCTTTCGCACAAGTCTTTCAGTTGCCTGAGCAGTGCCTGACTCAGGGGAATGCCCTCCCGGCTCCGCTGCGCCATCTTCGCCGCTTCAGGGTCGCCGGCCACCATTACCGGAGCATCGGTGTGCACCGGGTCCATAGAACGAAGGTAATTCAGGTTGCCGCTAAGGTCCTGCTCGAACTCTTGCAAGGGCCGGAATGCTTGCGGGTTCAGCGCCAACATGAAGTGGCCAACGTTGTCGGGTTGGCCTGGTTTGCGCGAGCCATGGAATACCGCCGGGAAAGACGCCGCAGCAAGGGTACCGCCCAGAATCTGGATCATCATGGCCAGACCATAACCTTTGTGGCTGCTCATCTCGGCCGTGCCGCCCAGCGGCGACAAACCGCCCAGCGCCTGCCGGAATATCCAATCCATGGCGGCTGCAGCGTCATTGACCGCATTGCCGTCGGCATCCGACACCCATCCCGAGGGCAAGGGCTTGCCGTAATAGTCGTAGACCTTGACCTTGTTCGCTGCCACGGTAGTTGTGGCCATGTCCAGAATGAAGGCATCGCCCTTGGCGCCCGGTGCGGCGAAGGCGATTGGATTCGTGCCCAGGGCCGGCGCTCGCGCCCCCGTCGGGACGAGAATGGGGTGCGCGGCACTGCTGCATACCAGGCCCATCAGGCCTTCTTCCAGCGCCAGCCTGGCATACACGCCGGCGGCACCGAAGTGATGGGAGTTCCGAACAACCGCAACTCCCACGCCATGCTCCTTTGCAAGCTCCATGGCCGTGCGCATGCCCAGTTCCGCAGCGGGATGACCCAGCCCCGCACCGCCATCCACCAGCGCCGTTGCCCCAAAACGCCGCGAAACACGCGGCTCAACGCTCAGGTTCAGTGAACCAGCCTGCAGTTTCGCTTCGTAGGTGGGCAGCATGGATATGCCATGCGAGTCCACGCCAAGCAGGTCGGATTCGCACATCAGGCGGGCAGTCCTGGCTGCCAGCGCGGGACTCATGCCCCAGGCTTCGAGTACCTGGGTGGATTGGCTCAGGATCAGGTCGTACGAAAAATTTTTGGCTGGCATGCAGAAACCTCAGGGTGGATGCGTATGCCGGGTCCGCTCAGGCGGATGAGGGGAAACCCGGTCAATAACATGATTGACAAC
>Ga0079224_100014329_pt1 | contig 11072 bp, 12 predicted proteins | sample Stecom2015_FD_80414 | JGI IMG/M metagenome (GOLD analysis project Ga0079224, IMG submission 80414) | Agricultural soil microbial communities from Utah to study Nitrogen management - Steer compost 2015 | ecosystem: Environmental > Terrestrial > Soil > Agricultural land | place: USA: Utah...
GGATGCTTCCTAAAAACAGATTAGGACGTGCAATGTATAGAAAGTTATTTGTTTATGAAGGGGCAGAACACCCTCATGAAGCACAACAACCTAAAAAATTAATTTAATCAAAAGTTCCGCATTCGTAAATTAGGAAAAAAATAATTCAATGGAAAAACACATAAATGCAGTAGGACGTAGAAAAAGAGCCATTGCAAGAGTATACTTAAGCAAAGGAACTGGGAATATAACAATCAATAAAAAAGACTTTAAAGACTTTTTCCCAATCCTTTATTTACAAAATCAAGTTACATTACCATTAGAAACTATTGAGTCTTTAGATGGATTTGATATTCTAGTAAATGTATATGGAGGTGGTCCTAAAGGACAAGCTGAAGCTATTAAATTAGGAATCGCAAGAGCCTTATGTAAAGTGGATAAAGAAGCATATAGACCTAGTTTGAAAAAAGCTGGATTATTAACAAGAGATTCAAGAGTAGTTGAGCGTAAGAAGTTTGGTAAAGCTGGTGCACGTAAAAGCTTCCAGTTCTCTAAGCGTTAATATATGGTCTTCCTTGAGACACTCTTATTTTATTAGAAATCCTATTTTGTATAATATATAAAAATAATTTTCCGAAAATGGAAGAAAATAAATCATTACATCAACAACTTCTTGAGGCTGGAGTTCACTTTGGTCATCAAAGAAAAAAATGGAACCCAAAAATGTCTCCATATATCTTTACGGAGAAAAATGGTATCCATATTATAGATTTAAATAAAACTGTTGAAAGTTTAGAAAAATCTGCTGCTATCCTAAAAGAATTAGCAAAAAATGGTAAAAAAATCATGTTTGTTGCTACAAAAAAACAAGCTAAGGAAATTGTAGCAGAAGCAGCACAAGAAGCAAAAATGCCTTATGTTACTGAAAGATGGTTGGGAGGTTTATTAACAAATTTCCAAACAATCCGTCGTAGTGTTAAGAAAATGCAACATATTGATAAAATGTTGAACGATGGTACATTAGAAAATGTAACTAAAAAAGAGCGTCTAACTTTAACACGCAGTAAAGAAAAAATGGAGAAAGTTCTAGGTGGTATAGCGCAAATGAATAGAATTCCTTCTGCTGTATTTATCGTAGACACTACTCATGAGCATATCGCTTTAGCAGAATCAAATAAATTAGGTATTACCACTTTTGCTATGGTAGATACTAATGCAGATCCTACTAAAGTTGATTATCCAATCCCTGCAAACGATGATGCAACAAAATCAATTAGTATTATCACTAATTATTTAATGGCTGCAGTACTTGAAGGGTTAAACGAAAGAGCAATGGATAAGGATAAAGAATCTGCAGAAAAAGGCAAAAAAGAAACTGAAAAAGAAACAGAAGAGTAATTCTTTATAAATCAGTTTGAAATTTAAATAATAATCTTAAAACGACCTATTATTTTAAATAGGTCGTTTTATATTACCTATACAGATAAGAAAGGCAAAACCATTTGTTCCATGTCCACTCTCAATTGCATTTGCTTATCTTATCTTCTAACTTTTTAGATAAAAAATAACAATTATAAGCATGAAAAAATTTAACGAGTTTCACTTAATTGATGAAATACTCCATGCAATAGAAGACTTAGGTTTTGAAGAAGCAAGTCCAATTCAAGAACAAACGCTCCCTGCATTAATAGAAGAAAATATTGATATTATAGCATTAGCACAAACAGGCACTGGAAAAACTGCTGCTTTTGGCCTTCCTTTATTACAGAAACTTTCCTCCTCTCAGGATAATAATATACAAGCTATAATTATTAGTCCTACAAGGGAACTTTGTATGCAATTGGAAGAAGAAATTACAAAATATGGAAAATATTTAAACCATCTACATTCTGTAGCTGTATATGGAGGTGCACCAATTAGAAACCAAATAAGAGATATTAGGAAAAATAAACCTCAAATTATAGTAGCAACTCCTGGTAGATTAATGGATTTGATGGAGAAAAATATTGTACAACTAAATCATGTGCATACGGTTATCTTGGACGAAGCTGATGAAATGCTAAATATGGGATTCAGAGAAGATATTGAAAGCATACTCGAAGAAGTTCCAGAGCAAAGAAATGTATGGTTATTTTCTGCTACTATGAATAAAGACGTGCGTAGAATTGCAAAACGCTTTATGAATAATCCAAAGGAAATAGCAGTTGCACGTGAAAATATAGGAAATGAAAATATACATCATCAGTTTTATTTAGTTAATCATCATCAACGATATGATGCATTAAAACGATTATTAGATACTGTTCCAGATATTTACGGTATTATTTTTACTCGAACCAAACAAGATGCTCAAGAGGTTGCTGAAAAACTATCAAGAGAAGGATATCAAGCGAGTCCTTTACATGGCGATATGGATCAAACTATGCGTACCAAAGTAATGGAACGTTTTAAGAAACAATACTTACAAATTATAGTAGCTACCGATGTGGCAGCAAGAGGTATTGATGTAAATGAAATTAGCCATGTAATAAACTACGAATTACCAGAAGATCCAGAGGTATATACCCATAGATCAGGTCGAACCGGAAGAGCAGGAAACACGGGATTGTGCTGGTCTTTAGTAACTCCAAGAGAATTAGGTAGATTAAGACAGGTAGAACGTACAGCAAAGACCAAATTTGAGAAATCTTTAATTCCTAGTGGCGAAGAAATTATAAAAAACAAATTAGATGCTCTGAAAGAACAGCTCATTCATTCCAATTTGGAATTAAGCAATAAATGTATAGAAGAGCATGAAATTATTGAAGAACTTAAAGCGCTACCTAAGGATGCGATAATTGAAAAATTGCTTGCTTTATATTTAAAAGAAACACTGGACAGTTATACTAAAGTTCCTGATTTAAATATTAACCCAAAAAATAAAGAAAGAGACCGTTCAACAAAGAATAGCGAAACGAGAATATTTATAAACTTGGGTAGAAAAGATGGATTAAATCCTGGAAGCTTTGTGCATTTCATAAGCGATAGTACCAATCTTCAAAATGAAGATATTAATGGTGTTACTATAACGGAGTTTACGAGTTTCTTTAATATACCAAACGAGTCAGTATCTTTTGTTATCGATGTTTTACAAAATCAAAAATATAATAAACGTAGAATTCGAATAGAAAAGGCTGATAGCAAACCAAAAAATGTAAACAAAGGAGGCAAATTTGATAATCATTCGAATAAGAAATTTAAAAAGAAAAGAAACGCTTATGGTAAAGAATCTGCCAAGTTTACTAAGTCAAGAAAGCAGCTTAAAAAGTAACATTAACAAGTATTAAGGATTTACATTGATTTTTTTTTATATCTTTGTATAATAATCAAAAGAAAAACTATGGGATTAGGTTTAATATTATGGTCTTGGATTGCTTGTACAAGTCCCACAGAAGGAAACTTGACAGCACATACAAACAATGAAATACATACCGAAACTAAGGAAATCGTAACAAATACAAAGACTGGAATAGCTAGTTTTTATCATGATAAATTTGTTGGTCGACCTACAGCAACTGGAGATATCTTTACTAATGAGGGTTATACAGCTGCAAGTAATTTCTTTAAATTAGGAACTTATGTTAAGGTTACTAATACTGTAAATGGGAAGTTTATCTATGTAAAAATAAATGATAGAATGGGACATCCTACTCGAGTAATAGATCTTACTGAAAGAGCTGCCAAAGATTTAGATTTTATTAATCGTGGAGTAGTAAAGGTAAAAATTGAAGAAGTAGAAAAACAAAATGGAAGAAGTAAAATTTTAGCACAAAAAGAAAATCTAGAAAAGCAACAAAGTGCTGAGAATAATAACTCTTTCTAAAATTTTCATAACATATAAATTTATTTAAATAATAAAGCGGTTTGTAAATAAACCGCTTTATTATTTAAATACTTAACCCAATTATTTATATTCTTTAAAACTTCTTTTGGGCGTGCCAGGGCTTGGCCATGAATCCATTTCACCTGTTTTTTCATTTATTTTTAATTTCCTCTGTCTTCTTGAAACTTGCTCCTCCTCCTCACTAGCCCAATATGCTAAGCTCGCTACCAATAAAACATTATTTTTCAAATCATCAAATACTATCTTATCGTAAGTATCCCTATTTGTATGCCAAGTCAAAGTACGATAATCCCATGTTTTAGACTCTAGATAAAAAGCTGGAATTCCATAAGCCACAAAAGCAGCATGATCAGAACCTCTATAACCAGGATAACCTGGAAAATCTGTTTCAATCTCTTCAGTCACATTTTTTTGACTTAAAGCCAACCATCTTCCTAAATAATCATAAGCATCTAAAAATCCTTGTCCTGCAAGTCCCACTATTCTTCCGGTTCCGCTATCTTGATTAAATACAACTTGAATTTTATCTTTTAAATGAGGGTGATCTTCAATAAATGCTCTTGAACCATTCAATCCCTGTTCTTCTCCACCCCATAAACCTATTATTATAGTTCTTTTGGGATTTGGATATACCTTTTTTAAGACACGAGCCACTTCCATCATTGTGAGTACTCCAGTGCCATTATCTGTAGCTCCTGTTCCTCCATCCCAAGAGTCTAAATGTGCGGATAAAATAACATATTCATCAGATTTAGTTGAACCAGGAATCGTTGCAATTGTGTTCCATGTTTTTGAAGTTCCCTTAAATTTTGATCTAGCTTTAATTTTTACTTTTGGTGCATATTCATTTTGAACCAAACGATATAATAAACCATAATCCTCCAAAGAAATATCCACAGTAGGAATTTTTTTAGTTTTAGCATCAAATATTTTTTGTGCTCCATATTCTTCAGACCAATAAGACATTATAATACCAACAGCGCCAGCTTCTTCCAATGCCGGAGTTAAAGTATAGCGAGTATTATAGCCCGTTCTTTTTATATTTTCTTGAAATTCCTTTTTCGCTTTTTCAATTTTAGTCTTCATAGCAATATAGGTTTCTTCTCTAGCAAATTTTTCCCAATTGTGTAGAGGTCTACCTGATGGAATATAAGGAGAAACTAATACTATTTTACCTTTCACATTATTTAGCCATTGAGCAAATTCTAAGCTATCCTTAATATTTTCAGGTAAAATTATTACTTCCGCTTCAACACCTTTTTTAGAGGTATTAGGGCTATAAGCTAATTGCATCCCTTCTAATTGTTGAAATCTCGGATAAGTCATAGTAATTTCACTCACTCCTCTCTCCCATTCTAACCAAGTTCCATATTCTTGATTTTCTGATTCAATACCCCAAGATTTAAACTTATTGACAGCCCAATTATGCGCATTTTCCATATTCTTTGTTCCAATTAATCGAGGTCCAATTCCATCAATTAATTCTACTGCCATTTCCTCTAATTGAGAATTTTGATATACTTCTTTTTCTATCTCATTTAATATTTCCTTGGAATTGCTTTGTGCAAACAAAAAAGAAGAAACCGTTATTGAAACGAAAGTCCAAATAATTGTTTTTTTAATCATTGTTTTTATTTTTATTTTTTAAATCCTCCTGTATTTCTTTTTGATATCTTTCCTGAGTTTTTCGTTCTAAATACATTTTTAAGGGCCATAATAAAATAAAATGTAAAATAATGGCACCTATAAAATATATAGGAATTTCTAAACTTAGCATTTTTGACCAATCCAAATTTTTCCTATAACGAAATACCTGAACTAAAATTAGAACAAATGCTAATAGCGTACCTTGTGTTATAGAATATTTCCATCTTTTTTTATTATACATGGACAAAAGCTTAATAATGTAAATAAATCTTTAATAAATTTAAAAATAATGATTTATATTTACTTTTTACCTAGTTTTGCTTAGACTCTTATGAAAAACAATAAATACAGTATAATTTCTTTCAGTTTCTTAATTTCTACCTTATTTTTAGGAATTATATTATTAATTAGCTCCTGTAAAAAAACAAATTATAAACCTGGAGCTTTACAAGTAAGTTTTGAAGTAGATACTTTTTTATTTGACACAGTTTTTACAGAACAAGGTTCTTCAACTAGAGTTTTAAAAATTTTCAATACTAGTAAAGAAGATATTGAAATTGAACATATTGCATTAAAAAAAAGAAACAGTTCACCATTTAGTTTAAATATAGAAGGAGAAATGGGAAAATCTGCAAAAAATATTAAAATTTTAGCTCAAGACAGTACCTATATTTTCTTGAGAGTTTTTATAGATCCTACAGATGAAAATAATCCATTTTTAATTTCAGATGAATTATTAATTCAAAGTGCAGATGGCAGTAAAACCTTACCCATTTTAGCTTATGGTCAAAATGCTGTTTATATAAAAGATAGCGTTTTACAGAGCCAAACTTGGACCGATGAAAAGCCTTATATTATTATGCATAACGCATTAGTGAACGAAGGAGAAACTTTAACTATAAATGCTGGGACAAGGATATATATGCATGCTGATTCCAGACTATTCGTTACTGGAACCTTAAAAATCCAAGGAAGTCTAGAACACCCTGTACAGTTTGAAGGAGATAGGATAGATAGAAAAGTTTGGGTAGGTAGCTATGAAGATATTCCTGGAGAATGGGGTGGAATTTATTTTAGTAAAACAAGTTATAATAATGAAATAAATTATGCAATTATCAAAAATGGAGGAAATAGTACAAAATTGGGAGAGAGTTTAGTAATGGCTGCGAGCATTCAAGTTGATCAAGATACAATGCAAACTAGTAATCCTAAATTAAAACTGACTAATACAATTATTAAAAATTCTTTGGGATATGGTATATTAGGATTTAATAGTAGTATTTATATGGACAATTGTGTTATAGTTCAATGTGGAGCAGAAAATGTAATGTTTTTTGAAGGTGGAAACTATAAAGTATATAATAGCACAATTGCTACACATCCTGGAAGGTTTATGCAAGCCACAGATGCATTCTCAATGGTTATGCTTAATTATTTTCCAATTAATGATCAAGAATACACTTCTGCTCCATTGCAAGCAGAAATTGCAAATACTATAATTGATGGACATAATGAAGATGAGGTTCTTTTTCTTGAACGCCCTGGAGCTTCTAGCAATGTGAACATTTCATATTCTTTATATAAATCTTCAGAAAATTTAGAGGATTTTGTAGTCCAAAATGAGAATATAAGAAATAAGAACCCTAAATTTAACGACTGGGAAGAGGAGGATTTTACTTTAAAGTCCGACTCTCCTGCCAAGAATAAAGGGATAAATATAGGATTATCAAAAGATATATTAGGTAATTTAAGAACAGCACCTGTAACAATTGGTGCATATCAATAAGTAGAATAATTATGAAAAAGTGGATATTAGCGCTAGGAATTATAGCTGGAATAGGAATTTCTAAATCAAATTGGGCACAAAGGCCAAATCAAAAGATAAAAATAGGAACAATTGCTCCTGAAATTGCACTACCTAATCCTGATGGAGATACTATAAAACTATCAGAAGTGAATAAAAAAGCATATGTAATAGTAGACTTTTGGGCAAGTTGGTGCGGTCCATGCAGGAGAGCAAATCCTACACTAGTGGAACTCATGCAAAAGGTAGAAGGTGTAAAGTTAAAAGATGCTAAAAATGGCATTCAAGTTTATAGTGTTTCTTTAGATAGAAATAAAGATGCATGGTTAAAAGGCAAAGAAACAGATAATTTATTTTGGAATAATCATGTAAGTGATTTAAAGTTTTGGGATTCCGAAGCAGCGGCAGATTGGGGTGTTACTTATATTCCACAAGTATTTTTGATAAATCCTGAAGGTGAAGTCATAGGACATTATGCAAATATTCACGCTTTAAAAAATGATATTGAGAAGTTATTAAAAGAAAATAATAAAAAGCGAAAAAAATAAAATTCTTCTATGTCAAATAATTCAAAGGGCAAAAAAGATATGGTTATAATAACTGCTCCTTCTGGATCAGGTAAAACAACCATAATTCAGCGTTTATTAAAAGAATATCCAAAATTTAATTTCTCTATTTCAGCAACAACAAGGAAACCAAGAGCTAATGAAATAGATAAAAAAGATTATTATTTTATAAGTGTAGAAGAATTTAAGAATTCTATAGAATCTGGTGATTTTTTAGAATGGGAAATGGTGTATGAATCAATATATTATGGCACCTTTCATAGAGAAATACATAGAATTCAAGATGATGGTAAAATACCGATTTTGGATATAGATGTTCAAGGAGCTTTAAATTTAAAAAATGACAATAAACATAAAATTTTTTCATTATTTATAAAAGCACCAAGTTTGGAAGAATTAGAAAACAGATTGAGAAAAAGAGAGACAGATTCTGATGAAAAAATATTAGAAAGAGTAGAAAAAGCAAAAGAAGAGTTGACTTATCAAGACCGATTTGACAAAATTATTGTCAATGACAATTTAGAAACAGCATATAATGAGGTGATAAAAGCACTCAAAGAACAATTTGAACTTAAAAATTAAATAAAATTCAATCATTTTATTGTAATATAATAATTAATTTTCTACTTTTACTATCAATCATTTATAGAACTTTATTAATATGCGCAAATTAATTTTAGGTAGTTTATGTTTAGCATTTTTAGCTAGCTGTACAAAAGACTATAGTCCCATGGACATTGACGATGGCAGAAATCCTCTCGAAGGCACTTTCACTTATACTTTAGATGGTAAAGAAATTACTGCAAATGCAAAAAGTGTTAGCCTTACTAAAGATGAGGATACAGGAATTAAAACTTTAATCGTATCTGGAGTGAAATACAGTTCTGACATGGAAGTTGTCAAATCAAATAGCTTAACTTTTACCATTTCTCATTATGACGGAGAAAAAAAATATACCATGTCTGAATATATGATGGCAACCTATACTAAAGGCGATCATTTAGACAAATCAGCAGATTTTAGTTTACAAAAAAACTACTTATCGATTAATACTGTTCCAAATCCAAATCCTGATGAAGAAGACTATCAAAGTTATGTAAACATTGAGAGTGATGGAGATACTTTTAAAGGTGATTTTGACTTTTGGTTAGTTTATACAAATCCTCAAGATGCAAGCATTAAAGATACAATCCATATTGAAGGTGGAAAATTTGAAATAAAAGAATAACTGATATTTATTTTTCTATATTTTTGTAACGGTATTCAAGCAATAGAATACCGTTTTTTAATAATTTATATTTATGACAAAATCAGATTCAAGAGAAATCAAAGGCTTTTTACCCGCTATATGTATGATTTTATTGGGCGGATTTTTTGTTTTTTCTGCGATTACAAAAATGATTCCCAATGTCAATTATTTTGACTTTACAATACAATCACAATTAGGCATAGCAGCTAATCTTTCGGCTATTTTAGCAAGAATATTTGTAGGTGTAGAGTTAGGTCTTGGAATATTATTAATCATCCAACAAAGGGGAATAAAAGGATGGATATTAAAATTCTCTTTAGCTTTATTAGTCTTATTTACGCTACATCTTCTCATCTTATTTTTTAGAGAAGGAAATGATGTAAATTGCGGCTGTATGGGAGATTTCATTGAAGTTTCACCTATAGCTTCTATAATCAAAAACTTACTACTAATAGGTTTGAGCATATATTTACTTAAACAATTTAAAGAGAGCAGGCTTTTTAAATTAAATCCTAGTGTTCATTATATTTTATTATTGATTCCTATTTTATTCATATTTCTAAAAGATCCCATTTCTAAGAAGCATGAAATTTTATGGGAGAATATTTTAATTCCAGGAACATCATGGGAAAATGATGCTAATTTAAAGGAAGGAAAGAGTCTCATTGCATTTTTAAGCCTTACTTGTGGACATTGTATGGATGCAGCTAAAGAATTAAATGCTATGAAATCCGAAGATCCCGATTTACCAGTTATTGCTATTTTTCAAGCACACCCAGAACAAGATAAGCTACAAGAGATGTATGAAGGTTTTGAAGCCGAAACAGGACCTTTACAAATGCCAAGTTATTTTGCTGAACCAAAAGCTTTTGTTGAAGAACTAGTGAGTTTAGGTCACACTGGAGTTCCTGTAATATTTTGGGTACAAGATGGAAAAGTTTTCAGATCAGTTAATAACGCCAATTTAAACTCTAAAGAATTCAAATCTTGGATTAAATAAAGATTTTATGTGGAAAATTTTGTAGAAATATTCGACTATACAACTTTAATAGTATATAAAATAAAAACTAAACAAAATAAAAGCTGAAATATTTTGAATTATAGCAATATTTTGTAAGTTTGTTATGACAGAATAATACATTCACATTAAATGTTCAAAACTATGACAAAAACAGAATTAATTAGCCAAATGGCTAAAGATGCAGGAATCACTAAAGCACAAGCTGCAGATGCTTATGCTTCTTTTACTGAAAACATTACTAAAACATTGAAAAAAGGTGAAAAAGCAACCCTTATTGGCTTTGGAACTTTCTCTACTTCAAAAAGAGCAGCTAGAACTGCTAGAAATCCTAGAACAAATGAACCAATTAAGGTAAAAGCTAGAACAGTTGCTAAATTCAAGCCAGGTAAAGCCCTAGCTGATGCTGTTAATAAAAAATAATTTTACTTTATAAAAAGCCATTTGTATATTGTACAAATGGCTTTTTCTTTCAGTTTAATTATTTAAAACTTTTTCTATAAATATTTGGCAATTACAAAAATGCCCATTACCTTTGCACAAAACTACATAGACATAGTTCTATGTTTTTAGGCCGCGTTGGTCAAGGGGTTAAGACGCCTCCCTTTCACGGAGGAATCACGGGTTCGATTCCCGTACGTGGTACAAAAATAAAAAAGCTGTAGTATAAGATCTTACTACAGCTTTTTTATTTTTATTATCCTTTAATCTTCTTCTTTATTTACATTCAGTTTTTCTAAAGGTAATATTTTTTCAATGGGCACCGTAGGGGTTTCTTTTCCTGATATTAATTCAGCAATAAATTGAGTTTTTGGAAATTGCTCAAATATTATTTTGAAAAACACAGTAATTGGAACAGACATAATCATTCCAGGAACACCCCATATATACCCCCAAAGCATCAACATTACTAAAATAGTTATAAC